>Ga0307510_10001766_pt1 | contig 24117 bp, 27 predicted proteins | sample 12_EM_MG_FD_207224 | JGI IMG/M metagenome (GOLD analysis project Ga0307510, IMG submission 207224) | Populus trichocarpa ectomycorrhiza microbial communities from riparian zone in the Pacific Northwest, United States - 12_EM | ecosystem: Host-associated > Plants > Roots > Unclassified | place... | reverse complement strand
CGGCGCGGTTTCAGACTCGGTCTTCTCGCACTAGCCGCTACCGGCGCAACGCCGCCCGCGCGTCCGTCAAATCCCATCCGGATCGGTTCCAAAACGGACGCGATGTTCGTTGACCGGCCGCGCTTATTGCGGCTCGCTCCGGTTCGCACGCGGGGGACGAGTCGCGCGCAGCACGGGGGCGGGCATGGCGGAAGAAGAATCCGGAGCAGTGGCGGCACGCCCCTCGCTCGGCACGCGCATCAGGCAGTTCTTCCGTCCGCTGCGCCGCCGGCTGGGCGGGTTCTTCGGCGTCACGCAACCCGCCATCACCGGGGAGAGCCTGGAGCATAGCACCGCACGGGTGCTCGCCGCGCGGCGCAGGGCGCTCGCCGCGAGCGGGCATCACGGCATGAAGGCGGTGCCCCGCGGGTCGATGGGCCTGGCGCTGTCGGGCGGCGGCATCCGCAGCGCGACCATCTCGCTCGGCGTGGCGCAGAGCCTTGCCAAGCATGGCCGGCTGCTCGACTTCGACTATCTCTCGACCGTCTCGGGCGGCGGCTATTTCGGCAGCTTCCTCACCACCCTGTTCGTGCCCGATGGGGTGCGTGGCCCGGGCGGCCACAGCGACGCCACGCCCGACCCGGCCGAGCTGGCGATGAAGCGCCGCTTCGCGCTCGACGCACTGCGCGCCGATGCCCGCGCGGTCGACCTGCCCGATCCGGCAAACCCCGCCAGCCAGATCCGCAACCCGGTGTGGTGGCTGCGCGAGCATGGCCGTTATCTCGCGCCCAACGGCCCGACCGACTATGCCATGGCGGCGACCTATATGGTGCGCGCCTGGCTGGCGATGATCTATGTCTTCCTGCTGCCGGTCACCGTGTTCTTCGTCGCCACGACGGCGGCCAGCGCCTGGGCCTTTGTGCGCTTCCCATGGCTCAAGGACCTGCTCTGGTTCCCGCCGGACCCGGTGAAGCCGGCGCCGCCCTGCGCGTGCGCCACCTGTGGTTGCCCGGTCGCGCCGGCCGAGGCGGCGTTGGGCTTCCATCTCAGCCTGCTGTTCGTGCCGGCCGCCTTGCTGATGTTCCTCGGCGTCGCCGCGGGCATCGCCTTCTGGTTCACCGAGACCTGGCCGCTCACCGCCGCGCGGCGCAGCTGGCGGGGCTGGTGGCAACGCTGGATGCCCAAGTTGGAGACCGCCGCCAGCATGGCGCTCACCGGCATCTTCACGGCTGTGTTCCTGTGGCGGATGAAGGTCGGCATCGCGGCGCTGTTCGATCCTGCCGCGCCGGTGTTCGATCGCTGCATCGCGTTCGGCGCGCTGCTGCTGCTCACCGCGATCGCCACCGCCGCGGCGGTCGGGCTGTGGTGCGTGCGGCGCACCGGCACCAGCTTCACCACCGATATCCGCCGCTGGCTGACCGTATGGGGCAGCACCGTCAACCTGCTGCTGCTCGTCGCGCTGGGCGCGGCGGTGGTCGATACGCTGGCGCTCAACCTCTACGGCCATATGCGCGTGGTCGCCGCCGCGCATCCATGGACGACCGCCTTCACCACGCTGGTCGTGCCGGCCGCGGCATGGCTGATCAACAAGCTGCCCGGGCTGTTCGGCGGCAAGGACAGTCCGGTGTCGCGCTTCATCGGCCGGCATGTCGGGGCCGTCGCGCTGGTCGTCGCGGTGCTGCTCTATGGCGGGCTGGGCGTGCTGGCCGATACCGCGGTGCAGTTCGTCGCCTGGGGCGGCGGCCCGCTGCGGCCCGAGCCGAACGAGATGTTCGCGCTGACCCATCTCGGCTGGACCGGGCTGATCGCGCTGATCGGCATGATCGTCACCGGCGTGGGTACCGGCTTCATCAACCTGTCGTCGCTGCACAATCTCTATGCCGCGCGGCTGACCCGCGCCTATCTCGGCGGCTCGAACTTCGATCGGCTGCGCGCCGCCGGCCAGGGCGGCAAGACCCGCGTCCAGGAGAACGACCCGCGCGACGACATCGATGCCGCGGCCTATCAGCGCCAGCCCTCGGCCGCGCCGATCCACCTGATCAACGTCACCTTGAACGAGACGCGCAACCGCGAGGGCTCGCAACTGGTCGAGCGCGACCGCAAGGGCGTGCCGGCGGTGTTCGCGCCCGAGGGCGTGCTGATCGATGCCGCGCGGGCGGCGGCGCGCCGGACGCCGGGCCATGACTATTTCTACCCGTGGAGCGACCTCGCCGAACAACGCGTCGAGGCGCTGAGCGTCGGTCAGCTCTGCGCCATCTCCGGGGCGGCCGCCTCGACCGGGATGGGCGCCAAGACCACATTGGGCGGCGCCCTGGCGCTGACCTTCGCCAATATCCGGCTCGGTTACTGGTGGTCGGTCGGCAAGCTGATCCGCCGCACCGTCAGCATCACCGAGTCACCGCGCCACTGGTTGTACATCAAGCTGACCCGGCCGCTGCGCACCTATTTCTACCTCTTCAACGAGATGACCGCGCGCTATTCGCGCGATTACGGCCGGCTCAACATTTCCGACGGCGGGCATTTCGACAATAGCGGGGCGTATGAACTTCTCCGTCGCGGCGTGCATACCATCCTGGTGTGCGACAATGGCGCCGATCCCCATTTCGCCTTCGAGGATATGGAGAATCTGATCCGCAAGGCGCGCATCGACCAGGGGCTGTCGATCAACGTCGCCAATCCCAAGTTCGTCGTCAGCAAGTTCGGTGTCGATGGCAAGAAGCTGTTCCTCAACGGCGGCGACAAACATTGGCGCGACCGCGCAAAGAACCGCGCGCCCGACGACGCCGCCTTCGCGCTGCTGCTGGTCGCCTATGAACGATCCTCCGACCCGTTGACGCCCAAACACATCATCCTGTGGTTAAAGCCGCGCCTGTTCGCCGGGCTGACCCAGGACGTGATCGGTTATTCGCTGGCGCACGGCACCTTCCCGCACGAATCCACCGCCAACCAGTTCTTCGACGAGGAGCAATGGGAGAGCTACCGCGCGCTCGGCTATTCGATGATGGAGGGTCTGTTCGCCCAGACCTATTACAAGGACGATTGCCTGCGCGTACTGGGGCGATGACGGAGGCGCCCGGTGGCAATATCTTAACGCTGTTCTGCTATCCGCTTTACCATGTTCGTGCCGTCACCCGAGGAATTCGCTGCCGCCAAAGCGCAGGAAGAGCGCCGCGCGACGCGCAGGCCGGTGTCGATCCGCGCGCAGCTGCGCCCGCCGGGCAGCGACCGGCTGATGGTCGATGTCACCGACCTTTCGGAAACCGGCTTCCAGATCAAGACCGTTTACCGCCTGCAGGTCGGTTCGACCGTATGGCTGGCGATCCCCAGTCTCTCGGCGCTCGAGGCGATCGTCGCCTGGGAGCGCGACCGCCATTATGGCTGCCGCTTCTTCCGTCCGCTCTACCCGGCCGTGTTCGATCATATCGTCGCGCTGGCCGGCACCCAATAAGTCTCGGGCAATAAGTCTCGGGCAATAAGTCTCGAGCAATAAATCTCGCGGCCGTTACGGGCCCGTTATCGCCGCGTAGGCGTTTGCCCTCCCATCGACAGGATGAGGAGAGCGATATGAAACTCACGACAATCACGATGGCGCTGGCCTTTGCCGCCGGCACGCTGGGCCTGAGCAGCGCGGCGAGCGCGCAGGACCACCGGCCCGCGACCGACCAGGGCATGCGTCACGACGACCAGATGCGCCAAAACGACATGGGCCGGGATCGCGCCACGCATGTCCGACGCGACGTGCGCCATTATGAGCGCCACGACCGTCGCAACTGGCGCCATGGCCGCCAGCATTGCCGCACCGTGTGGCGCCATCATCGCCGTATCCGCCAGTGCTGGTAGGATAAGCGAAGGGCGGCCGGTCTCGCGACCGGCCGCCTTGTTCCTGCAGGCGCCGCATCTCGCGATATTCACGCTGGAAAGAACGCGACGAGGTGCCTGGGCGCGCCGTCGGATCCTGTCTGCCATCGACGGCGGGTATGTTGAATCAGGTCATCGAACGCCCCGCGTTTCGTGGCGTCATCGCACCTGCGCAGCGACCCGGTCGAACAGCGTTCGCGCGACCTTGCCGGCCTCGGCGTCATTGGCGGCGCCCGGCGGATATTGCGCGCGCACCCAGATGATCCAGCCGCCGGCCTTGGCGACCCATACACCCTGCACGCCGGCGTCGGCGGTATCCCAATAGGCGACGAACTGCGGCGCCGGTGACGGGCCGGTCGGCAACGGCGGCACGTGGTCGCCGGTGATGTGCATTTCGCTGCGGGCCTGCGCGACCATCTCGTTGAAGACGCTCTGCGATGTGTCGCCGCGCGCCGCCTTGACCAGGCTGATCTGATAGCGGATCGGATCGTCCTCGCGGTACCGCAGCTCGGTCCCGGCGCGATAGTCGCAGGTGAGGGAATCGGCGTGCGGCTCGATGCTCATCAGCAGGACAGCCAGGCCGTCAAAGCTTTCGGGACACGCAAAGCCGGATGGCTTGTGCCGGTTGTCATGGGCAGCATCGAGCAACCGGGGGTCGGCGGCGGCGGGGATGAAAATCTGCGGCCCCGAAGCGACGCCACCGGCGCCGCGTTCCAGCGGCGGCGGCGCAACGCTGCCGTCGGGCCGGGCAAAGGAATAAAGCACCATCCTGCGTGACGCGTCGAAACTCATGACGCCGTCATTGTCGGCCAGCGCGGCGCGGATGTCGTCGCTCAGCCAGGCGTCGGTCGGTATGCCCGCATAGAAGCGCTTGATAACGGTCAGCGCGCCCTGGTGAACGACGAGCGCGAAAATCCCGGGCGCGGCGGGTGAGCCGGCCAGATATACGACGGGACCCGGTTTGCCGTCGGCGCGCAGCGCCATGCGCGGGAAGGGCTCGTCATTCTCACCGCCGATGACATAGTCGCCGGGCGCCGCGCTCACCGTCGCGCGCGTGCAGCGCAAGGCGTGCGGCAGGGCGCCGGAGACGTTCGGCAGGATGACAGGAACCATCGATCGAGCGAACGGGACGTCGGTCGGCTTGCTGGTGGGAAAGGGCATCGCGGCGTCGACATTACCCTGCGTCTTGCACGGTGTGGCCAATGCGGGTGCGGCGTGCAACGACAAAAGGGCGAGCAGCGCCGAAAACCATTTGTGCGTCAAGGAAACCTCCGCCCGCCTGCCCAGGTGCTGACGGTCCCTCCGCTTCGAAGGTCGGTCCGGCCGCGCGCGAGATCATGCCATTGCCCTTGCGCGCTTTCCATCCCCATCGTGCGTCAGACGGCCGGGCGGGCATTATGGCCGCGCGCCGGCAGCCGCTCAGCGATAGAGATCCACATAGAGCCGTGCCGCCACTAGCAGCATCGCGGCGATCGCCAGCAGGCTGAACAACAAGCCCCAGGAAAAGCCTGAATCGCGCGGGTCCCCCGCATGGTTTTCCACCGACATCGCACGAAATTCCCCTCCACAGACCCGACGCGTCGGACCGTGTGATGCTCATTCTAATCTATTGGTTGGCCACGTAAAGAGTCGGCGCGCCGGTTTCGAACCGACGCGCCTGTCTTGAGATATCAGCGGCAGATGCGCACCAGCACGCGCTCGCGGGCATAACCGTCCCAGCGGCTTTCGACATGGCAGCGCCCGTCGCGCCCATCCCCGTAATAGGCGCCATCGCGATAGCCGCGCTCGCGATACCGATCGTCGCGATAGCCGTTGCCGTCGTCATAATAGCCCTGGGGTTGCTCGTAGCGGCCGTCGTAACGGTCATCGTAACGACGGTCGTCGCGGTGGCGCGAGCTCGACACGATCGCCGCGCCAATCGCCAGACCGGCGATGCCGGCGATGATCGCCGTGCCGCCATCGCCGCGCCCGCGATGGCCGTAACGCTGTGCCTCGGCCGGCGCCGCGACGGTCAGCGCGGTGGCGCCGAGGGCGAGTGCCAGGCTGGCCTTGGTAAAGATGGTCGTCATGTCACTGCTCCTTGCGCCGGGCACGACCGCGCCGGATGGCGCGGGTTCGTATCAGCTTGAGAGCGGGTCTAGCGGGGCGCGGGTGAATTGGGCCGGAACGGACCATGCAGCCGCCATTCATCGCGGCGGGGCGGTTGCCGGGGGAAAAGGGGAGGGTGCCAACCGACCACGGGCGGAGAAAAACCAGGCCGACAGGATGCTGTCCGAGCCGACCTGGTTCTACGCCGTCCAAGGTGTGAGCCTGAAGTCGGTTAGCACAGGCACATACGCATGAACGGCGGCCAGGTTCCAGTCGTTAAACGCTTTTTTTGTGGCATGGCCTGTGTCAGACATCGCCGCATGATGCTCTCGCTGCTCCTCCTTGCCGCCGCGGCGGACCCCGCCGCGCTGTCCCCCGCCAGCAAATGGCAGGTCGAATATGCCGACAACATGTGCGTGCTGTCGCGCGACTATGGCGCCGGCGCGGACAAGGTCACGCTGGCGCTCCGGCCGTGGCCGATGAGCAACGAGACCGAGGTGGTTGTGCTGACCCAGGGCAACGCCCCGCTGGTCGACAATGGCCGGGCCGAGATCACCCTGCTGCCGGCCGGGCACACCACAAAAGGAACCTTCGCGCGCTTCGATATGCCCAAGGGCGCGCCGGGGCGCATCGCCACGCTTCATTTCGACGAGGGCGCGCTCGACGGGCTGGCGGCGTCGACCGTGGTGACGGTGCGGCTGGGCAACCGTGAAGTGCATAGCGGCGCCATTCCCGGCATAGCCGGGGCGATGCGCGCGCTCGAGACGTGCCAGAAGGATCTGCTGAAAGGCTGGGGCGTCGATCCCGATGAGCGCGCATCGCTGTCGCGCCTGCCGCGCGGCAACCCGGCGCGGTTCTTTGGCCCGAGCGTCTATCCGGAGGAAGCGGTCAGGAATCACCTTCAGGGGCGCGTCGTCACGATCGCGTCGATCGGCAAGGACGGCCATGTGACCGGCTGCGCCATCGCCGCGACCAGTGGGGCGCTGGTGCTCGATCAGGCGACGTGCAACGTGCTCAAGAACAGCGCGCGTTTCGCGCCGGCGCTCGACATGGCCGGCAAGCCGGTGGTGTCGCACCTTGTCGTGCCGGTGCGCTGGGTGCTGCCGGGTTGAACGCACAGGTGACGGGCCGGGCGCGGGTATGACCCTGGGCCTGCGCGTCATCGCGCAAATCCTGCTCGGGCTGACCAGCATCGGCGTCTATGGCGCGCTCGGTGCGCTGCATACGCGCGGCGGGGTGCTCACCAGCATCGTGCTGGTCGCGCTGCTGACCTTCGTCGCGATCCTGTTCCACGAGCTCGCCCATGCCGCCGCGGCGCATCTGGTCGGTGCGCGCATCCATGCGATCGTCGCCTTTCCCTTCCGGCTGCGTTTCCGACCGCGCCGGATCGAGCTGATCAAGCGCGGCGCGCATCATCGCGGCGATCTCGGCGGCTATGTCAGCTACACGCTCGACCGCATCGACGCGCGCCGCAAGCACGCCATCATCGCCGCCGCCGGGCCGCTCGCTAACCTCGCGCTGGCGGTGCTGGCGGGGACGATGGCGCCGTGGTTCGATCGCCCGCCTGCGCCGCTGACCGTTCAGGCGGTTCCCGGCGGCGCGGCGCTCGATGAGGCGGCGGTCAAAGAGCTGGTGACCCGGATCGACGAAAGCAGACAGCCGGCCCTGCCGATCATCCTGTTCGCCTTTGCCATGCTGTCGGGCGGCCTCGGCCTGGCCAATCTGATTCCCTATGGCGGCAGCGACGGCGATCACATCCTCAACCTGTGGCGGCGGCGGGTGCGGGGCGGCGGATAGGGCCCTTTCGACCGACGCCCTCGCGCCCCGGCTACCCGAATTGACCGCCCGACAGGCGCTTCTACGTGGTTTCACGGTAGTTAATCGTAACGGCCCCGCAACACCGCGTGGATGATCTCTCGCCGGGGGGATCGAGATGAATCTGGTGGCAAGCGATGAAAGGGTGCGGCCGGCACGGCTGTCGATGCGCGACATCGGCCGGCTGGCGGTTCTCGCCTGCACCGCCGTCGCCGCGATCGCCGGCATCGGCGCGGTGCCGGCGCAGACCACCGGCGACACCAGTGTGCCCGCCGATCCGTTGCTGGCCGCTTTCCGGCGCCCGGCGTCGATCCCGGCACCGGCGGACAATCCGACGACCGCCGACAAGGTCGCGCTGGGCAAGCTGCTGTTCTTCGATCCGCGCCTGTCGGGCTCGGGGGCGATGTCCTGCGCGTCGTGCCACAATCCGTCGCTCGGCTGGCAGGATGGGCTTGCCACGGGCATCGGCGCGCATGGCGAGGTGCTTGCCCGTCACACGCCGACCATCCTCGATATCGCCTGGGCCGAACCGCTGTTCTGGGATGGACGCGCCGACACGCTGGAAGAGCAGGCGAAGGGACCGCTAACCGCGCCGGCCGAAATGGCCATGCCGGCCGACCGCCTGGTCGCCACGGTCGCGGGCATCCCGGCCTATCGCGCGGCGCTGGGCCGGATCTTCCCCGGCCAGGGCGTCACCATCGAGACCATCACGCGCGCGATTGCCGCCTATGAGCGGACGATCGTGTCGGGCGAGGCGCCGTTCGATCGCTGGGTCGCGGGCGATGCCGCTGCCTTGTCCGATTCAGCGCGGCGCGGTTTCGCGCTGTTCAACGGCAAGGGGCACTGCGCCTCATGCCATTCCGGCTGGCGCCTGACCGATGACGGCTTTCACGATATCGGCCTGCCGGGCGACGATATCGGCCGGGCCAAGGTCATGCCCGGGCTGACCATTCTCGACCATGCCTTCAAGACGCCGACGCTGCGCAATGTCGCCGAGCGCGCGCCCTATATGCATGACGGGTCGATCGCCACGCTGGAACAGGTGATCGACCTTTACGATCACGGCTTTGTGCGCCGTCCGTCGCTGTCCGACCAGATCGGGCCGCTCGGGCTGAGCGCGGCGGAAAAAGCCGATCTGATCGCCTTCCTCCACGCGCTGACCAGCAAGGATGCGCCGGTCGATTATCCCGAGCTGCCACGCTGATGAAAGGAAAGGCTTATATGAGATACAGGATCGGACTCGGCATCGCCGCGACCGCGTTGCTCGCCACCGCCGCCTGGGCCGCCGGCATGGTCGTGGTCGATCAGAAGGGGCTGGCGTTCAGCACCGCCAGCCTGACCGTCGCCAAGGGCACGATGGTCAGTTTCCAGAACAGCGACAGCACGTCGCACAACATCCTGGTCACCGGCGGCGGCGTCACGCTGAACAGCGGGCTGCAGGCACCCGGGGTGGCGTTCAGGGCGCCGTTCCTCAAATCCGGCACCTATCAGGTCATCTGCGGCATCCATCCGAAGATGAAGATGACGGTCGTGGTGAGATAGCCGCGCCATGCTGATGCACACCGAAGCGCGGCTTGCCGCCGCCGCGCGCTATCCGCGCGCGCTGCGCCTGCTCCACTGGGCGCTCGCCGCGCTGGTAGCGATGCAGTTCGCACTGATCATGGTGCTGCACAGCCTGCAATCGCTCGCTTTTGGCCAGCTCGTGCTCGATCTGCACCGGCAATGCGGCACCGCCGTGCTGTTGCTGATCCTGCTGCGCGCCGGGCTGCATTTCACCCACCACACACCGCCGCGCAGCGCCGCGCTGCCGCGCTGGCAAAACCTGGCGAGCCGGATCGTGCATGGCCTGTTGCTGGGCGCGCTCGCGGCGCAGCCGATGCTCGGCATGGTGACGGCCTGGGCGCGCGGCGACCATGTCTCGCTGTTCCACATCGTCGATCTGCCGGTGCTGCTGCAGCTGAGCAACGTGCAGGGTGTGGCGGTGGAGGCGTGGCATCGCTGGCTGGCTTACGGCCTGATCACGCTGCTGGCGGGGCATATCGGCGCGGTGCTGTTCAACCACAGAATCCGCGAGGTGCCGGTGATCGAACGGATGCTGGCCGCACCGCCCGTCGATCATCTCACCAACCGCGTGCCCGTCCTGGCGCAGCTCGCCTTGTGCTGCTGCGCGATCGTGACGCTGACCTTCGGTGCCGGCATCTATGGCGCGCGCCAATATTCCGCCTTCAACCAGCTGCGCGCCGGGTTCGAGGACAATGAGGTCGCGCTGCTCGACGATCTGCGCGGCGCGCAGCTTGCCGCGCATTCGCTGGCCGGGGCGAAAGACGGGGCGGCGAAGGATGTCGCCGACAGCTTGTCGGCCGCGCTGCGGCGACTGCCCGACCCGGCGATCCGCGGCGACGTGCGCGCCGCCGCGACCGGCTTCGCGGCGATCGCGCGGGGCGATCGGACAGCCGGGCTGCGCACCGCGGGCGCGGCGCTCGACAATGCCGTCGACGGCATGGCGCTGGTCGTTTTCCAGCGCCGGCTCGAGATCACCGAGGTCGCCGCGCAAGGCCATGACCTGATCGTCCTGACGCTGGCGCCGACCGTGCTGATCAGCGCGATCATCGCCTTTCTGCTCTCGCGCAGCATCGTCCAGGCCTTGTCCCAGGCGCGGCGGATGGTGCGCCAGGTCGCCCAGGGCCGGCCCGAGCAGGACATCACGGTCACCGGCACGGGCGAGTTCGCCCGGCTGACGCGCGACATCATCGCGATGCGCCATTCGATCGCCACGCGCGAACGCGATCTGCATGAAGCGGGCGCAGCGCGCGAGCGCGATCTGCGCGAGGCGACGGCGGCGCGCGAGCGCGAGCTCAGTGCGCGCGAGGCGGCGCAACAGGCCTTTATCGTGGCACAGGTCGCCGGCGGCATGGCAGCGCTTGCCGCGGGCGACCTGACGGTCCGGCTGGAAACACCGTTCCCCGGGGTGGCGGACCGGATTCGTGCCGATTTCAACCAGGCGGTTGCCGCGCTGGAGACGGCGATGCGGACGATTTCGGGATCGTCCGATGCGATCGGCGACGGCGCCATCGCGCTCACCGCCGCGGCGGGCGAGCTGAAGGCGCGCAGCGAACGGCAGGCGGTCAGCGTCACCGAGACGGCCTGGGCGATCGCGCGCATGACCGACGATCTCGACACATCGTCGCGCGGCGCCGCGGCCGCCGCCGCTGCCGTGACCAAGGCGCGGACGATGGCGGATGAATCGGGCGGTGTCGTCGACGCCGCCGTCGCGGCGATGCAGGATATCGAACGATCCTCGCGCCAGATCGTCACGATCCTCGCGGCGATCGACGAGATCGCCATGCAGACCAGGATGCTGGCACTCAACGCCCGGGTCGAGGCGGCGCGTGCCGGTGCGGCGGGCAATGGCTTCAGTGTCGTCGCCGACGAGGTGCGTGCCCTGGCTGGCCGGGCCAGCGTCGCGGCCGGCCAGGTGCGGGCACTGGTCGCCGTTTCGGACGGGCATATCGTGCACGGCGTCGCGCTGGTGCGCGAGACCGGCGAGGTGCTGCGGCGCATCGTCGGCGAGGTGGGCGACATCGACAAGGTGGTCGGCGAGATCGCGATATCGGCGCGGCAACAGGCCGGCGAGGTCAGGCTGGTCAGCGAGGCGATCAGCGACGTCGATACCGTGGTACAGGAAAACGCCGAGATGGCGGAGGAAACCACCGTCGCGTCGCACGACATGCGGGCATCGGCGGGGCGGCTCGACACGTTAATCAAACGCTTCACCATCCATGTCACGGACGCTGTCGGCGGGGCCGCCCTGATCGAGACGTCACCCCCGTATTTTTCCGGAGAATCTTTCCCCGCCTGCGTCGTCTAGAGCCTGCGGACCGACCGAGACGGCCCCGGGTTCGCCTAAGGTGGTACCAACACAAAGCGGCCGGCCGGGTGGATATCCCCTTATCCGCCCGGTCGCGCCATCGCCGCCGGATGGCGCCCCCCATCTTGCCAAGCGGCGGGACATCGCCGATTATTCGCCCGGGCAACGGGGGAAATATCATGGGGCAGGATCTCAAATATCGGCTGGGCGGCGTGCTGGCGATCGCGGCGGCGGCCGGCTTTGGCTGGTTCTTCATCATGAAGCCGCTCCAGCTGGCCCAGGCCCATGCGCCCGAAGTGAAATATGACGTGCGGACCTTCGTGTTCGTGCCGGCCTGCCTGGTGTTCGGCCTCTTCTTCATCATCGGCGGGGCGAAATGGCCCTATCGCAATGCCGAGACCAAGCGCTTCACGCTGGCCGGCTGGGTGCTGATGGCGATCGTGCTCGCCGCCGGGGCGGCGGGTTACTGGTGGTTCGACCACCAGTTCACCGCGCTGGGTTACCGCGTCGGGTAAAATCGTCGCACCGGCCGCAAATCCGGCTGTCATAAAAATGTAACATTCGCTAGGCGGCGCGCGTGCGCATCGCTTTGCCTTTCGCTGTTGCCGGTGCGCTGTGCGCCGCGCCCGCCTGTGCCGATCCGGTTCAGCCCTGGCCGACCGTCTCCGTCAACGCGTCACTCGGCGGCGAATGGCGCGGCGCGGTCGAGATCGTCGGGCGCATCTCCGACGATCCGACGCGCCCGTCCCAGGTCGAGGCGCGTTTCCAGCTTGGCCGCGCGCTCGGCGAGCATGTCACCTTATGGGCCGGCTATGTCCATGTCGTGAGCTACAATGATGGTCGCCGCGACGGCATCGAGGATCAGGCGGTCGAGCAGATCGGCTGGAATCCCGGCCGCATCGGGCCGTTCGAGCTCGGCACGCGGACGCGGATCGAGCAGCGCTTCATCGTCGGCAACGATCGCACCGCCTGGCGGCTGCGCGCGCAGGTCCGCGCGGCGCTGCCGATCGGGCACAGCCGGGTCTCGGCGGTGCTGTGGGCCGAGCCGTTCGTCGCGCTCAACCGCACCGCCGCGACGGGGCGGACCTTCGAGCAGCTGCGGGTCTTTGCCGGTGCGTCGCTGCGCGTGTCGAAGCACGCCGATATCGAGGTCGGTTATCTCAACCAGCGGCTCTACCGCCCGTCGGGCAATGTCGTGAACCATGCGATCCCACTGGTGTTGAACGTGCGGTTCTGACGGGCAGTGCTTCCGGCCGAGCCGGAACGCCGCCACGCCATCCCGCGATCAGTCGATCGCCTCCACGCCCTCCGCCTTCAGCCGTGCGAGAAAGCCCTTCATCTCTTTCAGCCGTTCGGCGCTGTGCCCTTGCCACGTCGCGACCTCGCCGATGACGCGGAGCGGGTCGCGCGAGCGATAGGACAGGGTCGGGTTGCCGGGGAATTTCCGGTCGGTCAGATTGGGATCGTCGACGATCTCGCCGGTTGGCTCGACGATATAGATCCGCTCGCGCCCTTCGCCCATAGCCAGTTCGGCGCCCCAGATCGCGGCGTCCATCATGCCGGTGAGATAGACCCAGGGCGCCTGTTTGCGCGCGCCGTAATTGGAGGCGTAGCCGGCGGCGATCAGGTCGCCGGGTTGCAGGTCGGCGCGGGTGCCGTGGTAGAATTGCCGGATCGTCATGGGGTCGGGCATGCGTTGCTCCCTTGCGTGATGCGAATCGAGGGCAGCGTTCATGGCGCAAGCCCCCCGGCTTGCCGCAAGCCCGGGCCAGTGGTAGATAATGATAGTGGGAAGGACGACGCGGTGCGCGTCGCGCCGGACGGGACGTCCAGAACCCGATCAGAAACAGCGCGAAGCGAAATCCGGCGGGCTCGCGGCCCCGTCGTTATCGCACCGAACCGTTCGCCGGCGAGGAGCCAAGCGCCGGTGTCTGGGCTCCCGCCGCGCGCCAGCCCTGCAGCGCCGGTGCGAAGGCCGGTGCCAGGTCGCGCACCTGACCTGCCATTGCCTTGATCAGCGCCGGCCGGTGCAATGCCGCGGTGACCACGGCCCGGTCCGGCGCATATTCATGTGCTCCGGGTTGAGCCTGGAGGAACACGGCCCCGGCCGGGGCCGCGGACTGAAGCTGGGCGGCGATCTCGGCCGCGAAGCCGGCATCGTCATGCATGCACAGGAAACCGTTGAGTCGCGCCGTCGCGGGGACGGTGTCGTCGACCGGCCAGTCCGGAGCGGCGACGATACCCGCCATCAGCGCGCGCGCCTTTTCATGGCTGCCGAGCCCATCCAGTGCGCAGGCCTTGATCCAGGCGAAGTTCGCCTCGCTTGACGGCACCTTGAGATAATCCTCGCTCTCCGCCGCGCCAGCGTCGAAGTCGCGCCACGCATTGTTGATCGTGACCAGCGCGCGCTGATATTGCCCCGACCGCGCCAGCGCCATGGCCAGATTGACGACGATGTTGAGCTCGTATTCGCCGTCCAGCGCCTTGTCCCGCTCGGCCGCTTCCAATTGCGCGATCCCCGCCGCCACATCGCCCGACTCGAATTGCATATTGGCCAGCCGCATCGTCAGGAACACGCGCGCATAATTATGCTCGGCATCGCCCGGTGTCTGCGCAATCGCCTCGCGCAGCACGGTGATCGCGTCGGTCTTGTGGCCGGCGTCGGACAATGCCCGCGCATAATGCAAGGTCGCGGACACCGCCGGGTCGCCGGCCCATTTCTCGGCCTGCCCGCTCGGTTCCGCGCCGAGCAGCCCGGCTTCGGCCGCCATCCTGGCGCGCGCCACGGCGCGCTCGCGCAACAGCGTGAGGTCGCTTCCCGCCCAGGCGAGCAGCGCCGGCCAGGCAAAGGCCAGCCGCCGGTCGGCGAGGATGCCCAGCGCATCCGAGACGTCGTTCACCGCGCGGGCCGATGCGATGCTACCGTCGGCCAGGCGGATGAGGATGATGGCGCTGTCGCCCGCGACGTGCAGTTCCGCCTGCGCCGGGCCGGTCGGCAGGACGATCCCGGCGCGCGGGAAATCCGGCGCGGCGGCAAGGCCGCCGGCGGGCAGCACCGCGGCGACCAGCGCCGCTGTGAGCGGGCGCCAGGCGCGCAGGGCGGAGCGCATGAGGCCGATGCGGCGGGGGGACAATAGCATGGTCATCATCGCACCTGGCCCGGATCGGAGACGACGAAACTGCCGTCGAGCTTGTGCCATACCAGCGCGTCCCATTTGCTGCCGTCGGTGAGGACCAGCACGATGCGGTAGTTGGTGCCGGCGACCACCTGCCGCTGCGCGGTGTCGACCTGTTTCAGCGTCGCATGTTCGACCGGCAGGCGCTTCACCATCGCGGCGGCGGCGGCGCGGACGCCGGCATCGTCATTGGGCGCCGCGATCGCGCTCCAGCCGCCGGCGCGCGGCGCCTCGCCGATCGTCAGCGTCGCCTCGGTGGCGAGGCTGATATGGGCGACCTTGTCGGTGGTTCTGGCGACCACGCGATATTTGCCGAGTTGCTCGCCGTCTTCGATGCGCAGGCCGAAGCCGCTATTGCCCAGTTGCATATTGCCGGAGGGCGGCGGGGGGGCGTCCCACACCGCGCCCTCGGCCGGCGCGCCATAGGGTTTGCCGGCGGGGTCGAAAACCTCGAACCGCGCCGTGACATGGCAATTACCCTCCATGTCGGCCTTGCAACCGCGAAAGATCATGAAGGTGAAGATCGCCTGGTTGCGGGTGGCCATCTGCTGCGTTGCAATCTGCACGCCCGGCGTCGGCTGCGCCCACGCCCTTTGCAGCGCCTCGGGCTCCGTGGTGGAGACTTGCTGCGTGCCGAAATCGTCCTGCGACGCGACGTTCAGGCCAAGCGGCAAGGCGTGGCCGTCTGCGTCCAGCAACCGCCACTGTTGCTGGGCATGGGCCGACGTGGCGGCGAGCAACAAAGCGAGTGACAGAATGAGGCGCATGCGAGATCCTCCCGATGCGGCGGTGGGAGCATGGCCCGGCGCATGATGCAAGCGGTGAACGTCAGTATTCTCCGATAGATGGCTGAGAAAGCTCGCCTTATCAATTGGACGGGAATTGCGCTGCAAGTTGAACCATGCTCTCCACGGATCATGTCGAAGGCACTTGCGTTCCTTATGGCGGTCCTTTGCCTCGTGGCCGGCTGCACCCCGGGATCCGAGCCCACCAAGCCCGAGCCCATCAGGGACGATCACAAAAGCTATTACGGTCCCGTGATTCGAAAGAGCGTGAGCCTGCCCATCGGCATGACCGAGGCGATATGTCCCCAAAACACTTCCAGGCGCTGCTTTTCTGACCCGGGAGAGAGTTGGAACGCTTGCGGTGATATGTGCGGCGCCGGCTCGACCGGCCCACATAGCCAGCTGATCTGGGCACGGCGAATGGGCGAGCAATATGTCGTCTATCGAAATGTGAACGGGTTCAATATCGATGTCGAGTTTGTAGTGCTGAAGCCCGCTCAGGATGGCTTCACGGAGGTCTGGAGAATCCGAGAAGCGCAATATGGAGTCATCAAGGCGCCTGCAGGCCTCGACCGGAAAATATTGGCCATAGTCGGGCACGTCTTTTCGGACAGGAATCCGTGCGACGCCGATAACGGGATGGCGAACAATTCACCCGAATGTCCGGCGACACGTCGCTGGCCCTATAATTGACCCTCATGACAAGAAGCTGGAGCCGGCAAGCTTGATAGGAGTGTCCGACGCCGTAAAAAATACGCTACCCGCTCATCGCCGTCGTCCAGCCCAGCCCGGGCAAGGTGATCGACCGTCGCCCCGACAGATCCGTCCGCGTGACGATGATGTCGCGCGCCTCCATATAGCCCACCACGCGCCGCGCCCGGCCGAGCGAGCTGGTGCCATAGGTGCGGGCGATCTCCTCGTCGTCGGGGCAGGGCAGGCCCTCGCGCGCGGCGCGGGCGATGAGCAGGAACACGCCGAGCAGGTCGTCGGGCAGGCTCTGCGCCGCCTCGATCGCCGGCGCCCATTCGCCCTCCAGCCCGTCGAAGATGCCGGCGCGTGCCGCCGCCAGCCGCCGTGCGAAGGCGGAGGTGTCGAGCGGCGGGCGCTTCACCCCGGCCATGCGGCAGCGCACGCCGAAATCCTGGAACAGCACCGCCGCGGGGCGCGTCGTGCTGTCGTCGTCGGCGACGATATCGCGCAGCACATCGGCGACCTTGGCCGCAAGTTCGTCGGCATCGACTTCCACCTCGTCCGCCTCGACCACCGGTGTCGCGGCGAGATCGCGCAGCAATTGTGCGGCCGGCGGCGGGCGGTGGACCGGGGCGGGCGGCGGCGGGGGCAAGGGTCCCTCCAGCCCGGTGAGCAGGAACTGGCGCATGTCCTCGGCCGGCGCGCTGGGCAGCGGTACGAGGGTGGGGCTCGAACTGCGCGCCGAGGTTTCGACCGGGCCGATGCGCACCGTGATCGGCCGGCGCGAGATCGCCGGGCCGAGACCGAGGAAACTGCCGCGCGCGAGGTCGCGGATCGATTCCGCCTGGCGCCGCTCCATGCCGAGCAGGTCGGCGGCGCGCGCCATGTCGATGTCGAGAAAGGTGCGGCCCATCAGGAAGTTGCTCGCCTCGGCGGCGACGTTCTTGCTGAGCTTGGCCAGCCGCTGGGTGGCGATGATCCCGGCCAGCCCGCGCTTGCGCCCGCGCGACATCAAATTGGTCATCGCGCCCAATGAGGCGCGGCGCACTTCCTCGCTGATCTCCGCGCCGGCGGCCGGCGCGAAGATCTGCGCCTCGTCGACCACCACCAGCGCCGGGAACCAATGCTCGCGCGGCGCATCGAACAGGCCCGACAGGAAGGACGCGGCGCAGCGCATCTGCCCCTCCATCTCCAGCCCCTCGAGACTCAGCACGACCGAGGTGCGGTGCTCGCGGCAGCGCGCGGCGAAGCGGCTGATCTCACCCGCGGCATAATCGACCGCCTCGATCGCGACATGGCCGTGCGGCCCGGCGAGCGTGACGAAATCGCCTTCGGGGTCGATCACGATCTGCTGCACATGATCGGCGCTGCGCTCGAGCAGGCGGCGCAGCAGATGCGACTTTCCCGACCCCGAATTGCCCTGGACGAGCAATCGCGTGGCAAGCAGCTCCTCCAGATCGACGCACACCGCCTTGCCGGCGCCGTCGACACCCATATCCACCTGAAACGTCATATCGGACCGCCATGCGCGATGCGGGGCGGGTGGGGCAAGGGGGTTGGGGCGGCTGGAAGCCCGCTTGATCAGCGGTGCCGGGGTTCAGCGGGCCCGTACGTTATCTCGACCCGGCGGTTCTGCCGTTCGGAAACGCCACGGCCGGTGGCGATGCGCTGCTGCGCAGCGCCGAACAGGCGGATGGTGAGGTCGCGGCGGGGAAAGCCATGGGCGAGATAATAAGCGCGCACCACCTCCACGCGGTCTCGCGCCACGCGCGGGTCTTCGCTGGTGTCGGTGAAGCCGGCAATCATTACGCTCGCCGGGCCACAATCCCCGGCCTGGTGCACCGCGTTGTCGAGGATATCGAGCCCTTCGCGATCGACCAGCGCGCTGTCGGTCGCGAAGAACACGATAAAGGGTCCGGTCATGCATACGGTAGCGCGCGCCGGTCCGGACACGCACAGCGCCAGGACGGCCAGCGCTGCCGACCGGGTCACTATTCGGCGCATCATTGCCTCCATGGCCTTTCCCGGCAAAGCGATGGTCGCCAGCGGCGGTTGCGGCAGAACTCGCACAGCCGCCTTGGCTGCACAACATCCGCTGCGGCTGGCGCCGCAGCCTGATCCTGTCCGTGCGCACCGCGATTGCCAGTCATCGGCCGCGTACGTAATATCCGCCCAGACAATCAAGGGGATACGACATGCGCCAGATCGCCGGATTCGCCCTGTTCCTTCTCGTCACGGCCGCACCCGCCTTCGCCGCCTCCGGCGACCCGCCGCGCATCTCGGTCGGCGGCAGCGGGCAGGTGTTCACCCCGCCTGATCTCGCCACCATCGGCTATACCGTGCGCGGCGAGGGCGAGACGAGCGACGCCGCGGTCGCGCTGATGGTGTCGCGCCGCGCGAAGATCGACGCCGGCCTCGCGCTGTTCAAACAGATCGAGGCGCGCGCCAGCCAGGTGTCGATCAGCGAGGTACGCAGCCGCGAATGCCAGCCCAGCTACGGCGCGGCGATCCTGTCGACCGGCGCCTGCGCGATCGTCGGTTATGTCGCCGAACTGTCGGTGACGGTACGCACGACCCTGCCGAAACAGGCCGGCACCATCGTCGGCCTGGTCGGGCGGCAGGGCGCGACCAGCCCGCGCCTGATGGGCTTCGCGCTGGCCGATCCCGGCGCGGCGCAGCGCCGCGCCATCGCCGCCGCGCTGGACGACGCACACCGCAAGGTCGAGGCGATCGCCGCCGGCACCGGGGTCAAGGTCGGCCGGCTGATCTCGGCGTCGAACAACGGCTTCGGTTATGTCGAAAGTCGCGATGCGGTGTATGAGGCCAACGTGGCGCCGCCACCCCCGCCGCCGCCACCCCCGCCACCGATCGCGGTCGACCTGACGCCGCAGCCGATCTCGACCCAGGCGAATGTCACGGTCACCTATGAGGCGGCACCGTGAGAGCCAGGCAGGGCGCGCGGCGTGCTATCTTCGCGTCAGCCCTGTTGCTGGCCGCCGGCCCCGTGTCCAGCGCGGCCGAACCGGCACCGACCCAGTCCTATGACGGCTATAAATCCTGGCTGGTCGCCTGCGACAACACGCTCAGCTGCGTCGCCAAAGCTTTGGCGAAACAAGCGAGGCGGAGATGACGATCGCGCGCGCCGCCGGGCCGGATGGCACGCCGACCGCGACGATCAGGGCCACGCATCGCTTCGCGCTTGCCGATATCAGGATCGACGGCAAGCCGGCCGGGCTGGCCGCAGCGGCCTGGCATCTCGACGCGGCGGACGGCGTTGCGGTGACCAGCACCGATCTGGCCGCGATCGCGGCGCTGGTGCAGCGCTTGCGCAATGCCGCGACGCTGTCGCTGGGCGGCGACAGTGTGGTGCCGCTCGACGGTTTCGCTGCCGCGATGCTGCGCGTCGATGAGCGGCAGGGGCGGTTGAACGGCGTCACCGCGCTGATGCGGCGAGGGCCGGCGCCGGCGTCCGCCGTGCCCCGGGCGCCGCCGCTGCCGGTAGTTGCGCTGCACCCGATCGCCGCCGCGCTCCGCGCCGGCGAGGCGAGCCGCCTCATCGCGCGCACCCGATCCGGCGCGCGGGCGATGTTCGATAAGGCGGGATGCGAGGCGCACCCCGTGTCGATGGAGGCCGAGGCTTTTGCGCTGGACGCGAAGCAGGCGCTCGTCCTCATCCCGTGTATGATGGGCGCCTATCAGGGATCCTCGCTCGTCTTCATCGCGCCGCGCGGTGGCGCGCCCGCCCGGCCCCTGATCCTGGCGACGCCCTATCGTGGCAACGATCCCGAACGGTCCGATTACGCCGGCATGAACGAGCTCACCGAACCCGAATTCGATCCCAAGGATGGCACGCTCCACATGTCCGCCAAAGGGCGCGGCATCGGCGATTGCGGCATGTACGCCAGCTGGATCTGGGATGGCCTTGCCTTCCGCCTGTCGGATTTTGGCCTGCAACAGGCTTGTGGCGGCGTCGAGATAGACTGGCCGACCCTCTTTCGATCGACGCACTGACGTCGCTCCGGCTGCCGAGGCCGTGCTTGATGCCGCCGGTCGAACGTCCCGATGTCGGCCCTGATGTCAGCGCCCCCGGAACAACCCGCCGGTTCGCGCGTCCTGTTCTCGACGTCGCGCCGCGGGGGCCGTGTTCGATACGCGACGAATGGAGGAGAAGGCCATGCTCTGGACTATCGTCGTCGTTCTGCTGGTGCTGTGGGCGCTGGGTTTCGCGACCAGCGTCGGTGGTAGCTTGGTCCACCTGCTGCTGGTCATCGCGCTGATCGTCGTGGTCGTGCGGCTGATCCAGGGCCGCCGCGTCGTCTAGCCGCGCTAGGTCGAAGCCAACATCAGCGAAAAGTCCATGTGGGCCGCGCCCGCATGGGCTTTTGCGCGTCAGGATCCGCGTCATCGGCCACGCGTCATCTTTTTCGATAACCCAGATCAAGTCGGCCTAATCAGGCCGTTGCGCGCGGGAACGAATCCGCCGGCACCCTTGTTGAAACCTCAGGCAACCAGGGAGAAATGACATGGCCGACCAACCAGATGCGATCGCTTTGTTGAAGGCGGATCACCGCGCCGTCGAGGCGTTGTTCGAGAAATTCGAGGGCGCCAAGGGCGATGGCGCCAAGGAGAAGATCGCCAGGCAGATCTGTCTCGAGCTGACCGTCCATGCCCAGATCGAGGAAGAGATCTTCTACCCGGCCTGTGAGGGCAAGATCGAGGAAGACCTGCTCAAGGAAGCCTATGTCGAGCATGACGGCGCCAAGGTACTGATCGCCGAGATCGAGGCCGGCGGGCCGGACGACGACTATTACGAAGCCAAGGTCAAGGTGCTGTCCGAACAGATCGAGCATCATGTCGAGGAAGAGGAAAAGCGCATGGAGGGCATGTTCGCCCAGGCGCGCCATGCCGGGCTCGACATGGATGCGCTCGGCGAGCAGCTCCGCGCCCGCAAGGAGCAGCTGGTCGCCGATTACAGGAGCACCGGCCTGCCACGTCCGGTGCCGGCGACCTTCGTCGAGGCGACGGTTTGATCAGCGCGGGCGTCTGACGAGCGTCACTTCACCGGTGCGGCGTTGGCGATCGGCGTCAGATCATAGACGTCGAGCGTGTCCGCCGCGCCGGGGATGACCAGCCGCCAGCGGAAGGTGCCGATCCGCTCGACCACGCCGGCCAGGTTGCGCGGCGCGTCCTTGCCATAAGCGAGGTTGGCGGTGCCCGGCCGCAGCTGCCGCGCGCCGAGGAAGACGTACCGCGTCGTCACATCGTCAGGGTAGAGCCAGCCGCCCGGTGCGTCGCTGCCGGTTGCCTTGGTGAAACTCAGCATGGCGCCCGGATCGCCGCCGATGAAGCAGGTTGCCGCGGGAAAGCCGCGCACCGCGCCCGCGCCGAGCCGGACAAGGCGGCAGCGATAGGGCCCGGGCGACGGCGCCGGATGGTCGAGCGCGGGGCCGTCGAGCAGCGCGCCCTGCGCGGCGATCGCGCCGGCGGCGCGCTTGCCCGCCCGCGCACGCGCAGCGGCCAGGCGCGCCGGCATCGCGTCGATCGCCGCGGCATCGGGCAGCTTGATGGCGTCGCGCCACGCGCTGACCGGTTTTTCGACAATGCCCATCGGCCGCGGCCGCGCCGGCATCGCGGCGCAACCGGACAGCGCACCGCCCAGGGCGATGACGAGGAGAAGGCGGTGCATAAGGGGTATTTCCGTACCTGAGGGATTACCAAAAGGTTAAGACGGTGACGGTTAACAAAAGGTAAAGATCGGGCCCCGTCGGCGCGGCCAGGCCACCGTTCGGCGACGCCAGCACCCGCTTCGCCGCAGGCCGCGCTCAATCGTTTATTTTGCGCCCTGCACGCTGGCAAAGTCGCCGTCGCGATCATTGGCCAGCATGTTGCCGCCGCGCGCGTGGATCGCCCCGCCGCCGGTCGTCGTCATCCCGACCGCGCTGCCGACGACGCTGTTGTCCGACAGGAAGGCCTCCGCCGCCACGCCGCTCGCGCCGCCGACGCGCAGCCCGGTCATATTGTCGGAAATCCACATGTTGCGCAGATAGAGTTTTGCCGGTGCGGCCGGATCGAAGGTCACGCCGGTACCGTCGGCCGTGGTGAAGCCGTGGATCATGCTGTTGCGTAGGTACAGCGCGCGGCCCGACAGGAAGCGCACGCCCGACCCGCCGGTGCCGCTTCCGGCAATGTCGAGCCCGCTCAGCAGCACCACGTCGCGCGGGCCGGCCTTGATGGTGAAGCCGCTCAGGCCGCCGACGGTCGCCACGCCTGCCGCGTGCCCGTCGCAGATGATCGAGATCGCCTTGGTGATCAGCAGCGTGCCATAACCGCCATCGTCGAGACAGTTGATCTCACCCCCGGCCAGCGTCTTGGAGATCGCACCGGCAAAGGTCTTGCACGGCGCGATGCGGCTGCACGGGTTGACGTCGTCGCCCACCCCCGAGACCCAGCTGCGCGCGGCCTGTGCCGATGCCGGGGCGGCATGACCGCCCAGCGCGACGACGAGCAAGGCGGCGGCGAGCGGCATTCTGATCGCGACGGCGTGCATCGACTTCTCCCCCTGCGAAGTGCGCCCATGCCTCACGCACGAGGCGGTGGCGCCTCGCCGGCCGGCATTTCGCGCGACTCACATGGCGAGGGTGGGCCTTTCCATGGGAGAGTCCAGCCATGTCGTCTTTCACGACCAGGCGGATCGCCACCGGAATACATCCATTTCGGTTGTTTCGTGCGCGCCCGGCGCTCGACCCCTGTCTCCCATGTCCCCGACAAAAAAAGGGAGAGCATTGCTGCCCTCCCTCTTTTCGCCGATGTGGTGCTGATCAGCGACCGCTGTTGAGGATGATCGAGGCGATCACACCCGTTGCCACCGCGCCGAGGATGAACTGGTCGTTCTGGCGGCGCCACTCGTAACCGCGCGGCGGCTGGCGCAGGTGGTAGCGGCGATAATCGATCCGCGCGGCGCGGTTCCAGTCGTTATAACCCATGCGGTCGCCACGGTTCCAGCGATGGCCGTTGCCGCGATCATTGCCCCAGCCGCGATGCTGGCCCTGATCCCAGCCGCGATGCTGGCCGCGGTCATAACCGCGACCATGGTCGCCGCGATCATTGCCCCAGCCACGATGGTCGCCACGGTCGTCGCCGCGGCCGCGATCGCCACGGTCATCGCCGCGTCCACGGTCATCGCCGCGGCCGTCATGCTGGCCGTTGCCGTTGCCGCGACCATGGTCCTGGGCGACGGCACTGCCGGCGCTGCCCGCGACGAGCGCGATGGCGGCAAGGCAAAGTGATAGATTCTTCATGGAAAATTCCTCGCGGCGGGGAGAGCGCCGGCTCGTGCGATCGTGTAGCGATCTGCCCCGGCCCAACCGCTGGCGCGCCGCTTTGTTCCGCATCGGTAACATTTCCGGGCGGTCCGCCTGTCACGCATGCTATGCCGCCCGGGTGTATCCGGGGAGGGACATCACATGCCACATTTCACCGCGCCGCTGCTGTCGGCGATCGACACCATCCTTGCCGTGATGTTCTATCTTTTCACCGCCGCCCGGGCCGGCAAGGCGCGCGGCGAGTTCGGCATCGCCGCACCCGCCACGGTCGGCCATCCGATTTTCGAGCGCGCCTATCGCGTGCAGATGAACACGCTCGAACTGCTCGCGGCGTTCCTGCCCTTGCTGTGGCTGACCGCATTCTACCCGATGCCGGTGACATGGATCGCGCCGCTGGTCGGGCTGGTGTGGGTGGTCGGCCGCGTGCTTTATCTGCGCGCCTATATGCGCGACCCGAAGACGCGGGCGATGGGCGCGATGACCAGTGGGCTGGCGATCGTGGCGTTGCTTGCGCTGGCGATTGCCGGGGTGCTGCG
>Ga0307510_10001765_pt1 | contig 24122 bp, 22 predicted proteins | sample 12_EM_MG_FD_207224 | JGI IMG/M metagenome (GOLD analysis project Ga0307510, IMG submission 207224) | Populus trichocarpa ectomycorrhiza microbial communities from riparian zone in the Pacific Northwest, United States - 12_EM | ecosystem: Host-associated > Plants > Roots > Unclassified | place... | reverse complement strand
ACACTGCGAACCCGCTCTCTTCGTCGCACGATCACCGTGACCGGCCGCCCATTCGCGTCCAACTAGATGGGGCTACCCACACGAGGCCTGGCGAAGCACCTCACACCTGCCTCTGGTCGGGGTTTGAGATCTAAACGGATTTACCGAGCGGACGACCGCCCTCAAAAGTATGCTTACGACCCCCTTCTTTGTGTTCAGTCCCACTGTATGAAACCCTTTCCGCATACGGCCGTTTTGTATCTTACGAACCTCGCTGATCCTATCACTTACAGGCCTCGTTCGCGTGCACTTGTGCTTACCAACCTGAGAACTTGGTTCCACTTTTGGATCGCCACATCGCGCGACTGACCAATCGCAGTCCTCCAACCCGCGTCTTTACGTAGGTCCTCCTCCCCCAATTCATCAAAAGTTTCTCAACCATTCTTATGTACTCGAAGGTGTTCCCTCGGTATAAAATGAACAGAGTGAAAGAATCAATGCCAACCTTCGAATACAACCCTTCCGAGTTCCCTCGACACTCGCCTCTCCCCTCCCCCTCCCTCCCCCACTAACCCACCATGTGTTTCCCCTCCAAGTGGCTGAAGAAAAACTTCTCAGAGGAGGACAAGCCCAACCCTTCCGGTTCCAACTCCACTACGCCAGCCGAGAAGCCCGCCAGTAAACCTGCTGCCAAACCCACTACCAGCAATGCCGACACCGACGTCTCCACTAAGAAGGGCTCAAAGACCTTCAAAACTGCGATCGTAATCTATACTATGTATGGCCACATCGTTAGCCGTGAGTCTTGACGATCTCTCCGCCAACAGGCACGGCCAAACCGGGCCGATTGTGTCGCTGATTATGACACTTTCCGCGCGACAAGGCGAAAGTCAAAACGACAATCGGCCCCCGTCTGACCGCATCCAATGTAATCAACCTGCTTACGATCATTCACCCCATTAGTTGCCGAATCCGTCAAGGCCGGTGTTGAATCTGCGGGCGGGAATGTGACAATCTACCAGTGAGTTGTCATCAACATCTGTCTTCCGTTCAGACCAATACTCATGCCACACCCCAGGGTGCCCGAAACCCTCTCAGACGACGTCCTGAAGGCGATGCACGCCCCTCCCAAACCCGACTACCCAATAATCACCCCGGATATCCTCGCTACCTATGACGCCTTCCTCTTTGGTATTCCCACCAGATTCGCCAACTTCCCCGCTCAATGGAAGGCGTTCTGGGACTCGACCGGTGGCCTATGGACATCCGGTGCTCTTTCTGGTAAATATGCTGGTGTCTTCGTGTCGACGGCTGGACCTGGAGGTGGACAAGAGACGACCGTTTATAACTCCTTGAGCGTCCTCGTTCACCACGGTATCATCTACGTTCCATTGGGATACAAACACGCATTCCCCCAGTTGACGAACCTCGAGGAAGTTCACGGAGGTATGGAATACTGAACTATTTGCGGCTTTTTCCTGATTCTGATGGACGGGTTGTTTTTAGGTAGCCCATGGGGTGCGGGTACCTTCGCCGGTTCCGATGGTTCAAGACAACCGTCTGCTCTGGAACACGAAATTGCGAGGATACAGGGCAAGAGCTTTGCGGACTATCTCGCCAGGATCACTCTTTGAACGGAGAGATTCTTCTTGTGAGAAGCACACCACATGGTTATATTCTAACAGTACTGTATATTCCCTCCAGCACCGCTGGCTCCTGGGCGTAGTTAGTAATGACAACCACAAGACCGCCCTGGGTGGTTTCAATTGGCGTGGGGGTGTCCTACGAGGGTCTGTTTGTGAACTGGGTTTAACTTTCGTGTCAATTCGTGGGTGACCCTCGGCGGGGTTTATAATCATGATAAGAGATGGTCTATAAAAAATGAGACCTGGGCCAGACCGTTCCATCGGAATCCGCAGCCACAACGATCTCCCGGTCGTCCACGTCCCCAGTGTCCCGTGTATCACTGGGCCAAGTGATCTGTGGAGAAGGGATTTCTGGGTATCCCGCTTCGAGATAATCTTGACCACCTCTATCACGATGCTGATATCAGGACCAAACCCAAAATAAGTAATATACGAGGGGCACATGAGCAGTTCGTGGCACCGATGCATCGTGTTTGAGGCGCATCGGGGTGCTGCTGTGAAATGGGAGCCCTCGGGCAGTACCCCTTCCAGCCGGACAACGACCTCGCCGAACCCCAGCAACCCGCCGTTGGGGGAAACTGAATCGAGTAACAGCTCCAGCGGCGTTGTCAGATGATCACCCAGGTGTTTCGGCAAAGCAAGCCATCATGCATCATGCATCACGCGTCGTGGTCGGGGTCGAAGTTGATCGTAAAAAGTTACAAGGGCTTGATTTCTCGGCCCTCGAGAGGGTTCCGTCCTGACGACGCCGGGGTGACACATCGCAACAATTCTCCCGAGCCCTGCAGGCGTGGCGGAAGCAAAATCAATAAATAGAGACACAGTGTCATGCGGTACCACAACAGGAGTGGATACATACCCTGATTTTTCTTTACCATCGTAACGCCTCTGGAGACGGTGGCGGTACGCGGCTTCACCGCGAAAGGGTGGGCAGTCAAATATAACAGTCTTGGTCAGCGACGAGACCTGGGGTTTGGTAACCATCGAGGTCTACAGGCCTTTCCGGCCAACTCCACCGCCGGGGATTGTAGGGTCTATCCGTCGACATTCCAACCAGGCTGGTAGCCGGGCAATATAGACCGAGACGTCGTTACCGCATCCGGAAAAAAATCACCAGGCTGTTTTCACATGCAAAGAGGCGCAAGCGGCGAAGCGAGTCCGGCCCCTATAGGTGAGGCTGAGGAACCAGTCAACCCGGATCACTCGGACGATCATCGACACCCCTCGGCGACAACCGTCACTCCCTGATGTCTGGAATCTCCGCTCGGATTAGAGGGCACCTGGCCCAAATATACGAGGGGGGTGATGTCACAACAGGTACTGCTACCGGTTTTTCAAAATAGCTCTACCGTCCTCATGAAAGTCCATATCCGTGTAGAATCACCCGGATTATCCTTCAGCACTACCGGCATAGAGACCGGTTCGGTATTCGTGTCCAGCGATGCGGCGCGGTTGGAATTTGAGGGACATATCCTGTCACGCAGGGATTCGTTAATTCGTACGGATACAGATACGTGCGTTCGGGCTTACCGGAAACTCATACTATCTTCAGGGATGATGGACCACCGACAAGCTTGGTTGTCACTGTGTTTTGCGACAACAGGGTCCCCGTCGTTCGCACCGAATGTTTCGATGGACAGAAACCTGCCATTTCTGACGTTTTGGAGGGTCCAAAGGCCGTCTTGGCCCCGAGAAAGCATCCACTACCGAAAGGGTGTGAGTTTCACTCGCAGGGGGAGATGGCAGTGAGATAGCGAAGATCATACCTTCTGGGTGTCATTCTCACTCAGGCTGTTGACACTGACGAACCCCGTCTCATTAACTGAGTCATCGAGGACTAACCTCGTCTTCTTGTTGACGATGATGTAGGTGAGACCGCTGCAGGGGGACATTGTTCCGTGTGAGCGCATAGGAAGGAGGTTGGGAGGGAGGGGGGCGGAAACTCTCGTGTTGATCTTTATATAGGCTCGCCGGGCGGAAAGCTTGGAATCAAGTCCGAGGAGCGGGAGACGGGAGTCTCTCGCAAACGCGGCCACGGAATCCATTCCGTCCTTCCATGTTGGGGACCAGGTGGTCAGATCGGATTGCCATTGTGACCGGAGATCGATCTCTTCTCTTTCGTCATCCGAATTCAGACTTGAAATGGAATCCGACCCACCGCCAAATCGTTGTTCTCGGAGGATGTGCTTCGCCAGGCTGCATTTCGTGATCGCCCCATCCGTTGGTAAGCGGCATTCGCCGTCAGGGTCCCGGCTCGCGCACCACCCGGGCCACCGACCGCTTACTGGTCAGACCCTGTCCAGTTATGGCTCATCCACATCGGGAGGTTCGTTGATGGGGTAGCTGGCAACCGGTAAGACCCCAGTAGCACCGGCCGTTCAAACTCGTGCTCCCACGAAAGGTACGGCTACAGGCAAATAATGGGAAAGTCGTGTGCTTGACTCCAAACTCAGTTCATCGCTTAGCGCTCAAGCTTTAAGACCTCCTAGCACACCTTCAGTGAAATCCAGGTTATCATTGGGGGCAAAGAGAGGCTGGATCACCTACCCCCGGTGAAAACGAGAAGCCGTGCATCAGCGTGACGAATTTTGGCTGGAGGACAAGACCTGAAGCTGAGTCACGGCAGGAGAGCAAACGGCTTTCCAGAAAAGGAAGACGAGGCCGCGAGGTTCCCATCAATTCAACCTAACGTCTAATTCCTGCCTCCTGGGGTGTAAAATTCCCACGGGAGTCCGTTGCGGGGGGGAGATTCTTGATTGCTTAAACTCGGATAACATATGTCCGGCTCCGAGTCAGGGCGCAATCTACGGCAGAATAAAGTGCACCCATATAACGATCGGCTCGGAGATTCGATCTTTCGGCCCTCTGCATAATCTGTGTGCGCGGCAATACCCAGTTCGCAAAACCGCGTACGCTGGTCACGAGTCCTATACTTTCCTTCCGTTCTGTGCCTGGGTGAGGGTTAGCAGTATTCAAGATGCGAGCGACCAACGTCAACGTTCATGGTGATTACAAGCGGTAGGAAGCGTACAGGGGAGAGAAGCGTGGGACGCCGATTGGCCCATCTCTCGCGTGACTCAGCTCCACTAGAGAGATTCCCGACAATATACTGCCAGAAACTCGGCGGATACACGTCTCGGTCCCGTCGGCTCGTGCAAGCTGGGTATTTTATTCGATGTGATTGGCAAGCGACCCTTGCCGATTTCTATCGCTTAAACGGTCTTAAACGATTTAGGCTGCATCTCTGTCGCTCTCCTTGCGTCTGCGGGATCTCTTCCTTCCTTTTGAGAACATCGGACATCGATCGGCATAGTCCAGGAGAGAAAGGGATCAGCAAAGGTACAATCACCATATCCGATACGAGCCGGCCCCGTCTTGGTTGCGAGGGGGAGCTTCTTTATTAGGCGGGCCGACGAACGTGGGGCCACTAACCTCGTGGCGTCGTTTGCCTTCTTCGTCCCTTGTCTTTTTGCTGCACGTGCTTCTTCTCTGATCGGTCGTCACTCAGTACTCAGTGCTTCAGCCTCCTCGTGGTCTTATCTCGTAATCCTATATTCAGACACCGGCCCTTCCTTCCCATTGCTGGTGCGGGGGTGCGCACCCCGGCTCGATACGAGTGATGAACTCGAAGTTTTCATCCCGTAACCAACACTGAACGAACTTTTCGTTGCGTAAGAATTGTGAACACTGGCCTCAGATCCTCTTTACTTAATGGATCCTCACGACTGTCTCGTTGAAGGCCCGGATTTTTGGTTGAGCCCGATGACTTTCCATGTGTGAGTTCCGGGTGCCGTTGGAGGAACTATACACCCGGTTCTTGCTAACTTTTTCATCAGTCAGGTTGGATGCGACCCATTGGACTCGAGATGGAGATATGGCGAGCGATATCTGCCCACGACTGGATCCGTGCAACGAAGGCAAACGCCACCCACTGGTGGAGAATGCACCGATCATACGCCCGGCCAAAACATCCAAAAATCCACCGTTTTCGGCACAGGGTCTAACCGGATTAGTCCAACACTCATCCGGAGTATTTTGTGTTACAATAATTGGGGACCAATCCATTCTGGACACTTTCCATCATAAATTCGACTCTCTGGCCGGCTCTGTGCGAACTGAACCTCCTCTTCAGGAGGGGTTTTTTTGTCTGATAGGAAGTCCACCATCCACTCACCGTACTCACTCAACCTCAACCCAGCTAAGTGCCTACGACACGGTGGTGCGGACATCAGAGAGGGCGCGGACACTGCATGCTAAGATCGTGGACGGAGCAAGATGTGTCGGCAGCGATGGGCGACATCCACGGATGGAACTCCAGTAAGAGGGGGAAGTGGGAGGTCTCCACCAAAAATCCTTCGTGACCACGACGAGGGCAAAGTGAAACCACACGGGGAAGCTCACAACGTGCAGAGACTCTCCCCAGAGGCAGTCGCCTGCCGGCATTAGGTTCTGCGTCCCATCGGCGTCAGGATCCGAGAGACGTGCAACCTGCCTGCCACAGCGCCCCGCGAGAATGGAGACCCAACCGTTTGTCGCTATTGGGTATGTTTACCGGCCATTAAAAATCTCAACTCTTTAATTCCTGCAATTCCCCTCGGACGTCCCTTCGCTGGTAGGCTGGAATCTAGCCTCAAGTTCAGAGCTCGGGTTTGCTTCGACGTGTCTCTGTCTCAGAAAGCAACCTTCCCGGATGCCCTGATAGGCTAAGGTCCCCAGCGGTCAATTTTGTACCGCGCTGGATGCGAAAACGAAGAACAGCTCGCGCTCCGCTGTCATGCCAGTACCGTGGACGGGAGTCCGCCAAAGATCCCCGCCTTCCGCAATCGGATAAGGGCTACAAGAACATATGATTGATATCGCATCTCCGAATGAATGGCGTAACGTGGCATCCATACTCTGTTGGAAGCTGGATGTTTCTTCGACGGTGCCGTCAATACAATTGTGTCATGGTAGAACGCGGGTACAGCCTTTCGCCAGCCTTCGCCTGGTCAACTCCACCCGTGTGTGTGTGTGTGTACGTCTATTATACTGCGTTCAGCTCGGAGGCCAGAGCAGTCCCCTATCTACTACAGGGAGTTCGGTTTATCCAAGTGTGGTGTTCTCCCTAACGGACTCTCGCCCCTAGGTATCGGCACAGGCGGACCTGTACTTGCACCCGCTTTCGCGTGGTGTCCCGAGTGGTGATGATCGGGTACGGGACGGTTATGGCGTCCTCGCCCTCCCTGTCAGGTGAAACGCCTGCGGTGTGTTTCACTTCCCCAGGACACGCCGATGCTATCCACGGACGTTGCCGCCCGCTACTGTAGAACCATGTTGGACCATCTTTCGTAGGCCTAGACCACAGTGGTTGCCCTCCCCAAAGCAGAGCCACCTTATCAAACTTGTGTGCACCTTAAGCCGAATACCAGATCTGGACTTAGTTAGGGGCCTTCTGCCTTTGCCGTGATCCGAAGTTCCGACCGCCGCCGGCATCCGTCCTCTCGGGCCACCCATAGTTCCTACCCCTTTCGGGCCGCAGCAGAGACATGCGTACTGCGTGGGTGCCACGCCCCGCCGACTCTCGTCGGTTTCGCGATGCCTAGTCTGGGGGAAGTTACATGCTCCCAGGCAAGGCCCTCGACGTCTCGCCACTCTTAACCCTAGTACCGTCTCCCTTGACCTCGTCCAGGCCAGAAGCGCTGAGGATAAGGAGTCCAGGTCAGGCCGGGAGTCTGAGTGACTAACCGATAGCAGGGACCCGCGGGTGTAGCATGCGCCGGTCAGGTGCTACACTTAAGGGGAGTATCGGGGAAAAGCCCCAGCCCACTACCCGGGGTGTCCTGTCTCAACTTTGGTCGAGTCGGATGGTTGTCGCTAGATTCTACCCCGTGAAGACGAGTCGCGCGCCGAAAGGCTGCACGCCCTTATCACGATGATCGTGGTAAGAGACAAACCCGCTTGGTCAACTCCACCCGTACCCTGCGCTCCGGACCGTGGGAACGAGGAATCATTAACTTGCGCCTCGCGGATTCTTCTCTATACTCCGCCAACCATGGCAAGTTTTCAGTTGACCACTCGATTGACGTTTTCCATCATGGAAATCGAACCCCGTAAAGTGTAATTCCTCGAGCCTAGATCCTCAAGGAGTGACGGCACTCGATACTTCAGTGTAGTCTTTCGTACGTGCAAGAAATATGGATGGTAGAATTCTCATGGAAGGCCTTCGGTTGGAAACCGACAAATCGAACGACGCGTTCAGTCTCCGTACACCGACTGCATCGCGAACAAGGGAAGCAAGCACTGCAAACGTTCCCTTGTAGTATGGTGCGCGCGAAGCTACGGTCACTGGGTATACTCAGCGAACTCCAATGGGGTAACCGGGGCGCGAAAGCAGAACGGAAGCCATTCACGTAGCGTGAGCTGGAGTTCGATGATGGGCCACGGTGGGCAAGATTTATGCTTGGACTCCCGCGTCTTCCTTTCTTCCAGCTTCCTTTTCCGCTCTCCACCCTGGGCGTCGATCCGCCCACGCCCAGAGAGGCAGGAGTGGACTACTACCCGTCTGGGGGATTTGGCCGAGAACTTTACCCTTCCCGGGATCAGCCTGACCCATTTGTGCGGTGGGAGGTGCAAGAAGGCCAACGTCGGAGGAAACCTGGTTAGAACGTCAGAAGTGCGGATTGGTCAACAGATACTGAAAATAGATTTGATTCCGTTTCGAATAGCTCTCCGGCCAGGTCGTATGTCAAATCGGAGGGTCCTGGCCAAGACCGCTCAAACCGGTGAAGCCTCGTCGATGCAGGGAAACAGAAGGTTGGTATCGACTAGGAGACCTGCGTGATCGAGATGGTTCCTGCCAGCTGTCTATGTCAGGTTCCCAGATTCCATGAGCAGGATAAAACCTGACAGTCAGGTTCCCGCCTTGGATTCGTCAGGGGGCGCAAAAAGTCCTTCACCCCAGATAGCGATCTACTTCATCTCGTGGGAACGACGGCCGGGCGGTTGAGAACGCGTACATGGATGTCTGAGGATTCTGCGGGCCTCTCCTGCATCCACCTTCGATCGCTGTCCTAAAATTACATCCCCCTAATGTTCAGCCCAGGAAGCTCCGGTTCCCTTCATGTATCAATGGAATCAGGATTTCAAACAAAGGACCTTGACTTCATCGCGAAGACCTCGATCGTTAAACAACTTCCCTGCGATCTCCCCGTAATCCAGCGGTCTGAACTACTGTCCCACAGCATCGAGGTCACGATGGGTATTCGACCCTGGACCCAGCCCTGTTTCGACTCGTTGCGGCTAGCCCGTGCTCATATGTATTGGCTAGCAACGGTCAGGCGAGCCCGCCCCAGCTATAGTGACCCCGAGCATGCGTATGGACGCACGGCATATCACTCTGGGGTCTGAGGGTATGACTTGCTTCTGGTTCTACGGAGAAGTTTACCTTAAATCGCTTCGTACCGATGTCCAAAACGCAAAGCTCCGATTACCCATAGGTCAAACGCATGCGCGACCGTTTGGGTCAGGGATTCAAAGAGAAAAAACCTCGCACGAGGACTCTCAGCATATCACTTTCCCCCGATCTCTCAACACCCCCCAACAAAGCGGGAAGGGATACTTCGATTGCGTCTGGGTCGGAAGGATCCGCCATGGGACCGACGTCGAACCAGTAAGTTATTTTAATTGACGGTCAAACCTCCCCCGCCGTCACTAAATCCCCCTCACAGCCGACCACCGAAATAATCGTAGACATTCCGGGGAAGCTTGTCGCTCACTGTGTCCGTAGTCACTTACGACTATGAGTCCAAGATCGCATCCGGAACTGTCATTAACTACGAATCGCTCTTCATCGCACACTTAGTTACCGATGCAAACGAGAGCTGAGGATCAACAAGGCGGATGAATTCCTCGACTCCAAACTCCAGCTCGACCTTCGGGGGGGGGGGGCGGCATCACTGAGCCAGGAAATAAGTAGTAGCGTCCCGGGCCTTTGTGTGTTTAAGGATGGGATAAATGCACAAATTTGCACAAGCTTTAAACTTTATCCTGGATCTACTGGTAAAACTACAACAAGCTCTACAGATGAGTACATTAAAAACTGATCCTAAAAACTGTGTATACTAAGAACATCTAAACTCTGGAAACAGAGGAGGTATTAAGCGCTTCAGCACCTATGAGTACAGGGGTAAAATACGAGAACAAAATGAGATGAAATCCATATCTAAAGAAAGTCCCAAAGAGAAATGAGGATGCACCAGATCATCTAGAATGCAAACGAGAGGGAAGAAACCTGAATGAGGAAAAAAAGGAGAAAAAAAAGAAAAGAAGGGGGCCACGATCACGACCTGTACGGTCGCCGGGATGGTGCCCTCGTGGACTGAGCGGCCCGCTCCCCGGTGCGATGGTCCTGCACGGCGTTGGTCATGGCACTGGTGATAAGAGACCGACTGCCAATGGTGAGTTGCGGCCTTACCTTGGCAGGAGGCCTCGTAATATCGGCAGTACCGTTACTCGCGCCGCCCGAGTGACCGGGGGTACCACGCCTCCTGGTTGAAGCCTCCAGCTCTGCGGCCAACGCCTGCTTCACGGAGTCCGGGACTAATTCCGTACGGATGACCCTCCTGCCGCCATGAGTTTCGTCACTCGGATCCACAAACTTCAACCGCCAGTGCCACGTGTGCCCTCGGAGTCGTCTTCCCTGGAGCTCGTCGAACATCCTTATGGCCTCTCCGACGGAATCTAGATCAACAGTGGCATAACCAACCGAGCAGCACTCGACCCCGTTGATTGTCCTTCCCCTCCAGCACCGGTAGGACTTGGTCGAGAAGAACCCCATGGCCTCGGTTAAGTAGTTGTACGCGAGCACCCCGTCAACCGTCCGGAACCGTTTCGCGTCCAAGTTGTCGATGGCGATACGCGTGGTGGGGTTTTCGCCGTCCTTTTCCGTGGGCCGGACAAACTGCCACTCCTGCAGGCTGGTCTCCTTCGGAATACAACCCACCGGTTTTTCGGTTTTCCAGTTTTCCCACGACTTGGACTTGTAGAGATCGCAACAGTGGAAGTACGGAAGGCCTTCAAGGGTCTTTCCGTTTCGACTACTTCCCTCACCGCGATGCCCGTTATCGGAAGACGCTTGTGTACGAACACGTTTTGGCCTGGAGGCGCGAGGAGGGATTTGGGGACTGAAGGAAGGGCCTGTGGAAGGAGTGGGTTCGGCAAGGGTGGGTTCGGCGACATTCTGGGCAGGTGCTTCCGGGGCTGGCTGTGGTCCTTCGGCGGGTTGCTGGGCCGCTCCTGGAATGGGTTCTTCAGCTGAAAACAGTTGCATTAGGCCATTTTTCTGGGGGGGGAGGAGGATAAGCAAAGCACATACCATTCAAGTCATCCGATGTGGCGTTAACAGTGTCCGATTTTTCTTCCTCAGCGGGGGAGAATTGGACTTCGGTCTGCTTAACGGCGTCGATGACTTCCGAATGCCCGGCAATTTCAGTCGCATCAGAAATCTCCAGAGCGGGACTTTCTAGGTTGTCGTACACCTCTTCGTGGGAAATCCCCCCGAAGAGGGGTAGCGGACCCGGATCCTCCTCTTCATTGTCGGACCACAACAAGTTCCCGGCCCCCGTGATCGGGGAACGACAAGGGTCATCCCTCACTTCCACAGGACTTGAGGGTAAGTCCAAACCGACTTCAGCAACTGGGCTGTTAAGGTAATCGTCTGCGTACTCGAACTCGGATTCGCCGTATTCAGATTCTTCGTGTTCAGATTTGGGTTCGGGTTCGTCCTCAAAGTCCGGGCCGGAAATACTTTCCGATTCTTCTTGCTCGTCTTCCGAGTCGAATCCCTGGGCGAAATCTTCTGGATCGACCTCGGATGGAGGGGAGATGACGATGGAGGGGATCTCATAATCTGGGGTCCAGGGCTCGGCATCTTGCTCCAAATCATCCTGGGAAGGGGAGTGGGCCTCGACCTGTGTCTCGCCCTCTTCCAAACCGGTACCAGTAGCACCCATCTCGTCAATGCAAACGGGATCCGCGATCGTATCCGAAGGTTCAGAGGGTGCATGGATGTTGACAGAAACTCCTACGGCAGGTTCCTGGGTGGCAGTTCCGAACTCTGCGTCGGGTTCGTAGTCGGAAGGTAGGTCCATTGGAGGTTCATCGTGAGAAGGTAGATCCGCGGTCGAATCTTCCGAAGAAGGGATGGTCACCGGTAATTCTTCGGCAGGAGGTTCTGGGAGAGACTTGGCTTCCTCGATCGGAGCTGCCGTAATACATTCCAGCTTGACCGCAAGAACTTCTGCGGAAACGGAGGTGGGACGAACGATAAGATCGGTGAGGTTGGCGGTCGAGTTCGTGACAGTGGTAGAGCCATCGTCTTCTTCGTCTTCCGGTTCGGTATCCTGGAAAACACTGGTGAGAGGAAGAATCAGGGCAAAACAAGGGAGGCGCACGAATCCAGCTGTATCGATCTTCTCTCCGGAAAAGTTGTCAGATGTGGTAGTAACGCTTTTTGAACCTGATAGGCGGGTTAGACAAATGGAGAACCCGGGTGAGAGACTAAACCTACCATGAGCGAGAATTGATTCTGTGTCAGCGGTGGGGAGCAGTGCGGTCGAATGCTCTGGAGTGGCGGTAACGCTGTTGCCAGAGACTGAATGCGTAAAAATGAGTGGAAGAGCTCGGGACCGAGGCAAGAAGACGTGCATACCGAGGGGAGAAGCATCTGACGCCGTATCGTGGAGAGTGGTCCCATAACCAGAGTCAGCTGGAGAGGAAAGTGGCGAGACTAGCAAGTCATTAGATTGGTGTAAATGGGAGGCACACAGCGACTTACGTTTGTTCCGGGGCTCGTCTTCGAGGGGCGGGAGGTCCAGAAGGTGGAGGAGGGGAGGGGAGGGGGGAGATGGCTGGTCTTGCTGTCTTTGTTCGGCTGATAAGACAGTTAGATCGCGAAGAGGATGAGAAAATATGCGTGGGCACTCACAGGCAAGCCAGAAAGTGGAAGGTTCCGGAGGGGCAAGGGAGAAAATGGGCTCCAGAGGAGCGGGGAGTTTGGGGTTGGAGATTTGGATCTGAGTGGCCATGGGAGGGGCGAGGAACTTGGGGGGAAGTAGTTCTGGCGCCGAGTTGATAGGCCTCTCAACCTCGTCTCGAGACTCCGAACGCGAGAAGAGTTTGGCCACGAAGGGGATTACGACCAAGGGGAACCAAATCGAGAAGCAGATCGCAGCCAGCACTTCAAGGACCTGGTAGTTGAACAGGTCCCGCCAGTCGAATGAGCCTCGGCATTCAGAGGACACCACAAACACTGGGGCAGAGGCCGGGGAGGGATGATCATCGTACCGTGTGGGATAGACTTCCTGGACGACAGCTTCTACGTAATCTTCGAGTGGGACCGGGGATATCGGAGTAACCTCGACGGGGTGGATTAGGTTGGTTTCGACCGGAACGATGGGGAGCGCCTCGACTGTGGCAGCCTCGAATATAACGGGGTGGTCTTGAGATCCGAATGCGGCGCGGGGGAGAGATAGAACCGAGGAAATTTTCTGGTGAACACCGTGACCGAGAGACTTGAATCGAGTTTGAAACTGTTGGGAGACCGTGAGTGGCCCTACTATCAAGTAGAGCACGAGCGCCACAACCGCAGCGGGGTGTATCAACATTGTGGGCGCGCAGACGCAGAAACTCTGTGGGGAAGCGCGAAAAAGTGGGGACGATGGGTGAGGATAAGTGTTATGGTTGTGGTGGAAGGCAAGCGGGTGGACGGCGACGCGAATGAGTGGCTCGCGAGTATAAAAGGGTCTGAGCCACCCCAGTAGTGGCAAGGCCATGGTCACATCCCGATCATCGGCTAGATCGAGGTCCGTTGCACGGCTGACTTCAAAGCCACAGGATCAATATAATCTGGCCATGGCCCCGACTTATCAGCCTAACCGATTTCAGGTTGGAAGACGTGCTTCCGACAGGTAAAACGAATGGGAAAGAGTGGATTTTGGACCTTTTTTCTTGAACACGACGCGAGTGTTTCTCAGAGAGCAGCGTGGAATGCAAGGGCCGTCCTGATAGTTTTGATAGGCCAGGCTAGCCCCCATTGTCAAAATTTCCCCATCTTGAGACAGGCAGACAATGAGCCGTCGTCAACTCGACAGCGATAACTGTGCTCATTCGGCGGATATGGGCTGAATGGCGAGGTAGATGTGAGATGTATCCCTCGAATCTGATTGTAACTGGATAGTGTGGCATGCCGCGTCAAACTTCGAGGCACCCATATCGCTTCAGTCCGAGAAACGGGTGTTCCGCCACACACTCCGGAGATTGGAGCCACGCTGTGCAAAACGGAGGCTGATGCATAGGCTCGCGTAAGTGTACCGGCTTCAAGCGCCGTCGCGGACAAACCCAGGGAACGTCACCGAACGTCTCAGCGGCAAATACGCGACCAGCCTTTGTGTCAAAGAGAATTTTTGTTGTGGAACGAGGGGAACGAATGTGTTGGTAAAGGCGAAGTTGAGGAGAGAGGGACGGGACCGGAAAGACGCGGAGGCGGACGATCAGAGAGCTGGGCTGCTGCAAACCACTTTCTTTTTCGACCCGACGACGACCTGCACCTTACTCCTCCCTCCCTTCTGATCTTCCGAAATGGCGTCCAGAATTGCGGTCAACGCCCTCAAATCAACTGGCAAGTCTCGTCGCATTTCATCCCACCTAGGTCGTGAGCTGTAACTTTCCGGGTAGTTGGCAGGGCCAGGCCCCAGGCCTCCCTCGTCGCTGTCTCCAGATTTCAATCGTATGTCCCGGGTACATAGCATACGACAACTCAGCTCACGCGTATTTTATGCTGTGTAGCCGGGGAATGTCCACTCAACCACCAGCTGAGAAGGCTTCCGAGATCATTAACAAACTCCCGTCTTCCCCCAACCTGGTCACTAAGACCGGCACCGTCATTCTTGGTTCTGGTTTGGCCGCCACCGCCATCTCCCAGGAACTCTATGTGATGAACGAGGAGACCGTGATTGCCGTCGGTTTCTTCTTGCTCCTCACCTTCATCGCCAAGGCATGCTTCCAGTCAACGTGTTATTGAACTCCCATAATCGTACTAACGTGTGAATTGTACTCCAGTCCGTCCGTGAACCCTACCGTGACTGGGCTGAAACCCAGATTGCCAAAATTAAGGGAGTTCTCGATGGTGCTCGCGCCGAACACACTCAGGCTGTCAAGGACAGGATCAACTCTGTTGAGCAGATGAAGGATGTCGTTTCCATCACCGAGGGTCTCTTTGCTCTCTCCAAGGTTTACACAATCTGGCTCGGTCGAATGGACTGGACTTGACCTGTACCCTATCTAGGAAACTGCCAAACTCGAGGCCGAGTCTTTCGTCCTCAAGCAAAAGGTCGCCCTGGCTTCCGAGCTCAAGTCCGTTTTGGACTCTTGGGTCCGTTATGAACAACAGGCCAAGGAGAACGAGCAGGCTGCCCTCGCAAAATCCGTCATTGAGAATGTGTTGAAGACGATCCAGGACGAAAAGACACAGAAGGACATCCTTGCAAGCGCCGTTGCTGAGGTTGAGCGTGAGTGTCATCTGTGATCGGAACCTCGCTGGACCTTCCGCTCACCACCGCTTCTGTCTCCGTTCTGCAGAGCTGGTCAAGTCCAAGGCCATCTAGGGTAGAAATTCGTCGGTCGGCTGTAGCTTGCTCCAACATTAATAGACATCTCTTAAGCATCACTAGCTGTCTGTGTCGTAGTTTTTTTTCGTAATCCGTAGTTTGGCCACATGTGCCGGATCGACGCGCCTCCCATGATCTCAGCTACACACCGACGGCCACCCGTGCCGTGTTACTGACCACCACCTCCCCTCTTCTTCTCTCCTCCACGTCGGCGCAATATCGGTTCAGTCACGACGAAAGGTCATGGATTCCGACCTCATAAAGCTCGTAAATAAGCTCCAGGACACGTTTGCCAACCTCGGTAAGGACGACTACGAAACCTTGCGCACAAGGAATCCACCCTGATGATCGTTTGCTTTGAAAGGTGGTGAACTGGACATGCCACAGTTGGCCGTCGTACGTCTCTTCTCAGCTGAGAGGTAATTGAATGCATCTTTAACCTAGCTTCGTCGTGTGAAAGGTTGGGAGCCAGTCTGCAGGAAAGTCCAGCGTCCTCGAAACGTCAGTCGACCACCCGCGTTCTCGAACTCCACACTGTTGACATTTGATTTCCGGATGTAGGATCGTAGGTCGTGACTTCCTCCCTCGTGGTCAAGGCATTGTCACCCGCAGGCCGCTCGTCCTCCAACTCATCAACACGCCTACCCCTTCTCCTCCCTCCGACCCAGACGCCCCGTCAATACCTACATACACCGAATGGGGACAATTTCTTCATGTAGACAAACGGTTCACGGACTTTAACGAGATTCGGAAGGAGATCGAGCAAGAGACGTTCAGGGTGGCTGGCCAGAACAAGGGAGTCAGCAAGCTCCCGATTAATCTGCGAATATACAGTCCCAATGTCTTGGATTTAACATTGGTGGATTTGCCTGGGTTGACCAAGGTGGGCATTCTACTCTGAATACCGGGATTTTCGGTTTCTTGGGAGTTGTCGTGACTGCGCGCCTACGCGCTTTCGTGTTTCGCCCGTGTCAACCAATCTCATCTGTTGTGTTTAGATCCCGGTCGGAGACCAACCGAGCGACATCGAGCGCCAAATACGAAGCCTCGTTCTAGACTACATCTCCAAACCAAATTGGTTTGTGCCTCTATTAGATCACATCCACGAAACAAGGTTCTGACGGGCCTCTTGCCCGCTTTCAGTGTCATACTTTCCGTTTCCGCCGCAAATGTCGACCTTGCCAATTCGGAGTCCCTGAAGCTTGCCCGGTCTGTAGACCCTCAAGGTCGTCGGACTATCGGAGTCCTTACCAAGCTTGACCTGATGGATGCGGGGACAAACGCTAACGATATCCTTACCGGACGGACATACCCTCTCAAACTCGGGTTCATTGGCGTCGTGAACAGGAGTCAACAGGATATTAATACGGAGAAACCTATGACCGCAGCGTTGGAAAGCGAGAAGGACTTTTTCGTCAACCACCCGGCCTACAGGAATATCGCACATAAACAGGGCACCAAGTACTTGACGAAGACGCTTAACCAGGCAAGCCCCATTTCGAGTCGTTATTCCGGGAGGTTTCATAAACACTCGTGTAATTCTAGGTTCTCATGAACCACATTCGGGATAAGATACCAGACATGAAAGCCCGCCTTAACACACTCATGGGACAGGCACAGCAAGAACTCAACGCCTTCGGTGATGAAGCACTCTTTGGAGACAAAAACCAACAAGGAGCGATCGTTCTCAGGCTTATGACCCAGTTCGCTCGGGATTTTGTCTCTTCGATCGAAGGTACGAGCGTCGACATCTCCACGAAGGAACTTTCTGGAGGAGCCCGCATATACTACATCTTTAACGACGTCTTCGGAAACGCATTGGCCAACTTGGACGCGACGGCCAACTTGGGTGATCAGGATATCAGAACGGCCATTAGGAACTCGGCGGGACCGAGACCGAGTCTATTCGTACCGGAGGTCGCTTTCGATCTGTTGGTAAAGCCGCAGATAAAGCTGCTTGAATCGCCAAGTTCGAGGTGTGTGGAGCTGGTGTATGAGGAACTAGTCAAGATTTGCCACGGTTGCACAAGTCCGGTGAGTCCAATGGAATGGAGAACGCCGAGCTCGTCGGTTCTTAGGGTCACATGTAGGAATTGCAACGGTTCCCTAGCTTCCACGCCCGAGTTGTCGACGTCGTTTCGGAGTTGTTGAGGGAGAGGTTAGGACCGACCTCGGATTACACGCAAAGCCTCATTGATATTCAATCCGCGTACATCAATACCAACCATCCCTCGTTCATGGAGAGCGCACAGAGAGCCACCGCCGTTCGTATGGGCTCACCAAAGCAAAGGCAGAGTCTTCCTCCTCGGGTCAATAACTCTCATAATTATCTCCGTCCTCGACTAGGGTACTCACGCTCTTTCTTTCTCTAGCCGCAATCGGCGGAACCTATGAGTAACATTGGGATGGCTTCGCTCGACATGGACGATGACGAAGAATCGAACACGTCTTCTACTACGACCGATAATGTCCTGAGCGGATTGAACGGAGGTACTACCAGCGGACGATCCGTTTCCAACACCGTTCATGACCGTTCCCGACTGACGAGTACCTCTGCCCCTTCAGTCAACGGAGGGTCGTCAACCACCGGGAGACTTCCACACTCACACCATTCTCAATCCACAAGGAATTCGGCCTCGACGTCTTCTCACCATCATCACCACCATAACAGTTCCCGGCGCAATGATGGAGACAGAATTTCGTCTGCGTCTTCGTCAACATCTACTGCCAAAGAATCCTTCCTGAACTATTTCTTTGGTCAGAACGGACCTGGGCCTGTAGCTGGTGCAAACATCACGAACATGTCGAGTGAGGTGCATGGTCATCTGAACCGGGTAGGCGGTACAGTTGGGAGGGATGTTTCTGGACCGGATCCCATTGCTAATGCGTTCATGCGGACGAGGAACGGTCCGGCTGGGGACGGAAGTGATGCCGCTTTCGACATGAAGAGCTTGGGGAAGCACATCGAAGCCGTGAGTCCCGACTTCTCGTCTTTTCCTTTCGGAGTTTCGGTCGGGGGTGGCTTTTGGACTTCTGGTTCAGCGCTGCGTGGGTCCTTTTGTCCCTTTACGAAATCACCGATGTCGTGTGATGGACCCCCGTCAGGATTGGCTCCAACCTTCGAATCTCTCCGTCCACCCCCTATCGCCATTTAGTTGGACTCTTGGATCTGTGATCTACCCGGCCACTTTTATGCGCAAACATTTTATAACTGCACCCTGGGCCTGCCTCGCAGCTCATGTGACCTAAATGCTGACCTCATCCCGTTATTCTTTTCTTCCCCGCGCCTTGGTGCACCAATCACCCAAACTGTGACTAACCCCCTCACCTTCATCAGACTTCATCAGATGGCGGCTCGCACCTAAGCCTCAAAGAAGAAATGGAGATAAACTTGATCCGGTCGCTCATCACGTCGTATTTCGGCATCGTCAGGCAGACGATCCAAGACTTGATGCCGAAGGCAGTCATGCACTTACTCGTGAACCACACTTCGAGGAACGTTCAGGATAGGTTGGTTTCGACGTTGTATAAGCCTGAGCTGTTCTCCGAGCTGTTACATGAGGACGAGTCGCTTGCATCGGAGAGGGCGAGGGTTAAGGCGTTGTTGGACGCGTATAAAGATGCGTTCAAGACTTTGTCGGAGGTAAATTTGAAGTCGGGGTGAAGGAGTTGGTGGAAGAAGGATGCGAAGAGATACTGGTACTGGCTAATGTTTTTTCTCTGTTTTCTTATGGATCTTGAGCTTCTTCCGTACATTACGCACCCCTTTCTCGGAACTTCGATGAGCATATATACGCAAATCCAGCCTCAAACCATTTGGATCTCCGCGATCCATCGAGGGCCGGGGTGTGGAAGGGTCTAGCGCGCGGACCGGCCCTTTCGTGCGCTTTGTATAGAGGGATGGAATTGAGGACAACCAACAACTATAAATCTCAGCTCTTCAGATACGCCTCAATGCCTATCGATACTAACATTATCTGAGAAGATGCCCGGCCGTGGGAAATCCCTTCCTCACTCGCCACCCCTCCGCCTCGCGATCGGGGGCCGGGCTGTAATGAGTTGAACTAAATCGTCCTGCAGACATACGATGCTCGGTGAAGGGACACGTTTTTCTCCCCCGGGCCCACAATGCAAGGTTCCCGCACCAAACTTCCGTCACAACACTGCAGTCACATCTGCAGTATGGTTCCCAGCGAGCAAAACCTCCACCCTGAGCGATACGCAAATATCTGGCGCAGAGTGAGACAAAACGGCGGCAACTCAGATTCGAAACCAAGAAAGACAAACAACAAGTCCTCGGAGCATCATGTCCGTCCTTTGCGTGCGTTCACTAGATCATATACGAGTCGTGTACTGAATACGCGTAGTGCCGAGAAGGAGCGAGGTAGACCATCCACGGAAATCGCCACGTAGCGGCGTGCCGGAGACGCTACCCCGTACCCGTACCGAACCGAACCTAAGGAGCCAGAAACTGTGGAGAAGGTAAGGACACATACAAATGAAGTAAACGTAACATCGAGAACACGAGACGACAGGATGCGGAATGCAACAATTCGTGGTGGATGGGGCGTGGACCGGGGGGGGGGAGCGCAGGGATGTAGCTTCGGTCGCGTAAGAGGTGTCATGAATGACTCTACGAAGTGGCAGTCACGGTCGCAGCTGTCTCCGTAGGAGTCGATTCGTTTGGTACAGACACCCATTTATCATCCTTCTTATCAGTCTCCCCTTCGGAGGCGGTAGTGTCCTCCGCATCAGCGTCGGAACCCGTGCTAGTGCCCTTGCTGGCTGTTGCGAGGCTCGAGCCGGCTCCGATCATGACCGGGACTGTGCGTGCGTTAAGTTTGGCCTCCTGAAAGAAAGAAAAAGCCGATCCATTAGGCAACTTGCCGATTCATGTAGTGAAGAAGGTGTCGTACGAGCTTAGTCGACCTCACACGATCCTCCTTCTGAAAAGCCTAGAGGTTAATGGGGGAAAGGTGCGGGAAGAATGAATGAGGCACCGACCTCCTTAACAGTCTTTTCGTCCCTCTCCTTTCGCTCCTTTTCCTCGCGTTCCTTCTTCTCCTTCTCCTCGCGCTAACAGTAGCAAGTGGGTCAGATCCCAATGAAACACCAATCATCACGCGTCAAACACGGACCTCTTCCTTCTCCTTTTTCATTTTCTCCCGCATCTCGCGTTCTTTGATGACCCTGAAGGAGTGTGTGATGATCAGTCGACTGACGACCTCTCTATTGTGGTGGATCAACTCGGATGCTTACCACTCAGCGGCCTCTTCCACAGCCTCCTTCGGTCGGGTCTTGTTCCTGAGCAGGTATCCTTGGAGGGCGGCGACCTGAACAAGTTCGTCAGCCAAGCGCAGAAATCCGGACCGGGACCCCACCCACGCTCATCTCGCCATCGGGAATAGCATCAGAAAAGCGCTTTGCAAGATCCGCCAGTTCATCCTCCTCCAGGATCGGCACAGAGCGGGTCTTCTGCTTTAGTTTCGGTTTCTGTTCCTGTTCGGCTCCTTCCCCTTCCTGCGGAGTCGGCGGTGTGGGGGGTTGCGGAAGTTTACAGGGGAAGAAGTTTTTGAAGATCTCCTCGGCCTGCCACTGGGTCGCGTTCTTGAAGTTTATCCAGACGTCCATCCTGCCTGGTCGGCTCAGGGCTGGGTCCAAACGCTCGATGTGATTGGTGGTCGCGAAAAGTAAGCTGGGGTGAGGGTCAGTACGGTTGGTAAGACACCAAAGTGCTTGGAAGGGGAACTCACCGTCCTTCGGCAGCGGCAACCCCATCCAGACTGTTCAGGAGACCACTCAGACTGAGAGTGGATTCTCCGTCATTGTCGGAGTCCTTTTTGCTTCCGATCGTAGTACTACTTGGGGTGATCGGAGCACCCGTGGACTTTTCATCTCGTGATACACCACGAGTGAAGGCGGCATCCAGGTCCTCGAGGAGCAGAATGCACCTGTCGCATATTGGTCGGGGATAAGCTACGATAGAAGGGTACGAGACTCAACTGACCTTGATGGCACGCGTCCCATGAGCTTGGTTAATTTGTTATCGCTCATGCTAAGCCGAAGTGAGCCGCTTGTGACCAGGATAGATACACAGCGATAACGGAACCAGGCTCACCCCTTAGCCGAAAGGCTGACGACGTAAATATCGAGGCCCAATTCACCAGCCATTGAGTGAATCAAGGACGTCTTGCCGCTTCAATCGAAAACGCCGATCAAAAACACTATTCGGTGGCGAGTATGGGTAATTGTCACGTACCTTCCAGGCACACCGTGAAGAAGGTAGCCACGACGGAACGGAATGCCTGCGGTGATTAGTAAGATTTTCGTCAGGTCCGTGGAGGCTCTATTCCGTAATAGACGAACCTCTCTCGGCATACCTAAGCGAGTCTCTGTCAGTTCTCGTTTATACTTTCGGCTTCGAGAGGGCAAAACAACGCACCAATCCTCGGAGTGTAAGAAATCCTTGCAGTCGGCAAGGAGCATATCCTTGACGCCCGGTTCCAGGACGATCGAACTCATGGGCCGCTTCGGGCGGGCCCCCGTCCATGTCCAACATCCCCAAGTTCTAAGCGGAAGGTTTAGCGATCCGACTCGCAAAGATGTGGATCAAATACTTACGTGTCGGCCATGTAGATGTGAACTCTGTGCTCGGCGTCTTTTTCATAGTCGCGTTTTGCTTCGAGAACGAGCTGTTTTAAGATGTTGTTATTACGTGCGACGACACTGTGGATACCTTATGAGCGTTTGTGATAAGGGGAAGAGGTGAAAATCCACCTGATCTTCAGTTCCGAGGAGTGCCCGTAGTCTTTGTTGCGTTTTGTCCTGGTGATCTTTGGGGGTTCTCAACGAACCGAAACGGGGCGAGCACTGAATAGCACTCACTCTCAACCAGTGACCTCGGTAGTAGATTGTGTGCGTGGTTTCTGACGGGGCGTGCTGATCGGCGACAATTCCATATTCGGAATGGTAATTGGTATATACTTACCAGGGCTCGGCTCGAACGCTACCTTCCGCTTTCTGTGGCCGTGAAACAACGAATCGTCCTCTTCTTCGTCATCGAAGAGGTCGCCGGTCGTGGACTGAGTGACGGCGTTTCGGCCTACAGTCCTGGTCGTGATGTCAAACTCTCTGCTTCGTCCCCATGCGGGTTGCTGGAAAGATCACGGGGTCGATCACGGAACAGTATTCAGCTCGGAAGAACGCGTACCTTGGATAGCCAATGCAGCAACCTGTGACCACGGAACGTGAGCCTCCGAATCAACGCCCCGAAAATAGGTGACGTACCAATCATACTGTGCGTAGGGAAATCGACCGGTGCCCGTTCAGCTCTGAATGGCCACCGTGAACGACTACGGGTAACCACTTACCGGATAGTCTTCCTGGGAGAAATGCGCGGTCAAGAAGAAGGCTGTTTTGGGGATTTCGCTACTGAGCATGTGCTGTATAGAAAAACCAGCAAAGAAACGGAATTACAGTCCACAAAACCGTTCCAGGCGGAGACGGATGCTCTACGCGCGGTCTCCATCGTGCCACCAATAACGACCAGTTTCTGAAAAGTGCGAAATGGGTGCGTTGGCATTTCTCGGTAACCCCAGAGAGGGAGAGAGAGGGTCCTGAGTTTTTAGGACTCACCAACGTGTCATTAATCGTGCCCGCGGAGGCCAGGGGGGATAACAGGTTCTTAACTTTGTCCATTTCTCGAGGACCAGGAGAGGGTAGGGGACGAAGAGGACGTATCCGAGAGCTAAGGCGTCCGCGTCCAGACGTGCGGTGTATTTATACGGCAAACGGACCTCGTGTCCGGGTGGGTGTGCATTTGACATATTACTAGATAACACGGGGAGGGATGCAGATGGGTCGTGGTTTCTCCGGCTGTGCGCATCATGATCAGTTCGAGTACGACTTGAGAGGTGCGACTTCGAAAAGAGATGGTCGATGGACCGTGATGGGGTTTGCAGGGCTCACCGCTGTTTAGACGGTTGTGGTCCCATGTACGTTTATGGACCAGCCGGCGTTCTCTCTCGAGGGGTAATTCAGAAGCCACTGACAACTGCAACGGAGCCCACCACGCAGCGTTGTCTCAATTGAATATTTAAAGGCACTCTAGCCGGGCCACGTGCCACCCCTTTGGGGCTTGATCCCATTCACAACCGGCGAGCCTGGGCAAAATGTTGCCTGAAGCCCTCTCTGAAAACTATTTTCACCACTTCCTGTTCCAGTGCTTCGACAGAAGGATGCTAACTGTGTTTGAACTCCCCCTCTGAACAAGAACTCAAGGTGGGTTTCAAGCGGAAATGCGGCCACAACAAAAGATCAAGGGAAGCCATACCCGATGACATAACCGTCTCTGTCAACACGTAAAGCAGCGGTACTGCATAGTTAACGGAGTGCAAAAACACCCTTGGTGATGCCACGCTCTGGCAGCACTACGCGATCTTTTTTTCAAATTCGTAATCAATCGCTGGGTTCGTGTTGTGGCAGATTCCCTCTCGTGAGGGATTTTTTCAGGGAAAGGGCATTAGGGGGACCGAGGGAGGGTCGAACGAGATCCGGAGACCCACATTCCTTTGAGTGGGTAGCGCCTCCGTTGGCGCTCTTGACACAGAGCGGGTCAATTTTCGATGATCATCACTGGAACGAGACATCTTCACGGGTTCTAGATTTCTAGAAAGCGGGAGAGTCGTAATAGTAATCCTCCCAGGCGCGCTGATTTCAAGCGCTCAACAATGTGACGGGCCGGTCGCGAAGGGGGAACCTGAGACTTGTTCAGTCAATGCTTCACACTGGTGCGGACTAACACCTACATCCACTCACACCAAGGGACACATCTTATGGAAGGTCGCAGCGGTTG
>Ga0307510_10001764_pt1 | contig 24126 bp, 30 predicted proteins | sample 12_EM_MG_FD_207224 | JGI IMG/M metagenome (GOLD analysis project Ga0307510, IMG submission 207224) | Populus trichocarpa ectomycorrhiza microbial communities from riparian zone in the Pacific Northwest, United States - 12_EM | ecosystem: Host-associated > Plants > Roots > Unclassified | place... | reverse complement strand
GAACACCACCAGCATTGTCATATGGAACACCGCCAGCATTGTCATATGGAACACCACCAGCATTGTCATATGGAACACCGCCAGCATTGTCATATGGAACACCACCAGCATTGTCATATGGAACACCGCCAGCATTGTCATATGGAACACCACCAGCATTGTCATATGGAACACCACCAGCATTGTCATATGGAACACCGCCAGCATTGTCATATGGAACACCGCCAGCATTGTCATATGGAACACCGCCAGCATTGTCATATGGAACACCACCAGCATTGTCATATGGAACACCACCAGCATTGTCATATGGAACACCACCAGCATTGTCATATGGAACGGGAAGAGGTTCATGACAGCAATTGTGGCTGGCATATGGGTGGTCAATGTTGGGTTCATGATTCAAAGTAAGCCCTCTCATCCCATCTCTTGTGTACAATTTGGAATCACTCAAAACATGTGATGGTATTAGGTGTCGCGCAGGTGAATATTCATTCGACTTGAACTATCATGGACCTTCTAAACTGATGTCATTTTATTTCCAGATCCGTGCTTCTTGGTCACCTGAGTCAGATCTCTGTGAGATAGCCAATATCCACAGCACAAAACTCAATATGATCATGATACTCACCACGGACATCGTCTTACTTCTCATCATGCTCATTGGCTTGCTCTGTCTGGGCTCTAATGAATCCGCGGTTTACGGTCTGGGACGTCTGATGTGGAGACAGGTGGGTTGTCTGCGCTTCTCGTAAGTCGCGATATTTGACATGCATTGATATGCAAGGGTCTCATTTGGCTCTTCCTTGCCACCATTGCTAAGGTCCCACCAGTGGTAAGCATAGCCAGTCCCGTGTATCCATCCCTGTTGCTTGTTGTGACTTCATCATCATAGGTGTTCATCAGTTTGAACTTGAACAGTATGTGCAACTCTCTGCCTAATCTGTCAGTGAATAACGCTGATCTCACCTAATTCTCCTTGAAACAACAGTTCCATTCGACTACATACGTTTGTTGTGTCGCCCGTCACAGAGAGAAACTACTGATCTGACACTCCTTTCAAAACACAGATGTTCCAGATGCCCGCGATGATAACATTGACAATCACTGCAACTCGAATTTATCGCTCTTTGGCAGACTTTGCATCAAGGTCTACGGAAATGTAAGATATGATTCCACCCCTCCTTTACTTTTACTCTGTGTTTACGATGGTTGGTGTTACCCACGTCCAAGTGGTTTCGTACCCTTGAAGACCAAGCGAGTTTCTGCTCCCCTTCCTATATTGGAGCCCATGGAGGTAGCCATACACAATACTTATGGGACGCAACAAACTACTCAGAATACCTCCTTGACCATCACCTTGGACGGAATAATGCACAAGGAACCTGCTGGACTTGGACGCGATTTCGACTTGGAGAGGGGTGCAGGGAATCAAACACGAGTTCCATGATAAAATTTTTGGGTATTTCGTTAACGATGTAGTCTGTATGATCTAAATTTCTTTGACGGTGTTCTATTATTGAATACTGGGGAGATGTCGTTGTTCAGCAAAAACACAAAGCTGAGGTATCATTCAAGTTGCTAGGTCACAATGCTGAGTAAGAGATGGCAGCGTGATTAATTGACCTGAATGATCCTGTAGCATGGTTATCTTTTTGATTGGCTCAGTTGCCCATGCCATCGGCTCTCTTCACTGGCAGTTGTTGGTTCAGATTGACGCTTTGGCGAATGCGTGACAAGGTTGGGAAGTCATGTTGGGTATTGACAGACATATCATACCTGGAGAGCATCTGTGCATGTCTTGTTGTAAGCTCAACACTGTCCATCATCTCTATCATTTTGCTTCGGATCTGAACCTTTTCTCACGGTGGCCACGGTTCCCGTCAATGGGATCTAGAACACTTTGTTGCGGAAGTGGCGGTTGGACTGAGCATATGCGTGCCGCGTAGATAATTAAGATACTGTACAACACCAAATGCTACTTTACCATAAGGACTTACAGTACAGTGCAATCGCCCTCCCTCGTTTACTGTAGACAGCTATTGGATGGACTAGTGCAGTGCTGTACACCCTAGGTTTACATCTGCTCAGTATCCTTGTTTCGACTTCACATACCTTGAGATCCTCAGATGACCCGCTCTCATTTATACTTGGTAGCTACTGTAGCATTGGAGAAAGGTCCAAGCTTGAGAGTTGGAAAAGAATGGAAGGTAAAAGGGGACAGAGGCAGCAATCCTGAGAGTCCGAGAGCACGCAAAGGGAAGTCGTAACAGGGCGTAAGAAGCTCGAGGCGAAAGCACGCAAATGCAAAAGAGGAAAAAGATGGTCTATCATTGCCTGCTGGTTGGGGTCAGGCGAAAGGGATTGTATACAAGGATGCTATGTGCAAGGCGAGTAGAGGGGGAGAGGGAGAGGGAGAAACGGAGGACGAACGTGAGCACAAAGAAATTTTACTGAATAGCTGCAAAGCGCACGACAGCGAGGGAGAGGGCGAGGGCGACAAAGGAGCGGCAATGTTTTCTGGTAAAAGTCTAAGGTAAAATAGAAAGGAGAGCAAAAGTCTAACACAAAAGGAGATAGAGAAACATATGAAGGGTAACCTGACTGAACCTATATATAGTAAGGTCTTCTCTACATGGAGGTGAGGTCCAGGCTATTGAGGGGCTGAGTATGACATGTGCAACGTGGACTGACAGGATTTTTGATGAGGTGCACATTTGGGTTGTCAGCTGATGAGTCTTGAGCGATCCATGGTTCTTCGGCCGTAGGACCTGGGCGAGACAAGTGGGGGAGACTTAGTTGATATACTGTGGAGGAAATGTGTCGGTCATGTGGCAATGAGGGTGGAGAAGATAAGTCAAGAGCGAGGCGTGTGACACTGTCAACATGCCTCGGTTTTTTCACCTAATAAACCGTAACATAAACTCAAAATTTTTTCACAATTTATATCTTGAAATTCTTCTGCATAAACTTTATGTTTATTCTAATTTTTTGTTTGTGACAAGAACTGTGAAAATACTTTAAGTTTGACCACACTCAAAAAGACAATAAGGTTTTCTGAGCATTGTTTCTTCACAAAAACCATGCATAGATTTAAAGTCTATCCACACATTATCACAAAGTGACAAGCTGCATGAAAAAAGTTAAAGTCTATTGTTGTCACACTTGTCACACAGTTTTTTCATGGCTGTGAAAAAGACTCTGTTGTTGTCACGCCTGTCACGTGTTTTTTCACAAATCAAAATTGCCACTTCACCCTGATAAGACTTAAGCACGTGCACAGGACTGATAATCTTTAAAAAATAATTCCCATTTACAAATTTAAAGACATAAATATAATATAATCTACATCAGATCATTGGTCGTCGTTGGTTGTCATTAGTTGGTTGTCTGTCAGTTAGTGTTGCCTTGTCAGTCTGTCGTTGTCGGCTTGTCAGTTGGTCATCATCTCCTTGTCGGTCAGTCATTGTCAGCTCATTGGCAGTCATTGTCTCCTTGTCAGTCATTGTTGGCTTGTTGGTCTGTCATTGTTGGCTTATCAGTTGGTCGTTGTCTCCTCATCGGCTTGTTGGTCAGTTGTCACCTCCTTGTCAGTTGGTCGCCATCTCCTCGTCAGCTGTTGCCTCCTCATCAGTCGGTCATCATCTTGTTGTTGGTCATCATCTCATTGTTGGTCATTGTCTTGTTGTCAGTTGTCATCTCGTTGTCTGTTGTCATCTCGTTGTCAGTTGTTGTCAGTCATTGTCAGTTGTTGTTAGTTGTTGTTAGTCATTGTCGGTCGTTATCAGTCATTGTTGGTTGTTGTCAGTCATTGGTTGTTCTCGGTTTGTCATCCATCATCGTCTGTTATTGTCAGTCATTGTTGGTCATTGTCATCCATTATCATCGTCAGTCATTGTCCACAGTCATCATCAGTCATCACCCACAGTCACCATCAGTCATTGTCCACAGTTGTTGTCAGATATTGTCCACAGGCAGTGTCTGTCGTTGTCATCAGTTGTCGTCCACAGTCATATCCACAGTCATCATCCACAGTCATTGTCCACAGTCATCTTCGGTCATCATCAGTCATCATCCACAGTCATTGTTAGTTGTCGTCCATGGTCGTCATCAGTCATCATTCACAGTTGTTGTTGGATATCATCCACAGTTGTCTTCGGTGGTCATCAGTTTATTGCAAACTGATTGTCCACATGAGAGTTCGAAAGGGAGAAAGATGATAACAGGAGATGTACGGTTTTGGAGATGGCGGGTCAGAGTTGAGTCAGAATCGAGCAGTCAGATAAAGTCATGAGCATGCAAAAGAGCAGATGCAAAGAGATGGAGAGAGGGGGGGCACAGTTGCCTAGCTTTTGCTGGGTATTTTGTATGTTGAGTCCGAGAAGAGGGGAGACCATGTACACTACATGGAGAAAGGAGCAAGTAGGGGGAAAAGGGAAAGAAAAATGAGAAGTTGAAGTCCTGCTGGCGACAAACCATGCAGCATTGTATGTGAAAATTGTATGGTGATCAAAGAAAGAGCAGGAATGAATGGTATGTCGAAGGCGTGACAGCGGGCGCAGGGTCGAAAGGAGCGGCTGAGCTTGGTGTCCGATGGCAAAGGCGTCAAGTAGAATGCTAGCAAGACAAGCAGCAAGTCTAAGACAAAGAAAGGGATAAAGAAACATACAAGAAAGGAGCAAATAAAGCCATAACTATGTGTATCCAACAGTGCACGGACCCGAGTAAGGACTGACAGACAAGATGTTGAGCCCGACGTGCATGGCACTGGCTGACAGTTAGCAAGGTGGTGTGCTTCAGTGGTGTTGGCCAGTGAGGGTAGGCGATATGTGTGACATCAGCAGCAGCTTGAGGTGAGGCGAATGGGGACTTGGAAGGCTGCAAACAATGAGAGGGGCAAGAGGGGCAAGGGGGGCGAGAGATGACATAGGCAAAGGGCGAGGAGGCGATATCAATGGTTGACAAGTTAGCAACAGCCTCACACGAATTGAGTTAGTTCATACATGAAACGGTCACGCATGACACAAAGGGCGGTTCATGCTCAGTAATGTGGGACCCAGGCTGGTCAGCGCTCGTTTCCAGGCCCACCGCATATCCCAGACTTACATCATTCATTGTCAGTCCTTGTTGGTTGTTGCTGGTCTTCATTGGTCTTCATTGGTCTTTGCCGGTCTTTGCTGGTCTTTGCCGGTCTTTGCTGGTCTTCGTCAGTCATTGTTGGTAGTTGTCGTCTTCATCAATAGTCATCTGTGGTTGTCAGTCATTGGTGATTGTGGTCTGCAGTCATTATCACAAGATAGTCATAACTTGCATAAAGCAGCCTGTATTTACTGGGCAAGTAATACTTTCTCATCTTGAGCATTACAAAGGTGGGGGGGAGAGAAGGGATAGCGTCGAAACAGAGAAGAATAGGGGATGATGCATCGATGCCAATTGTCAGGCGTTGATCATGTGTTATGGCTATGCATGACAATGTGTGACTCTGCCACATGTACAATGCATTCACTCTCTTGAAAGGCCCCAAAATGAAGATGGTCCAGATAGTTGGGATGACGGAGGTGTCAAGGTGCATGATGATTTGCTTGTTGATGGTGCAGCTAGACTGACCGATTTTTCATGTGGCCAGGTACATCTTGTAGGGGTGACATGGCCCATACCATCACCCTTGGTGCTGGCCTCAAGAGGCCTTTTCAACTGGATGACCCCCTCCTCCATCAATTCCTCTCCAGGTAGGGTATATCACGGGTATACTGTGGGTACCCATTCCTGTAACCGTAACTGTACCCACAGATACCATACCCTCAATGCACACAGGTATAAAACCATATAAAACATATATGGTGTTTCAATATACCCGTTGTACTGTACGGTCTTGCATTAGAGTACCGTGGTAATATGATACTACTATGAAAATTCTACTACAAGTATTCTAAGTAACTCCTTGATGCCCCTTTTACACTCAACCACTTGACCTCCAAACCCTAGACAACCTGGCCAAACCTCTGTGGCTGAAGTAAAATGGAGCGACCTGCACATGGAACTTATTGTGGCAGAAGATGAGGTGCAGGCAAAGAAGCGCAAGGTGGCGGGCTTGCCTGTCAAGGACGTGACACCAGCCGTAGTGGTGATTGAGGACGAGGATGTGAACAAGCAGCAAAAGGCCTTGCAGAAGGCATTGGAGCTGGATAAAGAAGCGGGTAGCGATGGGAACTCAGATGGGGATGATCCCAAGGGAAATGTCAAGTGCGTCACATGTTTGCGTCCCTTCTCTGACTTGCAACTCATGCTCTAGCATTCTCGAAACAGCAGAAGCCAAAGCAGTGAAGTTGAACATGATGGTGGTGATGGCGACAATGACAACGATGCAGATGGCAAGGATGACAATGATGGGGATGATGATGACAAGGACAACACCACAGAGCTATTTCGGGAGCTCAAGAAGATAAAGCATGAGCACACAGCTGAAAAAACACGTGTCAAACAGGCAGAAGCCACCGCAACTGAGGCCAACCACGAAGCACAAATAGCGACTGCGAACCCGCTCCTCAATCTCCCTTTGCTGGCAGGGCCCTCCATGTTGTGCATAGATTCCTTGGTTGCAGTAAGCTGGTGTTGGCAAAGTCTAGCCCATGATGTCATCGCGGTTGTCGAGTGGTGCACATGGGTATGTCCACCAGGACAAAATCTTCATGGAAGGGTACAAGGGCATGGAACATAGGAGGGGTGCCAACATGGGGAGCAGGACAGTGGGAGTCGGAGCAGGGGCAGAGGCGGCCGCCACTACCATTCGAACTGGCAGCTGTAATTAGGAGAATAAGTGATGAGATGGCAAAGGGGGATGAAGTAGCAAACACCTTCCCAGATGACACAAAGCTACAAAGTGGAGGGCGCAGTGTGACACCACCCATCTTGTGCTTCCTGGCTCGATTTGCATATCCATGGTTGCTTGTCAATCGGCAAGTCTGCCCCATGTGGATCATCGCTGTTCTCCATGTCAACCTCATATTGGCACTAGGAGGACATGACGCTACTTGTACAACTGGGCGGCATGGAGATCACATTGTGTCGTCGCCAGATGGGAAGAAAGCAGCATATCAGAGCCGTCCTGTAGGAAAGCCGCTGCAACCGCCAATACACCGTTGTTGTTGTTGTTGTTTTTGTCATCACCAGAGCCGACACCTGAAACTTCGCCGCCTGCGGTCACGAAGAAGCTTCCGCGTGTGATACTGAAAGTTAGTCCTTGGCTGGAAACCTGAGTCTGACTGGACTCTATCCATGCGACCTGAACTGAACATACCGTACTGACCGGAATACCCATTTGTGGAGATGCTTATGTAGTCTGTAAGATGTAGGACCTGTAATAATATTGGTGGATATGCTATCTCCCACACATCAGCCACACAAACTAAGTTATCAGAAGTCGAGTGGGCATACTGCAGGCACCAAGACAACAAGATGGCAAGGGGTGCGACAACAAGGGATTGGCACATCAAGGGTCATGTGTGGCCTTGGAAAGTTGACAGCCTTGTAATCTTGTTTGTGTCATGGTTGAGACAGGTACCAGGCTGCAGAAATTGATTTATGAGCTGACTGACACACACGGCCATGGCAACGCAAGAGGTCACAAGGACACGTATGCACCCTGAAATATTGCAGCCACTCCTTACAGTCGTCCACCTTCTTCTTGCTAAACGCAAGATCGATGAGCTCATGGTTGTTGTCCAACTCGTCCTGCATCAAGCTGAATGGGATCATGTGAATCGTCATGTGCAAGAAGTAATCGCAAGTGTCTGAATTTTTGCTTGTTCCAAGACTCTGAAGAACAAAGCTGAGTGGGCCAAAGCAAGGACATCATGTACCTGGCAACACTGAGCCCAGCCATGGTGAGTGCCTTGGCAGAGTCTCCTTCGGTCAATATGAGTGTGAAATGGATGCATTGCATGTTCCAGCATTGTTTGTGTCTGTGAGCTTGGTGATCCCAGTTAGACAGGGCACAGGATACCATTGCTGCCATGCAGCGCATGTGATGTAATGGAGTGGAGGTGGGCACCAGGGAAGAGGAGGGAAACAACAATGTCGACACAACAGACATGGGGTGCGGAAGCCACATCAGCAAGCATGAGGGATATATGAGGCGCAGGTGGGAAGGTAAATGGGGTACTCCTGGAGGGGACAGAGGTCAGGACTGGTCAGGGAACAAAAACAAACGAATGGCACACATCGGTGGTAGTGCACAGTTGTGGGCGAGCTGGAGAATATTGCCAAGAGGATCTGGCCATTGGATGAGCGGGTGGGAGGGATGTGCAAGCAAAGGCAGGGAGGAGCGAAAGCGGGAAAGCGCCCTGCAGGTATGGTCAAGGGTGCTCTTGAGTTGGTAGAGGTGCTCATAGTAACTTGCTCGGGTGGGGTAGAATGAAGGCAAGTCTAGAAAGGGGAACTGGTCAGAGCACAGAAAGCAAGCAAGTGAGGGGCACTCAATCACTAGGGAGGGTGAGGTCAGTCGGCTCAAGCTTGTCACTGATGTTTTTGTGCTTGGGGACGGGACTGGTCTTGGGATTTTGATGGTGTTGTTGACAATGAAAATGTCAAAGAAAAGAAGAAGAAAAAAAGACAAACTGTAGGTTAACCATGGACAACCGTATACCACAGGTGACAGTGACGGTCTGTCACAGTGTAGCAGAGTCGGACACCATAAGTTGAGCAATTTGGGTGGTGGGTCACGTGAGTTAGCTGCTCTCAAAGAGGAAGGTGAACCAGCACTTTGGTAGAGCTGTCAGAATTTCGTACTCAGAAAATAAAGAGATCTTGGATTAGTTGATGTAAACAAAACAAACATAAAACATGTGCTAAGCAGAAAAACAAATCTTGGAATAATTAATGTAAAAAAACAAACTAACACGTTGCAAACACATGCATATTCAAGGCCATAAACAGCAAAGGAAAGGCTTTTCATCCTTTTAGAGCTGGTCATATATCATAAAGGGAATAGTGGAAATAAGGGGTGTTGGTGTGGTGGTAGTTATGCTTGTATTTCCATGTTTGAGCAGGGGGTGTCTGTGGGTTCAATTCCGAATTTGTGCAATGTATTTTTTGCGCATGCATGGCAATGCCAGGCCGTTTCACCTTCTCAATAAAAAATCAACTTCTGCAATATTTCGTGTCAGCATTCTCTGCCCTGACGATTGGACCACTTCATGCCACATATATTATTAATTTTTGTGGCTAACAAAACAGTATGACAGGTAACATTTTTGCTAACTGCTATTCATAAAATAAATAATATATACACACACAAAAAATACATTGCACAAACATGGAATCAAACCCACAGATACCCCCTGCTCAAACATGGAAATACAAGCATAACTACCACCACACCAACACCCCTTATTTCCACTATTCCCTTTATGATATATGACCAGCTCTAAAAGGATGAAAAGCCTTTCCTTTGCTGTTTATGGGCTTGAATATGCATGTGTTTGCAATGTGTTATGTTTGTTTTTTTATATTAATTATTCCAAGATTTGTTTTTCTGCTTAGCACATGTTTTATGTTTGTTTTGTTTTACATCAACTAATCCAAGATCTCTTTATTTTCTGAGTACGAAATTCTGACAGCTCTACCAAAGTGCTGGTTCACCTTCCTCTTTGAGAACGGCTAATTCACATGACCCACCGCCCAAATTGCTCAACTGACACCATAACCGTAACCATCACAACCATGACCAGAATACCGCTGTCACCCACTTTATGCATTCTCCCTAAAGTGGAAGGATCAACATCCAACAACACCAGAAGCAGCAACAAGAATAAGCGCAAGCTCTGTGCGCTGTGCTGGACGTGAACTTGATCGAACAAGAAAGGCAGCACGGTCTGTTTAGTCCTTCGATTGCGTTCAAGGTAATAAGCCAAATCCTGAGATCCCACTGTGCACGTATGCGCGATCCTGCTGTTGATGCTATGGTGCAGCTCGTGGTGACATGTGCGCCCAGTGGAGGTGCAATGTTAAGGCTTCAACAGGCCTTGATAGTACAACTTGTACTAAGAGTTAACTGGTGGCAAGTACTTGAAGATAGTAGAAGTCTCTAGTATTGCTAGAGGCGACTCTGAGTGGCTTATGTAACAAGTGGGTAAAAGGGGAGGCACAAGGGAGGCTTTCAAGAACATTGATATTGAGAATCAAGTCAAGCTTAGGGCTTGACTGTCGAAATACAGGGCGCTTATATACAGGCACGGCCGCGCACGGGCCATGGTTACTAAGGTAGGTACTTCTGGTCAAGAGGGGGCTGTCTGTATCGTATAAAGGTCCGCGGATAAGTGCTGCGGTCTGTATGAGTCGAACAATAGAGAATGAGCGAGAGCGAATGACAGATTGATAAGTTGCCTAATCTATCCTTAAGGGTTGAACAATGGCGGCAGGTCATTCCAAGAAGAGAAGCGTCGTCATGATGCGATGACAACCACAAGGTTTGAGGTTGATCTGAGGAGATCTGATCTCCACGTGCCCATTCTGGTCTAATGGGTGTCTAGTGTAAGCAACTACCTTTTAAGGTAGTCCATATTGATGGTGACCCAATTAAGGGCCATGTCGCTATCCACATTGTCTGCGGAGTTCTGTGTGGATGAGGGATTGTCTGCAGATCCTCTGGGAGAGGTTGACTGGTGGCCCTGACTCTGGGGTGAGGTGCCAGCTATGGGCGACAAGGCAGTAGGTGTGATTGAGTGGTAGCTGCCTTCTCTGCTGGTGCGTTGGCGTATGGGTGCTGAAGAGGGACTTGTAGGTGACAGGGAGTGCTTGCGGGACACAGGACTATCCGGGGCAAGGTACTCTTGCCATGGTATGACAGGGGACTCTTCTGGGGACAAGGCGTGCGTGTTGCCTCCAGGGACATCAGGCTCATATGGAATGAATGGTTCTGGCTCTAAGGGCAGCGCGTCCTCCATGGGACTGTCTGGGTCTTCCAGTGGGTTCTCTACTGGGGGTGGCTCTTGGTACATCTCCATTGAGGAGTATTCCCGACGATGGATGTTCCATGGGACGGGGATGAGGGGCTCGACTGGGGGCTGATCAAGGGGTGACGATGGTTTGGATGGTTCACTGGGCGGCAAGGGTGGTAGGTCTGGTAGGGATGATGGGTTCAATGGTAATGGTTGCTTAGGCATGGGTAGGGTGACAAGGAGGGGGTCTGACAAGGATGAGAAAAATTGGGGTGGATCATAACATGCAAGCCCAAGGCTATTTGTGCCTTTCAAGAGTGCTTGGAACTTATGAAACTTGTACCAGTATGTGTTGCCCTTTCATAGCCTCATGATACTTTCTCTAGACCACAACCACGACCATGACTGGTGATGGTGATGATGGTCGATGATTGGTCAACAACAACAACTGACGACCAACAACAAACAACCATAGCAGATGACCAACAACCATAACCACCCTGCAGGTTCTCTGTGGGGACCTTCGGATGGGAAGATGAAAAAAACCAGGTTGCATGTGATGATCTTGCTTGCCGGTTATGATTTGTCCGACCTGGCACCCAGCTAAATGAGCGCATGGGTTGCCTTCCAACCATTCCACTCCTGCAAATGCGCCAAACCGTTATTTTGGGAAACAGCCTGTATGAAACACTATATAAGGGTCCCATCTAAACCTTCAACCCACCTAGCAATCACCAGCTTTCACTCCTCAGCTTGCACATAACCACACCCGCCACTTGCCATTTCCACTCCTGCATACCTCTCATCCTTGCTCGACATGTCTTCATCACCTGTCAAGTTAAACCCCAGCAACTACTACGCGTTCATGGACCATACCAAGGCCCAGATACCCACACCAGCACAGCCCTCACAGTACCCCCAAGGAGTGCCCTTGACACATTACCACTATCACCATCCCCAGAAGCCACAATCACTTCCGGGTTCATAGTCCTTGAGCCCACATGGCACACTGATGCCACTGTATCCACTGCCGCAGATGGTCACATCTGACTTGGCATCATCCACATCCTCCACATCTTCAGTTTCGAGTTCTCAGGGCATCTTCATGATCTACAAGCAGGATAGGTCAAGGACTCCCAAGCTGGAGCATATAACAAAGAAGAAATCTACTTGGAGTGGCAAGTAGGTGTCATCTCACGCATGTGCTGACAAGCCCCGTTCTGGTATGTGCCCTGGACTGCATCACATGCCATTCATTCAAACATCTGACACCTCATTGGCAGTGACCACAATCATGACCAACCACAACTAACCACCGATGATGACTGATGACCGATGCAGTGATGGACGACGACAATGGACAAACACTGATTGTTACGATCCTGGGCCCTACCACCAATTTTCCGCCATTTTCTACCATTTTATTCCGCACTCTCGGTCACTCGTTCCCCACTCGTTCCCTCACGCGCCGCTCGGACCGCCACCGATCACCTGACAAGTCACCTGATGGATCACCTGACCATTCCGCAGTCAACTATCACATGCCATCACTCTGCAGTCCACAGCACTCCGCAGCATCACCATTTAACCTTTTATGGATTGCCAGCTCATGATGCTCCACTCCGCAGTTGCCAGCTCATGATGGAGCTATACTTAGAACTGCCACGTCATGATGAACCTTACTATACGTGACAGTATTATTCTGTGACTCCTGTGACCTGTTACTTCTCACCTGTATATAAGCGCTTGTACTTTTAGCAGTTAGGCCCTAAGCCTAACTTGGTTTTCAATCCAAGACTTGTAGCTTCCACTCAGGACTCTCAGAGTCAGACAGCCTACCTTTGGTTAATCCATTCGACCGCATTGTACTTCATTATTGTGAAGTACTCAAAGTCATAGGCTTATCCCTCGTCGCTTCAAAGTGCCATTGAAGCTCTGCCCCCTCTACTTCTATCAGAACACTCAGGAGTCGCCCTTATCATCGGGGACTTACTTGTTATACTGCGTAGCCAACCGATACCACGCTACTCACGTGATCATTGCCTTAGGAGGACAACCCACTAAGCAATCCCAGTTGTCGCCAAACCACCCCATGCACGTCGCGTCTTTAAGGCCCTTGGACCTTAACACAAGTTAGGCTTTCCTACCAAACTCTTGAAACACAGAGTTGTTACCACCGTGGCGACCACCCAGACATACACACTCAGCAACGAGTCTACACAAATCTTCAGGAGACAACAGGACGATCTCCCAGAACACATTAAAGTCAACGTATACTTCGACGATCAAGGACCAGGACATCCCGACACCAGATACTACCTTGATACCCCAAGAAGACAACACGCGCCTATCGAATTCATCAAGGCCAACAGAACCTACTATTGGGTTAGACTTCACTTCAGACAAAACCAGTGGGAAACCAATCAATCAGGCATATACAACGGCCCAGACATTGGCTGGTGGATCATATCAGACCCTCAGCATCCCAACCACAACATTTACCAACAAGAGGCCAGCATCCCTCTTACTATCGCAGCAGTCACCACAGCACTTCAGCAGCTTCCTACCCACCCCAACACCCCAGATCATCCAACCGCAATGGAAGGACAACAGGAAGAAATTAACTTCGCTACTGGTCAAAGCCAGCAAGAAGCGCAGAGGATCAATGTCATCACGAACACCTCTAATGGTGCACTCAAAGGAAACCCTCCATTTATATTCGATGGAGACAGAAACAAGACTACCAAGTTCCTACTCAGCTGGGACTTATGGTTCGCAGTAAACCGAAACAACAACACCATGAAGAAACCTTACTCCAGAATTGTAGCCATGCTCAGCTACATGGACGGCACTCGCGTAGATGCCTGGAAAGGAGAACAACTCTTGACACTTAACAAAGCCATGGACGATGGAGCCCAAGAGACAGATGAAGATCTCTGGACTAACTACCTGGAACGATTCCAGAATGCCTTCGTTAACCAAAATCGCCAAGCCGAGGCTTACCAAGAGTTATGCAAACTCAAGCAAGGAGACAGTCTTGACGACTTCTTCACCAGATTCAAACAACTCGCCTTTGAAGCAGACGTTCCCCTAGACGACAAGGGAACTATCGAAACCCTCAAGCACACTATGACTCAAGGACTCACTAGCGCTATCATTAATTCCCCTACTTTCGATCCTACCGCTAGAGACCCTTGGACCTTCAAACAGTGGGAAGAACAGGCCCGCAAATCCCATCTCAAATGGAAGGCGGCAGCCAAGTTCACCCAGAGACGTCAGGGACTCTTTCAAGCATTCAAATTGGCCCCTAGGCAGGTCAACAATCCAGGAAGAGGCAGTTATGGAAAGAACAACAACTGGAGGAACAAGAACGACTGACGCACCACCTCTCAAGGAGGATATCATATGGACGTCGATGCTACAGTCACATCAGACATCAATGCCACCACTGGCAGAGGACAACAGCACTCTGAAGCCAAGAAAGCAGAACTTATGCGAAACAACTTGTGCTTCTACTGCAAAATCAAAGGGCACCGAGCCAAGGATTGTCGCAAGAAACAAGCTGACTGTTAAGGCTTCAATGGGCCTTGATAGTACGACTTGTACTAAGAGGTGAACTGGTGGCGAGTATCTGAAGAGGTAGATGTCTCTAGTGTTGCTAGAGACGACTTTGAGAGGCTTATGTAAGAGGTGAAGAAAGGGGAGGCACTTGGGGAGCTTTCAAGAACGTTGATATTGAGAATCAAGTCAAGCTTAGGGCTTGACTGTCGAAATACAGGGCGCTTATATACAGGCACGGCCGCGCACGGGCCATGGTTACTAAGGTAGGTACTTCTGGTCAAGAGGGGGCTGTCTGTATCGTATGGTACTCCGCGGACAAGTGCTGCGGTCTGTATGAGTCGAACAATAGAGAATGAGCGAGAGCGAATGATAAAGTGACGAATTGCCTAATCTATCCTTAAAGATCGAACAATGGCGGCGGGTCATTCCAAGAAGAGAAGCGTCGTCATGATGCGATGACGACCACGGGTTTTGAGGCTGATCCGAGGAGATCTGATCTCTGCGTGCCCATTCTGGTTTAATGGGCATCTAGTGTAAGCAACTACCCTTTAAGGTAGTCCGTATTGATGGTGACCCAATTAAGGATCATCTTGCTATCCGCGTCGTCTGCGGAGCTCTGCGTGGATGAGGGGTTGTCTGCGGATCCTTCAGGAGAGGTTGACTGGTAGCCCTGACTCTGGGGCAAGGTGCCAGCTATGGGCGATGAGGCTGAGGGGGTGATTGACTGGTAACTGCCTTCCCTACTGGTGCGTTGGCGTATGGGTGCTGAGAAGGAACTTGTAGGTGACAGGGAATGCTTGCAGGACACAGGGCTGCTGGGCTGAGTGAGGTATGCTTCCCAGGGTTCGATAGGGGACTCTTCTGGGGACAAGGTGTGTGTCTGTCCTCCAGGGACGTCAGGTTCATAATGAGTGACTGGTTGTGGCTCTAAGGGCGGCGCGTCCTCCATGGGACTGTCTGGGTCTTCCAGTGGGTTTTCTACTGGAGATGGCTCTTGGTACTCTTCCATTGAAGAGTATTCCCGACAATGGATGTTCCATGGGATGGGGACAAGGGGCTCGACTGGGGGCTGATCAAGGGATGGTGATGGTTTGGATGGTTCGCTAGGCAGTAACGGTGGCAGGTCTGTTAGCGAGGATGGGTTTAATGGTAATGGTCGCTTAGGCGTGGAGAGGGTGACAAGGAGGGGGTCCGACAAGGATGAGAAAAATTGGGGTGGATCATAACACTGACCGCGGTAACTTCAGCAGTCGCTCCAACAATACTAGGGAATCCACTAGGGTTCACGCCGCACCCATTATGCCAGACTTCAGCAACCTTGACAATCTTGCTGACTATATGAAGGAGAACATGGACTCCTTCAACGAAGAGACTAAACTGGACTTCATCGGGAAACTCATGCCAAAGGATTTTCCTGAGGCCCGAAACTAGCTGCCTTAGTTAGGGCTTTCCGACTCAATAGTGTGTTTGTAAACAAATCAAATTCAATACAACTTAAAGTTCCAATCACACACTATCGAGGGACGGCAGAAGAAACCATCTTGCTTGACACTGGAGCAACAGAAAATTTTATCGACCAGACAACTATCGACAAACTTCGCTTAGGAACCAAGAGACTCCCTTACTCATGGGCAGTATACAACGTCGATGGAACTATGAACCAAGCTGGGACTATCAATAGGGCTTGCGACCTACTTGTCACTCAGGGAAACAAGAAGGAACGAACAAGATTCTATGTCACGAATCTAGGTTGCAACAGAATGCTCTTTGGCTACCCCTGGTTCAAGAAATTCAACCCAGATATTGATTGGGAGAAAAGCGAACTCAAAGGACCAAAGGTACAAATCGAAACCCTACTCCATGGCACCCTTCAACGTGCAAAGACATGGCTCAAACAGAAGAACCAAGAAAACGAAGACCTCATCCTGGAGGCACAGACATGCGCTCTATGGTCAGGAGTCACTCCTTCAGAAATGAGGGAAGGCCTGGTAGAGATCAGTCGCACCCACATGGCAATCGAAATGGCCCATAAGTACGCATCGGAACATGGGAAGGAGAAAGTCACCCTCCCGGAAGAATTCAAATATCATACGGCACTATTTTCGGATGAAGAGGCAAAAAAGTTCCCGCCAACTCGCGGAGACGGAGACCACAAAATCGTACTCATGGACACCGCCCCTACTTGCTTCAACTGCAAAGTCTACCTGCTCTCAAGAGATGAGCAGGAAATGGAGAACAAATTCATCGACGAAAACTTGGAAAAAGGCTACATCGCACCATCGGACTCCCCCTACGGCTTTCCCACCTTCATGGTCCCTAAGAAAGACTCGAAGGAGAAAAGATACATCATCGACTATCGCCCCCTCAACGCAGTCACCCGGAAGGACGTTACTCCACTCCCAAACCTCAAACAGTGCATCGAAAACTTGCAAGGAATGGAACTATTCAGCAAGTTCGACATCCGCTGGGGTTACAACAACATCTGTATACGGGAAGGCAATCAATGGAAGGCCGCATTCAAAACACGTTGGGGACTATTCGAACCCAAAGTCATGTTCTTTGGGATGAGTAACTCACCAGCCAGCTTCCAACGGTTCATGAATGGTATTCTCGAAGAACTATACAAATACTTTGAGAAGAAAGGCATACACGACATACGGCGCATCCTCCAGAACTACATGGACGACTGTGGTATAGGCACCTTCCTCAAGGACTTCAAATTACATGTCAAAATCATTCACTTCTTATTTGACTTACTTGCACGTCATGACCTACATCTCAAACTGTCAAAATCCGTCTTCATGCAGCCACAAATGGACTTTTTAGGCGTCCGGATCTCCAAGGAAGGAGCTACTGTCAACCCAGCTAAAGTTGCTGGACTCAGGGACTATCCACGCATACTCAAAGACAAACGACAAGTCCGCGGATTCCTAGGAGTAGCCGGATACCACTGCATGCTCTGCCCCAACTTCAGCATCATCGCCGCACCTCTTACAGCACTTACCGGAAAGGACGTACCATTTGAATGGGGACCCAAGCAAATCGAAGCCCAAGATAAACTTATCACCCTAATCACCAGTGCACCCATCCTAGCCAGACCCGACCCAGACAGACAATTTGAGCTCGAAACCGATGCTTCACAAGTTGGTACAGGAGCAATACTCTACCAACGGGACCCCCCTATCACCAAACCAGACAGCACTCAGAAACCAGGACCACGACGACCGGTGGGATTCCACTCCCAGAAATTCACGCAAACTGAGCAAAATTACCCCATTTACGACTGAGAATTCCTCAGAGTCATGAGAGGACTCCGCTGCTGGTCCCACTTGCTCAAAGGAACAACAATCCCCGTCCTGGTGTATACTGACCATGCGAACCTTAGGTACTACAGAGAGCCCCGCAAAATTGGGCCATGCATTGCTGGTTACTTACCAGAACATGAGCAATATAACATCCTACTGGAGTACAAACCTGGGGCTACTAACTGAGCAGACGCACTATCTAGGTGACCCGACTATGAAGGACCAAATGAAATCAACGAAGACGTCACTGTATGGCCGGACCAATATTTCTGTGACCAGCACACTTCAATCCGCGTATTTGACATGGACAGCATAGGAGACAATTTGGACTCAAAAATCAAGCTAGCGCAATATCAACACCAGAAAACACTCAAGCAATGGGCACCAACTCACAACCTATCCTTACTCGACGGCACTCACTGGCACCATGGAACGGCACTTGTTGTCGTGGCAGACAATGACCTTAGGAGGGGAGTAACATCCCTTTTTCATGACCACAAAACCGCTGGACACGCCGGAATTACCAAAACCCTCCAACTCATCGCACCTTACTACTGGTGGCCCGGAATGAAAATCTTCGTAACTGAGTACATCAAGGGCTGCGCTACTTGCCAAATGACTAAAGTCAACACTCACCCTGCTCATCCCCCTATGTTCCCTATCACCCCAACTGAAAACACTTGTCCTTTCGAAACTGTCGCTATGGACTTTATCACCAAACTACCCCTATCAGGAGGATACGACACCATCCTCACAATCACCGACACAGATTGCTCAAAAGCATCTGTCTTTATCCCCTGTAACGAAACTATCGACTCTGAAGGAGTTGCTCTACTCTACCTGAACAATGTCATCCCTCACTATGGCATACCTCACAAGATAATCTTGGATCGTGATGTCCGCTTTGTATCCAAGTTCTCAACAGAACTATGCCGCATCCTGAACATCTGCCAAAACATCAGCACAGCCTATCACCCTCAAACAGACGGAGCCAGCGAACGAACCAACCAAACCCTCGAACAGTACCTTCGAGTATTCTGCAGCACTCAACAAAACAACTGGCACACTTGGTTACCTCTTGCTCAGTATACTAAGAACTCCTGGCCTTCCGCTACAACCAAGAAAACACCATTCGACCTACTCATCAGATATACTCCACAAATACATCAACCCACTAGAAAGACAGACATCCCATCCCTCGAACAACGACTCTTAGCTATCAATGAAGCCAGGGAAGCCGCCCAAGAGGCACAACGTAAAGCGCAAGAATCCTGGATCAAAGAACGTCCACGCCATTCACCATTCCCCATCAAATCCAAAGTCTGGTTAGAAGGAACAAACCTACGACTCCCAAGTAACATCACACCCAAGTTATCACCAAGGAGATACGGACCTTTCAAGGTAGTCTCCCAAATATCCAAAGTCACATATAAAATCAAATTACCCCCTACCTGGAAGATCCATGACGTCTTCCACGCATCCCTACTCACGCCATACAAAGAAACTGATCAACACGGACCCAACTTCCTGGAACCGCCACCTGACATTCTAGAAGGCGAACCGGAATGGGAAGTCAAGCAGATACTCAAAGAATGACTATTCGGTTGATGGAAGAAGAAGCAATACCTCGTGTGCTGGAAAGGGTACTTGCCAGCTCATGACTCTTGGGTTAACTCCGAGGATCTCCACGCTTCGGATCTACTAGCGGACTTCGAAAGTCAACCAAGCAGTATAAGAACCCTTGGAATCTCTGACGACATTCCTTATCCCCAACTCCCATGTCTTCTGTCCATCACGAACTCCCCAGCTCAGGTTTTGCCACCTCTACCATCTTCACCTTGGGCACCGACAATGGAATCATCCTCATCCGCATGCATACCGACGACAATCAACTCCACTTCTTCGGAACCTTCGTCAGATGTGGACATTTCGACGTTACCTATCACTGGACCACCTGGCGGCCTAGAGCAACCCTTGACGCCATCGACATCGACCACGAAGCAATCATGGTCCCAGTTGATAACAAAGACCCTGTCCTCAGGATCGCTGTTAACTATCAAAGAACCCCCTTCACTCCCCACCCTCCTCGATATCAACCCCGACCTGCAACCCCTTTCAACGTCGTCATCCCCGCTAGTACTACTAGCGGAAGCAGCAGCCATGAAACAGCCAACAAAGCGGAAAACGTTCCACTTCACGTCACCAACCCCAACCCCTCTACCCCTGTCGAAGAAATCGAAAACGACAATCAGTCCGAGCAGTACACCGATGCCAGACTCCTCCCTTCAGACCACCTCCTCCATATCGCTCAAGAAGAAGCATGAGGAATGTATCAAAGACATGGTCCGACTCAGCGACAAGTGGACCCTCCTTAACAACTGATTCAAGAATACCTCAGTTGCCAAAATGTTCAGAAAGAAAGACAGCAACACCACCCTTTACCTCTATCACTTCCACCGACGACTCTACGACATGGTGACAAAAGAGATCCTCCTAGCCATCGCAAAAGAAAGAAACCTTCAAAAGAGGACCATCCTCCCCTTTGGCACATTATCCCCTCACTATCAGACCCTAAAGAACCAAACATTCCTCAAGGGATTACGAACCACTCTTGAAGGACGCAAAAAGACTATGAGGAGCAAATCACTGTCACCCATATTCATACCCAGTCCAGGTCCTTCAGGAGGAACAGGAGAACCACCTACCATCCCAGAACCACCGTCATCAGCCCCAGTCACTACACCACCACCTCACGTTGGACCAATACCAGTCATCCGACAGTACATCCACCCATCATCATCATTACCCAAGGAGGTTATAGCATTGCCACCAGTGGTACCAAGAGTACCATCACCACCCCTTGTAGACCCATCCCCATTCGCACCCCCATTTGTACCTACCCCACCCAATTTACCAGTGGAACCACCTCGAGCTGCATTGCCACCACTCCCCTTAGCCCCCTGGGGATCGCATCGACGCCAATATTCATCAATGGAACAATACGAACCACCGGTACCTATGAACGAAACACCCAAACCAGCCACATACTCCTACCCCAGTCACTCACCCCATCACCGCCATTGAGAGCGGCAACGCCTATCATTCCAGCACCATGGAACAGGTCACCAACACCAGAAGAAATTCCATTACCGCCATCTAGACCATCGGTAAAGCGATACATAGGACCTTCGTCCCTCGATCTCATTCCCCTCCCATGGGATATTCCCCCTTTCAAAGGAATCACTCCACGATCATCACCCCCAGTTGCCTTGTCATCATTCCTACCCGAGGAACCAATGCCACTCCCAGTTGAACCATCACCAGGACTCCCCCTCATCGTTTCAATGACTCCCAGTCGTACCACTCCCCTACTCCCAAAGAACCCCCTCACAGAAAGTGAACCCCTATCCAATAGACCAATGCCTCCAGAATGGAAACGAGTTCAACCGCTACCAGTTACAGGAAAGTGAAAAGAACTCTCGCTGGAAACAAAATCCTTGCCACTGGTAGCCTCATCATCTCGGTTACCACGAATTCCACCCATTCGTACCACCCCATTACCCAAACACCCCCTTACGGAGGACGAACCATTGGTCAACAGGGAAGGACCACCTAGTTGGTCAAGTGAACAACCATCACCAATCACTGGGAAATGACAAGAGTCACCGCAACATGTCGCAATGCCACTTAAACATGAACGAAGCGACCCAGTAATAGAGAGGTCAATGAGTCCTGAAGAACAACCTACCCCTCCCGATTCACCCCGGAGTACTGCTCTATCAACACCCTCTAGCTTTGGGCTTGGCAACTTGTACAGAACCCCAGTCCAGACAATCATCGAAGTTGAAGATGAAGTCATGGAGGAAGGAGAAACAACCGACTTGGACTCATCAATGGAGGAAGGACAAATTGCAGACACAGGATGGTCTACCCCTGACAGCATGGACATTGGGATACCTCATGTCCCCTCCGACTGGTTGCAACCATCTTCACCCTAGGTCGTGTGGTAACGACCACTCTAGGAAGGGCGTCATGTTACAATCCTGGGCCCTACCACCAATTTTCCGCCATTTTCTACCATTTTATTCTGCGCTCTTGGTCACTCGTTCCCCACTTGTTCCCTCACGCGCTGCTCGGACCGCCACCGATCACCTGACAAGTCACCTGATGGATCACCTGACCATTCCGCAGTCAACTATCACATGCCATCACTCCACAGTCCGCAGCACTCCGCAGCATCACCATTTAACCTTTTATGGATTGCCAGCTCATGATGCTCCACTCTGCAGTTGCCAGCTCATGATGGAGCTATACTTAGAACTGCCACGTCATGATGAACCTTACTATACGTGACAGTATTATTCTGTGACTCCTGTGACCTGTTACTTCTCACCTGTATATAAGTGCTCGTACTTTTAGCAGTTAGGCCCTAAGCCTAACTTGGTTTTCAATCCAAGACTTGTAGCTTCCACTCAGGACTCTCAGAGTCAGACAGCCTACCTTTGGTTAATCCATTCGACCGCGTTGTACTTCATTATTGTGAAGTACTCAAAGTCATAGGCTTATCCCTCATCGCTTCAAAGTGCCATTGAAGCTCTACCCCCTCTACTTCTATCAGAACACTCAGGAGTCGCCCTTATCATTGGGGACTTACTTGTTATACTGCGTAGCCAACCAATACCGCGCTACTCACGTGATCATTGCCTTAGGAGGACAACCCACTAAGCAATCCCAGTCGTCGCCAAACCACCCCACGCATGTCGCGTCTTTAAGGCCCTTGGACCTTAACACCGATGATGACCACCAACGACGGATAAAGACTACTGACAATGATGGACGACCGACAACCATGACTAACCACTGTCATTGAGTACCAATGAGGACGGCCGATGACCACTGATGACGATGACTGACAACAAACACGACTGACGACAACAACAACAACCAATGACAATAATCAACAACAAACAACCACAACCGATGACTACAAGAGATGGCAATGATGATGGATGATGACCACAATTGACCACTGACAACAACTGACCACGACTGACAACAACGGACGATGGATGACGACTGACCAACAATGGACAACGACAGATGACAACTGACTGACAACAGACGATGACTGGCCGATGACGGATAATGACAGACTTTCAAAGGATGACAATGGCCAACAACTGACTGACAACTGACCAACGACAACTGACTGATGAGGTGATGATGACTGACTGACGATGAGACGACAACTGACCGACAACAGCCAACCACTGACCAACAACAGACCAACAAGCCAACAACGACCAACAAGGAGACAACAACTGCCAATGAGCTGACAACAACTGACCGATAACAAGATGACGACCAACTGACAAGGAGGCAATGACTGACTGACAAGGAGGCAATGACCGACTGACAAGGAGGCAATGACCGACTGACAAGGAGGCAATGACTGACTGACAAGGAGGTGATGACCAACTGATGAGGAGGCGACAACCGACTGACTAGGCAACAAAGAGATGATGACTGACTGATAAGGAGGCAATGACCAACCGACAAGACAATGACGACAGACTGATGAGACAATGATGACAGACCGACAAGATGATGACGACAGACCGACAAAACGATGACGACAGACCGATGAGACGATGACGACAGACTGACAAGACAACAATGACAGACTGACAAGACAACAACGACAGACCGACAAGACAACAATGACAGACCGATGAGATGACGACTGGCTGATAAGCCAACAACGACTGACAAGGAGACAACGACTGCTGACAAGGTGATGACAACTGACCGATGAAGAGATGATGACCAGCTGACAAGGCAACAACGACTGACTGATGAGGCAACACTAACTGACCGACAACCAACTGATGATGATAGACAACTATGGACAACGATGGATGACAACAGACAGACGAAGAATGACGACAACAGATGATCTGATGTAGATTAGATTAGATTTATGTCTTTCAATTTGTAAATGGGAATTATTTTATCAGTCCTGTGCACATGCTTAAGTCTTATCAGGGTGAAGTGGCAATTTTGATCATGAAAAACACGTGACAGGCATGACAACAACAGAGTTTTTTTCACAACCATGAAAAAACTGTGTGACAAGTGTGACAACAATAGACTTTAACTTTTTTCATGCAGCTTGTCACTTTGTGATAATGTGTGCATAGACTTTAAATCTATGCATGGTTTTTGTGAAGAAACAATGCTCAGAAAACCTTATTGTCTTTTTGAGTGTGGTCAAACTTAAAGTATTTTCACAGTTCTTGTCACAAACAAAAAATTAGAATAAA
>Ga0307510_10001763_pt1 | contig 24130 bp, 26 predicted proteins | sample 12_EM_MG_FD_207224 | JGI IMG/M metagenome (GOLD analysis project Ga0307510, IMG submission 207224) | Populus trichocarpa ectomycorrhiza microbial communities from riparian zone in the Pacific Northwest, United States - 12_EM | ecosystem: Host-associated > Plants > Roots > Unclassified | place... | reverse complement strand
TAAGGTTTTTCATCAGACTTTGCGGGCAAGACCGCGGGTAAGCTAGGTACAGTTGCGGTTGCGGCCTTCTTTGCTTCGGCCTCCCTCGCCTCCGCCTCTGCTTTTGCCTTCTCCTTTTCCTCCGCTTTGCGTCGCAGACGTGCAATCGCCTCCGCTTCGATCTCTTGCTTCTCCCATTTTGAATAAGAATTGGATGGGCGCAACTTGGGGCTCATTTCCGAAGACTTCGCTGCGGGGCTAGTATACAAGGAGGAGACACGACGAGTGTACTGGGGCGGTGGGGGCAAAGGAAGCAATGTCATACGAGGGCTAGCAATTGAAGAGTGACTTGATATGCGGATCTTGCGAACGGGGCTGCCAGTATTAGATGTAGAGGCCCAGAGAAGTTGCTTGCCGGCGTTAGACAAGTTTCTCTGCTAGAAATTAGAAAGTGACAATCTGTAACTATGTTAACAGACGTACCGTGCGATCACTTGGCGTTTCAGGCTCTGCCAAGGGTTTATCTGAGTCCTGCCACGCCAACTCATGGGCATCTTTTGCTGCCAGATACTGTTCCTCAGTATACCACCGCTCAACAATTGCGGTTACGGATGCAGACCGGTCCGGGTGTTCGGAATCAACAGGCTGACATTGAATTAGACCAAAGGAGAATACACGAAAAGAGTTCCAGCTCACCATGTTGAATTTCGGACGATCCTCTTTAACAAGCACCCTCCGTAGTCTTTTCCCGTCGGGGCCAACCTTGAACTGAACACCGTGGGCTTCCCATTCTTCTCCGATGGGCCGACCCCCACACAATGGGTCTCTTGATATCTGCTCATCGTCGATCGAAGGATCGGTATCCGATGAGTCTGGCCGATGGCGGAGAGCCCTCCTTCCTCTGAGGTCACCGCTATCAGTGTCTACACCCAGTGGGTCGACGTCACGTCCACGTTTCTGGCCACGAAATACGTTTGACGATTTCCGTTGTCTCCGCTTCCGGTGACGCTGTAGCGCGAAATCGGTGTCCGGGTCGTTGTAAACCATGTCATCATCTGCCCCAAAGCTGGAATCCATCTCCGTGCGGTCACGTTTCTTGCCACCGCGAGATATCCTAACTTCGGGAATGCTGCCCATTTCCACATCATCGCCCTTCTGCGAGCGCTTCTTGAGATGACGAGCAGACACCTTTCTGCGCCTCTTGTCGTGACGATTCTCTTGTGAGGATCGCAAATCACTATCGTCACTCGTATCGGCCATTCGCTTAGACCGCGTAGGCACCGGAGCTGAATCCACATCTATACCCGAGTCGTGAATCGTATTATCACTGTAATGACATGAATCGGTTAATCAGGAGAGACTAAATACGGGCTGTTGCATACCCTTCTGGCTTTGCTTCGTGTTGGTCTCCTGACTCCTCGTCACGTGCACTAGCGTGAAGGCGGGAGGACACGTCTGCATGGCTCGAAGGCACAGAGATGCGTAAAGGCTGTGTGCCTGCGGCTGCTGAGAAAGGCGTCCGTTTCGCACTAGAAAACGAAAAAAAAATGAACCAATGTAGTCTTTGAATGAGAGATACACACATCGGTAACGCATGTCTGTCATGTCCGGAGACTTGAAAGGTAACGGGAGTATGTGTTCGTTGACTAGTTGATTGGCTAGCTAGACCATAATCTTCTCCAGTCAAACCCGTTAGAGCTGCGGAATTAAACCGTAATATGGGCGATCATACCAGATCCTATTGGTTCATGGTTGACAGTATTCAGTTGGTCGACTGTCGGCGCATTTCGCAATCTATCCTGTATTGTCTTCTTATCCTCCTGGGCGAGTCTAGCGGCAGAATAAGCGACATTGAAGGGTCGCTGATCATGGTCCGGGATTCCGTATCGTCGACGCATAGATCTTTACAAAACAATGAGTGAGACCCAAAATGAGGCAGGAATGAAACAATGCGTACAACTTATAATGTCTCTCTTTCCAACGGAGGAAAAATGTTCGCCCATGGCGAAAGGCGAGCAGGAGAACGAGAGTGGACGCTCCAAGGGCACAAATGTTGAAGAAGGACGAAAAGCCTGAATTTTGTGCGACTCTCCCGCGACCGACGGGAAGAGCGCCGCCCAGTATGTCGGAAGATTCGAAGTCGAAATCTGTAGCCATGGCGGGTAGGGTATTGGGTGAGGTGCCAGGCCGGCGAGTGGAGGGAAGTTGATGCGGACCGCGAGGACACGCGTGGGCGTGGAGTGATGGATGAATGGGCACATCACACGCGGATTCGGAGATTCGGAGACGCGTTCCATTTGGGGCGGAGCTTGAATACGACTTTTTGAGATCGTGATCTGGCAACTACCGTGGTCTTTGGCCACTACGTAGCCCTGGCACTCTGGCACTTGACTGGCCTAACCCATTTCTGTTTCTCTCTATTGACGTCCAACGTCCAATGTTCAATAATTTTGTTTTTCGTTTTCCCCGTGTAACGATCCGATTTAGCAGTCGTTTCTATTGTTGTTCGATTCCGTTCCCACTCGCTTCTGCCTAGGGACATAGCAGACAACAATGCTTTCGTCTCCTCTACTGGTGACGTGGAAGAGTAAATTTCTAGTTCTTGGTCCACGCTTGAATGCCCTTTTGGAAATCGTGGTCATTCGAGTACTAAACCAAGCCGCACATGTATACCAATCCACATGTAAATAATAATAAAAAAACAATCATTTGGGCTGTTTCAGGATAGAGTTATTCTATACCTCGGAGGATGATGAAGAAACCTCGTTCCCAACGGAGGCGATTTAATTGGTGGGAACCAATCACGCAAAACTCCGGGAGTTATATTAAGCCCTTCTCAGCCCGTACAATACGGTTTCACTCCTCCCAAGTCCCTTCTCTACTCTCAATCTTCAAGGCAATTCCCTCCCTCTCTTCAAATTCCTCTCGCCATGGCTTCTAAAGTTATCACCCTCGATGAGCTACGCGAGCATACCACGAAGGAGGACATTTGGGTCCTCCTTCACGGCAAAGGTCAGTTTCTTCGCTAGAGCTGTCAATGTCAAAAGCGTCTGACGGTGTTCCGTAGTGTATGATGTCACGAAATTTATAGATGAGGTTCACCACATCTACCCTCTCTTCATTGGATGTATCTCACATAAATTGCAGCATCCAGGAGGCGATGAAGTCATCCTTTCTGAAGCTGGTGAGTACCTATCTTACACCCGACCACACAACTATTCACCATGCTTGCCTCAGGCAAGGATGCCACTGAAGCCTTCGAAGATGTCGGCCATTCTGATGAAGCACGTGGACTCTTACCCGGAATGCAGGTCGGAGAATTCGAAAAGGGCGATAATGTAGGTCTTGCTATTAATTCCCTCTTCTTCCTTCCATCGGTTCTCAATACTCACTTAACCTCAGGAGGTCAAGGCGAAGGCATACCAATCCACTGCTGCTGCGGCTGCTATGGAAAATGCTGTTCAACAGACATCCAAGTTCGTTTCAGTTGCCTCATCCCGAAGAGCTAACTCATCGCGTCATTTTTAGTTTGTTCTACTTTGTTCCATTGGCCGCCCTTGTCGCATACTTTGCATGGAGATTCTACTCTTAAACAACACTCACTCTTATTATGTGCTGCTACTTACTTTTATAGAGCTGCTTACGATGATATCCCCTTCCCTCCCTCCGGCGTATTACTCATCGTCTGTCAGGTTAGGGTCAGGTAGTAGCCGGCAGCTATACAGGTTACCGTACATGTAATGCGACACTTTTTGGTCCACTACGCCACGTTAAATATTCGGGTCAAACCCACATCTGCCACGTTGACAGTTTTCTAAGTACGGACATGTAAGAGATGAGCCCTACCCTATGCGAGACCCCAGACTCCAGCCCTCTTCACGCTCTCTACCAGTGCATCAACGTTCCCCAACATGAAACTCAAGAGCTCTTTCTTTTGCTCCGTCGTCTTGATTATATCCCGATTTTCCAATTGGGTGATGACAGGTTCGCGTTCGCCACCGAACGAAACTCCATCGGAGCTGTGGCGGGTTTCAAAGGTCGCCTCATCAGGAATGGCCCGAAAGTTCTTGAATGGCGAATTCGGCACGCTTAACGGCCGTAGTGAGTCCACGCCACGCCGAGATGCGTGCGACTTCTTCGGCGTCGATGGCATAAAGTCGACTTCTCTCTGAAGCATGACCAGGCTGCGTGGCCTTGCGTGTAAGGGTGTTGAGGGCTTTGTTGGGGAGGGAGGCGTTTGTGGTATCGTAGATAAGGTTCTCTTGTGAGATGGCGTGGACGAGGATGACAGCGACGTTGATGTTGACATTGAGGATGACGACGATCGCGAGGAGCCACTGGATGTGAACGACTCGTCCGAGCTAGATGAGGAATTGCGGCTACTCTGGGGGAAGAATCTTGGTTTTGGCAATGAGTTGAACGGCAAGGCCGACAGAGGTATAGCCGGCAAGTGAATTGGTTCAATGGCCCCCGTGGAGAGGTCTGAGCGAGGAGAGGTTTCATCCATGAGGTAAAAGTACAGGAACTCCAGACATTTCATCCTTCGCGACGTGGTTAAGAGAGCAAGGTGTAGGAGGACAAAGGACCGTACCTAACGTCCCGGGGAGTCTGCGCCCGCTTCAATAGTTTCACGACAGTTTGGACACCATTACAATCTTCGAACACTCGAAGCGAGTGGGAAGAGTCTACCAGGACACAGAGCAGTGTGTCGAGCACCGCATTGGGCAAGGCAGAAGGCGATATTGCATTCTCGCTCTGTGTGCATGCCTCATCGGATGGAGTAGGCTGCTTCGAACCAAGCAATGGAGACGCTAAATGACGCGAAATAATAAGTAGATCCAACAACACCTGTTTTATATTAATCGTCAAGGTGTGAAAGCTCCAGGGCGTGAAGTTTCTTACGTCAAGAGGATATTTTCGGCCGAGGAATGCTTTTGTGGGCTGATGTGTCAGGGCAACGCCCTGAATGATAGAAAGGGCCTGGGTCAGTTGTGAAGACAGTACAGAAGCCTCTGCCTGGCGTTGACCTATCAAGATGTTGTTAGTCATTGTGCACTACATTGCTCGTTAAGCAGCGCACTGTCCGAGAGTCCACGTTGCAGAAGGGCATCGAGGCGAAGACTGGCTCCAGAGGTCCATGATATGATCCGTGAAGCAACTGTACGGAGTAAGCTAAATGGAGCAAACAAGGCACAAACGTGAGCTCACCATTGCATTCAAAGGTATTTTGGAGCGCAAGGAATTCCTGTAATGTTGGAGAACTCCGGGTGTTTCCAAATACTTGGGTAATTAGACGCTCCAAACTTTCCAATGCCCGCGAGCGTGCCTTGGTGGATGAACGTGCTGATACGAGCTGTATGAAGGTGAGTGCGTAGGGTGTTCAAAGAACAGAGTATACGTACGATATCTAGAGAATCTTGAAGGGTTTCATGTACATTAGGAAGGATTTCATCCATTACAGGTGGCTGATATATGCTATGGGAACGAGTTTAATGACGTGCTGGCGAACTTTGTGTGGTATCTTGAAAGTACAGTGATTGAACGTAAATGAACGTGACGTGAACACTGGCTGCATTTTGGTCTGGTTCCGCCCTGTGTCACGTGTGCGCGTCCCATCTGTCTTTTCGGGCCGCACTTGCCGTACAATGAATAGAATATAATCACTTCCTGCCTGCTTGAGAACGGCGATAGGCCGCCGCATCGGTGCACTGCTAGCCTCGAAAGAAGAGTCAGAGACGTGATTATTTCCTCCACCATGGCACCCATTAGGACGGTATATCCCCGTCGTCTCATCCTCTGGTGCTTGGCACTCACCCAGTGGCACATGCAGCAATGGACGCGGCTCATACGATTCGTCGCCATCGAGACCTCCCAGGTCCACATCGGCCAACCTGTAGATCCTCAGCTCGACAGTGAACCCGTCCGTCTCACACGCACCGTGTGCTTAACAACTCATGGTTTTCTCCAGTCGGCTTAGCCGTCGCGAACAAGAGGCAAGTCTTCGCGCATGAGATCATGGGGTCACCTTTCGATCCCGCCGCACAGCTTACCAAAAATATACTGAGCGTGAAGGCGCTGCTTTCCCCGTTGTCTCGGGAGCAAATCAGACTCGCTCGCTGTCTTGGATTGAATTACGCCGACCATGCAGTTCGTCACACGTGAGACATTCTCGTGCTCAGTCATGTTTAACCGACATCTTTGCCTAGGCCGAGGCAAATATGAGGAAACCCAAGTAATGACCTCCTTCTCTTCCACGGACTAGCTCTGATTCCCCACTTCTTCTCAGTGCCCCGACTCTCTTCTACAAGCCGTCGACGGCTATCATTGGCCCAAACGCACCCATAAACATTCCCAAAGCCGCCCAACCAGCCTCGAAGCACATCCCAGATTACGAAGTAGAACTAACTGTCGTCATCGGTAAAACAGCGAAGGACGTCCCCGAGGAAGAAGCCCTTGACTATGTGCTTGGCTACACTGCGGCCAATGACGTGAGTAAGGGTTTGCACGGGGATTCAACAAAATCTGACGTCCTTGATGGAAACTCACTGGCAGGTGTCTTTCCGCTTTCATCAGATGAATGTTTCGCAATGGGACTTTTCAAAAGGCTTTGGTAAGAAAGTATTCCCATTGCCGCTGACCCTAATAATGTTTGGCAACATTTGCTGTTCAGATAATACAACACCGATCGGGCCTTGTCTGGTTGCTGCTTCTGCGATTCCTGACCCCCAAACTTTAACATTGAAAACGCTTGTCAATGGGCAGGTTCTCCAAGACGGAACCACGGCGTAAGTTCTGCCCAGAGTCGTCTGAAACCATTATTTGACATGCGTCGCAGTGATCAGATCTTCAACATCAAACAGACGATCGCCTTTCTTTCACAAGGAACAACACTCGAGCCAGGTACAATTATCCTGACTGGAACACCCAAAGGAGTCGGCTTTGTTCGGAAACCACCACTGTACCTAAAGAACGGGGACACTGTTCGGGTTTGGATTGATTCCGGGATCGGATCGCTGATTAACCCAGTGATAGAGGAGGGCAAAGCTTCCAAGTCAGCTAAGTTGTAGACGGTCACTTAATACAGGGCGAAAATGCAACTTCTGTGTTGAATGATGCACGTGTCACTAGTACTGTGTCCGTCTTATTACAACCCGCCAAATGCGATGAATTTAGTGTTCAAATACTCCTCGATTCCATGACCGCCCTCCCGACCTAAAATTTTTCAGAACTAACACTTTCAGCTATCTGGGAAGACTTACCAATACCGCTCTCCTTTATACCCCCAAAGGGAATGGCTGCCTGAGAGATCATCCCTGTGTTGGTACCTATCATGCCAACTTCCAATGCTTCCGCAACGCGCCACACTCTTCCGACATCTCGTGAATAGAAGTAACCTGCAAGCCCGACTCTGCTATCATTGGCCAACTTGATAACCTCCTCCTCGGTCTCAAATTTTGTGAGCGCTGCAACCGGTCCAAAGGTCTCTTCATCATTGATCATTGCGTTTGAGGGCACATCAGAGAGGACGGTAGGTGCAAAGAATGTTCCTGGCCCATTGATGCGGCTACCGCCGACGAGGATTTGTGCACCCTTTTGGACAGCGTCGTTGACGTGCTTGATAACCTTTTCCATGGCACGCTCATGAATCAATGGACCGTGTGTGCTTTGAAGACAAGGTGTCATTTGGAGCACAAGGATCAGCATCAGCACATCACCTACGGTCCCTCCTCGAGGCCGTTTCCGGGTTTGAATGTCGCCACTCGCTCGGCGAGACGGGAAGCAAACTCGGCGTATACATTGGATTGGACGTAGATACGGTTCGCGCATACACAAGTTTGTCCAGTGGCACGGAACTTGCAGAGAATCGCACCTGATGCACCCAGGTGGGGTAAGCGATCCGCGTTTTCAAAGGTATTGAATCGAAGCAAGCCCACCTTCAACGGCCTGATCAATATCCGCATCATCGAAGACAATAAAGGGAGAATTTCCCCCTGCTTCAAGGGAAATCCTACAAAATGACTTTCATTAATCACCCGGAAATATCTAAATGAGAGCGTACTTCTTAATGGTGGATGCCGCCATCCCATAAAGCAGCTTTGCCACCGGGGTTGACCCAGTGAAAGTGATTTTCCTTACAGAACGGTTCTCGCACATCTCTTTCGCGACTTCGCTGACGTTCTTTTGTGTAGTAACGATGTTGATCACACCGTCTGGAATTCCAGCTCTCTTCCCTAGCTGTATGGTTTGTGTCAAAAGAAAGATCTCATTTCAGAATCAGAAGACCAACCAACCTCTGCGAGGGCTAACGCAGAGAAGGGTGCTTCTGGTGGAGGTTTAATTACGGCCGTGCAACCAGCAGCGAGGGCAGCTCCTAATTTCCGTGTAATCATTGCAGATGGGAAGTTCCAAGGGGTGAAGATGGATCTGTTGCCCACGCTGTGAGAGCTGCTGAATTATGGGACCAAAGAAAGCATACACGACGCCTGGATGGATTAATCATGTCAAATAATTGTCGCAACAAACGACTAAAGGATAGTCACCAACGGGCTGCTTAATCACGACATTGCGAATGTTACTGAAAGGTGAAGGTATGTGCTCTACACGCCAGGGAGTTGCCGGCGATAAAATCAACAAAGTAAAGTGGATCACTAACCGCCATAAGTTCGGACAGCCTCCTCAGCTAAGCCAATCACAAATAAGTTCAGCGACGATGTGAGTTGGACGACCTACCGAACCACTACGTTCACACTTAGTGTGCATGAAATCTATGAACGATGATAAAGGTACTAACCTCGATGAAGGAAGCACTGTAGGCATTTTCACCCTAATCATAATAATGACTATCACATGTAGTGCAATCCCTGCGCATAATACCCACTTTCGCTTCGGCAAGAGTCTTGCCATTTTCGAGGGTCTATCCCGGGGTGTGAACAAGCTTTGACGACAAATATGCAAGGACTCACAATGATGCGGGCAAGGTCATCGTCGTGTTCCCGCATTAGATTGTAGAATTTCATGAGAATGTCGTGGCGTTGCTGCCCCAATCCAAGTAAGTAGACAGTACATTGCAAGTTGACGGGCGTCACCTTGGCCGTTGTTTTGCTCCATGTCGCGAAGGACCTCACGGCAGCATCGATTGCTTCTTTTGTCTCCTCTATTCCCATCTCTGGAACAGTGCCAAGCTCTTCCCCAGTAGCCGGGTCTAAAAAGTAGTGAGTGAAGTGACCCACCAGCTTGACGAAATTACCAGCGCACTGAACACGGGGATGGTCGCGCCGCTTTTCGCATCGACCCATTTTCCACCAATAACCCCTTGGTTGTACACCAAAGATGACTCCCTGAGACCCCACTAGTAGATGATCGAGCGAAATGAGCAATGCGACAGAACATAGCTGCTAACCGAAGAGGAGCTGGCCATCCTGACTGAGAGTGCGATGCGGTCTAAATGGCGTTGAACAGAGAAAGCGCTTGTATTTATTCTACCGGCCAGGGAGAGACGAAGTGGTGTATGGAAGAGTCGCATGCTGAAGGCTGAAGCGCTGAAGGGCTGCTGAGGGTGAATGACCCGCCGATGTCGTTGCAGCAAGATCCAAACCAAGATCGGAAACGAAATTCACCAGACCGGATTTATCCGTACCCTTTATGTAAGACTCACTCACTGGCACCGTGGTGGACCCGCCCATCCTATTTATCATTTACACTTCATCTCTGGGACAAGTGTGCTGTATGTTGATGGTGTCGGACAAAAGAAGATGCTGGTAGCAAAGTCAATAACTACGGCAACGATTGACAAGCGTGATTGCTGCGTGAAAGATACTAACCCCAGCCTGAGTCTGGTACTAGTACTGGTAGAACTGAAGACTGAGTACAGTCCCATGATCAGCACGCAAAAATCGAAGTGAGAAGAGTGAAAATGAAGAATCACGAGCGAGTGCTCAGCGCTCATGCATGGACTCGAACGCTAAGACGTCGAGACAGTGGACGCTGTCAAGTGAGAGAAAGAACAATATCCCATGGTGGACGTTTGTGCGCCAAGTGCGCAATTGTTCTCCAATAGATGGTGGTAATGTTGAAATGTGAGCGCAAAGATCGGAATCGGATAGATAAGACACCCAGTGATAGCGCACCAATATTAATGTGGACATGTACAGCGTGAATATCTATGCGTAGAGGAGGTACGTACTACGTAGCAGACGTGAGCACGACCTTGCACGACTAGTTTCTTTACCCTTCTCGCTCGCCTTTGATACATTTATTCCTAACTTGAGCGCGATTGCGTGTAGTTATCTTGTTCATGTTCTCGTGCCACGATCATAGACCCTACTACGACGGCATTGGGTGGGTAACCGAAACTCAGCACCCATATTCCTTAATGTCAACTTCTGTCAGCTTTCGAGGGTCGGACGCGTCTTTGTATTCCCGTGTGTCATGATGTGATTATGAATGCAGAATATCTCCATCATGATTAAATTGTAAATCTATCTCTTCGTGCCCCTGGTCCGGTTCTCTGATGCCATGTGTTTTGTTTCAATAAATCCGCCGAGTTCAAGGGCATCCCGTGCTGCTTGGTTGATGTGCTTGAACCGATCCGAACCCAACAACGTACCACCAAAATATCTAGTGACAACAACGAGCACATCCTTGACGTCCTTTACGAGTTATTCTAGTGGTCGATCGGCCAAAACCGGGAATAACTTACTAATATCTGTAATAAATGGGCGAGGCGACCACCTGCCGCGGATTCACCGTCATCGTCATTGTCTGAAGGAGGGGTGGGGGTTGAATCATCAAAGAAAGACTAGAGACAGACGCCTACCTTGGTAAAGTACATTGTCTCCCTGACATCTCCAAGCATTGATTATCGGGTGAGCCGCCTTGGCCACTCGTCGGTCTGCCATAAGGTAGGCCAGGATTAGCGGTACCTACCGGGCTCCTCATTCAATTACGAGATGGGAAGCAGATACAATATAATCACCTGAGCTGGGTCAGATATTCTACATGCCCGGCCAATGAATGCACTTTTGCGGTCTACTATAGGCTCTGCCTCGGCTAGTTTGATACCTTCGGGTAACGTGACTTGTTGGGTGTTGAGAAGGGCTGGATTTGCTGGGCTAGGGCTAGCACCAGCTTCATGGTCCTCAATCGAAGGCGGAATCGGATGGTTTTGCTCCCGTAGTGCTTCCCCCGCTTTTTTTGACTCAAGACGCTGCTCGTACCAGTACACGACTCTTTCGAGCACACTTTGCAAGCCATCAAAGACACAGACTACCCCAGGAGTCCATTCCACCCCATTGACAGACATGAAGGTCTTGATTATCGAAGCGAAAAGATCTGCATCCACACTGAAAGCTCCAATGTAGCGTGAAAGAAGCTGTAATTGCGGGGGAGACGTTGCAGGGTATGAAGGAGGAAGAGAGACGAGGATCTGCAGAGATATGGCATCATGAGGAGGGGGGAGGCTGCTCTTTACCATGATATCAGAAGTCTTGAAAACGAGAGACATATGCTCACCTTAGAGATACCTGATACCTGACCATGTCCGATGATGTCGACTTGGATGGTGAAACATGTCCCTCTGTCGAAGAGGATGGGTGCCAATGGGAGATAGCCTGGTCACCATAGATTGATTGAAGTACTGTGCCAGCGTGAATGGGGTTAAGAAATTGGCCGTGGCAGAGGAAGGAAGGGCGGCACCATCCAATTCAGAGATGATGGTTTCTCTGTCACTGTCAGGGACGTCTGGGAGAGAGGTTGCTAAGAGGTCAAAACTTGTGATCGTAGTTGTCATCTCTGCAGAATCGGTTCCGTTCCGACTGCGACTGTTGATGGGGTCACGGTACCGCGTCGGAGTACGCTATTATTCATTCCGCCGGCCGGAAGGGCGGGTGATGACAATACCTGATGACAATACCTGTCAAGTCCGCAGCGTCCTTCGAGGGTTGTCCTCCTCAGCGCTCAGCCTGAGGAACAGGATTCTTTTCATTCACAACCTTCATCGTGTACCACAGGCATGAAGCGTCAGCGTGAAGATCCTTCGAATACCGAAGGTACCGAGGTGTCCACCAAACGTGCACCGGCGAAACGCGCCAAAGCCAACCAAGCCTGTGCGTCATGTCGGAAAAATAAGACCCGCTGTGAGTTGCTCGAGCCTACGAGCTACTACTCTCGGTGTCACCGCTGCGACGTCTTGTCCATCACTTGCTCCTTTGAGACCAATGCTCCCCCTATCCAACCGACAGATGACACCCCACATACCTTAGACCGTCGACGGCTTCTCAACACCATCTTTACCCCGCAATACCACGGAGATAAATCTCGGTCCGACATACCTGGTTCCGACCTGCCGTTCACATCGCCTTGGGAATTTCTGAAAATTCCTGGGATTCCTGACTGGACTGCCACACCTATGCTCGCCATGCTCACTTTGTCAAAGATGGCTTGCAAGGTTCAACCACCCATACAGCAGATGCCTACTAACCTGGCCTTCACCGACGTTTTGACTGCGGATCAAAGACACTACCTCCTTTGTCTGTGGGTGTCAACTGTCTTTTCGCTTTTTTCCTGGGCATTGATCAATTTCTCTAGCTTCGAGTCTCATTATGCGCCTTGGCTCTCACTGCCCCCGAATACCTTTGCAGAGGAGGACCCTGTTCTAAACCTTATTCGGTGCACAGTAGCAAGCAGACACTTCGAGGCTTCGATACGCGTGAGCGTCTTCCCTACTCTGCGTAAACTCACCGAAGAGGCGATCATGAAACATATTTTCAACCCCACGCCTTCCCCTGCGATCATTCAAGCCTTTGCCCTGCTAGCGCTATGGTCGCCGTTTGATCCTTCCTCTCCTTTGTCATCCTCGGAAACCCACGACAGCCGTCTCATTGCGGCGGCGGCAATCAACATGTGCTCATCTCTACGGTTTGATCAAGCCGCTACTGACGAACAAGTGCTGAAAGAGCGCCGTAAGTGCGGTGCAGAACTTACATCGCAAGAAGCAGCACTGCTTACCACTGCCGAGCAAAAGAAATTCTTAGTCAGTTCTTCCATACGCTCCTTGATCACTCCATCTCTTACCGAATCCAAATCACCTTTTTCATAGTGGATGTGTATCCACAACATAGAATCCATGTGAGTAAAGTGTTATCTGTCCATCACGGTACGCCCCTTAGCTTTGAGTAGGGTGTGCATTGGCACTGGTCGCGGAATATCCTCCAAATCGACGGGCTGTAAACTCAGGTCATTGTCTCCGCTCAACTTCTCGACACCCTCGGATGCTCGCAGAACGAGGATGCTATTGGCCGCGATGATATTTGATCTCACAGAGACCGGATTGCGTTTGGAACTGTCCGAGGATCACGGCAAGTTCGAATCGTTCTGTAACGAGTTGGCCGAAGTATTGTGGCGTTTTGATGGCCTTCAAAGAGTGATCTCATCCGTACATGGTAATTCAAGTCGTCTTACTGTATACCATACCAAAGCTGACCTCCCCTAGTGGTGACAGACATTGAAGTGTTTTACGCCCACATGCTTATCGTCAATTTCTACTTTTGTCGGCTGACATTTCTCGTTCATACACTGCGCCATATGCGGATGCACATGCCCCCATCTGTCATCGCGCGTGAAGGGAGTTGTTTTTTCTCGGGAAAAGTAACGCGCAGCGGATCTGGGCTTGCACTTGCATGTTCTCGCGATGCCCTTGCATCAGCAGAAGCACTCTTAACGGCGATACTCTCTATCAAGGATAGAGAACTTTTGGCGACTGCTCCGGATTCCGTATTCGCCATGATTTCGTTTGCTGCGGCCTTTGTCACAACATCAAGGTTCTTAATACTTCAATCGAAGGCCTTGCGAAGTGTTCCCGGCTCCAGCGGGGAGCTCCTTGCGCGTACTATAAAATGCCTGCAACAGGTTGCGCTATCTACGGACGACAACGCGAGTAGATGCGCACGTGTGATATCCGGGTTCGTGGATACATGGGAGAAGAGGCAAGGTACTCGAGATGCCGAAGCTGCGACCGTGACACCCGGGGAACGAAATGATACTCAAGCCGCATCGTGTCTCTCCCCGGCCGCGAAGACGACACACCATGGATATTCCGATTCGCAGAGCACGATGACGGGCCCGTCGCCAGAGACGACTTCTTCTCCAAGCGAGTTTGACTATATGCTCAACCTCGATCAAGACATCCTATTAGGTCTGGACTTTTGGCAATATCTCGCAGAGTTGCCCAACATATAGCCTGATATCAATGCAACCTGTGAGTAGCTTTTTGTTCTTTTGACCGAATTCTTTAGAGATTGACTTGACTAGACAGTCAGAAATAATTCATAACATTGCCGATGTATACCTTTTTGACCCGGATGGCAGAGTCCTGTATCTATGTCGTTATACATGCTGTACTGTACTGTACTGTACGATCGAATGTTTGAGTTGTTGGCGGGCCGATTGCTCCCGTCTCATTCCACCTCTCAATCATTATCTGGGTGGGGAAGACATACACCTACACCCTCACCCACTGCGACTTATATATTGTATGCATGCAAGTGCAGCCTGTCCCTGTCCGAGTGATCGTACGCTTGCCCTACAATAGACCTGAACCCCCCCCGTCGGACCCAGCCCCAGTGAGCCCCAGACAGAAGAGCGAGGCACTGTCACTCTAATCGAAAGCCAATCCATATCTTTTTCTTCACTTAGGTTTCATGGAACTCAGATAAAGAGAACTACCTTTGGGAAGTGGTAGCCAAGTCTCGTGGTTCCGAAGGTGGCGCACCAGACTGTGAGTTCCTCTCATCGTGCTCCCCCCGTCTCTCGTTCTTTACCCCAGATGCCCCAGGGAAAGCGCTTGCTACCCGCCTCGACGTGCCTCTTCCATATTTACTTTACCGGGCACAGGTAAGGTACGAGCAGGACCTACGTGGGCTTCAAGTCATCAAAGGTTCTCTGGGCCCGCGTGGTGCACACGACAATCCACAACATGTAGAACCTCCCTCGGATACGGGGAACCTTCCCCACTTCCCTCGCAGAGCTTCGAGTGCCAACCGCCGAGACAGTGTCTCGAGGCTGTCCACGTCCGTCCGCCTGACAACCCCGCTCGGGGTCCGCGCCCGCCTCAATTCGTTGAGCAGCAACTCGCCCTCCCGCACAAACCGACCTACGTCCTCCTCCGTCCTGACCCTCCGCGGCGGCCACAGGCGCGACCAGCCCACGTTTCGGCCCGCCTCGCCCCTCTCGTCCGGGTCAGAGTCGGACGGAGAGTTCGAGAGGAGGGAAGAGGCCGAACGGCAGTTGGAAGAACAGGAGGCGCTGGACAAGAAGTTGAAAAACTTGCAGGCCCTCTTAACCGGGGACAACGTCGGGCTGGTGAGCTCCGTCAGCGAACATCGGAAAGGAAAGGAACGCCAGACCCAGGGCCGCTTCGCACCCAGCCCATCCTCCCAGATAGCACGGAAGGATACGAGCGCATCGAGCCGCAGTCAAAGCATCTCGAGCGCTAGCTCACCGCGCGGGTCTATTCCTTCTATACCGTCCCCCGCCTCAGAGAGCTCGCAGTCCCTGACAAGCAAACATACCTCCCCCACCAAACCGGCAGGCCCCTCTACCGCAACCACACTGGGCCAGACGAAGACCCAGCCACTACTGCGTTATGGGCCTGCGCTGAACGCGACAGGCGAGTCTTCTGCGTCAAGCTTCAGCGACTTGAGCGGTCAGTGAAGTTTTTTTTTCCATTGTTCTCAAAGTCGATGTCGACATTCGTCTGATTTGGGGCAACTCAAAGTAGAAGTCAGCCTGAACTCTGAGCTGGAGAGCGCATTTTCGTCGAATATTCGTGCAGGAGGCTCTCGCTTGTAAGTGATTCTATCAACCCGATTATCGTTTTCTTTTTTTTCATTTGAGAAACTTTTCGAAAGCTTGCACTTTTCGCCCAGCCATATTATGGGGAAAGGAAGCAATCGAGTGTGAGGTGCCAACCAGCACTCTGTGTTATGGACAAGATTTGTTACGTTGTGTATTTGTTCGTTCACTTTAGAGCACGAAGGGGTGGTTGAATTGAAATTGCGAGTCAGTTATTACCGAGTGAGATCAGAGTTGTGAGATCCCAGATTGTTGACGGCTGGAGCCGAGTCGAGGCACAATGGTGATCAATTAAGGTATACAGACAACCACTCTCGTCCTCGGATCGCAGTCCCGCACAACTTCCTACCATACTCACCTAGTATGCGGATAACTTTCATGACGGATTTGGGGGCAACCTACAGCGTCGAGATAGATCCAAAGATGGAGCTTGAGAACGTGATGGCGTTGTTGGAGGCCGAAGTAGGTCTCTCTCTACACTCTGCTGCCCGAGCTCAACCTCTTTCCTTTCCTTGCGATAAGTCCGGTATTTCCCCCGCCGAACAAAGTATCTCGTACGATGGCCGGGAACTGAGCGATACAAAAGCCACCATGGAAGGGCTAGGCGTCACGGACAACGCAATGCTGCTGTTCCGAAGAAAGGTCAACGTTGCCGGAAGGTGCTTTCTTGCAGATTTGGGGTCTCATCTCGGGCGATGTGGCGCTCATTTGGTTTCCAGGGCAGCTGAACAAGACGCGGAGATGATGCGATTGCAGATTCTCGGAGACCCTAATTTGATGAGCCTGGTGCGGCAGGTAAACTACAATTAACTGCTTACATCTTTTCGATACCCTCTCTACCTTGCTGACGTCTACATGTTATAGACTAACCCAGAGCTCGCTGATGCCTCATCAGACCCTCAGCGGTTTGCTGAACTATTGAGGGGACTGAGTTCCCGTAGGCTCGATCAGGAGCGACAGAGGGAATTGGAGATAGCACGTCTCAACGCCGATCCCTTTGACGTGGAGGCGCAACGGAGGATCGAAGAAGCGATACAACAGGAGGCCATCTTGGAGAATCTGGAGCACGCCATTGAGTACTCCCCGGAGAGCTTTGGGCGGGTGACCATGCTCTAGTATGCCGTGCATTTCCCCGTTCTCGCTCGCAGATCACTACTCACCTGCGGCAGCATCCCAGTCGAGGTAAATGGCCATCCTGTCAAAGCTTTCGTGGACAGCGGTGCTCAACAAACCATCAGTGAGCGATACTTTCTTTCATCTAATCTATGGTTCTAATTCTGACCGCCTCTTAGTGAGTCCCGAGTGTGCCGAGGCATGCGGGTGAGGACACACGCTTCATCTCTTGTCCTTGAAACAACTCAAGCAATCTTCAGGATTATGCGACTTGTCGATAAAAGATTCTCCGGAATAGCCCGCGGCGTTGGTACCGCCAAAATTCTCGGCCGAGTACACTCGGCGCAGCTAAAAGTATCGGATCTATTCCTCCCCTGCTCCTTCACGATCATGGAGGTACGAACATTTATGAATCAAAGCAAAGGACATTTGGCTGGATATCATGCAGGGTCGAGACGTTGACCTCCTATTTGGCTTAGACATGCTGAAGGCACATCAAGTCTGCATCGACTTAAACAAAAGCGTGCTTCGCATTCAAGATCGCGAGGTTTCCTTCCTTGCAGAACATGAGCTTCCGGAAAGGGCTCATGTAGATGAGCTATCCGAAGCGCTAGAAGCAGCAGCAGGCGCATCCGCCATCAAGAAGCCCGGTGGGGGGCTCCCGGATCCGGGACAGAAGGCGGGCCCATCCACTGCCGCTGGTTCATCACGACCGCGTAACCCCTCAAGGCCGGCTCCAAATAACCGGTACCCAGAAAGCGCTATTCAGACGATAATGGACCTTGGTGGCGTCTCTCGAGAGGTCGCAATCAGTACCCTAGATGCTGCAGGGGGGAACGTGGACGTAGCTGCATCTCTTTTGTTTTAGAGCGCTCTCTACAGGAAGGCATTGTTTGTAATGTACATGGATATATAAAATACAGGTGGTGTACGAGGGTAGTAGAATCAAAAGATACGGCACGGTATCGAGTTCAGATGAGGCTGACGCCAGTCCGGACCAAACCGCCACGCCAGTGGTGCATGCCAGCGGATCTGCTCTGCGACCAATCACCTTGCATGCGCGCAAAGGCATCTTGGATGTGCCCGGGCTGGAGCGGCGTTCTGGCTTCGGGGGGTTGCACGAACAACGAGCTCGCGGGAAGGGGCATCTCGGCGTCGTCCGCAGCGGTTTCACGACGGCGTTTGTTGCCAGAGTCCACTCCCGGATTGGGCTTGCGTTTGCCCAGGAGGGGCGACGCCATGTGGTCCTCCCGGAGGTACGACTCCTCGAGCGCTTTTTTGACGTCGAGCGCGGCGACCGTCAGAGAGCGGACCATCTCGAAAGCAAGGAAGCCGACGATATCGGTGGTATCGTCGTTGGATTTTAGGTCGAGATGCGTCGGCAAATTGAGGAACTCCCTGAATCGCTTGGCTGTGGAGCGATTTTCAATCCATTCAGTGCCAGTGCCACGGCGATAGACGGACCAAACATGAAAGAAACTATGGGACGGACCTTTTCGATAGGAGAATGATGCTTGTCGACAGTCCGAATAATGTTGGTACTCCTCGCGTGTCATCTGCTTCGTAACGTCGTCGGCTTCCTGGAGTTCTGCGCGTAAGACGGGACGAATATCTTTATACGGGACGTGCTCGGCGGAAGGTTACCTTCAAGCGTTCGAGCGACGCCTCTTGCGCTTCCAGGTCGTCCTCGTCCTCCTCGTCGTCCGACTGATGGCCACTTTGTTTGACGGCTTCAGAGTATATAGTTGTGACCTCCCACGGCAGCTTAATGGTGATCTTCTGGGCCTTGGCCGTCAACTTGTCTGTCCGTAAAACGCGCCGCAGCCCCCAAGGTTAGTTCATGGGGAAAGTCGAATGGAAAAAGGCGGATCGCACCATCGGGACCGTCTTCGAGGGCCTCTACCTCGACACCTCCCGCACCATCTGCGTTGGAGTCTTTGGCGTGCTTCCTGACCTCCTTCCACGAGAGGTAAGTTCGTAGTCGGTTAACTTTGGCGCGGTCATGCCGTATGAGAAAAATCAGGTCCTCTGCAGAAAGGTATCGCGCGTTCCTCTTAATTGCTAGCGCACGCGCTTGAACAATCTAAAACGGAAGGGTCGATCGCCATGACGCATGGAAACGAAGAGGGAAGGAACATACAAGCTCGACGAGTTGACTCTTAATGATATTCTCCACCAGATTTACCGTATCCGTGAGTGGTTCCTGTATCTCACCAAAGACGAACATCTGTCGCGAACAGCCAAAAACAGTTGGGAGGGCCTGGGGCTCGACTTTGCGTCTGAGTACGTACCATCTGGGAAATCTCTTGCTGGTACTTGTACTCCTTCTTCTTCTCACTCGCATCCGCTGGGCCAGTTGTCGTCTTCTTAGCTGGTGTCATGATTTGTGGGTCTCGCCGCAGTGGGTTCGGCACCATGTGCCAGTGGATGGCTGACGGTCGCTGGGATTTCCCGTAAGTACAGTCGGTTCCCACGCCAATTAAAGAAGATTTCTACAATTGTTCTGACCGTGCAGTTCTATACATTCCTGCTGCTACAGTACAGCACCAGGCGAATGTTCAACAATACGCAAAGAAGCTAAAACCAGGAACTATTTCCACCCCTTCGAAGATCGTCCATCAGACTTTTCATGTCAAGTCCGGCTCTGGGAAGGATAGGTCCCGCCCGATTCTCGGCTATCCCCAACTTTTGAGAAAGAATCTCTAGCATAGGCCGGATGTCCTGTTTCTCTGTCGAGGATCGAGAGACCACCCTGTCCGAGCCTTGGGTGGTCTCCCATTTAGGGGCAACCTCATCGAGCTGCTTGCGAAGAGTCTTGATCTGCTCCTTAATGGCAGTTTCAAAGGTAATAGAGTGTCCGTCTTCCCTCTCCGTGAGCAGCATCACCAATCCGGAGACGCTAAGAAGATAAGGTTAGCGTGGGGCGTGACACCCAGATGTTATTAGGGATCCATACAAAGCTTCCTTCATATACGCGAAGCTGAACCGCTCGGTCTCATCGGCAATTTCGGTCACGAGTGAATCGGGGAATGACACGTCTTTGTTATCCTTAAGCTTTCTTTGCCAATATTGAATGTACAGCACTCGAGCAGCTTTGTTGGGGTCATCGAATAGGCTTGTAAAAATACAAACTCAATGTCAGTGGGAGGATCTAGCCGGACTTTGCTAGGGTGCCTACGTACTATTTGCGATCAAAACGGCTTGGTCGGGTCGACAACCCAGGGTCTAGTCGATCAAGGTGATTTGTGGACCCAATGAGAAGAAGTCCATCGTTGCTCTGCAGTCCATCTAGTTCGTTGAGGAAGAAAGAGCGATTCTGGTCGTTAATCTGGCTGTCGAGGTCTTCCAGGATGACGACACATGGTGAGTTTTGTCTAGCTTTCTGGAACACTTCAGAAATGGCATATTCATCCCCGAAAAAGTCTTAAGGAGCAACATTTCTCAGCGTTCTATTCCGTACGATTGGAGATCGAATACCTACGCTTAAGAGATTTGACATACATGGGGTAATAACCCATCTGCAAACACTCTTTCATGATGACCTTGATGGTAATGGTTTTTCCATTCCCTACACAGTGTTAGGCAAATACCGAATATGGTATGATGGAATTTATACCGGGAGGGCCATACAAAATAAGTCCGCGCTTTAGATGGGGCAATCAGAAGGTGCGATTGCAGTGGACTATGAAAATGAAAAGTCACCTTCCAAGGGAGAGTGAGCGACTTGTAGGTATCCTTGGATGAAAAGAAACCGAGGACGTCCTTCTGTATTGCCTTTTTGAAGTCGGCCTCAAGGATTACGTCCTCCCAGCGGGCCTTCTGGATCTCTTGCCAAAGGCCAGCGTCCTTCATCCAGCCTTGATTATAGACCCATATTTCATTGTGGAGCTGATCTGCCCAGATACCGATAGCTAAGAGCAGCTCTCGGGATGTTGATGCGGGGCCCTCATGGAGGATGAAGTGCTCTGTTGTCATGCCAAAGCCTTCTGGCCACTGCAAAGAGGCAAATTATATCAATGGCACAGGACAACACCATAAAACGTACCCGAAGAATGTACAGAATAAATTGTTTTCCCTGAAATACATGCTTGGCGTGTTAAATTAAGACATGTTGATGAAACCTACCTGCCAGAATGCTTTGAAAGCACCATATTCCACTGAATCGAACAGAAGACCTGGAACCGGGCCAGAACTTTTAGGAAGGGATGCGAAAAAGGTATTCGTTATGAGTTCATGTGGTGAGATTGGTTCGACATTTGCATAGGGGAAGGACAGCAAATTCAAGCGTGAGTCCTGCGTCACTACTAGGGAGTAACCAGGGTATAGTTTCTGAAGCAGCTGAGACCTGCATCAATGACATAGTGAGAACAAGATGACGCGTCTCAATTCTATGTCTCACAGGAGCACGAGAGGTGAGGAGTGTTTGGCAGAGCCTACGAGTGGTGAGATCCGGTGAGAATTGGGCCACCTTGTTTTGTGGAGGGATGCAAACCTTGGTCTAGCCAATGTCCCATCAATGGATCACTCTCCCTGTCTTCTTGGAAAGAAATCTTGATAAAAGCATCGCTCAGGTCTTTGCTTTCGGGACGAGATGTTGCCATTGAAGCCATGCACGTAGTATATGCAATACGTATGCACGGTTGGTTGCCAGTTGCGTGGTCGCCCAATTGGGTTATTGGGTTATTAGACGCGCCTATCTGGGTATCACGTGTAAAATCACGTGCAGCCACGTTAAGAAACCTTCGCTTTGTCGCCCGCACCAGTCAGCAGACAGACCGCGTCAGGGTTTCGTCTTGTGCTCGCCCACCACCAAACCATTCTCCCTCTCAAGTAAAGAAATGGGTCCAGTAATCAACAAAACTCTTACGGCACTAGCCGTTGCAGGGGTTGGAGCCCTGGCGTACGCCGTCTATTTCGACCACAGGCGGAGGACGGATACCAAATTCCGCAAACAGCTCCGTACGTCGAAATTTGTATTTGTTGGTCCCACTTTTCAACATTCCATCCAGGACGGGAAAAGAAAAAGATCGAAAAGTCTGCCGCCCAAGCAGACACGTCAACTTCTGCGCCTGGGGCTGGCTCTGGAGAACTTCCCGCTGCGGAAATCCTCGCAGCGATGGCCCGCATCAAGGACGATCGAATTCCAACGACACCGGAAGAGAGAGAGAAATACTTCATGGCACAAGTCGAGAAGGGAGAACGGCTTTGCGCTAGTGGTGCGTGCACATATCTAGGATTGTGAAGGGCGTTCACTCATATTATGTATATTCTGAAGGGCCGGAGTTTGCTGTTGAAGCTGCGCTGGCGTTCTTCAGGGCTCTTCGCGTTTACCCCTCGCCTGTCGAGTTGATCATGATATTTCAAAACACCGTGCCTGAACCTATTTTCAAGGTCTGTCTCGTTGCGTTGTTAGTCTCTCATCTGTGTACTCAAAAGCTTTCTAGATGGTGTTGGAGATGATGCGACTCGACGTAAGTGACCCTTCATCATCGACCAAATCAGACGAGGGGCCACCCTCGGCATCATCCGAGGAGGATGGGAGTACGTCCAATCGTGGCCCACCTTCAGAGACCTCGTCGCAGGATTGGGATCAGGTTGACGCCGGGAGCCTGACGCCACCCACTGCGTGATGTCTTCCATGAGTGCGCAGGGCCCCGATGTACTCATTGCCATTATCGCTATTGCGTTATACGGTTCTAATATATTTTCATTTTTCGTTTCCTACGCGTATTCGCTGGGCAGGTCAAAGGTCGTGTTGAAGGTGAGCCACAAGCACGAGCCACCCGTATGAAGCTGAGATGTGTGAATCTTGACTCGGTAGGCTACTGGGACACTTTCCCGCCAAGACGAATGAATGTCTCCACAAAGATAATCGAAGGCGCTGATTCAAGTGGTGCAAAGATTCTAAAACGTATTCTCGTCGCTGACAAGGATTTCAGCACGGGAGAGGTCATATACAATGTAATATGATGATAAGCACCATCAACCGTTTGAGTTGGCTCACCGATCTAAACAGGAGAAACCGATAGTCACGGTTCTGGACCCAGACTTGGAAGGAAAGGGTTCCCATTGTTCTCAGTGTCTCCGCCAGATCGACGAGGGAGCCGCCATAAAACCCGACAACGACCGGCTCTCGTCGGCGTTCTGCTCAAAGGAATGTGAAGCCAATCTGAAAGCCGAATCCCAGTTGCTCCTCTTCGGTCCTGAGTACGCCATCCCCATCGAACTCAATCTAAACCAGGACTCGGAGAGCGTCAAGAAACGCGAGGACGCCCAGATAGCGTTCACGAGCTTCGTGCGAGAGTCCGGGAGCAGCAACCAAGTGATGCTCGTTGCGCGGTTCATCGCGCGGCAAGTCGTCAACGAGACCATCAAGCTGCTGCCCGCGAACCACCCGTCCGCCCCCTCGGCGCAAAAAGCGGACGACGACGAGGACGAACTGACGGAGAAGGGGTACACGCTCTTCGACCACGTCGAACGCGTCCGCTTCCTCGAGCTGAGCGGAAAGGAGGGCGAGGCGGAGCAGCTCAGGGCGATTTTGAAGGCGAACCTCGAGGGCCTCGAGGACTTTGTCACCGACGAGCGATACACGGTGCTCGTCGGGAAGATGGCTTACAACGCCTACGGAATTTCGCCTGCTGGTGGCCGAGACGACAAGGTGCGTTTTCTTCCTCCCGCTTCGCGTGTACTACATGCAACGTATGCTTACGGAACGGATGGTGATTTTCGATGTATGATAGCCTCCACCAACTGCTCAACCGGAAGATATCGAGTTGACCCGCACACCAAACGGAACCGCGCGCCAAATAGGCGCCGGATTCTTCCCCGTTTCATCCTACGTGAGTCCCAATTCTCGGGGGAGGGAGGGAAAAAAAAAACACGGAAACCCCCCGTAAATGCCAGTGGGCGAAATCGTTTATCGTTTACTTAAACCACCCTTTTTTTTTTATTGCGCATAAATGCGCTTTCAGATCGCTCACTCCTGCGACTCATCCGCTCGACCGTCGTTCGACAATGGCAACTCGGAGATGCACCTCGTCGCGACGCGCGATATTAAAGCCGGTGATGAGATCACCGTGTCGTACATCGACGCCTCGGTACGCGAGGACGAGGACGTCGTTCAGGCGAGGTATCGCCGTCGCAAGGAACTCGCTCGTGGATGGCGGTTCGCATGCCAGTGCGACCGCTG
>Ga0307510_10001760_pt1 | contig 24140 bp, 20 predicted proteins | sample 12_EM_MG_FD_207224 | JGI IMG/M metagenome (GOLD analysis project Ga0307510, IMG submission 207224) | Populus trichocarpa ectomycorrhiza microbial communities from riparian zone in the Pacific Northwest, United States - 12_EM | ecosystem: Host-associated > Plants > Roots > Unclassified | place... | reverse complement strand
CCGACCGCGCTGGCCGTACTCGGCAACACGCAGTTCCTCATACTCTATCTCGGAAGTGCGTCCCTTTTACTCCCCCTACTCGTCTTTCTGAACATGACGTGCTCGATCCCCCGGTATCGTTCGAACCCCTTTCAGGCGGTGCCTTCTCGAGCCTCGTCTCGCTAGCGTGGAACAAACGCAACCACCATTCGCATGGTGCCAGTGGTACGCACAGTTCCTCCTCTCCCTACCCAGTTAAGGTCTCTAAACCTCATGCTAACCTACGCATGCCTCACCGCCACCGTTTACCCCATCCCTTTCGCACGTCGGGCACCGTGTCAGGCGCGATATACGCCCTCGCATCCTTCTTCGCCTTTGCCGCGCCACGTGCACAGTTCCTTCTCTTCTTCGTGGTGCCCATGCCCGCATGGGCCTGCATCGGCGCCATTGCATGCTTTGACGTCTACAACGCTTTCACTCGCCGGGTTCGTCGCCTTTTCTCCTTGGCAGAAAAATTCTGCATACCGTCCTTCATTCCCGCTGAGGCTCATTTCCTTCACAGTTCCCTACTTTGGACTCGGCAGGACACGTCGGCGGGTTGACGGCCGGCGCCCTCTACTGGATCATGCGAACACGGTTTAGACTGCCCTGAGTTGAAGCTAGATACGCCCGCTTTAGATAAGTGAACGCATGGGGTCCCTCGATGGTTTCAGGACGTCTCTATCCTGTCATAAAAGGAAATGTTCGACTGCTGAATATGCTCTCGAAGCGCAGCAGTGCCAATTAAAGGGGGGGAAACAGCTACAGACGTCAAAGAGAATCTAATAAGAGAAATGGTATCATCTTCAGTTATCCGTGCACACAGACTCAAGCGGAAGTTCGTGCCGGCCCCGGGCGGATCGGCGTGCCCGTCCGCCCATCCAGTCTGCGCATCTCCCGCTCGAGGCGATCGACACTTCCCGAACCTGCCATCCCACGCACACCATGCTTATCAAACAGATACGTCAGCAGGTTCTTCTTGTCGTCCGCCAGTCCGTCGAGCAACGCAAACAGGTGCGCGTCGTCGCGCAGCACAACCTGCGCCGCGATGATCGCCGCTGCGGCCGCCTCGCGCACAACGAGCGACGTCGTATCCGTGAGCGCCGAAACGAGGGTATGCTTCAAACGCGGCAGCTCGTCTTCGAGGACCTCCGTGGGCAAGCGCAGCGCAAACTTGGCGAGTGCAATGAGACCAAATGCATATGACCTTGACTTCGTTTCTTCAGAGCATGATGGTAGGATCGGGCTGGCTCGGAAAGACACGAGAGAAGCGTGGAGGGTTGTCAGGCCGTAAACCGCCTCGACGCGTGAAGTAAGGGCATCGCGAAGAGTGTTTGTCGCCTCGAAAACCTGGTTGGTGGGGCAACTTCACTAACTCGAACGGCTACCAGCTGGTGCATTGGCTTACCTGTTGTTTGTTGGAATACCTGACCGTTAAAAGCATGGTGAACACCTCCGCCTCGTGGCCCTCCATCGGTAAGGCCAAGTATTCTTGCATCTCCCACAGTACAATCAACCCGTACTGCAGTAATTCCTCACGCTTTCCAGTTGAGACAATCAATCAAAACCTGGACATGTCATTCAATGAACTGAAACGTTACCTTATCGGGCGATAAAAACTTCTGCAGCGCATTGAACAGCCTGGTAAAGCTTCTATTCTCAGTCCACAATTCGGGCTTAAGCGAAGGAAGGAGGCCAGCGCTTGAAATGAAAGGCGATGGGCTCGCCGGCATCGACAGACTAGAACTCAGAGGAGAGATGGCATCCACGGAGGGGTGCACAACACAAAATATCGCGAGTTTCTTTAACGTGGACACGTCCGCAGTACCCCGGTCCAGCGCGGTAATGTATCCCTGCAATTCCGTGGTCGCATCATTGGCGCTCGAAGCAAGAAGCGGATTGCGCTGATTGAAAACTGAGAGGCGGGGCGTTCATTCGAGGAAAATAAACAGAAAGTAATGTGGCACGTACGAGCCATGCGTTTCCTCCACCAAGCACCATCTGCCCTGGTTGTCGTCGGCATAAGCATATCAGTCATCAGTGAAGGAGTGGTCTGTTGCGCCGGACTATCTCGGAAAGCCGCTGCTTGTTTTCGGATAGCAGCGCTTTTGTTGACCGGTGTGGTCGGTGGGCGCTTCTGCGCCATGAGCGATGGGACCCGTACCCTGGTTGTCTTGGGGGATGTCCCGTTATTGAGTAATAAGGACGGTGGTGGTTGTGTTGATCCGTCTTCCGGGTCGACGAGCTCGAGGAGGCGCTCTGCAGCACTCTGCGCCTGTTCCGCCCTTGCGCGTAGGGCATCCTCGACAACGGGCTGTGACACACTTACAGGATGAGAGCCTGTGCCCGATGACGGGTCTAGGCCCGGTTGATGCTCATTTGACGTCGTGGACTTCGTGGACTGTGAATCTGTACAGGACTTAAGTTGAGGCTCCGGCGGAAATTTCTCATATGGCGAGGAGAATGAGACGATGTTCGACTCGTCCATGTCCGAATCAGCATCGTCAGGAAGGGGTATTGAGATCGCTGTCAGCAGGTCATTTTTGGCGGGATCGGTGTCCTCAACGTCGGGTAAATAGAGTGACTGGCGCGCGAAAGACATTGATGGTTGCTCGGGTTCGTTCTCGAAAGATTGATGCGAAACAGGAGCAGGCAGAGTTTCTTTTGTCGATCGTGGTGACGGTGAAGATGGGAGCGCGGTTTGCATGGCTTGTCGTAGCACAGAACCGCGGGGAGGTGAAGAGAATGGCAATGGGACGACACGATGTCCAGGATACGATACGGAGTTACTTGACTCGCCAGATGACGTCCGCGAGTGCGACAAGGTACTAGCCTTTCCTGATGTCGTTCTTGACCGGGGAGGTTGTGTTGAAACCTTTGCACGCGCCTGTACTGGCGGTGAGGTAGGTGTAGATCGCCCAGATACACCGAAACTGAATTGAGGAGAGACAGAGGACCTCGGTGGGGACATCGTACGCGCTGCAGACGTTGCCTGGTGTCGTAGTGTGGGGGGTGCTGTCGCGATAACCTTGGCTTTTGCTCGACTCGCGGCAATGGCAGCCGCCACACTGCTCTTCTTCACCTGTGGAGTCGTCGGCTGAACTTCTGGAAGATCCTGTTGATTGGGGCATGCCTTTTCCAACTGCTTGCGACTTGTCCCGTCTTGTGCTTCCAAAATGATACGACCTCGTTCCTTCCACAATCCTTCAAACGACCAAAAGGCCACACGTGCATTCTGACGCACACCCGCGTTTGCGTCTGTCAGTGCCTTCTTGATGCAATTCTCCAGCGTGTCACACAAGCCGGATGCCTCGACCGCGGTTTTTGCACGCGACCCGTGAAAGTCCAAATATGTTTTGACATGCTCGATAACGGACGAACGAGCCTGAAATGTTTTATCCTGCAGTCCAGTCCAGAAGAGAGGAATGACTGTCCGAGGTTGTGGAGAGGTGTTTGACATAACGATGACCACCGTAGCTTGGGATGTCTGTGCCACAATCTTCTTTGTGAAACCAGCCATCCGCAAGAGGTTGGAAAGGATAGTATCGACGTAAGGATCGAGGGTTGCCCCAAGTGCGATCGCGAGCTCATTGTAAAATGAGCAAGTATTCGTCGCAACTATGGTCCGCAGACTTGAAAGCTATTCCGCGATGGTGTCACGAATGGTCTCACACGCAAGATTTATATGCATACCGTTTTCAGTGACGCATCGATGAAAGACTTGAGATGCGAAATGAACGTCTCTGCATAGCGAATGTGGACGTCGCCCTTGAGCATACCTCGTGCTCTGGTGACTGCTCGATCACGGGGAGCCCAGTTGTGCTCAGTCTCTTTGCCCTGACGAAAGCATGAGAATGACAGAGGAAGCAACCAGGACAAGGCTCACTTGGAATGACTTGAGCATTTCGGCGAATTCGGTGTCTAAATCTCGACTCGATGCGACCTGTGTTGTCAGTTAATCGAATGCAGAACTACAGGAGAGAGCAATGCGCACATAGACTGCTTGTACATTGGCCGTTGTATCACCTCCGCTATGAGTTGGGGATGCCACGGCTGCGCGACTGGCGGGCCTTGATGATTCCTTGATACTGCTATGACCGACTGTTCGCGAAACAGTGCTTGGTCCTGGTGCAGCGAAGTCCGATCCAGTAGCAGATTTTTGTTGAAGAGCCAAACTCGGGGGGATATACTCCTTCTTTGTCGCCGTTTGTGCGTGTGACGCACCTGGTACCTCGGAACCTCCACCCGTCACTGTGCCTGCATGATCGGAACCAAGCACTTTGTTCAGCACAGCGTCGACTATGGTCTTGCGTACGCCCTTCTTCGTTAGTTCACGTTTGAGATCTGCACGCGCTGCGTCTGAAGCTCCTGGACCAGTGAAGAGTGACACGACGGAGGTTTTGGCCGTCTCGCGAACAGTGGAATCACTGTCTTCGAGCGCGTTGACTAGCATAGGGAGGTAGGTGCGAATGGGAAATAAATGGTGAGAGCGTCGGATATCGACCAAAGTAAGAGTGGTCTGAACGCATGTCAATACCACGGCCAAGCGTGAGTCTTGTTAGAATATTACCTGTTCGCGGACTCTCCAGGCTTTGCTTGCGAACCCGAGTTCCTTCAAATGTCGCTCAAACATTTGCATCGCAGTTTCCTGTGCCTTTCCACTTTTTGAGGCAGCTAGGGATGACCCGCCGCCGGCACGGAATGCAAGCCCACCGAGGATCGCCAAGCTCTCGCGTGCCTTCTCGCGTGTTCTTTCTCGAGAATCACCGAGGCGGTCAATGATTCCACCGGTAGGAAGGAAGGCGGTCAAAGCTTGTCGGAGACTGTACGAGTCAATGGAGGAAGAGCCGGCAGAGGAAGTGGAGGCAGAAACTGATGTCGCAACAGGGCGCGTATGAACGTTAGAAAGGAGGAGCGGAAGGAGAGGTGGAAGCGCGGCAAGAGTTGCTGCCTGTAAATGCTGATGTGAAACGCGGAGGCAGGCCTTGAAGGTTTGGATGACGGCGTCAGCGTCAGGGATCTATCACCCAGAGGGTGAGTGGTGAGAATGCGATGTGTCTAGGAGTTTTACTGACAAGCGTACCATCGCACCATTCTCGAACTCTGCTTGCAATTTGGTCATAGAATCGATTTTTACGTCTACATCTATGGAAGGGAGGTGAGCGGGTAGGAGGGTATCCTGAGGCAAGGGTTAAGACTTGCCGTTAGCTTTACACTGGTGAATGAGCTTTGACACGTTGGATTCGTCCATCGGTTTATTGAAGGGATATCGATGACTGTGTGACGACAAGGAGCATAAGGAGGACCTGGTTGCCACGAGTCCAAGATGGCTTGTGGGGTGTGTGTCTCGGTTACGAATGTGGTCCGAGACTAAAGTAAAGTTTACCCGAAATGTTTCGCGACTTTGTCACGCGTCTTGTCTGATTGACCCGCGCCGACGTAATCAAAATATAATCATATTTCTTTATTACTTTCATATCCAACACCATCTCTCCCAATCTCATTTGTCTGAATGACCAAGGGACCTATCAGGTTGGATATGATCCCGAATGCGCTGTTTCTACGGAGCGCTCCGTTTTAGAAGCATTGCCAATAACAGGGCGATCGCGAAAGGCGCTCACAACAACTTTGAGCTCAGGAAATTGGCCCTCCACTTTTCTGTCCCACACCAAGACAGGTGGTGCGTCCTCTTTCACCGCGAGCCATATCCGAAACCGACCGGCGGCATCCTCCGAGTTCAAGGGAACAATTGTAATGCTCTTGAGTGCTGGTGGTGGGAACGTCAAAAACAACTCGGTCGATGTCCATGTCGCCCGATGAAGCCTTGCATATACCACCCTTCAATTTCTTACGTTTTAGGTTCTCATGTTCTATAACTCACCAACGACACTAGGCAATGATAGCACATTAACCATTGGGCATGAGTGAAGCGACTTGGTGCGGAGCGCTCACCCTATCACAAAATTCTATGATAATGCTGTGAGGGGTACAAGGGGTGGGGGCAACAAAAGTAGAAGGATCCATCGGGTTGTATTTAGTTTGTTGATCTGAAGGAGGGGCACAATCTGTGCAGGCTTCAGAAGATGCCATGGTTCCAGCTGTCAGTAGTTCAATCGCATAGCGTGAAAATGAAATGAAAAATCAGGTGGCACGTGCCTCGGTCTTATTGACGCGCTCGCGTTGTTTGGTCAATTCGCTGACTGACTCGCTATCCATGCTCATGACCCCATCAACATCATCGCCCAATATACCCACTCAGTCGTCCTTGGTATGGCCAGTCCACAGTCGGTTTTTCAATTGCCTGGTTCTCGTCCACTCGTTAACCCCCACCTTAGTCGAGGTGCGCCTCTCACCAACCTCCACAGCTCGTTTCGATACCGTTCGCAATGCCGTCCATCAATATATCTCAAAGTCGTTTGAAACAATTGCACTTCCCTCAAAGCTAGATGGCTGGGAGGACGTTCCCGTGCTCGCCTCATCTGTGGAACAGATCACGGCCTGCGAATCGTCCTCTCCGACATCGTATCTTCCTGTAGCACAGGCTTCCCTTCAGATACACGTCTATCAACCGGCAGATGGAGATACCGTCGACGGATTTTCTACAGGACCAAGTAGCGATGGAGAAGAAATCACGGCGGCCAGTGTATGCGAGCTGCCCAGCAGGCAATGGGAAGGCCTGTGGGACAGTCTGATCTTCCCCGACGACACGAAATCTAGGCTGCTCGACTACATATATGCAACTGTACTATTCAGCGATGCAAACGTAGACTGTAAGTCTTGGCTCACGGCTCCCGTATGCGTTCACAACACCATATGCCCACAGTCAACATCGTATCCTGGAATCGCGTCGTACTCTTGCATGGCCCCCCTGGGACAGGAAAAACTTCACTTTGCCGAGCTCTGGCGCAAAAGCTCTCCGTACGGCTATCGCACCGGTTCGTGTGCTCATCCCTTTCGTTCGCTGCTTGTATCGCCGCTGATTGTTTATAGCTACCCTCATTCTCGTCTACTCGAGATTAACTCCCATTCACTTTTCTCGCGCTGGTTCTCTGAGTCAGGGAAGCTGGTGCAGAAGTTATTCGGAAGTGTCATGGATCTTGTCGAGGACGAGGATACTTTTGTCGTGGTTCTCATAGGTACCCTTTTTTCTTACACTATAGCTATCTTCGTATTCACTAACTGTGCTGACATTACAGACGAAGTCGAGTCATTGACTGCTGCGCGAGCAGGTGCGATGGCTGGCACTGAACCCACCGACGCATTACGGGTACGTTGTCACTTATTTAAGGTAGTTGGTGTCCCAGGTCATGAAGATGGATCTACAGGTCGTGAACGCTCTACTCACGCAACTTGACAAGCTCAGACATAAGAAAAATGTTTTAGTCGTGTCCACAAGCAATCTCGCAAAGGCCATTGGTCAGTAGAGAATCTCGAGTTCAGCTTGGTCGCACATGCTCAGTTTCCCCTCAGATTCGGCCTTCGTCGACCGTGCGGACATTGTGCAATACATAGATCTTCCACCGCCTGAAGCCATCTACCTCATCTTGCGCAGTTGCCTTCTCGAACTGATCACAAGGGGTGTAGTTGCTCCCGCTGTATGTTCTTCATTCGTGCTATTACGAGAAGACCTTCCCTCCAACAATATATAGGACGTCCCATCGTTGGAAGAAGCGCGGTACTTCGAACGCACGACGGTTGCCATTGACCCCAGTGCAGCATCACAGAGACCAAGACAAATCGCCGCCCATCTCTTTCGGCTTGCACAAAAATGCAGGGTAAGTCATCCGTATTGTGTGGTCCACCTCATGTGTCGTGTCAAACAATTTGAGTAGGATCAGAAGATGTCCGGACGTGCGCTCCGCCGCTTGCCAGTGCTTGCCCACGCACGGTTTATCAATCTAGGTTATACGTCTCCCACCCCCGCAGCAACAGATCCTGCGCAAAAAACTGTCAATGGCCTCGGGGTATCTCACGCACCTGGCCCAAGCGGACTTGGAACACAAGTTGAAGTGTGGCTCAATGCGATGGAGAAAGTTGTGGAGGGTCAAGCAGGAGAACTGAAGCGTTTCGAGCAATGAAGCCAATGACGAGGTGGGTTGGCCTTGTTCTCATGCTACCGCCTTTAAACATACGCGCCCACGCTACGACTACCATAACCCACGATGATTGATGTTCCCACACTGCTCGAAGCAGACCGAGAATGGCCTGTTGACCTACAGATCGCGCCCTTTCGGAGAACATGGAGGGTATGGCCATGTGATCTGTCAAGTGTGAGGTCGGCCCAATAGGAAAATCATAGGGACATAATCTCTCACAAAGTGCCAACTCCTTAAAAGAAGCCAAGTGAATAAGGATCATGTTTGGCGCACGCCCTGTCTCGAACTTCGTCCCTGGAGAGGTTTTGTTACTCTCGGGGTCACGAAGTTGACGGCGTCCCTCCAAAATTCTTTGGAGACTTGTACCCGCGCTTGTTCGTCCGCAAGCCAGATGTTCTTCCCCGACCACACCCGTCTTCCGAGCCGCTCTTTGATCCGGTGGATGGTGCGCCCAAGGACGGCCTCCACCTCCAAGCTCAGCTGCTCGAGCCGCTGGATATCGCGTCGTAAAAGGGATATGTGCGCGTTGATATCAAAGACACGGGGCGGAGGAGTGGAAGGTGGATGGCCGGAATCGAGGTCTATGTCGAAGATGGAGGACTCGGTTTCGCTACCGGAGGGCTCAACAGACGAGGCCGAAGGTGTGGGTGGTGGATCAGCGCTAGCGTTAGAGGTAGGGATTGGGGTAGGAGCCGCGGTTGGGGCCCCAGAGGGTGGTCCAGCTGAGGTCTCAAGACGCAAAGAAGTAGGCGACATCGAGGCCGAAACTCCTTGCAACACGTCGCCATCGGAAGAGGAACAAGACGATGGAAAATCGATAATGGTCGTGCTGGAATACGCGTCGATCTCCCCTGGCACACTCCCAGACTCTGAGCGTAACCCAGATGCACCGTCGCCCAATGCCACCTCTTGTGCCACCCTCCGATTAGCATACCAGCGCAGGTCTTCGCGCTTGCGACGTAGAGTGCGTTTGATCATCTTCAGCGTCCAACGCATGAGCTCCACCTGCTTTTCACGGTTACTGAGGCCAAATACAGGGAGGAGCATGCTCCTGTTCACCGCCAAGAGCGGTGGCGTGATCTGGTCAACCGGAAGAGTACATAACTCGTGCCTGAGCCGTTGGTTTTCCTCTCTGTCCAGATGCATCGCGTACACAAGATAATGTCGCGCAAAGACAGCATGACCAGCTCTTGAAGCATGCGTGATGAGGTATTGGAAGGTTGTAGAATTCGGCGGAGCGGACGGAAGGGGATATGTGGGCTCTGGAATGGAAGGGGGGTTGATAGAACAATCGTCTTCGTCTTCGTCGAAGAGCGATGTCGATGATGATTGGCAAGAATTCGTAAGTGGCTGGGTAAGAACCTCAAACGCCTGCACCATCTTCGAAATTCGCCCAGAACGACCCAACATGTCAATCACAACATTGAGTCCGGGTGTCGATAGTGGCTGCAACGGGAGAGAAGGCGGTTCCAGCACATCGGAGGATGCCGCCTTTGGGCCCGACTGCTGTTCTATAACTTCTAATGGTAACCGGTCAGGATATGCTAGGTCTATGCCATAGCCGAACTTGATGAGATCATCGAAACTCTTCTCGTCGACGGTTTCGCGTAGTATCCGAATAGCGAGGTCCAAATTGACGGAAGTAAACGGCACATTCCTTGCATGCATGTCCCGAATAAGCTCCCTGGCCATCTTCGTTGTCTCCCCGACTAAGGCCGGATATCGTTCTTCCGTGCAAGGGAGTGTCAGCCGGTGTGCCAACGCTTGTAGACACAGGCTGTATGTTTTGGCGCGCGGCTCTACCCCCGCAAACATCATCTCTCGAAGCACTCCCCTAGAGCCGACGTAATGACCAACAGCAGCAAATTGCTCCAAAACGAAGTGATAATCGTTCAACTCGGCTTGCCACCCGGCGGAGCGTATGTTCTTCATTACCGTCTGAAGGCGGTTCTCGTACGCGTGTGGGGCGCGCGGGTAATATCGAGCGCGGTGCTCCCGCGCGCTAGCTGCACGGATGACGCTGGCCGGAGGCACGCATTTCCTGAGGACAAGTTGGTGTACCTCGAGCGGGAGCCTCTCGAGACCCATGTAATTGAGTAGATCGACATAGTGACCCCAAGGCCGCGAAGGATTCGGGTCATCCCTTTCGAGGCTGTTTAGAAGGTCCCGCGTCTTTGCTGCTACCAGCAATTCTGTCGGAGAGGGTGAGGTTGCGGTCGTGTATGCGGATGCATCGAGGGTGAGATTGGCTGTAATGGATCGGGAAGACGAAGGGATATGACGGGCACGCGAGGCGGAAACGGAGGTGGTCAACTGCGTGAGTCTAAGGCCATGGATAAAGCGCGGTGACATGAAGAAACGGGGTTGATGAAGCAAAGCTGAGCCCGACATTGTCGGCGCTACCCACCATTTTCGGGTTTGGCACCGTCACGTGTATAACAACATGTCGGGTCCTAATGTGGTCCGTGGCCCAAAATCGGGGATAATGCCGCTTAATCGGTGGACCTTGGACCCTTAACCTCCATCCCAAAAAAGCGGTGGACATCCCTCATTACCATATCGTAGGGCGAGGTCGAGGGGTGGACCGGATTCCAACTCGGTTTTCAGGGAGGGGCCCTGCATGGCCCCATCAGCGGCGCGTCTGACCCACAAGTCTTGGTGTTGGTGTTTGAGGTCTGGCTACTCCCCAACTCGCGCTATCTATCACTAGTAATACCTACAGCACCGCCAATCCGAGTGAACTCCATCAATGATGAAGACATGTGTTCCGCTCCTTGTGCATCCAGCGTGCTCCTCCCCAAAACAAGTCAAGGACTGTAGGCCTCCCGGTCGAAATGAAGATCTCCAGCGTCAATTCTCATCCTCCGAGTCCTCAAAAAGTCAACTCAGTTATCTCCTAATTTCGTGGCGTGGCGAGCGCCAGTACGATCAACGCTGGGAGATTTGACGGCGTCTTTGTGTACTTAATCCTCCACGAGGACTCTGCCCAACCTTTCATGTAACTGCGCTCGATGGATATGAATCCTGTATGAAGCTATGACATTTCGATAACCAGATGGGTTTAGTTCTCGGCTAGGGGCCTGACAACAGACAGGAGACTTGGTATACCAACACGTGTGATGTTCCCCCCGCGTGGTCACCTGTTCCCTTACTTACAGTCCATCCCATTCGGTGCAAACCGTGCAATAACCGGCTAAGGCGCTGTCGATGTGTAAAAGTTGCTTATGACGGCCCCGCTAGTGCCTGCGATGTTTACCTACTGGACTATCCTCGGCTCTGATCGAGCGCATGGGTAGGGCAACCCCCGCTGTCTAGGCACATATTCTATCTCTATCTACACTCCAGGGCCGATGGTGGGGCGAATTTTTTTGGGCTTGTTTGCGCAGCGCCATGCATGTACGTACTGGGTAGGCCCCCCTTCATTCCCGGTTTGCCCGTGTTGGGTAGAGTGCTCCAAGGATCTGTCACGTTCAAATCAACTACCCATACTACCCGCGCCGCTGCTTGATGGTGGGGCCTATCATTTCGGCAGCTGTGAATCATTTCCCACACACGTCCTTCTCCCTGATAAGTTTGCGGCGGCGGCATCCAAGTTCATGGGCCCATTGTCCGGGATCCCCGTAGTATGCTTTTGACCCATGGGATTAACGATTTGCCGCCATCGTTATACCATCGGCGCCACATGGATGCATTCCTTCATAAGAAGTATTGTTCGCGACCGTGCCAACGCTTTCTCATTGGACACAGGACGATGCTGTTCAGTCGGTGACATGTTTGACGGGCTGACGGACTATCAAACGTTAAGTTGACGGACAAGTATATAAATGAATTATAGCAGCCAGTTCGGTAGATATACGGTCCCTTCCTTTTTAACGAGCACCCTTCCGTAGTCCCACCTGCCTGGCCAATCGCCGATCGCTCCTAAGAAGGACGGTGAACCAATATCGTTATTTGCAAGCCCGTTAACATTGAAAGACGTGAGGATTGATGCACCACAAACACCCCACGGGCTGTGCGTCCGATATCGGCGTCCCGCCAGCATGGAAGCTGCTTCAAACGCATGGTGGTGGTGCTATTCGTACACACGTAGTGTGCACTTCAAAGCTTCAACCCCTCTCCCTCCCCCAAATCAGCGGAAGGGTTAAGGTTCACAGACCACCACGGAATTAGACGACAATTTCGTCCGAGATGAGCATCGTGGCCTTCCCCGCCTCTATTGATACGCAGGCAAGGTACCGTATTGCAGGATGCCTAAAAAAATGCCTCAGTTTCATAACTCAATGTTTGCGGAGGGACGGCTATGTACTCGCCTCACTCGCCTCGCGGACTCGGACTCGGGAGGCCCAGAATAAACATACAACCCAGTATCCTGGCGAATGGGTCGGTTTTGGTCCTGCCTTATTCAACAAAGTTTGAAATTTGCCAGCACATCGGGGTTCACAGGGTCCCTGCTCGAAGAGACGCCCACATTCGGAGCACACGGCGGCAGCTCTCTGCGTTGAGGACCTTGAGGTTGAGGAACGCCCCCGTCGTCAGAGGTCTAGCACTGGTCCAGCTCACTCAGCTCCACCCCATTTACAATCACAAGATGTGATTGACAGGGAGGGAATCTCTCCAACTGTTTGTCAACCATCGGAGGGAGGCTGCGGTTTTCTCATCTCCGCGGAGACGCTTGTTTTTCTCGATATCATCATCATAATCACCCATGATCCATGATTCGCTCCACATGGTGGCACAATTGCTAACCCGCTCACACAAGAATAACAGTCCGATGATAGCACCCGGTACATGGGACGCCGCTTGTGTCCACACAAATACATGATTTAAGCCCCGTATATCCACTGTCAAGTGACTTGGGGTATCTCAAATCCCCATCTGGACGGACATCGGGCCCGGTGGCGACTCAAGCCGAGTCGAGCCCTCGGCGGCACGTACCAAGCAATAGCCTAGTAAGTTCCTTCGAGGGCGATAAGAGCTTGAAAGGCTGGGGTTCTCCGGGCAGTGGCGCTCATCTGGAGATCTTGCGGGACGATAAGTAGTGTAGACCATGGGTGGAAGGAAATTACCGCCGAGCGAGGTGAGGTGGGCGCAATTGAATGTCCAAATTGCTACCGTTTCCCAGGAGAGCCTGGAGAAAGCGTTCCCTAAAGAGGTATGTTCTGTTCATGGGGTTCTGATGGGATATTCAACTAGGGCACGCATTGACTTTACGTTAGAGACGGACGAGGAATGAGAGCGCGCCAACGAAAAATAACGCTCTAGCCCCATCTGATGCGCGATAGTCCCGAAACTATTCAACTAGCAAAACTAGCGCGAAGACAGCATGGGCGTGGGTATACCGTTAGAGACTTCTCACGCATCGCCGCATGCCGTGACAAGGAGCGCCACGACGTGGAACCCAAGGAATGGCTTCGGCGGGAGAACGGTCTGTCCAGCGCGGCGGATCTAAGACGTACACAATACGCGCAGAAGAAACCAAACGAAACGATATGAATGTTCTTCATATCTATCTTTCGTAATCCTTCAGAAGCTGCTGCAAACACACGGCGCCATGCAATCGGCAAACCGCGTACGACAGGGAGAAGAGTATAGTCCGCTATCAAAATAGATTCATATGCGGCGGAGATTCGGGGCCATTTATTGGACCGTGGACTGCACACAGCCTTGAGACAACTTAGCATTAAACAACCATCGTCCAGGAAAAAGGGGGCGCGAAATGGGAGGGTGGTTGCCAAACTCAAATTATTGAAGCACGGATACCCTGGAAAAATAAATTAACGTCTGTGGGTATAGCAGAATTGACACTCGTTTGCACGCGTGATGGCCTATACAGTCCGCACGGCAAATGCGATACAAATACATATCAATGAATCCTGTCGTGGTGTTCGTAAGCCGACGAGGGAAGCCCAAAAGATACGTACTACTTACGGTCACCAGTATCTCTCGTACAACTGCGTCCGAATCTTCCCAATGACATGCCATATCGGCGCTGAGAGAGGTCTTGTTCAGGGATAAACGTCGGGATATTATGTCACGTGATCTGACTCACCGACCGCCCTGTCCAACGTTCTCGTTAACTTGCGTTAGCACAATATATTTGCTTCGGGTATAGGTGTCAACGAGGTGGACATTGGTCAGAGATAATTGCCACCCACAATCCTCTCGGCTCGATCTCTGCGAATCGTTCAGTTACCCGGGCCTCGGGCTTTGGGTCGTTGGGATGCGCGCACCTAGCATCCTTTCTTTGACACGATCTCCAATCTCTTTCATCAACCCACGCCCTCTTTCCTTTTCTCTGAATTCTGTCCAAGTCACATTTTGAAGCGTGGAAGCGAGGAGTTTCTTGATATATGTCTTCAACTGATCCGAGTCGAATTTAGCAGGTCGGGGAGATGTGGCGCCTGAGCGGGGGCTGGCGGGTGATCTGATACCGGACAATGTTGAACTGGCCATGATGAAAACAAATCACCGAATCAGGAACGGAGCTCAGAACTAAAAACGTGGTGCCACTAAGAGGTTTCGGGTACTCTGTACTCTTTGGCCCAGGGTGTGGCGGTTGGTTGTTGTGCCTTGTTTGGGTTTGCCCATGAGCTGTTTCACCTTTGACTCGTCGTTGCTAGTTGTTTCTGCTGTCCTTCGTTCCCACCGTCCTCCAAGCATTATGTCTGCCCATCCTTTTCCGGGCCAACCCTCGTCGTCATCACCACATGACCCGTTGTACCCACTGTCATTTGATTCGGCGTCCACGAGTGGGTTCCAAATGAACCCTCTATCAGCTCATCCACCACGAACACCTCGGACTTCCGTGACAATGCCTTTCAGTCACCAAGTGAGCACTGAAAAAGAGGAGATGGAGGAACACCCAAATGAGCTCGAGGTGGGGTTGGAGGAAGAGGAGGAAGACAGTCAGGAGAAGAGCGCAGCTAAGACTCAGGTCCGCGCTCAAGAAATTTGGCGAGATTTGCTCGAGACTGGCGCGGGGAGGGATAAGACTTTTGTACTCCACTTTACTTCTCCAGAATTACACCTACTGATTGTCTTTGGCATCGACGATATACAGAAAATAATACAATATTCTATGAAGGTCTACTTGCTGTTCCACCTTGCCGTCTCGCGACGTGTGCCAGTACAAGGAGCCAGGAAAAGTGCGTTCGAAGCAGGGTTGTTACGCCGTCTGGAATCTACCGTCTCTGGACTTTCATTAACACGGTGGGTACCTGTTGCTCGTGGCCTGTACTAGGTTTACGTTTAGGCTGCTTTACTTAGGAAGTGCCTTATCATGTTCAATTGGTTGACGCCTTTGACGTCCATCCTTGCCGAACATCACGCCTCCCCCGTGTATAAGGCAGGCGGTGCAAAGACCGCACCATCGCCCCGGAAACCTCTGCTTCACACGTTTTTGCATGCACCACCCCCCGTGTTACTCGAGCTCGTGCAGGCGGTTGCCGACGACGTGTCCACGTGTTCTAAACTAGGGTTGTTGGGAAGGCGAACAGGCCAACGCGCTGGGCGCTTCGCCGACTGGTGCTGGTTTGCCAGCACGCTGGTCGATCTGGTAGAGAACAGCGTGGAACTCGGCGTGATCAACAACTCGCAGCGTGCAGGTGAGTTTGACAAGTCTACGTTCTGGTGGGAACCGCTCACGGCTAAATTGGGAAACAGTCGAATCACGTCTGTACACAGAGTCGATGTTGGGCGCCACGGCGAAATCTGCTCCCCGCAATACCAAGATCGATGATAGAGAATTAAAGCTGTTGCAAAAGCAGGCCTACTGGCTTCAGGTTCAACGCACAAAGTTGATCATGGATCTGATATTCGTATGTGAGTAACGTGACATGTGGTTGAACCTTGACTGGGTTGATGCGACGTCCCAAATTAGCCTACGATGTTTTCAGGTGGCAGCGAGGAAGAGAAGCCATCCAGGCGCTCAGTGGCCTCACCTCGGCGCTTCTCAGGTACTCATTACGCATTGCGACTTCTGCCGCACGTTTTCTGACACACCCCATTTAGCTCGTCTAAGCTGTACGATCGTCATAGGAACTCGCTCATCAAGGCGAAGGTATTAAGCTTCTGATTCCTTTAACTTTGCTTCCGTTGTGCCTTCGCCCTGCTTGATCTATGCAGATTTGGTTACGTTGGGATGTTTTTAACCGATACCCTTTGATTTTTGGGCCTGAGACCTGATGTCCCTACGTGCCATATATCGAAGGCTCCTCCTATGCATTGGGCGACCTTCTTGACTTTGCCAGTTTCTCAGCTATAACCACATAATAGACCGCCTTAAAAGAATAAGGAACCATAGATAATCGAACAATCTGATGAATGTGAATGTGCCAACGTGCCATGAACCTAGCCCCAATTCCCATTTATCCACCCCTAAGCCATCTAGACCAGCTTCTTGTGTTTGCAGTGTCCTTGGCGGCAATTGCAGGTAGGGGAGACGTGGATGTCCTTTCTCTCTCAAGTAACAAGACATCGATCTCCTGCTCAAGTTCCTTGATGCGAGTGCGCGCTTCGTCAAGGTATTTTTCATGTGACAAATGTGTCTGCAGCAGTTGCAGGCCCTAGAAGATCCCAAATCGCACAAAAAAATTAGTCAGGCTTGCACAAGATCGAAACACAGTCAGTCATGCGGACAAGAAGCATTACGCACCATATAAACGGCAGACCCAAGGAGAGCGATGGGTACCATTGCCGGGATGAGATCGGAATAAAACTGAGCATGGCGGCTCGGCCGTGTAGGATACCCGTTGTCGCTGCTGTGCAGCCAACGACGGGTCGTCGATAGTTGGTGGTGCCCACGAGTGGACCGCGTGACAATCGCTTGCCAGCGCAGCATGGGTACGTCAGGAACGAATCGAGGGCCCAAAAACGTGTCCGAATCGTATTTGAGGGTAGAGACGAATGTTCTCTTTGGAAACAGAGGGACAAGATGAGGGACAACCCGAGTCGGGGTCAAAGCACAGCACAGCCAAAAGGTAGTGATGTACTGTGAGGGACGTGGCCGGGGCCAGGTGACCTGTGAGTGGACGAATTCGATCATTTGCGCAGCCAGCGCTTATACAAACCTATGCCCGTCGCTGTCTCTCCCTGTCAGAAATCCCAAGTTTGCTAGCTCGCTCGATACTCGGCCAGGGATCATCACGCTGTGCCACCTGAGCGCACCATTCCCTCCCCTTCGTTATTCCCCACAGCATTCCCTACTCATCACAAGAGGTGCCAGCTCAATCTGCTGTTCCGCAGCCTGACACTTCACATCGCCACCGTTCGCTCTTTTACTCACCCGCATCCATCGACACAGCAAGCATAAGCTGCGTAGAAACCTCTCTATTCCCACAACAGTCAACTCGCCATGGCATCTAGAAGTTTTGGCTCATCGCCTCGATCGTACCGCCACCAGGAAGGGTCCCTCTCTCTGGAACCTCTTCCTCGGAGTATACCTATCAAGGCACACTCACATACCCGTTCGTCGCACCAAGGATCCCCCTCCCCTTCTCGCTTGCCCAGGTTCGAAGAGAGCTCGGTAAACGAGAAGTCTAGATCGGATGGCGTCGCCCGGACGCCACCTACCAAAGCAGAGACGAACGCATCATCCCGGATTGCTACTCCCGACTCTCACTCCTTCCATCACCAGTCGCGCCCGTCGTCGGTGGCATCCCTTAGACATTTGACGACTCACCACCAGGGGAGCGCTTCTCCAGATTATTCACTGTCACCGATCCCGGATATCGCGTCTTCTCATTTTGCTCTGCCATTACCTTCGTTACATTCCGGTTACCTTCATCCTCCACGCAAGATAAGGCTCTGTTCCATCGTCAAGCCGTGGTTACCTGTGCTCGCGTATCTATCGACGTCCCTCGGGTTCTTGGTCGCCATTGCGTTCTGGAAAACGCAGGTGTTTGAAGGTGCGCGCTAACATTACCGTAATTCCCGCCTTAGATGCTATCTCCGTCCAATATCTGTCTAAACCACATCAATTGGGAATGTCACCTCGCTTACGTTCATCTGTCTCCGTTTTTGCAGGTTTGGACGAGTTATCCAGCTGGCTCAAAGCGGATGAAAATTTTGGCTATGGCGTTCTCTTTTTCCTCATTTTCCTGACCACGTTTCGTAAGTGACACTCTCGGCCCAACATCCGAAATTAATGAGACCGAACATCCCATTTGCCAGCCCCTCTACCACTCTATTCCACGCTCATTGTCTTATCTGGATACACATTCGGGGCCTGGGCTGGGGCCGTCCTTTCGTACTGGGCCGCGCTTACCGGCGCGTTGGTCGTATTCGTGCTCTCACGTTACCTTTTTCGTGGGTTGATCACGCGCTGGCTCTCAAGCGCGACTTCTGTCAAACGAGTGGTTCGCGCCATCGAGAAGCGACCACAATTGCTTTTCTTGATCCGCTTAGCCCCATATCCATACAACGTCATGAACTGTCTCCTCGGTGCATCTCCGACACTTACGTTGCGTACATACCTTGTATGCACCGCTCTGTCACTCTTCAAGGTCATCATCCACACCACCTTGGGTTCTTCCATTCACTCCTTTGCACGTTATCATGCACAGCCCAAATCGTCTCACGAAATTGCTTCCGATGGGGAGCAAACCTCTTCTTACCAATCGGACGGAGTTGCGGGTGCAGGAGAAGAGAATCCCTTTGATTTCTACGTCAAGATCGCTGGCGTGACTCTCGCCCTCGGCGTCTTTATCTACATCTCCGTCGTGGCACGCAAAGCCATCAACGACGAACTTGGCGACGACGATGACGATGACTACGGCTTGCCGACCCACACCGACGAAGAAGCGGTGTCATTCTTGTCACCAGGTGGCATCGCGCGTCATTCTGAAGATGACCGGGATCCATATGTCAACGCGAGAATGAGAGAGCCGATGTCGGAGACCCCATTCTACACGCCCATCACACCCGCCGCGACTACTTCCGCCGACGCCGCTGCCGCGGTCCCCCGCGTGCGGCCGTCAACACCCGGACACTCCCGGATTGGCGGGGAGGATGGCGGCAGGAATGGTGCAATACGTGGGGATGTGCGGCGGCATCAACCACGAGAGGAAGGTGCCGCGCTCCTTTGAGGAGAGACAGCGGGCTTTTTCTTTTTCTTTTTTTTGCGTTTCTTTTCTCTTTTTTGATTTCCTTCGATTTACACTTTGCTTGCTAGCCCTCACCCTGGACGGGCTCGCGCGGACTCTTTTTAACGGGCTGTCTTCCCTTTAAATGTTATTATGGACCTTGTACTTACTTACATCTGCACATGTGGGCAGAGACATGTACTCAACTAACCGTGATTGTTCGGCTGGGAAGCGTAGCCCGCGGAGATCCGCTGGACGGATGTTTCTGACAAACCTCGTGAACGCCACACAGATATAGAGTGTGTGTACATACGAGTAACTGTATAAATTGTACAAACAAATACAACGAGGGGTCGTCCCAAAAATATATATATTCACCGCCATCCATTGATGGACTGGACGGCAAAGCCAAAACAAGCAAAAACGCGCGCCCCACCCGTTTTCCGTGCTAACCGGTTGGGGGTTGGAACAACCCACATGGGAACTTAAGGCCGTGCTGTGTGGTGCCCCCCCCGTTTAAACAACCCATTGCATATTGTGTCATTCCTTTGGCCTTGGCGTATGCCATGGCCATGCCATCTACGCTACGTTTGTGTTTTAAGCGACCCAAAAAGAAACATGAACTCGTGCTGGCTGGCGTGAATCTAGAATGCCCTCTCATCTCACACGCGCCGCCACTGCCGCCACCAATTCCTAGCAACCGGCTTTTTATTTCTTTTACTGTACTCTCATGTTTCCCAAATCTCTCCATTTCCCCAATCCCTCAAAACAAACACACGCACACACATGCCCTATCTCGCACTCTTTTTTTTTTTCTCTCCCCCCACCCCCTTCACATGTCTACACGCACAGATAAGTCGTACGATACCAAAACGGGGCGGATTGGAGCGCCGCCATGTGGGTCCGTGGTTGTCCATTTTTGTCAAACTCAACGCGTGGACGCGTGGAGTTGCGAAACCCTATCTTTGGTCTTTTGCACATGCGCAGCACATGTCCGTTCAGTTTAGTTGTCAAAAAAAGGCAACTCTGCGCCGTGCGAACGGATAGATGGAACGGACGGGACTGAACAAACGGACTGACGGGAGGAAGGGGGGTTAGATGGGGTGGAATGGGTGGGTGATGAGGGGATTTAATCAATTGGGTGACGGCACTTTTTTTTATGTCCCCCCTAAACAAGACCCAACCAACCAAAAACAAACAAACAGAGTATGATAAAGGATTTCTGAAAAAAACAAACTAATAGGACCGTGGGTGAGGACAGTATGCTGTAGTACGTTCGGGGTATGTGACGGCCTAAACGGCGAGATAAAGAGAGGGGGGGAAAGAGGGGAGGAGAGACAGGAAATTCAGAGCAGAGAGGGGGGGGTGTTTGTTTGTTTGGTTGGTTGGGGCAGGGGAAACCGAGACGGCGGAGTGTGGGCCCAGATTCCAGAAACTTTACTCATGCCAACTCGAATTTGCCAAACTGAGAACAACGACAGCATTAATATGAACGAACGAGCGGCTAACGCACGCTACGCGCATGCGCATGCAGCATGCGTACATGCGTGCGTGCATGCGTGTTTGCATGCGTACGTTGCATATGTACATAACTAATCAGTAGGAAGAGAAAAAAAAAGGGGGGGAACGAAAGGGGCGCATTATCGTGTGCGCTTCATGCGGTGAGAGTTATGAGTTTGGGATATGTCCAAAACGTTTTACAGGCGCCGAAGTCAAAAAAAAATTCATTCAACGAATCCACAGAGAGTGATAGAGGAAAAAAAAACAAATGAGTTCCCAGTGTATCGAGTGATACATACTCGTTTCGGGATACCCGTCGGGAACAGTTGCAACGGTTGGACGTGGATGGCCTTGGGTTAGAGGGATGTGTGCGGTGCACCGCACGCGCGGGGTGTCCGCTTTCGGGGGGGAAGGACCGATCAGACGTTCTGTTTGATCTTTCTGCCGCGGAGGACCGGCACCTTTTGACGCCCGGAAACTGCGCGGGACCAATCAGATGCTTATCTGATGTTGATGGTCTTTTTCAACCAACAACAACCAGTTGCGGCCTCCGTGCATCGCGCCATGTGCTCGTTTCCCCGGCCAACTCCGTGATAGAGACCCCGGAGACTGCTTCGATCATCGTCGCGCGATCGGCACCGCGGCCAAAGAGTCTGAGCGCGGCTGGCTGAACTCGCCGATTAGCATCCGTAAAGTTACTACTGTTACCAGTCATACGAGACGGAACTTTCCGTCACAACGGCTCACATCCGATCGGCGATGGATGCTGAAAAATTGTATTGCCCAACACATCAGTCCATGGAAAAGAGAAAAAAAAATCTGGGAATGAAAGTAAGAGGGGGGGATAGAGACAAAGCATTTCTGGTTGGTATACGGCATCTTCAAGGTATCGAGCGCGGAATGCCAAGGACCGCGAGGCAATCGGGAGGGCTACAGCTAACAAAACATGATGGAGACAAAAAAGCAACGTGCAAGAAATCATATCAGAGCATGAGACGGCGAGATTTTAATATAATAAGTCTTCGACACAAAAGGACTGTGACAGGTGAAAACGAGGGAAAAAGAAGGTATCAGTGCATGGCACATTATACAGACCCCGTTTCCGCGGCGTAAACGTTTTCGGCTTTGCCGTCGTATTGCGTGATGTGCTCATTCATCGCGACATAACCAAGATCGGGCGAGACTGGTCATTCAGAACTGGAGTCAGTTATTTTGGAATGCGTCAAGAAAGGGGAGTTAGCACGTAAGAAGTACCATCTACAGAGTGGAACGTGAGATGAACTCGGAAGGAAGCAACTCACAGCGGTGGACGCCCGTTTCATCAAAATTGTCCGTCACCGGCGGGGTGTGCGCCTGTGAGGACGACGTTTGAGAGGCTGCCGACAGTGAACTTGCAGACGTCGAAGGTCGCACTGACCGACTATTCCAATCATCCATCGTCTGATCCAACGATGCAGTAGCACCACCAGCTCCCACGCTACCCAATGGCCCAGCCGAGTACGCAAAGTCAGGTTGATGTTGACTTGATCCATAGTGGTTGTAAGTGTCGACCGTGGGCAGCTGGATCATGCTGCGCGAACGATGTAGTGCATGATCCTCCCCATTTCCGGGCTGGGGTGAGGATGACGGCCGATTGTCCATGTGTTGCTCATAGGGCGTTGGATATGGGTTGACAGCTTGACTGTGCCGTCGCTGGCGGCGAACGCTTAGTGTCGACTGAGCATAACTAGACTTGGAAGATGGTGGTCGAGACGAAGTTGGGGTAATCGGACGGTGGTGACCAGAGCCAGGGCGAGAATAATCGTTAGGATAATGGTGGTTATCATCGTAAGGCAGGGAAGACATGGACGAAACAGAGTAACCTGTAGCTGGTCGACTGTCAGGAGAGAGCGAAGATGCGCTATGCTGCATTGAAACAGAAGCGAGTGACGACGGATAAGAGGTATTGATAGTGGGGCGAGTGGGAGGGTAAGTAGAGCCATTAGAAGGGGGATTTAAGAGAGAGGTCAAGCTGCCAGAATGACTTGAGCTGCTGCCACTGCTGATAGGAGAGAAAGACCAGCTGTTCTGTTCTGGATAAGAATAGGCCGAAGAAGGAACCATCACCTCGCGATTGGACGGATAGTGGAGAGGGTTGAACGTATTGTGATCCTCTGCGGGAGAGACGGGGTGCAAGGCGTGAGACGACGGGTACATGCCACCATGAGATAGAGGCGGATCGGAAGGTACGGTAAGTGGGGGGAGAGCACGATTGTAGGTATTGCCCCATTGGCCAGCAGTTCCAGTTTGTGGCATCGGCTGATATGAGCCTGGAGCAGAAAAGCCGCGAGCGCGTCCACCTTTTGGCGAGGAAGTCAAGCCCAGAGAAGAAGGTATTGTAAGGGGGACGCTACCAAGACCGGAAGCCGAACGCGGAGGGGGGATAGCGGGGTTTTGGTCGGCATCTGGGCGCTTCCTTGGCTTAGGGAGGCGCGGTGGCACTCTGCGTTTGAAATTAGCGACGACTTCGGGGGGAGAGTGGCGATTGAGCGTCGGGTGAGCTAAGAGCATTTTCTTCGTGAGCAACGAATAGCACTTGAGGTGAAAAGGCAACTAACACCAAGTGGACGCGTCAGGGTCATCAATGGCGGGGTCGACGTTACGAAGATTGACTTTGCGCATGAAACCATAAATCTAAACAGGGTAGGTAATGAGGACGACGAGCCAGGAGTTTGCGAAGATGAGAATCAACTGACGTTTAGTTGCCGGGAGAAGCTCGCGAATCTCGATTGACGGTAGATGCTTGGGAGGACGTGAAGGGCCAGTTGTTCTGGTCGTTCAACGATTATATGCTCGCCCGCTGGATCCCAGCGAATCATATGGTGGTTTTCGGGGCGCTCGAGGAGACTTTGTGGCGGGTGGAGTGGGAGCGAGTGTGAGCGCAAACCGAGTTTGGTGAACAACGAACGGACAGACGAGGGCACTCACGCATATAGTTTTGTCAGGAAGGTGGCTTGAGGTTTGGTGTCCGTTTTTGTCATGTTGTTGTTGTTCTGCTGTGACTGCTGAGGTGGCGGCTGACCCTGCTGGTGGTGCTGTTGTTGAAGTTGTGGAGAGTGAGCGGCAGAATCTGATTTTGGTGGCGAATTGTGGTTCGCGGTATCATCCGGGGAGGAATGGGAGGAAGTGAGGAGGCGAGGAGGGTACACGACGGTTGGGGAGGAGATGTGGTATGGCTGTTGAGGTTGTGAGTCTTGGGGACGGTGGTGATAGGAAGACTGAGGTTGATATGAAGTGGTTGGAGACTGATTGGGATAAAGGTCGGCCATGGGCTGGTCGAACTGAGCAGGACGTAGGGACGGAATGGTTGCGAAGAACGGGATTGTACGAAGAGAAGAAGTCGAATGTGGAGTGACAGGGAAAGAGCCGCGCGGGGAGAGAGGAATGTTATACCGGGAGCGGGAGG
>Ga0307510_10001759_pt1 | contig 24148 bp, 15 predicted proteins | sample 12_EM_MG_FD_207224 | JGI IMG/M metagenome (GOLD analysis project Ga0307510, IMG submission 207224) | Populus trichocarpa ectomycorrhiza microbial communities from riparian zone in the Pacific Northwest, United States - 12_EM | ecosystem: Host-associated > Plants > Roots > Unclassified | place... | reverse complement strand
GAACATAAACTGCAATTTTCGTTTCAAGGATCGGTTGTAATTTCCGTTGGTGGATGTGTGCTTGCGACCAAGATTTGTTTTCTTGATAAGTTTCGGTTTTAATTGATTTTGTTTGCTAGTTTAATTGCTGCCATAGTTTAGATAATCACAAACCAAATCCCCCCCAATTACATAACGTACAACATAAAAATCTGACTTGAAACTTCCTCATGGGATCGACTCCTTGCTTGCTCTATACTATCTTGTGTGTTTTAAGCTAGGTAATTAATTTGTGCGACCGCGACATCGCAACACATAACATTTCAATGCGCACCATATCACATAAGGAAAAAGCCCCAAGCTTACCAAAAAAATAAACAAGGTAAAGAAGAAAAAGGAAACTTACCAGTACAAGGCATCAATATTGTGGTTCATGCAAGCAATGCAGCCATTATCAAGGAAGTTATTAGCAACAGAAGCATCGAGGGCCTGATGATATTGCCTAGTCAATTCAACCCTTCATCCTAATCCAGCACCAAGTGTCTCCAAAATACATTGAACATCCACCTTAACCCCATCGATACCAGCTGCTGCCAAATAACTATGCAACTCATTATAAAACTTGTACACATTTTTTGGATTTACTAACCCTAATCCCTACAACGCCAATGCATTGTTTTTCCATGTGGGCTCATTCTCCACCACCCCCTTTGACACCATTGGATACTTCATCATTGACCCATATTCCTCCATCACCTTGACTCCTGGACGGACCCCACCCCAATAACCAGTAATAGCATGCCACACATACACATATTTCAACCCGTGTTTTTCTTTAGCTGTATTCACTATGCTCTTGATCCCCGCTGCTGGATCATCTTTCTTCTGGAACTTTGCGTTCTCTTTAATCCCAGTCAACCTAAGCAACAATTGCTGATCTTATTTCTTCACATCTTGACATTGGTTTCCTCTTCTGGGTCACCACCAACTGATTGCCATCCATCATCAATGATCACAAATTTCGGCGGGGTACCACCAGAAGCTAGACTTTGTAGCCCAGCTTCTACCCCTTCTTGAGTCACTTCTTGATAAATGGCATCCCAGGTACACCAACCAAAATGATCAATAATTCCAGGCAATCCTTTCTCATGCGTTTTTTCCCTTGACTAGCCGTTCTCCTCTTCTCTATGCTCTCTACCTTCTCTGTTTTTTTTTTTTATTATATCCTAGGAAATCCTAATCTCTATTTTACAAAATAATCCTCCCTTAAGTAAACAGTTTTCATTTAAGTACTTCACTAACTATTTTCGTAAAGAAGAAGAAATAGCCTTGCATGAAATCTTCAAGCTTTGACTTAGAGGAGCTAAATTGCTGAAATAAAAACTTGGATGTCGGTTTAGATACTTCGGAACGCAATTTGGACTCGTTTCTTCACGAAACCTATTTGCTGGCAGAATTCAGTTTTCATCTTTGAAAATTCATATCTCCCTCATATGACATCTGTTTTGGCTAAAATTTGGAGCATGGATAGCTCTTTGAGTCAGGAATCCAAAACAATTGAGTGTGCATCAATTGGACTTCTGTAGCTCCAGCTACTCAAGTTGGAATGACTAAAGGTCAACACTGACAGATTGCGAGATTTTACTTTGAAGGCTGCGATTTCCATGCTCTTCCTTATTTTATTTACTTCACTGTATTAGAATCACTTCATTTCGACCTCTAGAGCTCACGCTCTGCACAAAACATCGACTGAAGGTCAAATCTGATAATTACCTCAAATTTACTCTTTTTTGCATTTTTCATCCAAAAGTGCCTTCAAAACATAAAACAAAGAATATCAAGATATTTTATATATAAAACATAAGCAAAACACTAGTTAAATGTAGGTGAAACTATCGAATAATATAGTTGCATCAAATACCCCCACATTTAGCTCTTGTTCGTCCTCGAGAAAGGATAGATAAAATCAAATTGAAAATAACTATGACCAATCTCTTAATCTCTCATCAATCTCCAAGAATATATGCATATAAACTAGAATACAATCAAGAAGGATAGAGAGTATAGATTTTCATGAATTTATTTACATGCAAATTTCAAAACTCAATTAATCGTCAGGATTTAAATGAAATATATGTCATGCCAAAGTGATAGGTCCTCTCATTGATATACACTCCAACACTCACGTGTTGAGGGCTTATGTGTTAAATGTCTCAAATTCAATCAATGAATATGTTCTACCATAAGCTTGCTCTTCAATCTCATCTTCATTGCCAACATATTACAAGCAATGCATGAATCAAAATGTTTTATTTTTCGGTTGTAATGGGGTTAAGGTTAAGGTGAGGTAAAAGAGAGTAAAAGAAAACGTTCAAACCAAAAAAAGTAGAGCATTCTGAAAAATGATATTTCAAGCAAGATATTCCATCAATGCACATAAATTTTCCATCTTTAATCACCAATGCTTAACTTCTTTTGATTTCAAGCTCTTTCAATATAAAATCTTAAGAACATAAAGGAACACTTTTTTTTTCTTTTTCACCTTCGGCAACTTTGCCCATCTTTTCATCAAGCATCACTTCTTCTTTCTTTTCATATAATTTCCAACCATAATTCCATGAGATATCACAAGTATATGCTCTACTAATCCTTGGCTAGGGGAAAAGGAAAACATATAAAAAGTTAAGGCTTATACATGGATAAAGCAAAGAAAAGATAAATAAGCTCAAAAGGGGCTCACTAAGGATAATATGCTTTAGGTTGACTTTTTAGCTCAAGTGGTTAAAATTCTTAATGCCTTTATCATCTTCATGTATATATGTAATGCAAATGTAATCTCAACAAGATATGAAGCAAGTTCTAAAGATACACATCATTGAAAGAATGCACAATCAAAGAATATAATGTTGAAGGCTCAAAATCTTGCATTGGATAACACTATAAAGTCAACATGACATATTTTCAAAGTCAATCCCTAAACCAATTAAACGTTAAAACTTGCATGCACACTCATTCATTCGATTTATATCTTCATCTATCTCAATTAATTCTCATATTCTTATAAACCAATGGGAGTTCAAAAAGATCAAACATAGAATTTTTTATTTTTTTTTACGCAACAAAGAAAACCAAAATTCTCTCAATACCCCCACACTTTAAACGCAACATTGTCCTTAATGTTGAAATAGAAGAAAAGGAATAGAAGAGAATGACAAAAATAAAGTAAAATGTGAAAAATAAAAGATAAAGGAAAAAGAAAGGAAATCTGATTTTTTTTGTTTTTGTGTGCTGGGTTAACTCCCAATAAGCGTTTTTGCTTTATGTCATTGGCTCGACACATCGCATGCTCATGCTTCATAGATTGGTTCAGTTAACTCCATTGAAGCGGTGATTTCTGTCGTCCAACCTTCATAAACTCATAATTTCAACTGCACCATAAGGAAAAACATTAGAAACAATAAAAGATCCAATCCATCGAGAGCGTAACTTTCTGGGAAGCATTTTCAAACGCGAATGATAAAGTAATCATTCGGTCATGAAGACTTTTGATCTTTCCTATGTAAATCCTTGCATTCTTGTAAGCATCATTCCATATCTCTTCCAATATGATTCCAGTCTTTTTGGGCACCAAAAGGATAGGCGCCACCCATTTACTATCCGTGATGGGATAAATGACTCCTGCATCATAGAGGATAGTTTGCAAAACTTGCAAAGCCAATGCTGATTCCTGCATGTTTTGGGGAACACATATATTCCTCTCCATCTTTTTTATCTCGGTTAAATCATAGTCATAGCTCAAAGCCACGCTTAATCCATCCTCACAATCGAAATCAAAAACTTGTTGCACACACTTATCAACTTGGTCATAGCATGTGATAAAATAAACATTGCTATAAGGATATTTCATTGCATCATAAAAATTAAATTTAATATTTTCATCTCCTATCTCCATGGACAAAGTATCCTTACATAATCAATTTTGGTATTGGTTGTTTTCAAGAATGGTCTCCCAAACAATATAGGAGTGTTGTTTGATGAATCACAAGAATCACGTTCCATATCAAGAATATAAAAATCACATGGAATAACCAAACTATCAATCTTGAGTAGGACATCTTCTATCACACCAAGTGGATAAACAAAACTACGATCCGAAAGTTGTATTACAATACTAGTTTTATTCAAAGGTTCAAGACTAAGAGAATCACAAACATGTTTAGGTATAACACTGATGGATGCACCTAAATCGCATAAGGCCCTTTTAAAACTAGCATTACCAATAACACATGGGATAGTAAATGCACCTGAGTCTTTTTGCTTCAAAGGCATATTCTTTTGAATAACAACAAATACAACTTCACCCGTACTTACCATTTCATGGCCTTTTAGCTTGAAGGCTCTCTTGGTAGTACACAACTCCTTCAAGAATCTGACATGCTTGGGAATTTGCTTGATAACATCAATCAAAGGAATGTTGAGTTCCACTTTCTTCAAAACCTCTAAAATCTATTTTTCTTTATCCTCTTTCTTAGACCTAGAAGAACTCGTAGGAAAGGGAGGAATTGTTTTAAAACTGGAATTCAATGAGGGCTTACCTTTGCAGTGTTGGTCATTGTTTCAATTTGTGGAGGAGGAGGATGTTTCTTCTTTGTACTCAATTCGGTTTCTATCTCTTCTTCTTCCTCCATCTTAATTTGTTTCGACCTTTTCCTTTCAAGTTCTTTCCCACTTCGCAACATGATCACACTAACATTCTCCTTTGGATTCAATGTTTGGGAGGACAATTTTCCATTATTTGTGCTTTCAATTTCCCTACACTTGAAGCTATTTGCCCCATTTGCTTCTCTAATTTGTGAATACTTGACCTTATTTCCTGTTGAAAAGACATGATATTTTGTTGTAAGGTCACTGTGTTAGAAGCCAAAGTTTTCATCATCTCACGAAGATCATCATTGGATGACGACCCCATAACATTGGAGTTTGTGAATGGAGGGGGTTGTCTTGCTTGATAATTCTGTTGGGGTTGTCTTGCTTGATAATTCTGTTGGGATTGAAATCCATGGGGATGGAACTGTCGACCTTGACTGCCTTGTTGAGGCGGGTTCCCATAGTGTAAGTTGGGATGATCTCTCCATCTAGGTTTGTACATGTTGGAAAAGGGATCATATTTACATTGGGGTTGTCCGTTAAATGCTCCATCAATTGCACGAGCCTATTCAATATAATCTTATTGCATTGTTGAGCACATATCTGAGGTATGTCCTTGTAAGGAACATATGCTACAAACTTTCACCTGCTGTACATTTCCACAAGCCAAAGAATGCATAAGAAAAGTAAGACCATTGACTTTATTTTCAACGTTAGAAATACTTACCTCATTTACTCGTTTGTTTGAGAAGTCTCCACGGGTGCCAAATTGTTTCGAGTTGGCTACCATGTTTGAGATCAATTGGCGTGCAGCCTCGGGTGTCTTATCTACCTATGCCCCTCCACTTGCAGCATCAATGATACTACAGTCAGTAAGCATCAATCCTTCATAGAAATATTGAATGAGTAGCTAATCGGGTATTTGATGATGAGGACATTGAATGCAGAGTTGCTCAAATCTTTCTCAATATTTGGAGAGTGTCTCTCAATGAGATTGCCGAATCCCACATATTTCTTTTCTTATGTTGGCAACTCGAGATGCTGGGATATATTTTTCAAGGAATATCTTCTTCATGCCATTCCAAGTTCCAATAGAACCTGGGAGAATAGAGAAAAGTCATGCCTTTGCTGCCTCTTTTAAAGAGAAAGGGAAAGCTTTCAACTTAACCTGTTCTTCGTCAACTCCATTCGGTTTCATGCCAATGTAAACTATATAGAACTCCTTGAGATGAGTATGAGGATCTTCTCCTACAAGACCATTGAATATTGGTGGCAAATGTATAAAACCAGATTTGTGCTCGAAGTTGACATTATTGTCGATGTTTATGCACAATGGTTGATTTTCCACTTTAGGAGCAGCAAGCTCCTTGAGTGTTTCCTGTTGTGCAACAACCATGGTGTTGACACGAGCTTCTTTTTGTAACCTGCGTAAAGTGTTTTGAATTTCAAGATTTACCTGCACTTGTCTTTGGTTAGTAGAACAGGTTACAAGCATAAATCGTAAAGAAAACTCAAAAGAAAGCGGCCACACAAGAGATTGAAACAATGTAATTTGAACAAAAATCCTATGCTAGAAAACTAAAACTACCTAAAAAGCCTAGAAAACAGCAGAATTTGGCCTCGATAGGGTGGAGCTAGTGGCTAAAAGCCACTAGTCCTGTTCAAAATGTTGTTTTTCTTTAGGAAACAAAAGGCTATGTCCTAATTCCACTAAAAAAATTGTTTTGAATAGTACCGCTGCCGTAAATGAACAATACCGCAGCAAGCAAAAATTCTGTTTCTCTTTTTTTTTTCTCTAAAAAATAAATAACAATCACAACAAATAAAAATAATAGCACAAGAATCAACTAAAATTACTTCCCCGACAACAGCACCAAAATTTGTTGCGATGTTGCAGTTGCACAAATTAATTACACTAGCTTAAAACACAACACACAAGATAGTATAGAGCAAGCAAGGGGTCGATCCCACGAGGAAGGTTCAAGTCAGAGTTTTATGCTATATGATATGCAATTTGGGGGGGGCGGGGGTTGAAAGTTATCTAGGCTAAAGCAAAAGAAAACAAAAATCTATCAAGCGAAAATTAAATAAAATCGAATGTTCTCCCTAAGATTACTAATTTGGATCCGCCACAATTATTAATCTCAGTTGCTTCACAAGTATTTATACGACAACTCCAGTTTTGATAGCAAACTTAGCAATAGATTATTCACAATAATAACTTAGACCCCGCTCTAGCAATTAAAATAAACAATCATAGGAAATAAGCATAGGAGAAACAAACATATTCATTCATCATAGACACTGAAAAGAAAAGGTAAAATAGATCTCACAGTTCTTGAAATCTAAAGGTTTCTGTGTCCTTGCAACCAAGAAAAGAGTTTAGTCTTGTATGTCTATTAAACAATTAATCAAAAAGAAGAAAGAAAACATGAATTCGGATTTGTTAGAGGAAGGGGGTGTTTTTCTCTCTTCTGGCCATCTCCTCTTCTCCCTTCTCTCTTTCTTTTTATATCCTAGGAAACCCTAGTCTCTATTTTACAAAATAGTCCTCCCTTAAGTAGACAGTTTACTTTTAAGTACTTCACTAACTATTTTCCTAAAATAGAAGAAATTACCTCACATGAAATGTTCAAGCTTTGACTTAGAGGAGCTAAATTGCTGAAATAAAAAATTGGATGTCGGTTTAGATGCTTCGGAACGCAATTTGGAATCGTTTATTCACGAAACCTATTTGTTAGCAGAATTCAGTTTTCATCTTTGAAAATTCATATCTCCCTCATATGATATTATTTTTGGCTGAAATTTGGAGCGTGGATAGCTATTTGCATCAGGAATCCAAAACAATTAAGTTTGCATCAATTGAACTTTTGTAGCTACACCTACTCAAGTTGGAATGGCCAAAGGTCAATATTGACAGATTGCGAGATTTGACTTTGAAGGCTGTGATTTCCATGCTCTTCATTATTTTATTTTCTTGCCTTAGATGTCCAGAAAGGTATGGATGTTAGCTTTTTAATGCCACTGGAATCACTTTATTTCAACCTCTAGAGCTCACGCTCTGTACAAAACATCAACTGAAGGTCAAATCTGCCAATTACCTTCAATTTACTCCTTTTTGCATCTTTCATCCAAAAGTACCTTCAAAACATAAAACAAATAATATCAAGATATTTTATATATAAAACATAGGAAAAACACTAGTTAAATATAGGTGAAACTATCGAATAAGATGGTCAAATCAGCACACATCACTTAAAGTGTGCAAAGTGGCATCACATGTCGGCGCGTGCATCACCAACAACTTTTCTTTTAAAATATTATTTAGTCTTTTGAAAATACAAAATTGCACTTGACTTGACTTGATAATCACAAAAAAACCACAATGAAAAGATAAATAAGCCCTTAGATCCAGTTTAAAAAACTCTAATTCCAATGGTAACTAATTAAATTCATCTTGCATTTTTAAGCAAAAAGATGAATTTGCCCCTAAATCTAAGTTAGATTTATTTTGATTTCAAGGATATTCTAGTCATTACATTGTATAAAAAAGAGTAAAAAGTAATTCTTTAATCTCAATCAATATAATAATGATTGATTGGTCCTAATGAAATTATTTTAAGGTTAATAAAGTAATTACACTATTCTTGTACACAATGCATTAAGTCTAAGTGCGTAGTGAATTCACTACCCCAATTAGTTTTTTTATTTATTTAATTGGAATCATTAAGTTTAAATTGAATGATCATGATCTAGTTTATGATAATAATAATAATAATAATAATAATTTAACTTTTAAATATTTTATTTATCTCATTTAATTCATCAATGAATTAAAAAAATGGCACACTTGAAATATGACTGATTATATTTTAAGAATACGAGAGGATTGAAATTCATATTGTGAGACATGAAATTATATAATTTAAGTCTTAACAAACATTCCAATGCACAAAGTAATAGTGATAATAATTACATTTATTAAAATACTATTATGATTTTCAAAAATAGTTTTTTTTTATTAACGTAGGTGTCTAGGCCAGGTTGCACGCACCTCAACTAATCCCTCAAGCCCTGAAGTTAACGACCATATAAATCTCTAGTGGTCTTGAGAGGACTTGAACTCGTGATCATTGGAGATATGTCCATATGTTTTTAATTGTATCTATTATGTCCCTTATATAATATGTAATTCTCTAATATATATTTTTAGTTGAGTTGTTTTTAAAAAAAACATTATGCATTAATTAAGGATTTCTTAATTTATTAATTTTTTTCTTAAGTAATTTTTTAAAAAATATTAATTAGAAAACTAATATACTCATCAAAACAATAATTAGTAATACCAGATTGTATTGTTTCTTGCATTTATATAGTATACTGATAATGAAATTTTTTTTATTAGCTCACTTTTAAATTATCCTAAAGCAACTCCAATATGAAAACAAATGATGAGTATTAATAGATAATACAATAGAGTAGCGTAATTATAGTGGTAGAGATAATAACAATAACTTTGTTTTCTAAAAAAAGTGTAATTATAGTGTCATTATATTAAAATATCGTAATAATCAGAGGTTCTTTTCATTCTTCATACTTAGTAAAAATAATTTTTTTAAAAAACAATTATCTTATAATAATTTTTGTACATTAAATTAATTTTTTTAAAAAAATTTGACTTATTTTTAGCAAAATTATAAATCATGATTTTAAGTCAAAATATTCACAAATATGTTATTAAGTTACGTTGGAACATATCAAGATTGAGTTCTTTCTGCTAGATGAACTCATAAGTTTCTCCACGAAGATATAACGAGAAAGCATAGGTCAAAGTTTTAAGTGACATTAACAAATACAAGTTATTGACCAGGTCAACTCTCTCTTTGTTTTTTGTTTTTTTTTTGAAGAGATTTCTTGAAAAGAAAATTAGTTTTTTTAAAAAAAATATTACTTAATTAAACATAATAAACACCAATAAAAAAATATTATCTTACATTATAAGAATTAATTAATTAATTTATATAAATTAGAAATACTAAGTTATAATAAATTAGATCCAACCGTAATTGGATTGAAAAGAATCACAATGATAATAATAATAAAAAAGAGAAAATATCCAAAAAAAATAGTATTTAACAGCAACATGGATCCAAAAGGCTAAAGTCCATATATATACACACACACTCATAAGAAGAAGAAAAAAGAAAGAAGTTATCGTGCTTTCCTATCTCCTTAAAAATTTCAAATCCTTAAACAAAATGTTTCCCTTTTAGGTCTAATTAGGGTGTTGGGTTTGCTTCCAAGCCCAAAATCGATCTCTCTCTAGTTTAATCATAGAAAAATCATAACACCCTTGATATCAGGATGATTTCAAGAAACTAAGGTTAAAAACCTAAAATATCCCTTGACCTTAGACAAAAAAATTAACCCCTAGGGTTATATGGTAATTATACTGTATAAAAAAGTGAAAATCTAAAAAATATCCCTTAAACATTAACTATGTTTTTTTTTTCAAGGGCATGAGAATAATTATATAGTGTTCAAAATACAATTTTAGATCTCAGCATGTGTTTTTTTTTTTGTCACTATATATAACTTATCATTATTATATTATGCACAATCTATAATAAAATATTGATAAATTTTATTTTTATTTTTAATTTAAAAATTGACCGAAGCATCCTGATCTTTTTTTTTTTTAGTTTAACGTGGGTGTCCGGGCCAGCTTGCGCGCACCTCGACTAATCCCACTGGCCCTGAAGTTAACGACCATGTAAGCCTCTAGTGGCCATCATATGAGCAACCACAGGGCTTGAACCTGAGACCACAGAGGGAGCAAACCTCTTGGTCCCAAACTCTTACCACTAGGCTACCACCTAGATGGTTAGCATCCTGATCTTTAAAAGATATGCTCGGACATTCTTGCCAACACCTATTTCATATTAATGGAAAAGGGCCCATCTAATGAGATAATGACAGAAGCGAAGATCCCATTAAATGGATTCAAAGTGGCATAAACTCACCTATATCGGTCATAGACCTTTGGCAACCCATCGCACCCTCGTCACGGCGTTAACATCCGTCTTGGACTGAGGGGCGCGAAATCGGGCCTACTTTTTTTTTTAAGAGCAAGTCTCGCCCTGCCTATCCCCTAAAAACTAATTTACTGAAGTAAGGTCCGCCCTTTACCTTTAGGTCAGAATGCCGCTATCGCTACTTTTTTTACTCCTTAAAAAAGAGTTCCGTGACTTATGTGTAGCCTATATGGCGAACAAAGAAAAAAAAGCTCAAACAAAGCAAAGGGGCGCTCATACACTCTCCGTTCTGTAGTGCCCCTAGCGCAGCGCTCAAACAAGCCCTCTGATCCTGAGGTGAGGGTGCGATGCCTATCGAAATCACAAAAGGTGTAAAATCGAATCCGCGTTAAATGAAAAATATCTTGGCATTGGCTGATTCCGTTAACCTTCCCCGATTAACAGAACATCCAGCTACTGACACTTGAAAAAGCAGCTTAGCTTTTAAGGTCTCATTGCTTCAGTGAATCACTTGAGCCCTGGTACATTTTCGGTGCCATGGAGCTGGACCACTGAGCTATTACGCTTTCTTCAAAGGATGAGTGTATAGGACGTATGAGGAGTCTCGCTCTGTAGCCTAGTTAATCTCTACCATTGGGCCTATACCGCCAAAGCCCAATACTGCAGAGGAAATTAAGTGAAGTAGTCGACAAAGAAAAGAAGATTAACAACACCTTATGGAGATGGCTTGCCGTATTTCTATCTCGGCCCCAAAAAAGTAGTTAACCTATGATTGACCTTTATATCGTCTACCTCCATCTCGCATGAGAAATCGAATTCGGGGTGATCAAAACTATCCAACGGACTTAGCTCTATGTCTGAGTTTAGGTTTTTCTCTTTTTTAGCTGCATGCTCTTGAATTAGTGATTCTTAGCCCTCCTAGCAGACAAAATCAAAACACCGATAGCAGGAAGCACCTTTCTTGAAAATTGAGGTAACATTAACGATCCTCTTCTTAAATTAAACAAGCCAGCAGACAGAATCGCAAGTCGTTGTCTCACCATTCCTACTAAGTTTGTGGGTTTCCTGCTTTCTTCGCTTCTAAATTGCATTATACATTACATATTTTAATCCTTTACACCAATTACATAAAACATTCCTTTCATAGGTATCTCAAATTTAAAGGCGATCCTCTTTTGGATCCTTTCTAAAAGTGTATTTCAATTCTTGCTCATTCAAAGATATTGCTTATTCAATTCTTAACATGGGTTTGTTCTTATTCAATTAGAGATATGAATTTAGTCCCTCGCTCTCTTTCTCCATTTAAAATCTTGAAATTGAACTCAATAGTTACTTAGGTTCTTATTTTTCTTGTTGATGTTGTTTTGTTGTTCCAAAGGGTTAGATAAGATAAATAAAAAAGAAAAAGAAACAGAAGTTAGATAAGAGAAAAGTGAAAAGAAAATCAAATAAAATAAAATTTATACAATAATTTACCTCCCCGGCAACGGCGCCAAAAACTTAACACGATCAAAGAGTTGATGTCTTATCCCAAGTGCAGGAGTATCAATGTAATAAATAACCCGGCAAGACCGGGCTCGATCCACAGGGATATCAACTGTATAAATTATAAATAATATATATAATTTAACAAAGAGTTAAAGAGATCTTTGAGATGTGAGATTAATGTGAGGATTAAACAATGATAAAAACAATTGTCAAGGTTAAAGGATCCACTAATGGTATTAGAAATAAATATAATATAAACTCTTTTTATTACTCAACTGGAAACCGTACACAAAGAAGGTTCCAATCGGATGATTTATCCTTAATAGTTCATTATAAATTTTTAACATGATCATATTAATTATCTTATGTTAGTAACACCATACTTTTAAATATTATCAGGAATTCTTGATGTTAACTTATGTTAACAACAAATCAAGTTCCTCTCATAACAACAATGTCGGCCGAAGACTATGAAGGATCAAGCATTTATTGTACCAAGTGTTATACAAGACAAATCTAGATTAATTATTTAACAAGTAAGGTATTAAGAATTAGTAAGATAAAAAGATAATACATATTAATAACAAACTTTCTTGGATATAAACATTGAAGTTCATGTTGAGTTTATATTATACATATTCTAACATCATTAGTAAAACATTTTCACCTTGACAAATTAAACTTAGCTAAACATTATGAAGAAGAGAAACATAAATAAACAAGTTAAGAACATAGTTATGATACAAGTTAACTAAGTATAGGAAAGGAAATGAAAAGCATAGACAAGAGATTAATATAACATGAAAGAAAACTTCAACATTACAAAGAGAGAAAGAAAGAAAATGATCTTGATATGAACACCAAGATGCCTAAATGTATGACAAATACCTCTTTTTATAGGCCAAAAAAAATTATTCATTTGGTAATTAACTATTGAATTAGTGGCCAACTAATGACTTAGTGGACTTGGTGGTTTAGGTATGGATTTGTTTTCTGGACGAAATGACATTTCCACAATCCAAATTTGGCAAAGTGGTTTCATACAAGTTGTAGGTATCTGTATTAGCTTTCCACCAAGAAGAATGATCTCATTTGGACTTCTAGAACCTGAGATATGAACTAAATAGTGTCTGGGCTGCAGGGCAGATTCGGACTTCTCTTTTGATGCTACGATTTGGACTCCAAAACAGAAAAATTGAGTCTTAGACTCTTCATGAATGTTTTAGGTCTATGTCTTAGCTTTCTATCCATATAAACCAAACTGAAATCCAAGATCTACATCTCCAGATATGACCCAATGATTAAATGGTGTTCTAGTTTGAATTGAACTAGCATCTCTTTTCTAAGCTTAGCCCTTCTTTGTCCTTTCACTTTCAATAGTTAATCACATCAAACAATCCTTTGAATTGTGAGATATACCTGCATTTAAAATGAGCATTTACCATAAATTAAAGCTATCTTATCTTATCAGACTTGTTATTACAAAACATGCTTAAGTTAGGGAATTTAATGATACTTTAAGTGCAATATGATGATATAAATCCTTAATGAGAATGCACTTTTAAGTACTAATCACTCACCGACTTGATTTTTTTATTTTCATTGAAGCAAATAATGTCCTTGCTAGAATCCAGTTGTCGCTGTGAGTTTTTCTTCAGTTTAAAAATTGTTGCCCTGGTTATATTTTATAAAGCCCGTTTATGATAATGGACAAGTCCCATCTGGGCTGGATAGTTTTTGGATCATGTTGCTTTCTCAGCAGATTTCTTAAGACATATGTAAGCAAGAGCTTGTTTAATCTTACCATGCTCATAGTGAATTTAGATGATTGTCTCCTTAAAAGTAAATCAAGGATTTTTTTAATTCAATTTCTAATGCAAATTTTGCTAACAACCATGCAATCAATTGTAGGTCACATGATTAGCACTTCTTCTTTATCACAAAGGCTAGGAGGCCTGTAATGCCTTTACTGTCTTTATGAGACTCAACCATTCAAGCCTCCTTTCAAAATCTACTTCTCTCTTAGTATATTTGCATTTTCTGCATGAACTTTATCTTTAATGTACTTAATTTTGAGGTTTAGTTCATTTTGATGAGGTTGTACTATGTGTCATGCCATATTATGAACTTTTTTCTCTAATTTTCCTTGTTGCTTATCTGAATGGCAGGTGATGTGAAAATTACCTTTCAAAATAATTCTTTTATTCTTCTTACTATAACTAATTGATTATATATTATTGTGTGATATTTGGTTGTTTTGAATGATTCTGGTAGAATAATATTTAATTAAAATTGAAAGTTACCCCAGACAAACTACTTCTACAAGGTCTTATTCTTACTCATCATTATTGGTGTCATGAATCATCTTTTCCATTCCTTTCTTTATGGGGCACTCTTGTATTCAACCATGAACAAACATGGTTTTTACACTATATTGTCAGTGTCCTGGTGATTAATTTCTTTTATTGGTTGGACTTTTTGGTTTAAAGTGAACATGGTTAAGGGTTTTTCTTTGTGTTAACTCTCTCATATTTAAAAGCATTTTATTGCTCTTATTCATGCTTGATCATGTTGAGGTGAATTTAGTGATGATAGTAATAATGAAGTTATGATTAACTGAAGTTTTGTTTTTCCTTTTCTTTTTTACCATCTTATTTCTTCTTGTTATCTGACAGGAGAGTTAAAGAAACTCAAGACACTTGTTATAAATGCAAAAAAACATGGAATAAAAGTAGTACCTGCATTGGTCAAAAGGATGCTAGAAAAGAATTGCAAGATGCCCATGTGCAAGTTGCACATGGAATAAAACTCAAGACACTTGTTTCTCTTTGGGTTTGTGGACTTGTATAAAGGTTCTGTCAGTGAGACAGTGAAACAACTCACAGAATTGCAAGATGCCCATGTGCAAGTTGCATATAAGAAGTATGTTTCCTAAAAATGATATAATTTATTCCAACCTAATAGCATGATTAGTCAGGTTTCAGGTTTCAAAATATTTTATGGATCCTCTTATTGCTCCACTGCTTTCTTTATAACAGGTTATTTGATGATACTCGGATTGAGCAGTTCTTCCATATGGACATGGTATGTTGCATAACTCCTCATGTGAAGGTTTTACTCGGGTTCTATTACTTTAGTAGTTGCAAATAGGACCTGCCTTCTTTTCATGTTTTGAAAATAGTTTCTTATAGGTATAATGATTTTACGATGCTCACAGTTGGTGCCATAGTCTTTCTCTCTTCTTCTTTTTTCTTCTGAATAAGCTTGTGGATTGAACTGCATGTGCAGGGTATGGAATTTGATTTAGACATGCTCAAGAAAATGTCAACAGAATATGCAGAGGCGAAGAAACATGGCATCATAGGTGATTAGTACTTAAAAGTGCATTTTCATTAAGGTTTTATATAATCATATTGCACTTAAGGTATCATTAAATTCCCTAACTTGAGCATGTTTTATAATAACAAGTCAGATACATAAGATATCTTTAATTTATGGTAAATATTCATTTTGAATGCAGACATATCTCACAATTTAAAGGATTGATTGATGTGTTTAATTATTGAAAGTGAAAAGACAAAGAGAAGGCTAAGCTTAAAGAAGAGATGTTGGTTCAATTCAAACTGGAACATCATTTGGTTATTGGATCATAACTGGAGTTGTAGAATATGGATTTAGGTTTGGTTTATATGGATGGAAAGCTAAGACATAGGCCTAAAACTTTCATGAAGAGTCCAAGATTCAAAACGGTCGTTTTCAAGTTCAAATAGTAGCAACAAAAGAGAATTCAGAATCTGTCCTGCAGCCCAGACACTCTTCAGTGTTCAGCCCATATCTCGAGTTCTAAAAGTTCAAATGAGCTCATTCTTGTTTTGTTGGAAAGCTGAGACAAATGCCCAGAACTTTCATGAGATTATCTGTTCAAATTATGATGTTAGCAATGATGTTTTGTTCAGACAATAAGATAATGGTTGTTACCAAGTCAAGAAGTGGTCACCCACTCAATAATTAGTCATCAAATCAATAGTTCCAAATTTTAGCCTATAAAAGGAGGATTTTGCCATATATTTAGACATCTTGGTGTTCAGATCAAGATCACTCTCTCTCTCTTTGTATTTTGTAATGTTCAAGTTTTATTTTAAGTTATATTAATCTCTTGTTTATGTTTTTCATTCCTTTACTATACTTAGTTAACTTATATCATGTTTATGTTCTTATATTGTTTATTTATGTTTTTCTTCTTCATTATGTTTAGCTAAGTTAATTTTGTCAATGTGAGAAGGGTACACTAATAGTGTAAGAATAAGTATAATATAAACTCAACATGAACTTTAATGTTTGATACTAACATGTTTTGTATTTGTTATCTTACTCACTCTTAATACCTTGCTTGTTAAATGGTTAATCTAGATTTATGTTGTACAACCCTTGGTACAACAAATACTTGGCACTTTCATAGCCTATATATGGTATAACCGACACTTGTGCTATGAAAGGAACTTGATTTGTTGTTAACATAAGTTATCACCATGAATACCTGACCACATTTACAAGTATTGGTATTACTCAAATAAGATAATTAATATAATCATGTTAATAATTTATAATCCGATTGGAACCTCCTTTGTGTGTGGTTTTCAGTTGAGTAATAAAAAGAGTTTATACTATACTTATTTGAAATACCATTAGTGGATCCTCTAACCTTGACAATTATTTTATCTTTGTTTAATCCTTACATCAATATCACATCTCAAAAGTTCTCTTCAACTCCTTTTCATTTGTTGTTTATAATTTTATATAATTCACCTCCCTATGTTCAACCCCAGTTTTGTCGAGTTATTTATTACTTCGATACTCCTGCACTTGGGATAAGACATCAATCTTTTGATCGTGTCAAGAGATATGTTCTTTTATCTGTCTCATATCCTTATTTATAGGTTAGAGATTGAATAAGCATCAAATCGTGAAAGTAACATGTGTATTCTTCCTCAATAACTTGTATCTGTATTGCCTAGCAGAGCTAGTGATTTTAGTTGTTACCAAATGCGAAACTAGTTTATCAATTCACTTTTTTTTAACACTAAGAAGCTACATTTACTTGCCAGTGATTTTTTGAATTTATCTAATTATTGATTTTTTTGTTATACTCTCCAATTTTTTCTAAGATAAATGGCCGGGGTGGTAGAGTTTTTCTAAATATATTTGATTGCCTAGTTATTTCCTTAACAGTTTGTGTTTATTCTTACTGTTGATTTGTTACTCAACCTAAAAATTTCTCTGTGATTTCTTATCTATATCATTTATGGAGTTGTATAAATTTTGAAGCACATATCATTTATAGTTTAAATTTCCCTTTCAAAATTCATTCAGTATCTAATAACGTAATTTATTTACCACACTTCTACTTGTTTTTGTGTTTTTTCAACAAAAGCAATCAAGGTAGTAGATGTCCAAAACATACAGCATATATCAGATGATAGGGAATTTATTGGAGATGAAGTTGAGATGATCACAGAGAATTGAAATGTCTAAAGGCAAGTGTTTTACCAGCAAATAGGACTAAATCAAACCCATGCTCAAAACGATGAACAACAACATCAACCACAACACAAAAAACATGAACAACAAGATGATGATTTTGGTGATGAATTTAGTCATCAACTGGAACTGCAACTAATTGAAGAAGAACAGCTACAACAAAAACAAGAGGATCATGAATTGGAGCTGTAACTTTCTATAAAACAACCCTAATAATATAGCAACAAAATGGTGAGGAATTATGTTACAAAAACCAGGACAAGTAGGAATCCTATGGTTTAGGACATCTAGCAAGGTGATCATTCCAATCGAGGATGCTGCGGAATTTTGTGATTAGACTGCTGCAATTCTAACCTCCATTTAAGACCATCCCAGAACCTTTTCAGTTTATGAAAGAGAAAGCTGTTGGGTTTTCTGGATAGGTTTTTCAAGTTACTGAATTTATTATCAAAACACAAAAAAGATATCTCTGTAAAACATTTGTCAATATATGTTCAGAATGGCATCTTGAAACAGTTGGATAATTTTTACTGTTCTTCTTTGCCATTGGTCTGCATCCTCATGAAGTCTATAAACCTAGCTTTTCTAGTTCCATTAGGCCCTTTGTCCCACCCTCTTAGCACCAAGAAGATTGTTTTCCTGCTAATAAAAGTTCAGATTGGTTTTCTCTCGTTTATTTTAGTCCACTGGATTCAAGTTACTGTGTCACAATCATCTTTGGATTATTCAATGTGTTTCATTATCAATACCTCGTGAATCATGTTTCACTGAAGGAAGCAATTGAAGTGTATTTCTTTTTCTTTTATGGTTTCCAGCTGTTCTCATTTATGTTTAATTAATGAAAGGAGGAAACATTAGTTTCTTCTTGATCATCACCATTTTCAATGATTCAAATTATATGAAATGGCATGGAGATGGATTTTTGCAAGAGTAAGTTATTTGAGCTTAGCCTAGAACAGAGTATTGATTAAACAGGTAGATAGCAAAATTCTTATTTGACCATTCCCCCTCAATTCCTCACATGATTACATGAACTAGTAAACTACAGAGGGAAGAAAATTTGAGGGGAAACATGCAAGTACAATAAATACCCCAATACCCAAACCTTCCATATAGCCCTTAACTCTATTCAAACAGAATTTTCCTATGACTCAATCTCAACAACATGAAGTTTGCCCTCCTCAGACAAGCTATCCAAGCTAAAACCAACCAACCCAGAATTCAAATTATACACAAAATCAACCACATTTGAGTCCACAATGCACTTCCTTGGCTTAGCAAATAAATAAACATCAAACTTGCCACACCTTTTAACCTCTATGCAAACTTTCGCAACCAATTCATCGCTATAGTTCCCCACCCTCTCTTCAGTCACACCACTACTTTCACCCCTGTATCCATCATCAAGCTCTAATAATTCAGCACCACCTTTCACTTCAAACTTTAGCCCCTCAATGGCTCCACCTACATTGAACATGTTAATTAGCCCCAGGGGTACAAAGCTGAACCCAGGTGCTAAAACCTTGATTGGGTGTTACAGTGAAAATGTCATGCTCAAGGACTTTGAGTGACACTGACAATGCTGCATTGTAAGGGAGGGTGATTAGTTCTCCTGTCTGGTGATAATAGAAAGCACAATTATCATCCCAGTTAGGGTCCGTGGCAGCTTCAGTGATGAGGTGAACATCACGACCCCTAATAGTGCCTGTTAGGGCCTCAAATGTGGTTTGGTGGAAAGCGTTCTTTCTTTCAGTGCTGCTCCTTGGTAATTGTAGACACCTAGGACCCCTGTGAACTTGTTCATGCTATATATTTTCCATTGGTTGCAATCAAAGAAAAACTGTTTAAGAAATTCCTCATAATGCAACATTTCTAGGATAAGAAATTAGCTAAAATTCTTTGTTGTGGTTTATTGTCTCTATGAGATTAGGATCCTTCTTTCTTGGATTTCTTAATGCCAAAAAACAACTTTAATTATTACCAACGGTATAGATAAGACCTTATTAAGATTCTAACGGTAAATTTATATGCCACGTCGAATCCACAAAATACTAGTCCTTTTACTCGGTTATAAGAACATTGACTGTCATTCCTTCACAGCAAGGTTCACGTTTTTTCTATGAATTTATGGCTCTTAGCTTGACGTGTAATGTTTTGAGCATGTACAGGTGGTGGTTAGGGTTTGGGTGCATGGAGAATACAATGTATCGTGTGTGGGTTGATTTTTGTTTCTTTTAGTGCACCATAAACCATTATTAGTGCTGATATGTGTACATGTACTCGCTTTTTGGCGTCTCTTTCTTGAAAGGAACAATGAACCCTATTTTTGTAAAAAATCTATCCTTCAAATTCAGGACTGGAAAGCTGAAGCATATGCGGGCTGAAACACTGTAGCCCAATCATAGCAGGGCTTTATTGTTCAGACATTGATACCATAACCAAATCATTACTCAGATCCAAGTTGGTCCATGTCTAAGAGAGATTGGATCGCATCAAGAAACAAAACCATGGTTGTGAAACAAATCAGGTTGCTTCTAACAACAAAAACTCTTACAGGAAAAATAAAAAAACTTTTACTTCAGTTTGTTTATTTTTCTCTTCTAATAAATATGTTTTCTTGCTCATCCAAGACAGGGAGCATGATAACTGATCTATGAGACACATTATAAGATTTTGATCCAATAATTCACGTAAAATTTATTTTTTCTTAATGATTAATATTTTTTAATGTAAAATTTATAGATAAGTAATAGAAACTGAATGTGTGATGGAGCCAATATTCTATGAGAGAAAAAAATTATGTTGGTTGTTGTAACCCAATTTTAGCCCATTGGCTTTTTAACTTAATTTTACAGGGTTTAAAATGTAAAATTAAAAGATCGGAGATTTATTTCAATGAAAAGTGTGATTTGTCAACTTGCGTGAAAACTAGGGACTACAATATGCTTTTGTCATTTTAACCTTATCTTCAAGATAATCTTTGTCTTCAAGATAATGATAGTTATCCGCTTTCAAATTTGATTCTTAATCAAATTCAAACTTCAAAGAAGAGAATAAGTTTGATTGAAACTTTGTTTCTCACACGCAAAGGAACTCTAACACTATAAATACAGATCTCAGTGTATGTACAAAAAGGAGGAGGATATAGAAAAAACAAAGGAAACCCTAGAGGGGGGATAAACACAAAAAACCCCAAGAGGAGGTCATTACAAGAAAAGCCTAAAAGAAAAAAAAGAAACAACTCGAAAGGGAGGGGGGGCTGGCATTCCACTCTCTACTCTCTACCGCCACCCCCCCTTCATCGATTTTCTTTCTTCCTCTTCTTCCCCAGTCACTAAGAACAAACAAAGCAAGCCCTCCATTGCTTTTCTTTTCCTCTCCCTCAAGACCAACCAAACCGGCAACAACAGCAGCCCCTCTTAGTAGCAGCAGTAAGGCTTGGTTACTTACAATCACGGGAACGGTGGAGTCTTTATCATCCCGGATGAAAACAGCAGCTCCCTTACTATCATGGCACCATTACCAGCTCCAGCAGTAGTCCAACAACATCCAGCAAACAACATTGCGCGCCTCTTCCAGCAAACAACATTCCAGCTCCATCAACATCCAGCAAACAACATTGCGCGCCTCTTCCAGCAAACAACATTGCAGCTCCATCAACATCTAGCAACCAACATCGTGCACCTTGAGCATGTACTAACCATAGCAGCAACAACCTTCTTTTCTTAGTAGAGAGAGGACGAATACACAGAAATGCAAATGAGAGTAGGGGTGGCACAAGATGAGAAGAAATAGAGGAGAGAGTTCCTTTCCGGCCAGCAGCCTTACGCCTGGATCACCATCGCCCTCGGCTTACAACAACCAGGTAACTTCTTCTTTTTTCTATTTTCCTAGATTAATTAGTTTGTTATTGTTACATGCATGCGTGAATTACTCAAGCATGCATGCAACAATGCTTTTTTTTTTTACTAGACCACAAAAATAAAAATAAAAACAACAATATATATATATATATATAAATAAAAACAAAAATAGTTTCTATTTCTTGTAATATATATTTTGCGGATTTATTCACTGGCGCCAGAGTCAGGAATACCGTACATTGTGGGTTGCAGAATATTTACCAACGTCAGAGTTGGAAATATTCATAGGTGAATATTCACTAACGCTAGAGTCAGAAATATTATAGGATGACCATAAGAACGGAACACAAACAAACCTTTAGCAATTTAAGACAAAACCAGCAATATAGCTTGTCTAAGGTAGGACGCTTAAGGGGTGATAATATCTTTCCTTTCGCGTAACCAGTCTCGTACCATAGAATCTCTGTTGACCAGTTAGGGTTCCTAGTGACCATAATATTAGGTGGCGACTCCTTAAACAAGAACTTTTCCCCTAAAAAAACACGATGCCAAATATCGGTTCTTTTTCCAATCGAGAGATTAATTTTTTAATAGGTCGCCACGATGTCCGGGTGTGACATTAGTGATAAAAAAACTTAGAGACCAAATAGAATGAGTTGTAGCAATCACAGTGTTTTATGAGGAAAACTACAGTGCTTTCCCCACATGATTTAGTTTTTTGCTACATGATTTAGCTTTTCTGTTAATAAAATAGAAAAAAATACAAAGCTAAATTCTCAATCAACTCAATATTAAAAAAAATAAAATTGATAAAGACAATTTTGGAAAAAATCATAAAAAAATCATGTAGGGAAACATTGTAGCAATCCATAGTGTTTTGTGAAGAAAGCTACAGTTGTAATTCTAACCCAACTCAATATCAAGAAAATAAAATCGACAAAGACAATTTTAGAAAAAATCATAAAAAAAAACATGTAGGGAAACACTAGGGGTGATCATTTTCGGTTCGGTTCGGTTTTTTTTTTTACAGTAGCCAAATTTGTTTTTTTAAAAAAAACCAAAACTGGTTCAAACTAACCGTTTTCGGTTCGGTTCGGTTATTTTAGAGAAAAAACCGGTTCAAATTGGTTTGGTTCGGTTTGGCTTGGTTTCTGTTCGGTTCATTTTTTTGGTTTTTTCGGTTTCAAGCTTATAAAACCGAAACCAAACTGGTTAGTTTTTTGAAAATTCTAATCGGTTTTTTTTCATGGTTCGGTTTTTTCGGTTATTGTTTTTCGGTTTTCTCGGTTTAATCGGTATTTCAGTTTTTTTGCTCACCCCTAGGAAACACTGTAGCAATTAATTAGTACTTAAAAGTGCATTTTTATCAAGGTTTTATATCATCATTTTGCACTTAAAGTATCAATAACTCCTTAACTAGAGCATGTTTTATAATATCTTGTCTAATACTATAAGATACCTTTAATTTATGGTAAATGTTCATCTTAAATGCAGGCCTATCACATAAATGAAGGGATTGATTGATGAGTTTAACTACTGAAATTGAGAAGACAAAGAGAGGGCTAAGCATAGAAAAGAGATGCTGGTTAAATCCAAACTGGAACACTATTCAGTCATTGGGTCATATCTGGAGCTGTAGATCTTGGATTTCAGTTTGGTTTATATGGCTAGAAAGCTAAGACATAGGCCTAAAACATTCAGGAACAATCCCAGACTCAATTATGCTATTTGGAAGTCCAAATCTTAGCATCAAAAGAGAAGTCTGAATCTGTCCAGCAGCCCAGACACTGTTTAGTGTTCAGCCCATATCTCAAGTTCTAGAAGTCCAAATGCACTGATTCTTTTTCTGTTGGAAAGCGGAGACAATATCCTAGAACTTTCATGAGACAATCTGTTCAAATTCTGATGTTAGCAATGATGTTTTGTTCAGACAAGAAGATAAGGATTGTCACCAAGTCAAGATGTGACCACCCACTCAACAAGTAGTCATCAAATCAATAGTTCCAAATTTTAGCCTATAAAAAAAGGCATTTGTCATGCATTTAGGTATCTTGGTTTTTAGATCAAGATCATTTCCTTACTTGCTTTCTTTCTTTGTAGTTTTAATGTTCTAGTTTTATTTCATGTTATAGTTTCATTAATATCTTGTTTATGCCTTTCATTTCCTTTACTATACTTATATAATCATGTTCTCCTCTATTTTATTTATGTTTCTCTTCTTCAATATGTTTAGCTAAGTTTATTATGTCAAGGTAAAAAGGTTTCACTAATGGTGTTAGGATAAGTATAATATGAACTCAATATGGACTTTAATGATTATATCCTAAACAACCTAGTATTAACATGTCTTATCATTTTTATCTTATTAATTCTTAATACCTTGCTTGTTAAATGGTTGATCTAAATTTGTGTTGTATGACACTTAGTACAACAAATGCTTGGCACTTTCATAGCCAACCGTATGGTATAACCTACACCTATGCTATGAAAGGAACTTGATTTGTTGTTAACATAAGTTAGCATCATGAATTCCTGACAATATTTAAAAGTTTGGTGTTACTTAAATAAGATAATTAATATGATCATGTTAATAATTTA
>Ga0307510_10001758_pt1 | contig 24153 bp, 24 predicted proteins | sample 12_EM_MG_FD_207224 | JGI IMG/M metagenome (GOLD analysis project Ga0307510, IMG submission 207224) | Populus trichocarpa ectomycorrhiza microbial communities from riparian zone in the Pacific Northwest, United States - 12_EM | ecosystem: Host-associated > Plants > Roots > Unclassified | place... | reverse complement strand
GAGGAAATCGAGTCTGAACTTTTTGTGTAATGTCCATTGGATGAGGGGTGCGATTGTGCCAACCAGGAAAAAGGAAGTGAGACCATAGTAGAGGTGACTGTGCGAGAACGATGTTGTCGCAAGCAGGTGTTGGGGAGGCAGCAACTGAGCCAGCTACTTGGGCTGAGCCACAATCAAGCTGGAGAAAGCCAGCGATTTGATTGGCTCAGCCGGAGAAAGCAAGCAATTTGATTGGCTCAGCTTGGCTTGGCTTGGTGCATCCAAACCCACAGCTTGGCTCAACTCGAGAAAAAAACTGGGCCAGCTCAGGCGGCTTGGCTCCAGCTGGCTCCGGCTCCTGGAGCCGCCGCAACACTAAACGGGACGATGCTTCCAATGTGGAAAGCAAGGTCATCTTGCACGCGATTGTCCTAGCAAACCTGCTTGCGCTCGCACTGTCCAAATAGAAGACAGTCAGTCGACTGTGTCCAGCAATAATTCTTCCTTTGTTACAACCCCTTCTCTCGCTGCGCGAGTGGCACGACTGACAGAAGAAGATCGAGGAGCGTTCATGGATGAAATGCGCTCCTTAGGAGAAGATATGGATTTTCTTGGCACCTGAGTACTACGGCTCTTACTCAGGCGGTTCTGAATAGTTCTGGTTCTATGTATATAGCTCGAAATCATGCAATTCAAGTCCCCTTTCAGCTACGAACCAAAACAAAACAAGTCAATCAAAAGGCACTACTTGACTGTGGTGCCACAGAATGTTTTATCCATCCACGAGCAGTAGAACGCCTCAAACTAGTAACTAGGAGACTGGCCAAGCCTCGGAAAGTACACAATGTCGATGGCACTCCTAATAAATCTGGTGAAATCCTCGAAGCTGTCGACCTCTTGGTTGACAACAACAGTCGAAAAGCCTCTCACGCCTTCTTTGTTGCCAATATTGGACGTGACGATTTTATCCTAGGATATCCTTTCTTCGAGGCGTCCAATCCCAACGTTGACTGGAGTGGCGGCTGTATCGAAGGATTCACAACAATATTGTCATCAAATGCCGGAATCTGGCGGCCTCCCCAAAAAGGGACAAAAAGAAGAGAGTCGACCCCAGCCTGGGTACAATGTATTCCCAGGTGGGAAGAAGGCGACGAAATCTGGCTTCAGACCAAGATTGCCAAAACCACGGTTGCTCAACAACTTGCGGAAGCAGCTACAGACAAAAAGAAACGAACCTGGCAGGAATTGGTTCCAGAGCGGTACCACCGTCATGGCAAGGTCTTCTCTGAAAAAGCTTCTGAGTGCTTTCCTGATCGTCGCCCTTGGGACCACACTATCAAATTAAAAGACGATGCACCTGCCTCCATAAACTGTCAAGTCTACCCGCTATTGCCTAAGGAAAAGGAAGAGCAATGGGAGTTCCTCTCTCAAAATCTTCGTCTCCAACGGATTCGCTGTTCGAAGTCTCCCTACGCCAGTGGCTTCTTTCTGATTCACAAGAAAGATGGCAAATTCCGTCCTGTACAAGACTACCAGAATTTGAACAAGTGGACCATTCCCAATAAATATCCACTCCCATTGATCTCAGAATTGATCTACGACCTTGCAGAGAAATGCCTCTTCTCAAAGTTCGACATTCGTTGGGGATACAATAACATTCGTATTAAGGAAGGTGACAAGTACAAGGCCGCCTTCAAAACCAGTGAGGGCCTCTTTGAACCGACGGTGATGTTCTTTGGCCTGACCAACTCTCCTGCTACCTTTCAAACGATGATGGACGACATCTTCCAAGAAGAAGTTGCACAAGGATGGCTTCGTATCTATATGGACGATATGATCATCGCCACGGAAGATGATGAAGTCCTCCATGAACTCCGCGTCAACCACATCCTCGATAAGCTTGAAAAGTTTGATCTATTTCTCAAGCCCGAGAAATGTAAATTTCACCAACATGAGGTCGAATACCTCAGTGTACTCATTGGCAACGGCTCTGTCAAAATGGACCCCATTAAAGTCCAAGGGATCTCTGAATGGCCCACCCCACTGACAGTCAAAGATGTGCAGAGCTTCTTAGGTTTTTGCAACTTCTACAGGGCGTTCATTAAAAACTTCTCTGACATCGCATGCCCTCTCAATGACCTCACTCGCAAGGATGAACAATTCATTTGGTTGAAGGGACGTGACAAGGCCTTCCTCCATCTCAAAGAGGTTTGTAGTAGTTATCCAGTTCTCCGCACACCCGACTGGTCCAAGCAATTTGTCATAGAAACGGACGCGTCCGGCTATGCTCTTGGTGTAGTCATCGCACAGGAGTTTGAGGACGGCATCCATCCCATTGCCTTCCACTCCAGGAGTCTCCTACCAGCCGAAAAGAACTACAATGCTCACGACAAGGAACTTGCTACCATCATTTTTGGATTCAAGTGTGGTCGCCCTCTCTTTTTGGGCGCCATGCACGTGATTCGCATCCGCACTGATCATAAAAATCTTCAGTACTTCCGTGACCCTTGCAAAATCATGGGCCGCCAAGCCCGGTGGATTGAATTTTTACAGGACTTCGACTACACTCTTGAGCACATCCCTGGGTCAACAAACACCGTGGCTGATTTGTTGTCGCGAAGAAAGGACCTTAACAAGGGGGTGGATTCCAATGAACCTTGTATCCTACTCCCTGACCACCTCTTCACTCCGACAAATCCTATCGAGGTACACAAGATTTTTCTTGAAGACGATCTCGACCTGCAACGCGATATCCTACAAACCCTCCACGACTCTCCTGCGGCCGGTCATCCGGGTATCTCGAACACTTGGGAACTTGTCCGCGAACAATACGAAGGCCCCAGACTACGAGAATTCGTAGAACAATATGTAAAAGGGTGTGCACGTTGCCAAGAATCCAAAACTAACGTACACCGATCAAAAGCACCCCTACAATGTTTTGATACACCTGTCAAGGAGGGCCCCTTCCAATACGTATCAATGGATTTGATCACAGACCTTCCCAAATCACAAGGGTTCGACTCCATTCTCACGATCATAGATCAAGGATGTTCCAAAGCAGCCAAGTTCATTCCCTGCACCAAAACGATCGATGGGACAGGAGTAGTGCTCGAATACCTGAAACACCTCGTGCCTTGGTTTGGACTTCCCAAACGGATTATCTCGGATCGTGACCCTTGGTTCACCTCTGCATTTGCAAAAGAAATGTGTAAGGCTTTGGGAATCCAACAAAACTTGTCCACAGCCTTTCACCCTTGTACCGACGGACAGACGGAATGCATGAATGCTTGGATCGAACAGTACTTGCGACCTTGGACCTCAGGAAAACCTTCGGCCTGGAGCCAACTCCTCCCCATTGCAGAGTTCGCGCATAACTCTTGGAAGCACGATGTAGCGTGCAAATCCCCTCATGAGCTTCTGATCGGAATTAAACCACAGGTGATTCTGAAACACCTAGAAGGTCCAGTGCCTGCTGCGGAAACACACCTTTGCCTCCTAGATGAATCTAGACAGTTGGCCCAGAAGCTTCTGCAAAACATACAGAGTCACAAAGACAACAAGAAGTTGACAGAGATTAAAGAAGGCGACCAAGTCTGGTTAGAGGGTCGCAATCTTTCTATTGCCAGTAACCGCAAACTCTCTCCAAAGCAATATGGCCCCTTCAAAGTCTCACAAAAAATAAGTCCTGTTGCAATGTGGCTCGATCTTCCCAAATCAATGAAAATCCACAATGTGTTTCACACAGATCTTCTCCTTCCATATAAGGAGATGGAGCAATATGGCACACCCTATACACGCCCCCCTCCGATCATCAATAGTGAAGAAGAATACGAAATCAAGAACATTCTAGATGCACGGCGTTTTGGCAAGAAACGTAAACTTCAGTACCTTGTACACTGGAAAGGGTACCCTCATTCTGATGACCAATGGATTGATCACAAAGACCTCAATGCCCCAGATTCGTTAGCTGACTTTTACCTAACCAACTCCGCCACAGCTGGATGACCAACAGTATAAAGACACCCTCATCAACTCTCAATCACTTCATCCCCCCATCGTTTCTTCACACTGGCTTCTCCATTCGACATCTTCTACAGATACAACGAACGCTTCCAACAAAACTTATTCAGCATTCGCCGCACCAGTCCTACCTTTAGCAACAACCTCACTCAAATCTTCCAGAATCAATTCGACGACATGACCAACGCCAACTCCGCCATCCTCGTCCTATCCCGCTCTCCATCGCCTAGTCAAGAATCCGCTGGCAGTACTCCCTACGTCGTCACCTCTCCCCCTCCAGACAGTCCCACGAATTCCGAAGCAGCTTGGCCCCATCAGATGATGCTGGAACACGTCTCTAATCTACTCGGGGTCGACATCCAAGAAGTTCGTCGCCACTTCCCTGACAATCGCTCCCTTTTACCCATCGACGTTCCCCCTCCTTGTGCTCTATCCCCCGTCTTTGTCCCACCTGCTCCTTCTCCACCTTTTATCCCAGGATCCCCCATCGGACTGTATCCGGGATCCAAGTTAGCTGAGTACAATGATCCTGTTTTCCCTTCCGAGCCGCCGTCCATCTCCCCATCTCCACCAACTAATTCGTCCATGGTTGTCATCATGGCGGACGGAGAGCAATACAAGAATGAAGAGCAGTGGGAGCAGAGCACCCAACTTCAATGTCCCTCACCTCGAATCCCTCTTGCGGATATAACGCCAATCCGACAGGTGTCTCATCCCCTAGGAGATACGACAGACTACGAAGAGCTGGCCATGGTCCTCTATCGCCAGGTCTCGGATCAGGACGCAACGATCAAGGAGTTGCTGGAGGATAAAGAGAACCAAGCGCCATCCCCCACTAACCCACAGCCCAGCACTCACCCCAGTCCAGGCTGGCAGGACAACTTCGACGCCACAGGAACTCGGCATCTCTTCGTCATTCCACTTGGTGATGAAGATGTCATCGCCCCATTTATTCGCTACGATCTTTGTCAACCCTTCCCCGAGCTCCTAGCCACTAATGGATGTTACTGCACTGTCCATTCTCGTCCCCTCCACGCTGCCCCTCAGACGTCTCGCGTTTCTCCACTCTCGCCGCGAAACAAGCTGTTCTTCCACCCTGACCTTGAGTTGACCAGGGGTGTCGACTGGGCCATCCTATACAAGGACAATCCGACACTAGCTGGAGAAGTCCAGCACTTTCGCTCGCATAAAAAGGCCTGTGACTGTCTCGCTAGACGCATCAGGCAACTTCGTGAGTCATTAGAAGTCGAACGACAGGCCCTCTACCACAGTTCAGGCCGCCTCACCCAAGCCAATGCTATCAGACGCTTACAGCATCATATCGACTCCTCCCTCCACATCACCCCTGCATTTTCCACTGCATGGGTCAAGAAGATCCGCGCCTCCATCCGTAACCACGTCACTGAAGAACACACTCATCATCCAAAGGAGTGTATGTGGTGCGGTAAGGTCGGTCACACTATCAACAACTGCTACTGCATCGGACTCTGTCGTCATTGCTCCAGGCGAGGCCACGTAGGAGTCGACTGTAAGGATCCCCACGTCATGTGTCTCAAATACAGAGATTGCAAGGTGTACCCTACTCATCCTAGCTTCGAACGTGGGTACTGCGCCACTGTAGATGACATTGTTGACGTCTAGTGGACGTTAATAAGGGGGTAATGTCACGGACTGCTCCGCTTACCAAACTTCTCACCTTCCTATTTCGTCCTATCGTTCCATTTCCGTCTGTGACTCCGGGCCGCTTTGCCCATCGATTATGTACTTATTCATGGACTAGTCTTGCGTTTTCCAGAGACTTCCATATGTTTCTTTCTACATTTTGCTTCCGTTCCATAACCTTCTCTTACCTTCTGGTAGTTTGACTTGTCCTTGTATAAATACTGTACTTCGTAGCATAGAATGGCTTTCCTAAGCTCATTCTATTCGTGCAATCAGACTTTGATAGTCTCTTCTCACTGTTGAACGCATGCGGCTTCCATCGAACGAATCCCCCTAGCATTAGTCAGCCTAGCTGCTAATTGCCTTTGACCCTCTACGTCTCGAGATCACATGCTAGTGTCTCGCTCGATTCCAAGTCACATCTGACTTGTGTAATCTTCACTCGTCACCTCGTTAGTCATGTGACATCTCATGTGACCCATTTCCCCTTTGGGAACGACCCCTCTCTGAAATCCATCTTCGTAATCTTGTCCGAGATCCCTGAACCCTGAGATCCCCGAACTTGATCTGACACGGTGGTCTGACCGTGACACATAACCAACTCACCAGTACTAGTCAAACCGGACCCTTCTAGGCAATTTGAGCTAGAAGTAGACGCTTCACAAATAGGCACAGGGGCGATCTTATACCAAAGAGATCCACCAACTACACGTGCAAACGGCACAGAGAAACCAGGACCACGCAGACCAGTGGGATTCCATTCCCAGAAATTCACCACAACCGAGCAAAACTACCCTATCTATGACCGCGAATTCCTAGCCATTATGAGGGGACTTCGCTGCTGGACGCACTTGCTCAAAGGAACTCATATCCCCGTCCTGGTATACACAGATCACGCCAATTTATGCTACTATAGAGACCCCCAAAAAATCGGCCCATGCATCGCTGGTTACATACCCGAGCGCGAGCAATACAACATCTTACTAGAATACAAACCTGGAGCAACAAACAGAGCAGACGCCTTATCTAGGCAACCAGACTATGAAGGACCAAACCCAGATAATGACAAAGTGCTCATATGGCCAGATCAATACTTCTGCAAGCAACACACCTCCATGGTCGGGAGTCACCCCGGAGACGGGCGGCCCGGTGGAGAAGAGACATATATCTGCGTCTTCGACATAGACAGTATCCATAACAACTGGGACAGCAAAGTCAAAACAGGGCAATATCCGCACCAATCAGAACTCAAGCGATGGGCACCATTACATAACCTCACCCTATTGGATGGGACCCACTGGCATCACGGGACTGCCTTGGTTGTTGTGGCAGACAACGTGCTTAGGAGGGGGGTAATTTCCCTTTTCCATGATCATGTGACAGCTGGCCATCCCGGGATTACCAAGACACTGCAGCTTCTCTTGCAATACTACTGGTGGCCGAACATGAAAACATTCGTCACTGAATACATCAAAGGATGTGCTACCTGCCAGATGACAAAAGTTAACACCCATCCTGCCCATCCACCACTGTTCCCCATTACTCCCGCAGAGAACGCTTGCCCCTTTGAAACAGTCGCAATGGATTTTATCACTAAACTCCCACAGTCAGGTGGATATGACACCATTCTCACAGTCACGGACACAGATTGCTCGAAAGCATCTATCTTTATCCCCTGCAATGAGGCAATCGACTCAGAAGGAGTCGCACTTCTGTACCTGAATTACATAACTCCGCACTACAGCATACCTTGCAAAATCATATCAGACCGCGATGTTCGCTTCACATCAAAGTTTGCTGTGGAACTTTGTAAGCTTCTTCATATCAAGCAGAACATGAGCACAGCATACCACCCCCAGACCGACGGATCTAGTGAAAGAACCAATCAAACCCTAGAACAGTACCTCCGGGTCTTTTGTGGCACACAACAGAACAACTGGCACACATGGCTCCCACTTGCCCAATATATGAAAAATTCATGGCCCTCAGCAACCACAAAGAAAACACCTTTTGACCTCCTTATCGGATATACACCACAGATTCATCAGCCAACCAGATCATCGAACCTCCCCACATTTGAACAATGACTATCAGCAATCAAAGAAGCCAGGAACGCTGCTCAAGAAGCCCAACGTAAAGCGCAAGAATCTTGGATCAAAGAATGCCTTCGATTTACGCCATTCGAAGTAGGAACCAAAGTTTGGCTCAAAGGAACAAACCTTAGATGTTAAGGCCCAAGGACCTTTTAAGGTGCGACTTGCACAAAGTGGTGGTGACAAGTAACAATGACTAGAGTGTCTTTGACAATGTCAAAAGACCTGAGAGGATTTTATGAAGGGGAGAGGGAAGTCGAACAATAGAGTGAAGACTTTCAAGATGTTTGGATTGGAAACCAAGTCAAGCTTAGAGCTTTGACTTGTAACTAATGGCTGGTTTATATACATGAGGAGTCTGAGGCTATGCTACGCTTACTATAGCTAAGTATGAGTCGAAACTAATACAGGGATCACTTGGAATGAGTCAAGTAAATAGGAGTCAGAGAAAGCGCTGTATGTGCGGTAAAGTACGAGTCATATCGAGTCTGGAAATGAGTCAGGACAGAGATACAGTGGATGCGCTGAGATGCTCCAATTCGGGGGCTGGGAGATGACGATACGAAGGGCGCGTAAGCGAGCAAGTATCGGATCACATACGTATCCGCTTTTGGTAATCCACTTTGATGAGAGTCTGCTTACTCTAGCAGCATAGGAGGTGACTCTGTATTTGGATCAGGATCAGTTCCCACAGACCGGGGACTTGGTAGGCTTTGGTAATCAGGAGTGGCTTGGGCACTAGGGCTTGTCGGGGATATCAGAGATGTGGCTGATGACGTAATGGGGGTGTAACTCCCATCGTCGTGACGTAGGCGTTTAGGTGCTGAGACTTCGCTGCTTGGGGAGACGGGCTGGGTTATACTGGTAGGCGGGGATGGCTGACTAAGCCATGCTTTCCATGGCGGTGAAGGCTGTTCGTTGGCTTCTAACTCATAGACATTAGAGCCAGATGGTCTGGGCTGGTATGGCGTGTGTGGTGGGCTAGGACTGCAGTCCCTCATAGGACTATCTCCATCGCTATCTGTAGTGGGATCTGTGATTGCTGGTGCAGGCTCTGTGAAGTATTCCATGGAGGAATGGTGGCACATGTGAGTAGGCCACGTGATCAGGATTGCTGGTATTGCCTGGCTAAAGGTAGTGGGTAGCGTGGGTGTGCATGCTCTGGGAGGTATCGATGGCGGTATTATTGGTTGGGATATATTCTGAGGGATCTGTGTGGTTGGTGTGGGAGGTGTGACGGGTCCTGAGGTTGCTTGGGGTAGGGAGTAAAATGAAAAACTGGGTGGATTGTAACATTAGATTACCAAGCAACATCACCACGAAACTAGCACCAAGGTGGTATGGACCATTTATGGTAGCCACCAAAATATCAAATGTCGCTTACAAACTCAGCCTCCCACCCACCTGGAAAATACACAACGTATTCCACGCCTCCCTTCTTACGCCTTATAAAGAAACTGATCAGCACGGACCTAATTTTATCGAACCACCACCTGATATCATTGAAGGCGAAGAAGAATGGGAAGTAGAACAGATAATCAAAGCACACACATATGGGCGGTGGAAGAAGAAACAATATCTTGTAAGATGGAAAGGATACTCTCCCACGCATGACTCATGGGTCAATGCGGATGACCTGTATGCCCCTGAACTCTTAGCCGAATTTAGAGGAACAAGCAGTATAAAGAGCATGCAAAACAGCGACCAAAACCTCACCACATGTCTCTCATCCCCCCAGATATCTTCCCCCCACTCGTCACAACCTATACTGAACAGAAAGATGACTACGCCATTGTCACCTGAGTCCACCAGAGTGGGAACATCCTCACCTACTACACCACCCTTCGACGAAGTAAACAACCCCACCCAACCTTTATTGACACCACCTGCACCGTTGGTTGGGACAAGATCCACCTCCGATCCATGGTCTCCAATCACAAATTTTGCCAACCTCTTGTCGATGTCACCTTCCCCAATCCCTATTCCCCCGCGTACACTATTGGAGCATTTCTTGGCAGTACCTCAGGCACCTCCGCCACCATCCCCAAGCACGATGGGTGAAGAAATACTCATAGAACTTCGCGACCGTTCCCTCGCTGACCGTATTGGGGAACGCGTATCCACCCCTTTCGAATATACTGTCAGCATGCCACCTAGCCAATACATTGAGGAACAAGAGGCTATTCTGGCCAAGCAAAGAGCTGCTGAAGCTGACACTAGAACCCACTCCACTCCTGAGTCTATGCCACGTCCCGTTCCTTCCTCTCCTAGCTCTTCAGAGTTCCGTCATCAAATATGGCTTAATAACAAACCCACTCAGCCCAAGATACACTCCATCGTCAAACTCTGCAAGGCTATAAAAAGATACAGACAAGCCAACCCTATCTTGAATGACGCTATGAGAACATGGACAGACAATATCATAGGGAACATCAACCTCTATGCCCAACACAACCCCGACTCCTCCCTCCTACCCACTACCAACGACGTCTTCGATCAGATCACACACTTCACCTTCATCCCAGTATTTATGGAGATGATAGGACCTTATCTCGAAGACAGCGACCTAGAAGTCGGACCACCCCCCACCCTCTTACAGCGCATTACCATTAACGTCGAGACACAAACAGAAGTGTCTACGGACGACAACCACCCAGGAGGAGAATGGATGAAGTTCAATCTTGGCAACCCGGCTCACTACCCCTTTGTCTACACTGACGACAACACACGTCCATGTGCGGCCAAATATATCCGCTACTTATCCCTCAAAGATGGCGTTGTCCATCAAGGTACTAGTGGCAAGAACAAACCAATCTATGCCACCCCACTTCACGCTTGTGCATTCCCTACCCCCAATTATCGTCACCCAGGTATTAAAGATACCGACCTTTACATCTTCCACCCCAGCAGCGCTAGCCGAATTATAGTAGATGATGCACTTTACCATCTAGGCGACCCTGGTGTCATAGCAGATGTATACACACTCCACGTCCAATATGACGAAGTCATGAGGATCAAAAGGCAACGTCTAGAGCTAGACAGCAAAGAGTGAGAGGCGAACAAGAAGCTCCTAGATATGGAGTGCTACCTGGCTAATGCGGCGGTTCGCACGCACATTCAACCACACCTCCTTCACACCAGGCCAGCCTCTCCTCCTCCTTCTTTCATTCCCCATATCTTCGCAGCTCAAGGGCCACCTGACGACCAGGAAGAGACTGGTAACAAATGCAAGTGCCCCCTCTACCCCTACTGTCTCAAATGTCATGACGACTACCCAGATCACGTGAAGGAAGACTGCCCATTATGGGTCGTTTGTAGGTGGTGTTACTCCCCTCTCCACGCTCACGACGACTGCCCAGTTCCCCACTTCAATTGCACCGGGATGAGCTGTGTGGTACCAGAAACTCACCCCAACTATGGACTCATGTGCATCAGGGATGACTCTTATGAGCTACGCTGTGCGGAGTGGGATGCTGACTCATGTGACCAGCCGTGCAAATGAAGTCACATGGGAGTGACTTTCTAGGAAGGGCGTCATGTTACGTTCTTGGGACTCCAAAATTCATTTTCACTTGTTTACTAATACTTTCTCATCACGTGACCTGTTCCCACCCCTTTTCCATCACATGACCTTACCACCTGACCGCTTACCTACCATGTGATTCTCTTTGGCTATGCATGTGACTCATACTGACTCCAACCTAGTAGCACGTATCCTAGGTATCACGCGTGAGTCAGTTCGACTCGGAATGACTCCATACTTTGTACGATGACTCCTTACTAGTACGGGTACTAGTAGTATTAGGCTCGAGTCATGGCAGCTGCCCACATGTATATAAGTCGACCTTATATCCTAGAATTGGGCCTTAAGCCTGACTTGGTTTAATCCCAAGTGTTGTAGCTTCCACCGTGCTTTCAGTTTTCACCCGCATCCCTTCTAAGTCGTCTTGAACATCGTCGAGACTCTTCTCTACATCTTTCATTATCACCACTAGTGTCTTGCACACATACAGACCCATCATACCAGCACATCCAAGGGCCAGTGTTCGCTACCTGCGATCCCTTGAAGTACAAGTCCCGCCACTGTTATACAAACCTGTGCATGTCGCACCTTAGGGTCCTTGGCCCTTAACATTGGGGCACCCAAGTCTACCACCTGCGCGCCAGGCAGCATGGTGGACGTTATCTTGGCTTTCTTTCGTCTATGACCGTCCTTGACTGAGTTGCCATCACTGTTCTTGCGCTTCGAAGGTCTAGCACCTAGAATGGGGGGATTCAAAAGCAACGAAAGAATAAGATATCAGACGTACAAGTGAGACACCCTGGCTCCCTTGCATCACAGCACCAATTGGGGTACTTGATGATTGCAAACCGCTCAACCTTCCAGTCCCCATCGCAGTACCGAAATTCATCAAAGCTCGTCTTCATAATGTGTGCGAGGTATGACGTGGCCTTCAGGGTCTTCTTTGTCCACGATTTGGGGTCGAGTCGGAGGCGGTAAAGCTCGTTCCAGGCCTGCTTCGCAGTGGACATGAATGTTTTGATCCATGATTCCAGGACTGGGCTACCATCCTCATCGGTGAGGAATCTGAGCCTTGAAGGGACTTCCCCATGATTGTGTTCATCATCTGCGTACTTGATCCAGTCTTCATCACACCAAAAGAGAACATATGGGTAATCAACACGATTCAGTGGTAGCAGTGGACCAGGAGTATCGAGGCTGTCAGTTTTGTCTTGGTTGGGAGCCGTATCAGACGTCGATGGGACTTGAGGATGTCGAAGTGATGTGAGCTTGGTGATTACATCCTGTAGCTGTGCAACAAGATTTCTGGGAGAGAAACAATACATTGTATGCGCATATACAATGAGTAAGTTAACACGTACCTTTGTGCCTGTAGCTTGCATTTGGCCTCAAGATGACGCGCATTCACCGACGCATATGCTGCATTTCCAGATCGTATTAGGACTTCATGGGACACGGAGGCAACAATGGAGAACGAATGTGAAGATAAGGGCTGTAGTTTGCGTCAATACAGAACAGTTTCATAGAAACTTTGTGAGACTCACTTCCGATGCATGTACATGGTTCAAAATGTTGTTTTCGGAATGGGAAACATGCAGGATATTGTTGTAAGGAATGTTATAGCTGTCGTTTAAGAAAGCGTCAGGAAAATGGCTGCTCAGGCCACTCATGGTAGGGGAGAAGGAGAGATGTGCAGGTGGCGTGTCAACCTGGATGTGGCCGCACTATCCCACTTGCTGACTTGGGCACATCGCTGAATTCAAGTACTACTAGTACAAGTAGATTTTGTTTCTAATAATGAGAATTTACACTTCCTCTGAGTCCCCTGCTCCTGGCTCATCTCCTAGCAACTCCCCGAACCCAGCCAATTGAGCATCCTCCAGCCCCGACTTCTCCAGAACGAACCAGAGTCCAGGCAGGTCATCATGTAGTGGAGGCAGTGGCTGTATGGAAACACAGGTGAGGATGCTTGAAAGTGGAACGACCCGGAGATCGTCGACACCCGTATATTGGCATGCCCACAGTGTATTCGACAACTCAATCAAGAGCGCTTGGACTGGACGAGAATAGACTGAGACCAGGGCACATGCGATAGTTGTCTCTGAGCCGGCTGGACCATTGGTTGTGAACTTGAGGAAATAGAACTGGTGTTACAATCCACCCAGTTTTTCGTTTTACTCCCTACCCCAAGCAACCTCAGGACCCGTCACACCTCCCGCACCAACCACACAGATCCCTCAGAATATATCCCAACCAATAATACCGCCATCGATACCTCCCAGAGCACGCACACCCACGCTACCCACTACCTTCAGCCAGGCAATACCAGCAATCCCGATCACGTGGCCTATTCACACATGCCACCATTCCTCCATGGAATACTTCACAGAGCCTGCACCAGCAATCACAGATCCCGCTACAGATAGCGATGGAGATAGTCCTATGAGGGACCGCAGTCCTAGCCCACCACACACGCCATACCAGCCCAGACCATCCGGCTCTAACGTCTATGAGTTAGAAGCCAACGAACAGCCTTCACCGCCATGGAAAGCATGGCTTAGTCAGCCATCCCCGCCTACCAGTATAACCCAGCCCGTCTCCCCGAGCAGTGAAGTCTCAGCACCTAAACGCCTACGTCACGACGATGGGAGTTACACCCCCATTACGTCATCAGCCACATCTCTGATATCCCCGACAAGCCCTAGCGCCCAAGCCACTCCTGATTACCAAAGCCTACCAAGTCCCCAGTCTGTGGGAACTGATCCCGATCCAAACACGGTGTCACCTCCTATGCTGCTAGAGTAAGCAGACTCTCATCAAAGTGGATTACCAAAAGCGGATACATATGTGATCCGATACTCGCTCGCTTACGCACCCTTCGTATCGTCATCTCCCGGCCCCCGAATTGGAGCATCTCAGCGCATCCACTGTATCTCTGTCCTGACTCATTTCCAGACTCGATATGACTCGTACTTACCGCACATATGGCGCTTTCTCTGACTCCTATTTACTTGACTCATTCCAAGTGATCCCTGTATTAGTTTCAACTCATACTTAGCTATAGTAAGCGTAGCATAGCCTCAGACTCCTCATGTATATAAACCAGCCATTAGTTACAAGTCAAAGCTCTAAGCTTGACTTGGTTTCCAATCCAAACATCTTGAAAGTCTTCACTCTATTGTTTGACTTCCCTCTCCCCTTCATAAAATCCTCTCAGGTCTTTGACATTGTCAAAGACACTCTAGTCATCGTTACTCGTCACCACCACTTCATGCAAGTCGCACCTTAAAAGGTCCTTGGGCCTTAACAACTGGACCTTGCCATATTCTATTTGTCCGTTTAGTAGCATCTGGAGTTGTATCATGTTAGAAAAGGCTTCATGGAAATAGAGTCTTACATACCTTAACGTTGCAAGATACCTGAACCTTTTGAGATGTGCGTCTTCTTTCACTCCACAAACTCCTTGCTACCTGGCCATTTGGGAGGTGGGCTTGACCCCATCGCCTGATTCTTGATGTATTGATTGCTTGAGAAAGAACCTCGGCTGGACGTCCTGGAATCTCTGCAGGAATCTTATCTCGGGGTCGTAACATTATGTAGCCCCCTCTGATATCCATTGCTCCTTTAGGTAGTTGGAACCTGGACTTCAGATCCAGTTCTGGATAAATGCTCTTCAGTGCGTTGACTTGCAACCATTGGAGAGCATGCTGGGCAAGGTTTGCAAAGGGATTTGACGGCTGTCGAATTTCTTGCCCCAGATCTCCAATCGTACGCTCCATTGTGAATTGTGTCATATAAGCGCCAGGTCCTACACGCATGACCTCCGGAGCAGCATGAAGGAGAGTATGAATGCATGGGTGGCAGAAATGAAGGCGATCAACTTGCCGTTGATAATACAGATTCTCGAACCCCTCCACAAACTGGACAAGCTGCAAGTGTGCTTCTCATAGCTGGGAACCCGTGATGCATCTTTGTACAAGAATTCGAACCCCACATACAAGCTTACAGAAGTGTTTCCAGTATCTTGAGGGAAGAATAGCACGAAAATGGCCAGGTCCAAGCCCAAAGAGATAGTGGAAGTACTCGGTTGCCTTGTACCCACTGGAAATCTTTTCCGCTGGGTTGCGTGGTGGACGATGAAAGGATGAGGGGAAGAAAGGTGTCGCATCAGTGACAACCTTGCCATGCGCTTGCCAAGCATCCCTGGTCAGAGTGGCCCAGTCCCAAGACAATACACTGTCAGTAACATCGCATTTCAATGTGCCTTGCCAAAGCGGTATTAATAGTTCACCAAGATTGATAAAGATCAGATGCATGAGGTCTAAGGGGAAGCAACGCGGCACAGGAACCATGAGGTCACTGACAAGACCACTCAGAATGGTTGGTTTGCTGATTCCTGTCTCTTTCCGGTTTTGCTTGTATTGATTTTGATCGGACGAAGAGACCACTTTGAGAAGGTCTTGTTGATAGTCAATAGATGAAGGAGTACTAAGGTTCCATATATCGATGTTGTGGTGATCACAATCGCAAATGGTGTAGTTGTTGGGCCTCAGATGGACAGCATAGTAGTGCCCTGTATGGGGCTTGTGCCGGCCCTTCATTTGGCATCCAAGTCGACAGCCATGCACACCGTGGTGGCCAATGCACCCATCAAGTTCAGTGATTCCCACAGCATCTGCTGTTGACAGAGCCAGAATGATGCGGGAGTTGATTATCTTGGATGTTGCTGCATCCCACATGCAAAGCCCAGCACCGTTGTTTTCGCGCTGAAGGGCAGAGAGGTGGTGTAGGCCACGGTACAGATAAGAGTCAGTAATTTTGGGCTTGTTGGGCCCAGGAATAACAGTACCAGGAAGTACCTGCTTTTTCTGATAGCGCTGATTTGGGGAGAGGTTGTCAAGAATCCAGATCGAAATCCAAGTGTCCGATTTCTTGTTCTGGTAAAGTTGTGCTCCGTCAAGTGATAAAGAGACAATAGTATCATCGCCATTGACATTGATACGCTCAGCAAGATCCTGGATTTCACTGCCAGAAAAGATGTCGTCATAGATAATATCGCCACTGTCCCCAGCTTGAATATTATTGAGCATCTCGGCCACCTGCTTCATCTTCTGGTCCAGGTAGCGCATGGCCATAGCTCCTGAGCAAGATTGTCGTAGTGCCTGAAGTTGCAGACCAAGAAGAATTGTACAAAACTGCTGGCAAGCGATGTCCTTGCCAGTAAGTGCCGCCTGAGCCACATCGTATTGAGCCTCTCCACATATACTGCAGAACTGAAGCTGGGCGAATGGCCCCATGAAAGCATGGCATGAATTTATGCACATGTCATCGTAGATAGCAACAACACCTGTTTTTTGAGCAACAAGTCTTTTCACAGCGTGATAAGACAGAATCCCAGAGTCCAGATAATGGAGAAGAATGGCATTGCGACTAGTGTGATACGTTTCCTCAGATGCATTCATAACAGCCAAGAACAGATCAAGAGAGAGGCGGATATCGGGATCAGAGATGATTGTCGGTTCATTGCAAGGGTTATGGAGGTGATGTATAACATTGTCATCCAGACACCCATTCTTGAAAGTCGCAGTAGATATGTCTTCAGTAAACTCTTGCGTGAACTTGATATTTTCAATATGGGATAGGTCGGCTGGTGTGTCATCCAGTTCCCCATCGCTGTCTGCTTCCAGCAGTGTATTCGATTCAGATCCAAGCTGATCTAGTGCTCGAAGTGCCATAGCATGGGCATGCTGTTCGGCCTGTAACACAGCATCCTGCTGCTCATGCTTGTCAAGATCGTTAGGGTCGAAATCACTTGTAGCCTGAGAGCCATTGGTGCTGTCGGGTTGAAGGGGGTCCAAGTCGTCATGAAATGCAGTTGGTGATCGTTCGTAATCACTGCCAACATTGGCATCGTCTGGATCGTCCTGAAGTTGGATGGATAGAAAAATAGTGTATGAATCATTCTTGTGTGGAGATATAGTGCATACATGGGCGATGGGGATATGGTATAGGTACGGTGTGAAATCAAGAATGATGAAGATAAACATACTGCAGATGAACGGAACCATTTCAAAGGTCGAAGATGCTCAGTATTGTCCTGGGAACTACCATGGCTACGACCCACACCATTGACATCAGAATTGTCGCTCCCGGAAGATTGTATTGTTGTAACGCCAGCCAGGTGCTGTGACCAAGCAGAGAAGGAAAGGAGAGAAGTAGGTGGGACGCGGGAGGCATGCCTTTGTACAGTACGCTGTGTAACAAGAGCACCATTACACCTTGGACAGGGACAAGGCAAGCGTGAATCAGGCATGTTTTTGACTTGGAGTGGTGGTGGCTGACCAGACAATAAGATCTATAAGCGGGACAGACTCAGAAATTATCTGAGGTTCTCTGAAGTCGCATCGCTTTCTCAGATTCGCACTGGAAGTCCTCAGACCGGCACCGCTTAATGCCGATGAACTCATATTTACTCATATTTTCTCGGTTCCAGTTTTCACTGGGGTTCATCTCCGAATCACTGGCAGGGTCATCCTCAATAACGGGAATCTCCTTAGATGCAGTGTCCATGGCCACAGTGTGATGGCCTATGCCACCCCCCAAATATCTCATGAACATGTTGTGGTCTGCGCATCTAGACATGCAGAGTTCAGTGGCGTGGGCTAGAACTGAATTGAAAGCGAAAACCCTCACATGTTCACATAAAAATACAACCAGTCTTGGTCTTTGTCCGATGGGAGACAAGCAAGGGATGGTCCTAATGCAGCCGACGACTTGTTATAAGCAAATCCAGGGATAAGATGAGCGCCTCGAATGATTTGATCCAGATCAAGAAACATGAAGGCGTGTTCTGGGTCATCGAACCCAATCCGTGGGTATCGCTTGTGTTTAAATCCTGAAGGGAAGCTGGTATCACAACCAAACCAGCGTACGTATAGGAATGGGATGTGTTGTATCTTGGGGGCATAATGTCCTGGTTGAAAATAGCAAACGCGGACATGAAAAATGCCAATAATCCGACCATACCAGTATGGATGTGGATTGGCAACGTCTGTCTCATGAGAAAGCATCATGAAATCTGCGTGATTTCGTGGATTGAGTGAGTCCTGATGGCGGTGACCATCATATGTGGTGTAATTGACGCATAAGACTTTGTGACAATAAAGGTGATTACCGATGATCACCAATGAATCCATTTGTTGGTTGGTGAAGTTATCGTCTTCTCCAGTGAATGGGCAACCTAGGACTCTCCTCAGGAGGTGGGCCTTTAGGCAAGGAAAGAAGTCCTGAAAGGGGTTGTTGGATGCCATGTTCACGATAACGAAATGGTGGGACTCACGCGAAAGGCGGGATCATTTCACCATTCAGTTACAAATTGCCGAAGGTCGACACAATGCTGCATTGACTGAGAAATCTGAGTATGGTCTTGGGGCGAAGTTTGAGGCAGTGGATCTGCCTGCTCGAAGGACAAATGCGTGTCCTTTGTGCTGTCGTTACGATCGGGTTCCATCTGTTCGTTACGGCCCTTCTCCTTGGCACGAATACTCTGGAGGACGCGCTCCCTCAGTTCAAGACGGGTACATTGCCAAGTAAATTTGTTCTTATTGGTGTGAGCGTAGTATACCTTGAGGCACCTGTGCTCCCGCTCGCTCTGTAAAACAAGTCTCATAAACAACCGTTCGTTTACTGGATATAAAGCTTACATTCTGAGTGTTGTAGTTATCAATGGTCCCAAAGCGTCGAATTGTGGAACAGTAGTCGGCAAGAGCGTGAAACTTGTATGTATTTGGATTGAATTCTTGTTGCTGCTTGTTGGTCGTGGCCTCTTTCCCATTCCTCAATTTCGACATCCTTGAGGCGCCCCCAGTTGACTTGACTGCTTGACGTTTTGCTCTTGCACCTGCTTCACGCGGGGTGTCTGTGGTCTCAAAGTGGGGGCAAACCTTTGCCATGAATACTCGCACTTGATTTCCAAGAGAGGTGGTTGCGGCTTCAAACCTAGACAGTGTAGTTTCGGTATGTTGGTGGAGCATCGCAAGGGATAGCCATTGTACAAGCTCAAAGAGGAGATCTAGAACGATCTCACTATATTTCGTTGGTAACAAGCCCTCAAAGACTGGCATGATACACTGACATATAGCAGTGAGCACAGAGTCCCTGGTCAGTAGAAGTGAGGGCACACCAGTAGAATATCCTTGAAGTCGCGCCCAGTGAGTTTCCTCATTGCCGCAATGTCATTCCGGAACTTGCATATGGTGTATTGACTGAATGTGGGCATTTGACGAAACCTAAACACTATCAGGGCTCGATTGCTACCAGGTTAAGAACGTACTCACCAGTCGTTGAACTTGGTGATCGTTGATTCACCATTGGTGTACATGATGCAAATCAGATGTATTAATACTGCCTTCCATACACCAAGTTCGAATTCATGTAGGAAGTCGACAACAAATATCAAGTAGACATTGAGCCCATGTTCTCTGAGCTTTTTCGAAAATGTATTCTGTAAAATGGGATCAATCATGGTTGCACATTTGAGTTAATCTGACTTACACAAGTTGGAGCACGAGATTCCGAATCCATCCCCATTATACCACCAACCTTTGAGCCATCAACCTTGAAGCCCTTGAAGACATAGCGACGTGCTATCTCTAGGGACCTTTGACTTTCGGATGTGTTGGTATGTGCATGTCGAACACGGTATCGCAAATCGCTCTTCATTCCCATCTTGTAAATGTCATATTTCATTATGAGACAACACGGGCAAGGATACTTCCCCAGAAATTTGATGCCAGCAAGAAGCACTCTGAGGAGAAATAAGTACACATCGTGAAAGGACAGAAGATGACTTACTTCTCTGGGTAATCGCCCAAGTAAGTCAAGAGTCTGACAAACAGGCGTCGCTGGACGCCATCATAGCAAGTGACGATGATGCCATCCTTATATGCCTCCATGAACTTGCTGTTCAGGATCAGCTCATAGACGGTGTGTATGAGCTTGCGTTTCAGGTGCGTGAGAGTTGCAGATGAAGGTGCCCTCTTATATATTTTCATGTACGCATCTTGAATATCATCGGGCAGCTGTAAGTTGCTGTGAACCACTAGTAAACTGGGATAAAATGTGTTTTACTTATGCTGGGCATATACGCAAGGTGATGATTTGAGAATGTCAAAGGCTTTGCTCAAATGTACTTGGACTGGTTGCCAAGTGAGAGATATACTGGCCACAGAGAAGCACTCCCAAAGTTCGTCAAGCATGTAGAATCAGACCAGAGCATGAGAGCAACCACCACTCATTCAAGGGCATCTTCGGCAATATGACATTGGTCCTGTACAGATTCCCATGCATCGAAGAACGCATCTGAAGTATACATCTTGCCATAGACACGCTCAGGGGGCTTCCCTTCTCCAAGCACCTGATACTCTTTGTATGGCGTAAGGTGGAGTGTCAGAAATATCTCTGGGTCTTGGAACCCAGTGGTGACAACATCGACAATATCCTGATGAAACAGACCTGAGACTTGAAATGTAGGGGCCTTTGATTCGAGCACAAGGTCATGCTGTTTGCAAGGCAGGAGAAGTGGGACCTCAGATTCAGTCCAGCTGTGTGATGGCGAGAAGCTAGCAGCATCAGAGGAGACCACTGGTGAGCTCTGGTATTCATCAAGACGTTTTGCCTCTTTCATTGCAGAGAAGCCAGCAAAGTCGTGAGCGTCGAAATCAGGTGTGCTAAGAACATTGGCGACAAGGCGGTCAAGATCAGCAAGCAATTTTGATGGTGATCCAGAAAAGAACCAAGACATGAGCCGATAGACGGATGGACTTGCGAAGGGCGCATAGAACATTTGATCTTGAGTCTGAGACGAGATCCCATTGGCTATGAGTGGGTTGTGAACCGATTGTGAAGTGTTCACTGCAAAGTGAGGTGACTTGCAAACATCCTCAAGACCAACGATTGAGTCAGGATCAGATGTCGGTTTGATGGGGTACACCCGAAATAGCCCTGCATTGTTTACCCTAGTTGTGAACACAGTTGGTTCTGGTTCAGGAAGCTGAGGATCGTCAAGGGGTCCAAGACTGTCGCGAGGTTGTTCAGCCTGAACTGCTCCAGAAGGCTGACAAGGGGCTGGTTGTGGGGTATGCACAAGAGGGATTGCCTGCGCAGGCAAGAAATCCTTGTATCGAGAGGGAAAGGTGCGTAAACGGCCAGAGTGACTCCTAGACCCCTCAGGCTCTGGATCTGGTATGGGAGCTGGGTCGATTTCTGTTAAAGGACTTGCATCCACACCTAGATCAATGCGCGGACTCAGAGATGGGGCTGCCTGAAGTCCCTTTTTTCGAATTTTCTTCCTAAGAGCATCTGCCACAGCAGCGTTCTGGCAGTCCCGGGACAAAGAATCAACTTTTGTGGCCTTACATTTTGCTCAGTGGACAGCCAACCCTTGTTGAGTCTTGAAATCGCTCTTTTTACAGTCAGAACACTGGAGGACCATGATGAGATAAGATAAGCATCAACACAAAATGCAGATGCACTCGCTAGGCCCTAGGGATCATAGATCTGAATCTGGATTTGGTGGCATCCAAATAATCAATGAAATACCCAGACCAGGAACACACAGACCGCATGGCCGACATGTGTCACAATGACAATATGGTTACCATATACGGGCTAATAACTGCTAAAGATAACATGAAATGGTCTTTGCACATTTTTCTGTTTCGAAGACCAAGACCCCATCGCGTCATGCCAGTGTCTCATCAGATCTTTTTAAGATACTACATGTCACCTTTCCCCCATCATCCTTTTTTCTTCCTCCCTCCATCATACCTTCTCAACATGACAGTGCCACATCCCACGCAGCCCACTGTTACTCAAGCTCCGACTCAAGCTACTACTACAAGTGACGCACAGCCTGTGACTCAGGGTGTTGATAATTCCTCCAGTCCCCCTCTTGATGACTCCTCCCAGGCATCCAAACACCGCAAGGTCACAGGACATATGGGGTATATGCGGTATGTCTTCATTGCCTCATGCATATATGCTGCGATATTGACTCAAATACAACCTTTTCTACACAGGGACGATGAATACGTGAAATACTACAAGCTTGGAAAGCTCATCCCGTGCATGGTCCATCCTTTCCTCCCTATCCATCAGCTACTCTACTATGGTTCGCATCTATATATGCTAGAAAACTCGGAAGGTGGTGATTATGATCCCGGCAATGAGCTCAACATGCTGTAAGTGTTATTTTTTACTGCATATACCTTCTTACCATGCACATTTATAGGGAGGAGTCTGAAAAGAAGACCATCTTGAAGTCGTTTACAATCCTTCTCAACCATGAGCTGTGGGTGAAGGAGGCGATTTCAGCCGCAATTGAAGACAAGGAGCTTTTGCAAGTGATTGAGACCCATGTGAGTATTTATCTTGTATATTGTCTTCGTTTGTACCTTATACACATCTCACAGGTTGGCAAAGGCTCATGTCAAGCACATAGCAATGACTCAAAGGCGCTCAAGAACAGCTGTATCAAGTGGATCCAGGACGACCTCACGTGACCGTTGGAACCTCCGCTCCAGGTATCTAACAAGGCTAGACAGGGTTTCCATCATCCTGTGCTCGCCAGGATGCTTTGTCCTGGATCAAAGCAGGACAACTTTGTCTTTGAATCCAAGTATGTATTCAAATTATATTCGACCATCATCTAACTATAATTGCTGTCAGATACCAAAATGAACTTAAGCTTGGCAACGTCTCTGACCAAGACTTCCCAATGTTTTGCTACCAAGGCGAATTCTGTAACCCAGATAATCTCCAGATGGGTCTGTTTAGGGGGACCTTCCTCATGCAGGTGCGTAGCACAATCTCATCTGAACAAACGCAAGGATTCATTCATTTTGTTCAAGTCCTTTCGTCGGATCTTCACAGGGCCATCATTGGTCTTGAGTAAAAAACCTGGCCTGTCTAGCAAGAAGAGATGCAACGCAGAAATAATCGGACTTACACAGGTGACTCCTCAATCAATCGCTTATGCAGCTGTCCAAGTAAGTCCCATGTTCGTATCGTGTATTTCACATTCTCACAGGATGTTATATTCAGGCACGCCTCGTTCTCACAGAGAAGGAGGCATGGACGCAACTTGATGGGACTTTCAATTACCGACATTTTTATGAAGCCATTGTTGCAGTGTTTGAAGAAGATCCGGACCCTACATGGGTCAGGCAAACACTTAACTGGTGGAATAAGTGAGTCCATCACTTGAGTACGTTTCTTTCAAGCTGACATATCCTTTTCTTTCAGAGAAGTCCTCAATCCAGCTTCAAACGATCAAACGGGTCCGGACAAATGTCCAGGTGGACCGTCCATGGCCCAACTCATCAAAGAACAGCGCAAGAATGGTATCTTGGATGTCAACAATGAGCCTGGGCCTCAGGGCGAGCCTCAGGATGGGCCTCAGGATGGGCCTCAGGCTGAGGGAGAGTAATCAGATGAGCTCACATTGTGTATACATGACTTCGTCCATGATGCCCCGCCACTGATTGTAACGCATATAGTCTCATTCCAAACCCAAATTGTCAAATCGCATCTCATATATCAATATCATGTGTTCTCAGATCAACCATTGCCTTCTGCCAGTGCCAACTGCTTTCGTACTCGTCATCTCTTCACTGTGGTCTTGTGCTTGTATTCTCCTGCATTCCTCTTGGACGTTTTTATTCCTCACATTGATAAGTAGCACCGCGTCATTTGTAGTCTGAGGTAGCTATGAATAAAATATGCAATTAAAATAATTAAAGTGTGAACAAAATTATGGTATGGGCTGATGAAGCCTAGCGAGGATGGTTATCTGTACCAGGCCTGATCACGCTCTGG
>Ga0307510_10001757_pt1 | contig 24160 bp, 24 predicted proteins | sample 12_EM_MG_FD_207224 | JGI IMG/M metagenome (GOLD analysis project Ga0307510, IMG submission 207224) | Populus trichocarpa ectomycorrhiza microbial communities from riparian zone in the Pacific Northwest, United States - 12_EM | ecosystem: Host-associated > Plants > Roots > Unclassified | place... | reverse complement strand
GCCACATCAAGACGATCTTTGGGTACATCCCTGTAGCATTGCTTGCACCATCCCCAATACTATATGAATAGTTAGCCAATATATGGAAATAAATTAAATGAATAAACCATTTCAATGGGATTCAGTTCGCAGTGGAATTTTGGGAGGAAAATACAGTGATGACCCCTGGCCTTAATCTTTTGTTCCAGGAGAGATACTTGGTTGCGGAAGTCGTCTTGCTTGCTGAGGAGGCAGGCCATGCAACAATTGTTATTCTCAAAGGAACAAACTGGGGCACATTTGGCCAGCATCCCCGTAGTGTTGAATCCGTGTTCCTCCAAGACTTGTTTGAGGCCTTTCGCCTCACCAGTCCCTGTCGTCATTTTCTGTGACTTCCCAGCAAATTCAGGATGGGCATTGTTCATTGGAATAACCATATCTTTTTGTTTTCTCTGTTTCCCCCCATTTGACTTATTCATGTTGAACGCGTGGAGAGCATCCGGCCCGAGCGATGCATGTGCAGAAGACATGTCGAAGACAAAGAGCGCAACGCACTCCAGATGGGCCTCCTCGAAAATGGAAATGGCCTTGTCGATCTGAACAAGCAATTGGGTGTGATCCCACCATGGATCACCACCCACCCCTGGATAAATAATGGTTCGTGCGTCCTTGATAATGCCCCCCTCCTCATTGCGGATGATAAGGCGGCCGTTTTCTTCCTCAACAAAATCGGAGATGTGGATGATGCGGCCACGTCCCTTCTTCTGGAGGATTTGTTGATGTGGCAGACGCCTTTCCACACATGTCATGTCAGTGTCTCGAAGGACAGTCACTCAGGTGCGCACCATATATTCTGTTTATACTCATTTGCGTGAAACGAGCTTTCGTCTTGAAAGACCGCGATGACCCGTTTCTCGTCAGGCTTCAACTTTGGTTCAACACGTTCGAGTTCCGTGTCCTTGGGCTCCCAGTGGACCATCCTCCTCTCAAATGACTTCATCTTAGGGAGGAAAACTTCGTCTCAATACTTCTTCACATCCTCCCTCTCGTGTCCGTCCATATAAACGCCTCTCTTCAGCCTTGTCCGTCGCCATCCCAGCTTGTACAGCCAGCGCCGAGCTGTGCGCTCCGACAGCCCGACCTCAAGCATGATGCCGAGCGTTGGAAGGATCCGCTCGTTAAGAGCACATCGGAAATCCTTTGGGGTGACGTCCCCTATGTGCAACCCTGTAAGGTACGTTCTTGCTGCCCTTTGGACTGCCTCATCGTTGAACAGAGAACGACCGCCTCCATTGCCTTGTGTCTCAACAGGAAGCTGTTCGAATTTCTGGTAATGGCGTGCAAGTGCCCGGATTTGACGGGCGAAGTGGACCCCCTGTCCTTCGTGCCACTGCTCTGCGATCTGTGTGCTCGCGGCGATGCGTTTAAGGCCTTTGAGGCGGAGGGTGGTGAAGTTTCGAAGGATGATGAGCTGGTTTATTTGAGTGAGGGTGAGCTTCATATTATCTTTGTTTGCCATGCACAAGTCCGCTTTGATCTGTTCTCGCAGCTCCTTCCATCCTCGAATATCATCCGCATCCCTCGGAGTCGCCATTGGGTCCCCTTCCTCTTCATCAACGAGGTACTCAATGTCCCCTTCCTCCGCGTCTGATCCGTATTCTTCCACCCCCGGCTCTCCCCCTGCCGCACTGGACGACACCTCAACCTGTGGCAGACCCAATAGCACAGGTGCGCACGACGGATCCTGCAAAGTGGGCTGTGCCGGAGAAGGAGACCTTTCCGGCGATGGTACGACCGATGGTGCACGAGATGGCGCACGAGATGGCGCGACCGATGGCGAACAAGACGGCGCACGAGATGGCACGACCGATGGCACACGAGATGGCACCGCAGACAAGACTGGGGATGGCGCAAACGAGTGGATACAAGACGGCGCTACTGACGAGACCCCCGATGAAGCTTGGGATAGGGCCGAGCCCGATGACACCGACGTTGAGCGCGATGTGGACCGGCCGCGGGGAGTTGTGGTGAAGAAATGGTGGGTGAGTAAGGTTTGGTTCTCCATTGCGAGTCTGTGCTTGGGGCGCCTTTGCGATCGAGCGGATTTTGCGCCAACGTCTGGGCCAAACGAAGGGGTTTTCCTCTTCCCTGGATATTAGGGTGAGTACTTCACAATCTAAGCTCTGATGTGGGACTGATCATACCTAAGGTTCCCGGTTTCGGCTTGCGCAACTTTGGAGGGAGCCACTTGCCATCGCGAGGGTCCTCATCGCCGAGTTCCCACATCAAGTTGACCATGGCACTATTCACCTTGATAGCAGCACCATAAGGAAGTTCGTCCTCAAGATCGACTTCATCCTCTGACCCGTATCCATGTCGGTGTGAGGGCTTCATGCCTGCATGCGGGTCCCAACTCCGTCGGTTTCCGGTATCCTCACTCTCATCACCGCTGCCTGTGTCGCTGTCTAAATCACTTGATTCAGGGCTGGAAAACAATTCTTCAAACAGATCTTCATACATTTTCTCCAGGTCGGTGTGCTGGCGATGAGGGCACTGTCAAGATGGATGCAGGATTTCCTCAGCATGCCAGCAGATGGTCCAGGCTTAAATACAAATATTTTTATATACAGTAACTTATTGAAATGCAATATTATGTTGAGCATGAACAAAATCTACAGCAGTGATGGAAAGCCCATCAACTGCTGAACCAGGAGTGCCGTTGAAGACACTTGATTAGACTTGATTTCTTGCGCGTTATCAATTTGTCAGTGCATCTTCATCTTTTTGTGCCTGTTCATCATGTCACGTGTGGGCTCCTGCCTCATTATCACGTGGTTTCTCCCACTCTTATCAGATAGTTGTCACCCTTTTTGATATCACCAATGAATTCACAACAGCAATTGGAATCGATTCATACACCTTTCAATTAATAAACCCTAACTTTAGGGTTGGCCAACTATCAAATTTTGCCAAAAATAAAGTAGTGTTCTTTATGCGTTTTGAATGAAAATACATCAATAATATTTTTTGTCGACTTTTGCTGTCCAGCACTGTAGTGTATGCGGTCGGGTCTCTGAGGATCTAGGGCGGGACACCTGCTTCGGTTCGCTCGGTTCCGTTGACAGCGCCTACAGCGTTGGTCTGGAGGCAGGGCTGTCGGCGGTGTCTGTGAAAACGAGGGATGAGACTTGGTTTCTTCCTACCAGGATAGGCGATAGGTGACCGGTGTCAGGTCTACAATCCGGTGAGTTTGGATAGGTCAAGACAACAGGGTCACCCACCAGGCGGAGGCGGAACGAGCACAATGTGTGTCGGAAAGTGCGGGCTGGCAGACGCTACCGAGCACCTCGTGATGGTTTCCCATCTGACAAGTAGGGTGGGCCAGGACGTTTGTAGGACCTCGCGGAGTTGTTGAGCATGTAATAGTTCACAACCCCTTGGAGGTCGCTAGGCACTAGGGTAGTAGTAAGGTGGCGTGGGCCCGACTATGAGGGCGCGGGCGGCGTTTAGGTGGATGGGCTGGCTGTGGTGTTGAACCAGTGCACCGGGGTGACGGAGAACGAAGATGTGTTGTGGGGCATCATGACATCCCACAGGATGTCCCGGGACCGATAGGAAAAGCTCTGAATGTTCTGCAGGGTGATGGCGTCCTGGTACGCGGTCCCAAACTTGCTAGATTGTTGCTGGTCTATGTGTTCTGTCAGTTGAAGGTGGTTGTCAGGTGAGGACAGATACAAATTCTACGCACGTAAACGCACTGAAGTCCGCGGAATAAGAATTTTCGCTTACACAGTTCCTGAGGCCTGAGGCCTGAAGCTTGAAGCTTGAAGCCCAGCCAGAAATGGAGGTATTCAGATCGAATGTGAATGAATTGGGTTGATGTACCTACAGAATTCAATACAATTAGATGAAGTGGGACCCTCCTTCATTCCGAATCGTTCGGGATCTAATCCCATCAAATCCGAGTTAATACCATCGACCAAATTTGATTGTATTCGATAACATTTGTTTCAAATACATTTGACTCTTTTGATTTGGATTGAACCCCATCGAATGCGATACAATCTCATCAAATCATTGGAAAATTATTCGATCACATTTATTTGCATTCATTTTTACAATACCAATACTACAATTGTTTCTTTTGAATGGGATCAAATCCCATCGAACTACATACTGAATAAAAGAAATAAAAAGTAGCAAACCCCTTTGAATTATTACAGAACAAAACATGGAGGCAAATGTTGTGAAAACGCATCGCAGCTTGCAAAAGAGACCAGGCAGATGCTGGTGATAGCATGATGGGGGGCAAGAAAGTGGACTAGAAGGTGATGTGAGAGTGGAATAGGGGGGAAAAAACGCAGGTCTCATACCAGGCTAAGTCCATTGCAGCAACTACTTGGCACGTGGCACTCTTCTAGGGGGAAGATGCCCCTTCTGTGCAGCCTTTGCCCATGATGAGAACACTGACCAGGGAATTGATTCATTGTACTCACCTTTATTTCTGCCTTCTTTGCCGCGCCTCTTTCTTCATATGCCTAGAAATGTATGCGACATGTGTGATGTGACTGGCCTTAGGTGATCGTTATTACTCATACAGTACAGCCTTTGTAAGTTGTGGGAACCGGCCCTAGTGATTGGTGATCGGATGGCTAATGCTTTGTATTGTGCTTACTGACCAAGTTGGAGTCGCTTATTGATCCTACTAGTACCTTAGTCATAGCTCATATCTGGCTTACTACGTAGTGATTACTCATTGTGTACCTTTAGGATAAATGAGGCTTGCTGTCGTCCCTAAGACGGCAAGTTGAATCTCCTGTCAATTCAACTCTCTTCTCATCTCTTACATTCTCTCTATAAGTGGGCACTAGGACGTCACTCTAGTGTGGGAACCACTTCATATAAAACTTGACTACAACTTGGCACCAAGCTATCCATGTGACATACCACCAAGTTAGGACAGCTTATCCAAACCAACACTGAATTAGTGTTGCCCTCACTTTGTGGCGGTGACATTAGATTCAACTTTCTTCAATCAAGACGGCTAGTAGCGGATTCAATGGGCTCTTGACAAAAGAGCAGGTACTTGAAACTAGGTTAAACACTTGCATCGCATACAAAGCACCTAGTGGTACTGGGACCAGAACTTATCCCATTCAATTGTTCTGCAACAACGATGATAAAATTGTAAACAAGAAGTATGGCTATACAACAGAGTTTGGCATCAAATTGCACACGATTCTGATTCAGGCCTACCTAAACTAGTCCAATCGCTAACAAGTATCCACACCTTTGACGTCGAAGAAAACCCATCAGCACTTGAGGAAAAAGAAGAAAACAGTTCTAGCAGTGAACCCGAAGACTCAGATGACGAATTAGCCAGACAAACTGGAGAGCTCCACATCAACAAGCAAATTAGGGAAGCAGAAATCCCCAGAGAACTTACCCCACGAAGGGATACCATCTCCCTTCCAAAGCATACGAAGCTTTCACCCATTTCACCCAAACTATCAACCATGGCTACTTCCTCTATCACGATCCAGCAGCCCGCAGATACTCAACCACTCACTCAAGGCGGAGGAGATGGCTCAAGCTCTAAAGGAAAAGGCCCTGCAAGTGGGAATACTGGAACAGGAAGTACGACAACTATGACTACTGCTAGCACTGCAGCAAGCGTTAATTCCAAACTCAAAGCTAGCCTTAGCCAATACTCCACTCCCGGAGGAGGACGATCAGAACCACCCAGTGGAGGGCCCCCAAGTGGAGGACCACCCTCAGGAGGATCTGGAGGTCCGGGTGGCAATCCACCCAGAGCACCAGGACCTCCCACACCGATACCACCAGCCCAAGGAGGTCAACAACCCATTGCAAGAGCAGCTGATGTTAAATCTATGGGAGGACTGCCACAAGTCTTCTCTGGAGACTGCCTCCTTGCTGATGACTTCATTGAAGAAGTAAAAGGATACCTACGGCTTAACCAAGATGTAGCTGGCTATAACTTCCCAATCAAGAAAGTCGCCTTAACCCTCACCCTCATGAAAGGACCACAAGTTGCCGGATGGACCTGCGACATGGGAACTTGGCTTGACACCCTCGATCCCATCCTTGATAACATTCCTGATGTGTGGGACCAATTCCTATACGAATTCTCCCAACAATATCAAGATAGCCAAAGGGAAAATAGAGCTAGAGGTGAAATCGAATGATGCACCATGAAATTCCCGGAAATCGACAACTACATTGCTAGGTTTGAGGACCTAAGCTGCATTGCTGGATACGACGCCAACAGTGGCGCGGTATTCCAACTGTTCACCAAAGGGTTGCCCGACGATATCCTTAAAGAAGTTCTAACTTCCCCAACTCCGATGACATACACTGATCTCAAAGACAAAGCCATAGCGGCAACAAGATCCAAAGTGCTAATCAACAACATCCTCTGTGCTTGTAACCCAAATAGAGGAATGGGAGGATTCAATCAAGGAGTGTTTAATACATTCCTGCATCCAAATAACTTCCAAAGGCCATGAACATTCTTCAGCCAAGGAAACCAAGGAAACCAAGGAAATCAAGGAGGGTTTCTTCAACAACGCGGACCAGGATTCCGTCAAACACCACCCCAAAATCAATACAATTCCACCAATGCACCTTGCTGGATGAACAACGTTGCTGTGCCTATGGATCTAGGATGCACTAGAGCTCCCAACTGGCGCCAAGGCAATAGGGGACGCATGCAGGGAAACGCTACTAACTTCAGCCCTGCACTGCAAAATAACTCTACCGGACCACCGAGGGGAAGCACCAACAACGCATGTTTCGAATGCAGCCAAACCGGCCACTACGCTAGGAACTGCCCTTGATGCTGCCAAGGGAGAACTGGAGCAAACCTCATCAACTTCAACGAAGAGTACGACAACTACAAGGGGTTCAAAACCCCGAACTGTGTCGATGACCTTAAACAACAACTCAACGCTATGTCTCTTGATGAGAAAGCTAAACTTGCTGAAAAAATGGGAGTCTCAGAGGATTTTCCCACAGCTTGATTAGATCGGCACTAATCAAGCATAGTAGCAATGACAATGTGTATATATCTGCTCGAAAATCTATGACAGTTCGAATCTACACACACTTGATTGCAAAAAGAGCCAAAGCAATAGCCCTAGTCAATTCTGGGGCCATGGAAAACTTCATGAACTTAAGCTACGCCAAATGGCTGAAACTCCCTATCAAAAATCTAGACAAACCTCGTCAGCTATTCAATGTGGACGGAACCGAAAACAAAGCTGGGATGCTAAAGCACTACACAGACATTGAGGTTCAAACTGGAACAACAAGAAATCAACTATGCTTCTTTTTGTCTGACCTAGGAGAACATAAAGCAATCTTAGGATACTCCTGGTTTGCGGCAGTACAACCCAAAATCAACTGGAAAAGAGGATGGATAGACTCATCACAGCTCCCAATCATCCTCCAAGCCCCTAATGCAAAGAAAGCTCAATTCCTACCCTGCACTATAAATGCACCCCGTCCCATACACTATGATCAATACTTCATAGGACAAGTCACCATAAACTCTACAACTAGGGAAGAAGACCTAGCGATCCCGCTGGAATACATATGACATAAAAAGGTGTTCAGTGAACACGAATCACATCGTCTTCCTCAACATACAATCTGGGACCACGCAATAGAACTTCTACCCAGAGCTCCTACCACTCTCCCAGGACGGTTACTACCACTTACCCAAGCCGAAATAGAAGAAGCAAGTAAATTCATTCAGGAACACCTAGCAAGAAACACTATCAGACCCTCATGGAGCCCATACGCAGCCAACTTTTTCTTCGTCAAAAAGAAAGATGGGAAATTATGCCCAGTCCAGGATTACCGACCCCTCAACAAATGGACCAAGCGAAATCGCAATGTATCCCCACTAATCCCTTCTGTTATTGACCGATTAGCTGGATGCACCCTATTCACTAAATTTGACATTCAATGGGGATACAACAATATTTGAATCAAACCAGGGGATGAATGGAAAGCAGCATTTCTTACCCCCGAAGGTCTATTTGAACCAACTGTCATGTTCTTCGGCCTCACCAACTCCCCCGCTACATTCCAAATGATGATGAATACAATATTCCGACTGGATGTTGCGAAAGGGGATACATCAGTCTTCATGGACGATATTGCAATTCATACAAAGAAATACCTAAACGAAACACATGAACAACACCTAGCACGACACCGGAAATGCGTCCACAAAATATTGGACAAATTAGAAGCCAACGACCTCTATCTAAAACCTGAAAAATGTGCTTTCAAACAAGACGAGATCGAATACCTAGGGGTCATTGTCAGAAAAGGTCAACTCTGTATGGACCCAAAGAAACTTAAAGGAGTTGCAGACTACCCCGTCCCTTTGAACCCTACTGATGTTCGAGCATTCCTTGGATTATGTGGGTATTATTGATACTTTATTCCTTGATTCTCGGAAATCGCACGACCCCTGCTCGACCTTACCAAGAAATCAGAGAAATGGCACTGGGACGAACCACAATTCAAAGCTTTCGAAACCCTTAAAACCCGAATGTGTGCGGCACTGGTCTTGAGACAACCCAACTTCGAAAAGAAGTTTTACCTGCAAACTGACGCATCAGCATACAGCGTGGGAGCCGTACTCTCACAAGAGGGAGAAATTCCAACCACATCAACACTTTCCAAACGACAAAAACCCGTACTCCATCCAATCACCTACTACTCAGCCACATTCATTCCAGCTGAACGAAATTATGATATCTATGAGAGAGAGCTACTAGCTGTGATGAAAGCACTCTCACATTGGTGACCATACCTAGGATGGACAAAGGAACCTTTCACCATCATGACAGACCATGCAAACCTCCAATACTGGAAGTCCCCTAAAAACCTCAACCGCAGAACCACATGATGGCATGCAGACTTGCAAGAATATGACTTCGATATTCTCTATATCCCCGGAAAGACCAATATCCCACTGGATGCCCTTTCTCGACTACCAGGCATAGATCAAGGAAAAGAAGATAATCAACAAGTCACAGTCTTACTGGAACAAAAGTTCAAGATCGCCACTGTAGCTTCTGAAACAAAAATCAATGTACCTCCCATGGACATAGTCAAACGAGGAATCATGAATCTCATGCATGATCACCTGTCCGCAGGACACCCAGGTTGAGACGAAACACTTCGTAAAACTCAAGAACGCTATCACTGGCCCAGAATGAAAGAATGGATTGCAAACTATGTGAAAGGATGCACCATTTGTCAACAAAACAAAATCGTCACCCATCGCACCAAGATACCACCTTACCGTATACCTACCGAACTCAATGCCCGACCATTCCAACAAGTAGCAATGGACTTAATCACTGGACTACCCCCGATAAAAGGGAAAGACGCTATCCTCACTATTGTGGATCAAGGCTGCTCACGTGCCGCCATATTCCTAGCATGTGACACAACTATCATGGGACCTGGCATTGCGCAACTCTACATGGATCATGTATTCCGATGGTTCGGATTACCTACAAAAATCATTAGCGACTGGGATCCTCGATTCACATCCCACTTCGGAAAAGCCCTAACAAAAAGGCTAAACATCCAACAAAACCTATCAACCGCATTTCACCCTCAGACGGATGGATTGTCAGAGCGGAAGAACCAATGGGTAGAACAATACCTCCATCTAGTAATGTCAGCGGCCCCTAAGGACTGGACCCAATGGCTAGCCTTGGCCACGGCAGTACACAACAACCGAAAAAACTCAACCACTGGACTATCACCCAATCAAATAATTCTAGGGTACAATCTCAAGCTAAACCCAGCAATTAGCACCCCATCTATCAATGAAACAACAGAAGAAAGAATCCGCCTGATGGAAGAAAGACGTGCCCAAGCAACTGCGGCCCTGAATCAAGTTGCTGAGAAATCAGGAACTCCATCAGCACAATACAACACCGGAGACCAAGTTTGGCTAGAAGGAAAAAATCTCCGTCTCCCTTATCAAGCAACCAAACTAGTGCCCAAAAGATATGGACCCTTCAAGATCATCAAAGAGATCTCCCCTGTGGCGTATCAACTCGCTCTACCCCTGACGTGGAAAATTCATGACACGTTCCATGCTTCTCTCTTATCGCCCTATCGCGAAACGACCACATATGGCCCAAACTTCTCCCAACTGCCACCCGATCTGATCAATGATGAAGAACAATACGAAGTGGAGCAGATCTGTAATCATCAATACTTTGGGCGCAATAGGACCCTTCAATATCTGATTCATTGGAAGGGATACCCCGATAGCAATGACACATGGGAGTTAGCAGCTGACACACACGCACCTGACTTAGTCAAAGCCTATCACAAAGGAACTCCGCTAGAGAGTATAAAGGCTGGTCGTTTGTTGCTACAAAATCCCATCTCTCTTCACCCTGGCTTGCAACCAAGAACCTCTCGGTTGGGAAGAAAATCGTTGGGTTCCACCCCCAATCCCTCCTCGCCGACCATTCCTAGCAACTCTACTCCGACCACCACCGTTTACTACTCACAAGTTCCATGAATTCCATCCTGGACAACGTATCCATCCCACTCACGTCCATGCTCTCGAACATCCACACTTTTGCCGCAAACCCCTTTGCACCTATCACCATTAACAACGAACATTACTCCTTCATCCATATCAGTGCACTCGTATCCCCCCCAATGTCCGACACTCCGTTAACACCTCAGCCGAATCCCCGACTGGTAGCCGCCCAGCATCCCCTCCATCATGCTACTCACCCCATACTGTGGAGAATATATTTGCCACCAACACCAACATCGACTCCAGTACCCTCCGCGACATCGCCACCAGTCTGGTCCAGACTGTCAAGAACCGCGAAGAAATCCACTGCTTCGCAATCATCGCTTTTGAGGACAAGGTCAAAAGGCTGGAAGCTGCCATCAAAGGATATGCCGAAACCTACGAAAGGGCTCCCAATGGGTACATCCAAAACACCATGTACCCCGACCTCAAGATCCCTTTGGGCAAAGGAGTTTACGCTGAAGCCTACTGGGTTACCCCAGCTCACGATGGTTATGTCCAAGCTTACGGACAAGAACAAGGACCATTGGATACCCCCTACTCACTTCCCATCTTTGCCCAGGCCATCTACTCATCTGAACCTATTGAACCCCTGCCCACCTGGTTCCATCAGCTCTTGGTTGGTACCCCAGCCGTTCACGCTAACTTCGCCAAAGCAGCCCACCAACTTAATGACTGGGGCGTCGCTGCAGATATCGTGCACTACCGCAAACTGGACGACAACTTGTCCTATATCAATGCAGAGCTCGAACGGCTCAAGGCGGAGGCCGGGGCCATTAGGATTGCGAAGACCATCTGTGAAGGTAGATTGGAGTTGGCTTGTGCCCCCAAGCAATTGGTGCACATGGAGTGCCTGGCGACGCCATTCGTTCGGCAAAGAAATGAGCAACTTGCCACTTGTGGAGGGTGGAAGAAGTCTGCATGTGGTCGCACTAGCTAGAGCAGGAGGTAATGTGACCGGCCTTAGGTAATTGTTATTACTCATATGGTACAGCCTTTGTAAGTTGTAGGAACTGGCCCTAGTGATTGGTGATTGGATGGCTAATGCTTTGTATTGTGCTTACTGACTGAGTTGGAGTCGCTTATTGATCCTACTAGTACCTTAGTCATAGCTCGTATCTGGCTTACTACGTAGTGATTACTCATTGTGTACCTTTAGTATAAATGAGGCTTGCTGTTGTCCCTAAGACGGCAAGTTGAATCTCCTGTCAATTCAACTCTCTTCTCATCTCTTACATTCTCTCTATAAGTGGGCACTAGGACGTCACTCTAGTGTGGGAACCACTTCATATAAAACTCAACTACAACTTGGCACCAAGCTATCCACGCGACATACCGCCAAGTTAGGACAGCTTATCCAAACCAACACTGAATTAGTGTTGCCCTCACTTTGTGGCGGTGACATGTGAGCGATAAGTCGTACAAGATGGACAAGTGAGACTTACCTTTTCAGAGATCGCTATCGATGTGATCCCAGTAGAGGTTGAACTCTCCAACAGTTCCCCCAGGGTTTGCCTTGCACCAATCGACAGAGCATAGGTCCCTGAGACCAAAGTCAGTAATAAAACGGTCTGAGGAAAGCACTTACGCCACATATATTCCAACTCCAGGGGTTTTTATCTGCCTATATTTGTACCTTCTGTTGCGCAGATCCTTGATCCTTGTGGATTGTTCCATCATGGCCAGTGTGTTGGTATCGTCTGCATTAGACGACGTGATTGATTGGATGTTAGTTGCAATAGGAGGGGCGCTTGGGCCCTGCGTGTCAGTGATTGGGAAGACATAGGAGGGAGGAGGTATGCCTGGGCCCAAGATAGAAGATGATGGGGCACCTGGGCCTGAGATAGAAGATGGCAGGATGCCTGGGCCAGAAACTGTGACATGAGGAGTGGGGACAACTGGACCCTGCGTGCACATGACCGTGCTAGGTGCCACTGGTGGGATAGCCTCTGTGCTGTCAGTGGTGTTATGACCAGAATCCCTGTTAGTATTTCGAGCATGCTTGACAGCGTGTGTAGATGGGATATCGTGTGGTATGTTGCCTAGCAGTGTTAAGGCTTCAATGGGCCTTGATAGTACAACTTGTACTAAGAGTGGTCTTGGGGCAAGTACTTGAAGAGGTAGAAGTCTCTAGTGTTGCTAGAGACGACTCTGAGATGCTTATGTAAGATATGAGGGAAAGGGGAGGCACAAGGGGAGCTTTCAAGAACGTTGATATTGAGAATCAAGTCAAGCTTAGGGCTTGACTGTCGAAATACAAGGCGCTTATATACAGGCAGGGCCGCGCACGGGCCACAATCACTAAGGTAGGTACTTCTGGTCAAGAGGGGGCTTTCTATATCGTATGGTAATCCGCGGACAAGTGCTGCAGTCTGTATGAGTCGAACAATGGAGAAGCAGACGAGGACAATGGAGAATTGGACAAGTTGCCTAATCGATCCTGAACAATGGTGGTGGGCGCTCTGAAAAGAGAAGCATTGTCATGGCGCGATGATGACCACAAGGTTTGAGATTGATCCAAGGAGATCTGGTCTCCACGTGCCCGTTCTGGTCTAATGGGCGTCTAGCGTAAGCAACTACCCTTTAAGGTAGTCCGTATTGATGGTGACCCAGTTAAGGGCCATGTTGCTATCCACATCATCTGCGGAGCTCTGCGTGGATGAGGGATTGTCTGTGGATCCTTCGGGGGAGTTTGACTGGTAGCCTTGGCTCTGGGGCAAAGTGCCAGCTATGGGCAACTAGGCCGGAGGGGTGATTGACTGGTAACTACCTTCACAACTGGTACATTGTCGTATGGGTGCTGAAGAGGGACTTGTAGGTGACAGGGAGTGCTTGCGGGACACAGGACTGTTGGGCTGGGTGAGGTATTCCTCCCAGGCTACGATAGGGGACTCTTGGGAAGACAAGGTCTTCGTATGACCTCCAGGGGTGTTGGGTTCATAGTAAGTGACTGGTTCTGGCTCTAAGGGCAGCGCGTCCTCTATAGGACTGTCTGGGTCTTCCAGTGGGTTCTCTACTGGGGGTGGCTCTTGGTACATCTCCATTGAGGAGTAGTCCCGACAATAGATGTTCCAGGGGACGGGGACAAGGGGCAAGACTGGTGGTTGGTCAATAGGTGACGATGGTTTGGATGGTTCACTAGGCGGTAGTGGTGGCAGCTCTGGTAGGGGTGATGGGTTTAATGGTAATGGTCGTTTAACCATAGATGGATGATTGGATGAGGTGACAAGGAGGGGATCCAACAAGGATGAGAAAAATTGGGGTGGATCATAACAAGCAGGTGGAAAGTTGTGCTGCATTTGTTGAAGGCGTTGGCACTGGGGGGAGGATCATTAGCAAAATCAATGAATTATTTGAGAACCTACAGTGGATCTCTCAAAGGCCTGGCCTTAGGCCTTGAAGTACCCATGGAGGATCCCTCGTGGACATCTTCCTCAAGCCAAGAAGGCAAGGCAATTGTGTGGTCGTCATCCAAGCCGTCAGGCACTGTGTTGGTCTTGGGATCGGTCTGGCAATCACCAGCGTCATCATCTTCAACTGTAGTCTTGCGTCTCTTCAGGGCTGGTCCCTTCCCTTTGATGTCTTTGCCTTTGCCCGTGCTCTTCTTCTTGTGGTAGCCCTTGTACCATCCTGGATATGTCTTTGTTGTGAGATGGTAATCCTTCCAATGGTTCTCACAGTAGCAGAGGACGGGCCATTTCTTCTCCATCTCATGTGCGTATTCATCTTGGATGCTCCTTGGTGCGTCGCCCCACATTTCCGGTGCCAAACCTCTCACATATAGGTCCTTCCAGAGGGACCTTGCAAAATATCAGATGTCCCCAGCATGCATACTGCTGACCACTCTTCCATCCAACTGTTTGATAAACAACGCAGTAACGTTTTCGCCCTGTGTGCATCTTGTCCTTCCATGGGGACCAGGTTGATCCATGGGGTTGGATGAATCTTTCTCTTGGCTTCGAACTCCATAAATTCCTCCTTGGTCCAGAACTTGATGTCAGGGAAATCGGCTTGTGAATAAGTGGGGGCCGCTTCTGTGTCTGATTCACATTTCATGGGGGGATGGTAGGGCGTGACACTGGCCCGTGGTGCAAAAGATGGCACATGATCTTCCTGATATGGTCTCTTATTGCCAGTAGACTTGGCAAACATCGAGGTGATAAGGAGGTTGTGCAAGTCAAGGAGGTTTTCGTATCCCATTCTGTGGATTACATGAGAGGAGATCTTGGATAATGATAAAGGATAATGCTTACTTGAGTAATCTATGCTTGTGTTTTTCCTTGTGGAGCTCATTCTGCATTAGCTTGTATTGTCGCATGACTTGAATATATGCGTCATGGTCATTGCCTGTCAGTCTGATCGAGGGCCCAAGAGCATTGTTTATTGGGGATGGTATGCCAAGAGGAGAAAGCAGAGAGGAATCATCAAAGGGGGTGCACAGGCCTGAGCTGAGACTTGTAGAGGTTGGGGAAATGTCATCGAGTGGGAAGGTACCAGTGCAAGAAACTTCAGTAGCATTGTATAATCCACTTAAAGACATTGCCATGCGCTGTTGCACTGCTTGAAACGGAGTCAGAGGAGACGACATTGACAGACTTTTTTTTCAGAATGTAGCTGTGGGAGAGACAAAGAAAAACGAGACAAAGAGATTGGCATTCATAAATGTGCTCCTTTGTTTCACGTGCAAGAAGCCAGAAGATCTCAGTTTGGGCATGCTACACCCAAATATATCGCTACTGTAGAGATTTGTGTATTCTCAGGTTCTCCCTCCAAATTTATCACACAATCGTGATGGGGAATTGCTTGTAGAATGCGCTGTATGCGTTGCATTTGTCATGTAGATGGAATTATAGCGATGTAATTAATCATCCGGAATGGGTAATCCGAATCCTACAACAGCAGGCCCCCAACGGACTGCAGGGATCTGGAATTGACTTAGCTGCTGCAATGGATTTCCCAGACATACACGGACTGTGAACCGGACGTATCACAATTGTAGGCTTGGATTGCCTAATACAGACAAAACTGCTATAGATTAAAGATAAGAACATTGCATACTACAAAACAAAGATGCTGCACGCTCTCTAGATGCCTCACACTGCTGCTGGGTCTGGGTGGCCATCAGGGTTGCCTCTAGTAAAGTCCTCCTCTGCACCTGCCATAATGGTGACATCCAAACCTGGCTTTTCAACAAGGAAGAATCGTTCATGTGTTTCTTGTCCATCTATCTCAGGCACATGAGGAACCATCGCTACCATGGCTTGAATGCATTTGACATCGATGAATTCCAGTGCTGAGTCACCTCGATACTCACAAGACCACAGCGTGTTGACAGAGAGGCCCAGTAGAATTGGATCTGGCCTGGAAAATAGAGAAATGAGTGCGACAGGAACTTCATTGTCTCCGCGGTGGAGAAGTGTGAAGAAGTGAACTTCCGCTATACATATTTCATCGTCAAAAAGTATCTAAGTGTATGGCAATGATAAGCATGAAGAACACAGCAAGAAAAACGTCTGACATACTTTGACATTGTGTGCAGTTCGATGCTTCTCCAAAGGCCTCTGCAATTCCTTCCATGCACTGTAGCAGACCTGGCCAGTGGGAATCCTGAGCCTTGCCCATCGACGAACAGTGACCCTACCAGTATTTGACATAGACAAGAACTTATTTAGTGCATCTACCTTGCATTCCCGCAGACATTCCAGATGTTTATCTCTAGCACGAAGCAGTACAAATCCGTCCTCTATATCTTTGGATCCACAAGGTAGGTCTCCTCCAGAGTTTTGATTCCCCTCCAAATCAGGGATGATAGCTACAAGGGCGTTCACATGTGCATGCCTAATGCCTCTCTGAGAGAGATTAGCAAAGGGATTCAAGTGCTGCTTGATCTCCTCGCCCAGATTACCAATGGTGCGCTCTAGTGTCCATTGTGATGAACATATAGGAGGGCCAATACGAAGAACTTCACACGGAAGGTGCACAAGCAAGTGCATGCAAGGACATATGAAGTGAATGCAAGTCTGCATGCGTTGGCAATAGACATCCTCGAACTCCTCTGCAAAAGACAAGAGTGCCAGGTATGCATTGTGTAGATTCTCTTGGGTAATCCTGTGTTGATTCATGAGCCAGATCCCAAGAACAAGCTTATAGTAGTTCATAAAATATCTTTGAGGGAGAATTCCATATAGAAGCCCTGGCCCCAGCCCATAGAGATAGAGCAAGAACTCCCAAGCTTTGTAACCGCTTGTTATTTTATCCGTGATGTTGCGTGGGGGACGATCAAAGGAAGTGGGAAGATAATGCAAGGCTGATGCGACAGCCTGGCCATATGTCTGCCAGACATCGCCTCGGAGTACCGCCCAGTCCCAAGTGGACCTATCATCTGGCCTTGTACAGTCGATTGTACCACACCACAAGCTTAGCATGAGATTGGGTAGATTGAGTGCAGCAAGATGCATGATATCTGAGCCCGCTGAGTGAGGGAGCCCAAGTGTAGCAGACCGATCCAAGCCAGAGAAAATGGAGGGCTTCGAGATCCCTGTTTCCAGATGTCAAGTGCGGTATTGTCTCTGATTGGGCGATGTAGTCACAATGCGCAGATTCTTGTGATATTTCTCATAGGAGGGTATTGGGAGACGCCTCACATTGATATCATTGTGTGTACAATCTTCGACATCGTAGTCCAGAGGCTTCAAAAGAGCAGGAAAGTAGTGTTTCCCATGCTGTTCGCGATGCCCTTGCATACCACAGTATAGACGGCAGCCATGCTTGCCATGATAGCCTACCATGCCAGTAATGTGCATCATACCAGGGCCATCAGCGGTTATCAGGGCGAGGAACACCTTTGAATTGACTTTGCACTGCAGTGCTGCATCCCAGATTCGCAGCCCTTCCTTCTGGAGAGTGACCAAATGCTGGAGCCCAGGAAATAGGAAAGAATCAATATTCTTTGGATTGTTTGGCCCAGGAATGAAGCCGCTGACAAAGACCCTGTGCTTCTTGTAGCGCTTGGTGGGAGAAAGATTCAACAAGACCCAGATATATATCCAGCACAACAAGACCTTCTTGGCATAAAGTTGGGCTCCATCAATTGAGAACATCAGAATGATGTCATCTTCATGGATGCGCCCATCTTGAAATGTACCTATGAGATCTGTGCCATGTAGAACATCCAAGTATTCATCTAGACAATCTGCATGTTCAAGATCTTCGAACATGCGATGTACCTTGTTGCATAGATAGTGCGCACAAGAGGCACTCTCTGGGGACCTATAAAGCACCTGTAATTGGGGTCCTATTGGGATTGTGTGGAATTCCTGGCAAGGAATCTTCTCTTGCCCAGAGCTTGTTTGAAGACAGAACTGGTCGTATTGAGGCTCAGAGCATTTAGGACAAGAGTCGAGATCCAGAAAGGGTCCTGTATAAGCAATGCAGGACTTAACGCACATATTGTGCACTACAGACTCTACCCCAGTGAGATCTGCCACAGAACGCTTGACCTTATAGTAACTTGGGAGTTGGAGATCCGGGAGAAAGCATAGTATAGCCCTGCGGACAGTCTTGTAGGTCGCCTCTGAAGGGGTCCCAATATACAGATCAATTGCGAGTCGTGTGACATTGTCAATAGCTGTGGGAGGCTGGTCGCAAAGTGGATTCCGGAGGCGATGAAGTGCCTCATTAGACATCCCCAGACTGGGATCATCTAGCATAGCACCTTGAAGCTCTTTCACAAAGTCCGCGGCCATTTGGAGATCACCGAGATGTATGGTATCCTGTAACCACAGATCCTCAACATCACCAGGGGGAATATCCAAAGAACTGGGATTGAGAGAGGCAGGATCGTCAAGAGGATGATCTGCACCACCCTGAAATTGTAGGTCATTGGCGCACAAGCCTTCCGCACCTCCAGAAGATGCAGCCTGAGCATTGCCAGAATATTGAGGATCACCAGAAATAATCTTGGAAGAGCCAGATTGTCCCCCAAGACCAGTGTCAAGATGTGCAGAATCTCCCAGCACTGCACAAGGCTGTACAGTTGGGCTTGCAGGAGGGCCAATAAATGGATCGTCCTGAGGAGATTAGCTCGCATCGTCCAGTATATTCCCAGAAAGGTATACCAACAATATCATCTTCTGATTGTCATGCGCGTTTGTTCAGAGGACCAGTCGTATGGTCTGTGTTCTCATCAGATGGTCCAGCTACATGCATGCGTGAACACTGTGCTGCACAGGATGGCAAAGCATGTACAACGACCAGGTGGGCATTCAAGAAGTCCTGCATACTCTGGGAGTACTTGGAGAACTTATCCTGGTGCTTCTTGTGCCGAAAGTATGTACTCTTGGGAAGTTGTCACCATTTCTTTTTACATAGTTTTTCACAATCGCAATAATATATCTTCTTCCTTGCCATGTATTGAATGATGCAATATATCTAGTACCTGCAGAGATGGGAAGATTGTTAAAGAGAGGGGGCACGGTGGGGAAACAAACGAATTACAAAAGTAGCATACAGTCGGAGTCAGATGTGGCCCCGTAGGCGATCTAGTTGTGCCAGATCCACTGGCCCGGGCCCTACAGTTGCGCGCAGGACTGAATGATATGCGTGTTGCATTTTACGGAGTCATGCAGAATCTAGTCTGGGACATGATTCTGATCATTTTTATTTGATCTAATTTTTTTTTCATTTGACAGCTTTATGGTTGATTCAAATAAATGTATATTTATTAGATATGTACAGTCAAACCCCTCTTAACCCATACCCCTCCGTTACAACTTCGAGCTATGGGTTATCAGAGGATATGGGGTTTGAGGGTGTCACTAAAGCCTAAACCTCAAGTTGGTAACTAAAAAAATGTATGGGGTTTGAGAGGTTATGGGTTATCAGGGGTATGGGTTAAGAGGGGTTCGACTGTATCAATGTTTTTCGATTCTATTCGATCTGAATAGGTCCATTTCTGGCTGGGCTTGAAGGCCTGAACAGTTCCTTATCCGTATCCTCGTGAGAAGTCAGAGACTCGTCGCGCTTGTGCTCGCTCGCTCTGGGAATATTGCGTCATCAAATTTGTACAAACATCACCAAACCATAAACCATGGTCACATGTGGTACTCAGCTCAGCTCGCTCGAGTATCCCGTCGCGCCGCGCCAACCCAGTGGGATCGACCGTACAATACAGTTTACCAAACTTCGATTTTCTCTCTTCCACAGGCTCTGTTACTGGCTCTGTTCAACCTTTCTAAGCAACTAGTAACCAACGAAACATCGCTTCCCTCCCGCCGCGTCTCACTACCTCACCGGTATTATCTTACCCCTGGAACGACGGATGTCCCTGGGCCACCCTTCAAGTTCTGGACGATCTACGACGTTCAATAATCTCCCACTCGTGCCAGAGCAGCCAGACCAAAAACGTTATTCGGCGCTTGACTACATGTTGCGCCCATCTTGTTCAAGTTATCACCTGATCAATCAAACTCAATCACCTCGTGTCTGCGTGCGAATATGGAACACATCGATGGGGCAGGGCACTCCTGTACTGACCTCGCTCTTCCCCCCTAACCCTCTGCCAACTACTTCCAGTATTACTCTTTCACAGCAATCCGACGCCCCTCCCAAAGACCCCATTCCTTCCCTACTCCTGATATGACTGACCATCCAGGATCCGCTCGTTTCCAGACCCTCTTAGAGTCTGCCGTGCATGCTTATGAGGAAAAGGCGGGCGTCAAATTGGCCGACCTGGAAGGTCCACTTGCCAAGCGACTACAGGAATGCCACTCCGTCGATGCCATTGCTACCTTGCTGCAAGGCCAAGCACAGGCCGTCGATGATTTCCAACAAAAGGATAGAGTCTTCAAAACGATTAAGACTACTGTGTCGATTTTATCCCCGATTTCTTCCATCACATCCGTCACCGACAGCGTCGGCCTGGTACGTCGGAAGGTGCTCATGGCCTGTTTCACCTCTCTAACCGTTTTTACAGACAATGCTCCCACATATAACGGCAATAAACGTCACTCTCGGTATCCTACTGAACGTATGCGCCGTCCTTGAGCTCATGTCGATGTCCTTCTGACGTCCAATTGAACCAGACGGCCAACGGCGTAATTACAAGTTACGAAGTACTCGCCGATATGTTGGAGTCAATCGAGCTTTTTGTTAAACGTCTCAGGAAATATACAGAGACATCTCACTCCATGCCCGAAGTGGACGAGGTACTGGTCAAGTTGATGGTGGAGCTGATCTCCACGCTCGTTCTGGTGACCAGAAAACTCAATAAGCGACGATTTCGTGAGTCCTTTTCTCGCTAACTGAATGAGTTACCTTACTCAGGGCAACGCAGTCAAATGGATAAAGAATTTCTTCGGGGTCAAGGACGTCAACGCTGCACGGCAGAAGTTCGAGCGACTACTGCGAGAGGAGGAGCGGGCTGTCGGAGCCCAGATTCTGGACCATGTCGACAGTGAGCGAATACCCTCTACTCGCAAGCTGCATTCTATTGACTATCCTTCTAACCCAAGGCACCAAAGCAACCGTCGGTACGTTTAACGTTTTTGTTGGCAATCACGCACTAGTTCTGTGTCTGACCGCGCGCTAGATCAAATGAAACGTCGGTTATCTCCTAAACTTGGCCAACAATACCTAGAATCGCTGAAGTACTCTGACAGGTGATGAGTTACTGAGAAAATTTCAAAATTGGCTGTCTCCCCCCGATCCCTGGAAAAACTACCACATCGCTCGCGAATCACGGCATGGTGATACCGGCGAGTGGTTTGTTAATGGCGACACACTCTCAGAATGGAAGGATTCTGGACCGAGTTCACTACTATGGATTAGCGGTAAACGTCAGTTACTGCCGAGTGTTTAGGTTTTCGCGTGGAGTCTGATGGTTTTCCCCTTTCTCAGCGGGCGCTGGGAAGAGCGTCATTTGGTGGGTGAACCACTTGATATTTTTCTTTCTCGAGAACTTACGGTGCTGGCTAGTTCCGCTGTCATCGAGGAAATCAAGACCATACAGAAATCCGGGCTTGCATCGCTCGCAATGTATTACCATGATTTCAGGGAGGATAAAAAGAAGGACCTCCGTGGGCTCCTCTCCTCCATGCTATTCCAGCTCTGTGACCAGTCCGATTCCTACCATGGCATTCTTTCCACCTTCTATTCGACACACCTCAATGGTGCACAGAGCCCCGGCGACGACGAACTTATTCGTTGTTTAATCGACTTGTTGAAACTCCCAGGATCAAAACCGATTTATCTGATTGTCGATGCCTTGGATGAATGTCCAAGCACGTCTTCTCTGTCATCCCCCCGCGAGAAGCTTCTAGCGCTTCTGGAGGACCTCGTCGAGGCCCGGCTCCCAAACCTGCGTATATGCGTTACGAGCCGACCTGAGGTCGACATCAAGGCTATCTTAGAGCCTCTGACATTCCGTTCTGTTTCATTACACGATGCGAGTGGACAAAAGAAAGACATCAAGGATTATATCGAGTCGATCGTGAACACGAATAAAAAGATGCAAAGCTGGAATTCGCAGCACAAGCAACTTGTGATTGATGTCTTGACAAGAAAAGCTGATGGGATGTAAGGAATTTATATCTTATTTCTTTACGGCTCTCACCGGCACGTTTCTGGCAGGTTCAGATGGGTATATTGCCAACTCGAATACCTCGCCAACTGCCACCCAGTGCGCATCCAACGTGCTCTGGACGAATTACCGGCGACGCTCGATGAGACATACGAACGCACCTTGCGAGAGATCGAGGACACGAAATCGGAATGTGCCTCACGGCTCCTTCAATGCGTTGCAGTCGCTTATCGCCCACTCCGAGTTCAGGAACTGGCGGAAATTCTCGCATTTGATTTCGAGAGCCCGATTCCGGCTTTTCGCAAAGAGTGTCGCCTGAAAAATCCGGTAGAAGCGGTGCTATCCACCTGCTCCACATTACTGTCTGTTGTCGAAGATCGGGATTCCCAAGTTGTACAATTTGCACACTTCTCAGTCTCAGAGTTCTTGACATCTATTCGCTTTGCCGAAAAACGCGACTCTATTTCCAGCCGTTACCACATTTCTATGACACCAGCTCATACTGTCATCACCCAAGCATGTCTGGGTATGCTATTGCACCTAGACCAAACGGTCACCCGGGACAGCCTAAGCCGATTTCCCCTCGCCAAATACGCTGCCGCGTACTGGTTCGAGCATGCTCGTTTTGAGGGCGTGTCACAAAACGCGGAGGAAGGGATGAAACAACTCTTTGACCGGACGAAACCTTATTTTTCCATCTGGCTCTGGATACATGATCCAACAGTGGACTACTGGCAGCGACGCGAAGGAGCCGAAGGGCCATTTCCGCCGCGTGGAACCCCCTTACACTATGCCGCTTTTTGCGGCCTACACGACATTGTAAAGGTCTTGGCCACCGAGTACCCAAAGGATATGAATTCTCAGAGTTTTGATAACGCATCAACGCCTTTGCATCTGGCTTCGAGGAAGGGACACATGGATGTGGTACGGATGCTCGTGGAGCGCGGCGCCGACGTGTCAGCCCAGGCCGAGGACGGGAGGACCCCGCTGCATTTGGCGTTGCAGAGGGGTCATGTGGATGTGGCCCGGATGCTCGTGGAGCGCGGCGCCGACGTGTCAGCCCAGGCCGAGAACGGAACGACCCCGCTGCATTGGGCGTTGGAGAGGGGTCATGTGGATGTGGCCCGGATGCTCGTGGAGCGCGGCGCCGACGTGTCAGCCCAGGCCGAGAACGGGTGGACCCCGCTGTATTGGGCGTTGGAGAGGGGTCATGTGGATGTGGCCCGGATGCTCGTGGAGCGCGGCGCCGACGTGTCAGCCCAGGCCGAGAACGGGTGGACCCCGCTGCATTTGGCGTTGGAGTGGGGTCATGTGGATGTGGCCCGGATGCTCGTGGAGCGCGGCGCCGACGTGTCAGCCCAGGCCGAGGACGGGTGGACCCCGCTGCATTTGGCGTTGGAGAGGGGTCATGTGGATGTGGCCCGGATGCTCGTGGAGCGCGGCGCCGACGTGTCAGCCCAGGCCGAGGACGGGAGGACCCCGCTGCATTGGGCGTCGGAGTGGGGTCATGTGGATGTGGCCCGGATGCTCGTGGAGCGCGGCGCCGACGTGTCAGCCCAGGCCGAGTACGGGAGGACCCCGCTGCATTGGGCGTCGGAGTGGGGTCATGTGGATGTGGCCCGGATGCTCGTGGAGCGCGGCGCCGACGTGTCAGCCCAGGCCGAGGACGGGTGGACCCCGCTGCATTGGGCGTCGGCGTGGGGTCATGTGGATGTGGCCCGGATGCTCGTGGAGCGCGGCGCCGACGTGTCAGCCCAGGCCGAGGACGGGAGGACCCCGCTGCATTGGGCGTCGGAGTACGGTCATGTGGATGTGGCCCGGATGCTCGTGGAGCGCGGCGCCGACGTGTCAGCCCAGGCCAAGTACGGGAGGACCCCGCTGCATTGGGCGTCGGAGTGCGGTCATGTGGATGTGGCCCGGATGCTCGTGGAGCGCGGCGCCGACGTGTCAGCCCAGGCCGAGGACGGGAGGACCCCGCTGCATTGGGCGTC
>Ga0307510_10001756_pt1 | contig 24162 bp, 20 predicted proteins | sample 12_EM_MG_FD_207224 | JGI IMG/M metagenome (GOLD analysis project Ga0307510, IMG submission 207224) | Populus trichocarpa ectomycorrhiza microbial communities from riparian zone in the Pacific Northwest, United States - 12_EM | ecosystem: Host-associated > Plants > Roots > Unclassified | place... | reverse complement strand
GGAAAAGAAGCACGTCAAACAATTAAGAACGATACCTACCAGGTATGGACAAAGGAACTTGTGGACGGCAGCAAGGCGATAGGGATATTCAACATGTCAGAAAAATATCAAACCATCAAACTAAATAAAGCAGATGCAGGTTTTGGCGATTATACCAAAGTGCGTGATGTGTGGCAGCAAAAAGGAATCACTACCAGCGGACCGGAGTTTGTGACAAAAGTGCCGCCGCATGGGGTGGTGTTAATTAAAGTATCGAAATAAAATTATTATAAAAATGAAATTTACATGGAAAGGGGTGTTCCCCGCAGTTACTACCAAGTTTACGGATAATGATGAACTTGATTTTGAAGCATTTGATCATAACATTAATGCGCAATTAGAAGCCGGTGTTGATGGATTTATATTAGGCGGATCATTAGGCGAAGCCAGTGTGCTTAGCGATGAAGAAAAATTCGCTTTGCTAAAACATACAGTTGAGTTTGTGGACGGAAAAGTTCCGGTGTTGCTGAACATTGCCGAACAAACTACCAAAGCCGCAGTAGCATGTGCTCAAAAGGCTTTGGAATACAGTGCAAGCGGTTTAATGTTGCTGCCGCCGATGCGTTACAAAGCTGACGATGGCGAAACGCTTGACTTTTTAATATCAGTTGCCAAAAGTACACCGTTGCCGATCATGATCTACAATAATCCTGTTGATTACAAAATCGAGGTGACTTTGGATATGTTCGAGGAACTGGCTAAGTATGATAATATACAGGCGGTAAAAGAATCAACAAGGGATATCTCTAATGTTACCCGGATGATCAACCGGTTTGGCGACAGGTTCAAGATCATGACCGGGGTTGACCCGCTGGCTATGGAAAGCCTGGTAATGGGCGCCGATGGCTGGGTAGCTGGCCTGGTGGATGCATTCCCTAAGGAAACCGTAGCTATCTATCGCCTGGTGAAAGCCAACAGGATCAGCGAAGCATTGGCTATTTACCGCTGGTTTTTGCCGGTGCTGGAGCTGGATATTCATCCAAAACTGGTACAGTATATCAAATTAGCTGAAGTAGCGACAGGCATCGGGACGGAAAATGTACGTGCCCCCAGGTTGAAAATTGAAGGCGCTGAACGTGAAAAAGTGTTGAAGACTATTAATGATGCTTTGGCTGTTCGCCCAACATTGCCGGAAGGTAGTTGGGGTAGAATGAGTGAATTGCAGACAGCATAGTTCTTAGATATTTATTTAGAAATTTGAATACCAAACTCTTTCAATACAAAAGGGTTTACGAACTATGGAAACAGCAAATTTAATTGGATATCAATACATAACGCCGGAAGAAAAAGCTTTTAAAGCGATTGATCCGTCGTCGGGTTCAGAATTACCGGGAGATTTTTATACGGCAAGTTTGGCTGACGTTGACTCAGCTTTGGAACTTGCTGAAAAGGCCGCCGGTATTTATCGTTATACTGATAAAAAAACAAAGGCCGCATTTTTGCGCAGCATAGCCGAAGAAATTAATGCTTTGGGTGATGAGCTGATTGAGCGGGCAATGGCAGAGAGCGGCTTACCACAGGCACGTTTGCAGGGTGAGCGCGGACGGACAACGGGTCAACTCAATATGTTTGCCGACCTGGTGGAAGAAGGCTCATGGGTAGAGGCCGTAATCGACAATGCTTTGCCGGAAAGAAAGCCGGCTGCCCGGCCCGACATCCGCAAAATGCTGATCCCGGTTGGACCGGTAGTGGTATTTGGGGCGAGCAATTTCCCCTTGGCATTTTCAGTAGCGGGAGGAGATACTGCGTCGGCTTTGGCTGCGGGTTGCCCCGTGATTGTAAAGGCGCATCCTGCACACCCCGGTACAAGTGCTTTGGTGGCGTCGGCTATTAAAAAAGCGGCTGAAAAGCATGATTTGCCCGAAGGTGTATTTTCTATCCTTTTTGATGATGGTTACGCTGTTGGAGAAGCGTTAGTAAAGCATCCCAAAACAAAGGTCGTTACCTTTACTGGCTCTTACAAAGGCGGGATGGCTTTGGTTAAAATGGCCCAGCAGCGTGAGGCACCTATTCCGGTATTTGCCGAAATGGGGAGCATTAACCCGGTGATCTTGTTGCCGGATGCTTTAGAAAACCGATATACAGAAATTGCAGAACAATACGCCGCATCCATAACCTTGGGAGCAGGACAGTTTTGCACCAATCCGGGTTTGCTGATCGCGATGAAATCGGAGGGCCTGAAGAAATTCAAGAACGCTTTGGGTGAGGCTATCGAGAAGATCAGCTCGGCAACAATGCTGACACCGGGTATCTGCAAAAACTATTCAACCCTGTCCGAAGAAATGCTGAAAGAGCAGGGCGTGTCGATTATTAATCGCGGTAACCTGAATGCAGATAAATCCAACCAGGCACAACCGTTGGTAGCTGAAGTAAGCGCGTCATCCTTCCTGATTAACCCAAAACTGAAAGAGGAGGTATTTGGGCCTTACTCATTACTGGTAGTGACCGATTATGAAGTGCAATTACAGCAGGTGATTGATGCGCTGCAAGGGCAACTAACGGCAAGCATTGTAGCTGATGAATCTTACAAAGCATAAATCGTTGATTCAAAATATAACCAATATTGCAGGACGAGTGATCTTAAATAATGTACCTACAGGTGTTGAGGTGGTGCAATCTATGCAGCATGGCGGACCATTCCCGGCAACTTCAGATAGCCGCTTTACTTCGGTAGGCACGGGTGCGATCAAACGTTTTGTACGGCCGGTTAGCTGGCAAAACTGGGCGCATGAATTGCTGCCCGATGAATTAAAAGATGGTAATCCGCTTGAAATATGGCGTTTGGTAGATAATAAATGGAGTAAGGAATAAATGGCGAGTAAAACTTTTTTTTGTATAGATGCCCATACCTGTGGCAACCCTGTAAGATTAGTGGCCGGAGGCGGTCCGAATTTGACCGGGGAGAATATGAGTGATAAACGCCAGCATTTTTTAAAAGAATACGACTGGATACGTAAAGGATTGATGTTTGAGCCGAGGGGGCATGATATGATGTCAGGAAGTATTTTGTACCCGCCGCATAACCCGGCAAATGATGTGGCCGTTTTGTTTATCGAAACCAGCGGCTGTCTGCCTATGTGCGGTCATGGTACTATCGGTACTATCACTATTGCGATTGAGGAAGGGTTGATCATCCCGAAAACACCTGGCATTGTTCGGATGGAAGCACCTGCGGGATTGGTACTGATAGAATATAAAAAGGAAGGGCAAAAAGTAAAGTCGGTAAAACTAACTAATGTCCCTGCCTACCTTGCTGCTGAAAATTTACAGGTAGAATGCCCCGATTTGGGTACGCTGACCTTTGATGTAAGCTACGGTGGTAATTTTTATGCGATTGTTGATCCGCAGGAAAACTTTAAAGGGTTGGAAAATTACAGTGCCGATCAGCTAATATCATGGAGCAGGATAATGCGGCAGAGGATCAACGAGAAATATACTTTTGTTCATCCTGAGAATCCAACTATAAATACCTGCACTCACATCCTTTGGGCGGGGAAAACTATCTCGCCTGAAGCAACGGCTCGCAACGCTGTTTTTTACGGAGATAAGGCGATCGACCGTTCGCCCTGTGGCACAGGTACATCGGCACGTATGGCGCAATGGCATGCTAAAGGGAAATTGAAAAAAGGTGATCTGTTTATCCATGAAAGCATTATCGGCAGCCAGTTTATCGGGAGGGTAGAGGATGAAGTAAAGATCGGCAATAAACCGGCCATTATACCAAGTATAGAAGGATGGGCAAGGGTTTACGGTTACAATACAATAAAAATAGATGATGAAGATCCGTATGCATACGGTTTCCAGGTGATATAAATATGAGTAAAGCAGTTATAATTGGTGGTGGAATAATAGGTTTATTTTCGGCGTATTATCTTAACAAATCGGGTTGGGGTGTAGAGGTAGTTGACCAGGGCGATCTGTCGGACAATTGTTCGTATGGCAATGCAGGTATGATCACCCCGAGCCATTTTGTGCCGTTGGCTGCACCCGGTATGGTGGAGCAGGGCATCCGTTGGATGTTTGACAGCAAAAGCCCGTTTTATGTAAAGCCATCCTTAAACCCGGAGCTGGTTGGCTGGGGACTTAAATTCCTGAAAAGCGCTACCCGTAAACATGTGGATCGTTCAGCTGGTGCGTTGCGGGATATATCTGTAATGAGCAAGAAGTTGTTCCATGAGTTTGAGAAAGACTCTGATATTGATTTTGGGCTGGAAGACAAGGGTATCCTGATGCTTTTCAAGACGCAAAAGGTTGAAGACGAGGAACGACACATGATCGAACAAGCAACCAATCTTGGGCTTGATGCGCAATACCTTAGTCCGGAGCAATGTAATAAGCTGCAACCGGATGTTGAGATGGATATTTTGGGTGCTGTGCATTATCATTGCGATGCGCATTTATATCCCAACAAACTAATGCGTGAGCTGATCAAATATCTTGAAGGAAAAGGTGTGAAAATGTACCGTAATACCCGGATAGACAGGATCGATCATGATGCGGGAAAAATAACTTCTATCGGTGGCGCTGATAAAGAGTTTAAAGGCGATGCCTATGTAATAGCAACTGGTTCATGGTCACCTGCGGTTTCTAAATTGGTTGGCTTAAAGGTGCCACTGATGCCCGGAAAAGGGTATTCGTTCATGGTACCGCAGGATGACTCCAAACGTATGACTATCCCGTCGATATTATGCGAAGCAAGGGTGGCCATCACACCGATGAACAACAGTATACGCTATGGCGGTACGATGGAGGTAGGCAAGATCAATGATAAGATCAATATGAACCGGGTGAGGGGTATTGTGGAATCGGTGCCGAAATACTTTCTGAATTTCAAACCTGAAATGCCGCAGGAAAAAGACATCTGGTTTGGTTTCCGCCCGGTATCGCCGGATGGCATGCCTTATATCGGTATGTCTGGCAAATATGATAACCTGGCTATTGCCACCGGACACGCCATGATCGGGTTGAGCCTGGGGCCTGCAACTGGTAAGCTGATCAGCGATATACTGGCGGGTACAAAGCCGGAAATGAATATGAGTGCGTTTGCGGCGGACAGATTTCAATAATAGTTATTGCACTTCGTCGATGTAAGTAACCTCTATGGGAAGTTTTCTGCTAAAAAAATCCTTAAGCCGGGCAGCTGAGGGCGAATTTAAGTTTAGCAGTGTAGTTTTCTTATGCTCTCCGTAAATATTTATAAATGAAATGGTATCATTCTTTAATATGACTTCCCTAAGTTGTCTTATGTCGATATTTTCCTCTTGATTAAATATACGCAGCGCGTTGTGATCAATATTTATCCATCCTTTGGGTGAACTAAAAGCACCAAGCAGGATGACAACCACACCTGCCATCAATCCAATAATAACATGATTACTTTTATGCTCAATGCAAAGAAGCCGATGAAAGAAAAAGCGAGGATCAATATGCCAATAGTAACAAATGTCATTTTTGAATAATCATCATTTTGCGTTGGGAATCTGATCATATCAGGACGTTTTCCACGCCGGTATTGTATTTTTTCATAGAATCTATACAATACAGAAACAATGCTAATCGCAAAGAAAAAATAAGCGATATACGAATTGCTGGACGCTGCGATATTCATAATAGACATCCCCAACAGGTATGATGATACTTCTATTATTGTCCGGATGTCGTTTTTTAATTGTTGGGTCATAAGGAAAGGGTGGTACTAAAGTAATACTTTCCTTATTCTAAATCAAGAGGCCAATGCGATTATTGACCCGGTACAGTATAGTAATATATTGGTGCAAAAACGCCTTCGCTGGTAGTGTAATAACCTTTACCGTCAGAGGTGAAACCTATAGCCTCGCCTTGTTTTTCCTGCTGATAGGGTAGTTCTGCAGGTTTTCTTTGCATGGTTTTCCAGATAGGTTCTTTGTCTTCGCGTTTCCAGTAATATACTTTTACGTAATCTTTTAATAGCACCTGTTGCCCATCCTTTGATATGTCGCCGGCGGTGATCCATTTAAATGGTTTGAAACCGTTGAAATATAGTTTGCACCGTTTAGTCAGCGTTAGCGTATCATTGGCCTTAAAACTTAATGGAGAAGTATATACGGCTACCGAATCGGTACGTTTGGTAACAATATAGATCAGTTTTTCAATAGGGTCTATCATCAGCGTTTCCGCATCACGGGGGCCATCAGGGTATTTAAAGTGTACCGGAACGGGATTGACTTTTATAATGCTATCCGTACCTATCCATGATTTCTGCTCTTCCATCCGGTAAACGGTTATGTATTTGCGTACCGAGCCATTATCGCCAATATCACCCATATAAACGTAGCTTTTACCTTTTACCGGTCCGGGGCCTACTGCTATATCTTCGCAATCGAGCACACCTTGTTTCTCTTTTGGATCGCCTTTAAAGTAAATAACTGATTTGATCTTTCCCTGCGGTGTAATAGCAAAAAAGCGACTGGTATCACCACTGTCGTTATGAACGTAATAGATACTGTTGTGTATGCCCGATGCCGCTATACCCGATATTTCGTCCATATGTTTATCCTGGAGCCTGCCTGTTATATCCAGCTTTTGCTGTACATGCCGGTGCTCGGCAAAGGCACCGAGGAACATGACGAATACGATAGGTAATATGATCTTTATCTTTTTTTGACGGCTCATTTAAATTCTAAACATTAAATCCTAAATCTTAAACTCTAATGTCTAAAGTTTAAAGATCAGGCAAAGGAAGATAAAAATTCTATATTCTTCCTGACGCGGTTTAGAACGGTGAAAATTGGGTATATGTTTTACCGGAAATAAAAATTACAATCAGCGGACCATTACCGTTTGCAACTGGTTGCCATGAATTTCGGCCGGGGTACGGTAGTCAGCAAGGCCGATCTCCTGTACATACTTGCAGTTGCAGCTATGCCCCGGAGCAATGAATACCGGCATATCAAAACCCAACTGCTGGTAATAGGGGGTGATGAATGCCTGTACAGGTAAACTATTCGCAGTATTGATTATAGGAGTTGTCAACTTTTTCAGCGGTTTTAACAACAACTTTACCTCACATATGCTAAAGTTATCATTCAGCGGTATCCAGCGGTTTACCTCATCAATATCAACCAATAAGGCATTTTGCCTGATGCCTTTCAATGTCCCGATAACTTCATTATCATCATTTAATAAACTATTGATCACTACCTGCTGACCTATGTACCTGCTAAAAATAATTAGCTGCTCTGCTGTGGTTATCCTGTTCATATTGCTAAATACATTAGCAAATATAATGAAATGAATTTCAAAACCAAAAGAAAAATACTAATATTTTTATCAAAATATAGTGGTTGTAATACCAATATTTAACGCCCCGAATTGTGAGTGTGATGTATTGAAACCACTGCTAGAGAATATCTTATACACAGAGGGATCAAATACGGCAGCGAAATGGCGGGCAATGTAAAATTCAATACCAATATCACCTTTCAGTGCCAGGCTATTGTTGGTTACATTATTTAGAACGATCCCGCCGGGAGTATTTACTGCCCGTTCGAATGAGTGAATACCCAGGCCGGGTTGTAGTATACTGTATAGTCCCCATCGCCCAAACTTTTGGCGGTAACCGGCGCCGATAATTAAAAAGTCGGTAGATAGCTTACCTTTTATAATATTAGTAGGTATGTTGCGGGCAAAGCCGGTGTAATTGTTATTAAGCGCATCATAATCTATCCTGAAAAACATATCATTGATGTAAGTCGGGCGATATTCAATAGCTGTATTAACCGACAGTCCATCGTTTAACGTCGTACGGCTATTGATCAAAGGACAGCTTATACCCAGAGAGCCCGGAAAGTAGAACCTTGCGGAAACATCTTCCACCTGTGCAAATACTTTCGTTCCCAGTGTAAATACAAATGAGGCCAACAGGATTAGTCTCCTGGCGATTAGCACCATATTTGTCCTATAAAATATCGTCGTAGTGGTTTTTGCGCTCCAATTTTTGGAATGGTATTTTGACAATGTTTACAAAATTGCTATTGATGCTTTCCTGCATGTGCGTGTCAATACCAAAATGGGTATCTTCTCTATCCAGTTCTCCAAAAGTGCCGAACAGGCGGTCCCATATACTTAATACATCCCCATAATTGCAATCGGTATAGGGCAGTTTATAGTGATGATGTACATGGTGCAGGTTGGGTGTAATGAAAATAAAACCAAGGATTTTATTTGCCCTGTGTGACAGCCGGAATTCTGTATGGGCAACGATATTAGCAAATGTCTGGAATATCTGGCGGATGATAAGCACACCTATCACCGGACCCAATATAAATACCCACAGTGTTAAAAAGCAAGTGCGCACAAATGTTTCGCCCGGATGTTCCCTGGTGGTGGTAGATACATCTACTTTAAGATCGCTATGGTGCACCAGGTGGAATTTCCATAAGGGGTCTACCTTATGCATGATCACATGGTAGGTGTATTCACACAGGTCAAGCAATACAAATCCAACAATATAATAGCCCCATCCTTTGACATGCCAGTGCATCAAATTGAGCAGTCCCCAGTGATGGAAATTGGCCCATTTTGAAATAATAACAATAAAGCTTGTAAGCAGAAGTTGCACCGGTAATGCGGTAAAAATAAATAAAAGGTTTACTGATGAGTGTCTGAATTTGGTCTTCAAACTATCAGCCGAAACCAATACTTCGGCAACCCATAAAAAGGTAATTACTGAGGCATAAAGAATGATCTGTGCAGCATCTTCATGCGTCGAAAAAAAATCGCGCAGGTTAAGCATAGTTAAACAATCGGGGTATTAAAATTTAAAAAACAACGGCTAAATTATACTTTTATTTCCATTTCAGGTTCTTTTACATCATGCATTTCTGCATCAGGTTTTGAAACATCGGTAAGGGCCACTTTACCTCTTTCTTTACGCAATATTCTGTTAAAAAGAGATATCTCGCGATCAAAAAGGAATTGGAAAAATAGCTTTGTCCATGAGGTGTGATAATGTAAGGTATCATAATACTCAGGAGCTGTTTTTCTGATCTCGGGCAGCTTATTCCATGGTATAGACGGAAAGTCATGATGCTCATTATGAAAGCCCACGTTAAAGGCTACAGTATTCCATGAGCCGTAGTAGCTGTAAGTTTCCTGTTCAACGCTGTGGGTTAAATAATGTTCCTGTATCCAGCGTGCACCAAGTGGATGCAGCCCTACTGAAAACCAGAAACTTAAAAACAGGAAGCCTATGGCATGAAACCCCATGAAGTACCATATGGCGGTAGTAAACGCCGCTTGCAATAGGAAGTTTGTGATGATCCATCCGTCAACAGGATGTATCTCGCGCAAACGTGATAAACGAAATATTTGAAATATCGGGAAGAATAGTAGCCATAGCGCTTTACCCAAAAATGAGTTACTGATCAGTTTTGCTTCCCATTTGTTAGGTAGGTCTGCATCCAGTTCGTGCACGCCCTGGAATGAATGGTGCTTAATATGATATTTTTCGAACGAGATTGCGCTTGGTAGTATCTGCGGTAAGTTTGAAAGCATGGCTGCCCAACGATTGGCATTGGCATTTTTAAACAAAAGCTTATGTGTACACTCGTGTATCATCACAAACAGGGCATGGTCAGCAAAAGCGCCTAATAAATAAGCTGCCGCAAAAATAAGCCACCAGGATTGATCACGTAAAAGATAGGCGCCCACTACCTGGAAAAGCACCAGGCCTATGATTGCAAATATCGTTTTGGGGTTTTTACCTATAAGATTTCTCAGATCAGGAAATTGTTTCAGGATTTTCTTGGTTCGAATGCGATGCGGTTCAGATTCTGTGGAATAAATAAAATCGGTTTTTTTTGCCATACAAGTCTGTTTCCTTAATGCCCTTTAATTAATAACTGGTTAATTTTCTTTCTGTTACAACGACAAAATTATTGCATAGATTATCGCTTGCCGGAATTTCAGAAGGAAATGAACTAAAATTCCAGATTCTAAATATAGATTTTAATTCTGTAACAAAACGGTTTTTTTGACATTTTTATTACAAATAATTTTGATGTGCCTGGTGGAACTTGCCCGACCTGTATAGTATCCTTAGCATGCTTGGCAGTACAATAAGCAATAGTGGCAAAGCTACTATGAAGCCACCTATAACAGCAATTGCCAGTGGCTGATGCAGTTGCGCGCCGGCACCAATACCCAATGCCAAAGGCATTAATGCGATGATAGCCCCGATTGCGGTCATTAATTTGGGCCGGAGCCGGGTGGAGATGGAAAATACGATTGCCTCATTAATATCCTGCTGAACATTTCCGGGATCGCTGTTTATGTTCTCCAGGGCACGTTGTTTAAATTGTAGGAAAGTGAAAATAGCATTCTCACCGATGATCCCAACTATCATGATGAGGCCCGTATAGCTGCCTACGTTCAGTGGGGTTCTGGTAATATAAAGAGCAAGTAAACTGCCGGCAGTTCCGAGTACCGCGATGATCAATATCAGGAAAGCTATCCGGAATTGTTTGAACAGGAACAGGATTACACCAAAAACCAGCAGGCTCGCTGTAATCAGAATGGCGAGCAACTCCTTAAATGATTGCTGCTGCTGGGCATAATCACCACCGTATTCCACATGGTAACCCTGCGGCAGGCTTACCTTTTGGGCTATGCTTTTTTGTATAGCAGGTATTACGGTACCAATATTACTCTTTTCCAGCCTGGCAGAAATAACACCCATTGATTGCAGGTTTTCACGGTTTACCTCCGTTTCGCCAGGTTTTAATTCTACCGAGGCTAATTCGCTTATCGGTATCAGTTTGCCTGACGGAGTAAATATGCTCTGACTCTTTATATCACCCACACGCAGGTTATTGTTGCCAGGATATACCATCCGGATAGGCGATAATTGCTCGCGTTCCAGTAAATTGCCAATAATGTTGCCCTGCAAAGCAGTTTGTAACTGGAACTGCAGGTTTGTTGGGGTAATATTATATTGCGCCAGTTGGCTGTAATGCGGGTCGATACTAACGGATGGGCCAGCTATCACAATACCGTCAAACACATCGGCTGTGCCTTTTACCGAACTGGTGGCATCTGCTATTTGTTTAGACAGCTCATGGATTTTTTGCTGGTCATCGCCGAAAACCTTTATTTCAATAGGTTTAGTCGATGTCATCAGGTCGCCTAACATATCGGTTATTACCTGTCCAAAATCCGGCCTTAAGGCGGGTTGTGTCGATGCTATTTTTTGTCTCAGGTCGCTGATCACCTCTTCGGTGGTTTTTTCGCGGTCTTTTTTTAGCTGTATCAGGTAATCGCCGGTGTTGGGTTCAGTAATAAAAAAGCCCATCTGTGTGCCGGTCCGCCGCGAGTAAGCTTCCACCTCGGGTTGTTTGGATATGATCTTTTCCACCTCGTGCAGCATACGGTCGGTTTCTTCCAATGAGGTTCCCGGCGGCGAAGTGTAATCCAGTACGATACTGCCTTCATCCATTTCGGGCAGGAACCCTGTCTCGAGGAGTTTGGGTATGATAACTATTGCCATAACAAGACCCGCAGCGATAACCAGGCTAAACCAGGGACGGAGAATGAACCATGATACCCATTTTTGTTTTTTAACATGGTGGGTCTCTTCTTTTTGCTCTTTTAAGGTATTGTTGTGTTTGCCTTTGGTAAGCAATAAATATATTACAGGCAAGCCTATCCATGTTACAAAAAAGGAACATACCAGCGTAATGATCATGGTATTAGTGAGCACCTTGAAATAGGCCCCGGCTACGCCGCTCATCAGCACAAAAGGGATAAATATCACGATAGTACTGATGGATGAACCCACCATAGCCGGGAAAAGATAATCTATTGCCTTTTGGAGTAATTTTAGCGTGTGCTCCTCGGGGTGCTCCTCATGGGTTCGGTGTATCTGCTCCACTACCACAATGGCGTCGTCAATAATTAATCCTATTGCCGCAGCTATCGCGCCTAATGTCATGATATTGAATGTATACCCTATTCCATACAATACGATGAGGCTGAGACAAAGGGTAACTGGTATAGTGATCAATATAGTGGCACTTGCTTTTATCGAACGCAGGAAAATTACCGCAACTATAATTGCTAACAAAAGACCAATCCACAGACTATCACTCACGCTTCTGATGGAATCGTTCACAAAATCGGCCTGGATATAATACGGCTTAATAGTGACATCCCGCGGTAATATCTTTTGCAGGTCGGCTACCTTTGCGGCCATATCATTAGACAGGGAAACCAGGTTGGTGTTAGGCTGTTTGATCACCGCTATCAACACGCCATCGTGCCCGTTGGCATTGATCTTAGTATACTCAATGCCTTCCTGCACGGTTATATCGGCAAAGTCTTTTAACCGGATTACCCTTTTGCGGTTATTGTTGATCACCAGGTTGGCCAGCTCATCCTTTGCATTAATGGTTGCGTCGGTAACTGTTAGGTAGAATCTTTTATAATCAGAAAGATAACCTTCGGACTTTACAAAATTGGTATTGCTGAGCGTGGTATTGATGATATCAGGCGTAAGGCCCAATGAGCTCATTTTTTGCTTGTTCAGCGTGAGCCAATACTCTTTTACCTTGCCGCCGATAACCCTGATCTCTGAAATACCATCCACCTGCGATAGAAAAGGCTTTACTGTATAGGTAGCCAGTTGCCTTAGTTCGATAGGGGTGCGGCTGTGGCTTTCCAACGTATAGCCGCTTACCGGTAAAATAGACGGGTTCATTTTAGCTACCGAGATATTTACATCGGCAGGCAAGTCGTTCTTTATCTGGTCAATACTGGTCTGTATCCTTTGCTGGGCAAGGTCAATATCTCCATCCCAGTTCATATAGGCTGATATTTCGCAACTACCCCGACTTGTAGTACTGCGTACGGTTTTCAGATCGGGTACTTGTTTAATAGCGTTCTCCAACGGCTTGGTCACCGTCACCATCATTTTATTTACCGGCTGCAGACCTTCGTCAGCAATGATCTTGATCTTGGGGAAAGTGATCTCGGGGAACAGGGATGTTTGCAGTTTGGAATAGGCATAAAGACCGCCCATAACAACAATCAGCAACACCAGGCTAAGGGGTTTTTTATGAGATATGAAAAAATCCTGGATGGGCCTCTTCATTATTTTATGATTTTTACTTTAGCCGTATCGGGCAAACCATAATTGCCACTGACAACGATCTTATCATCGGCTGAAAATTTTGGCGAAAGTATTTCCACTTTGTCGCCCGCTTCGATGCCTTTTGTAACCGGCACCTTGATGGCAGTTGTAGGGTTGATCAGTTTCATCACCCAAAACTCAGTTTGTGTTTCATTAGCAAGCAGTGCCGATTTAGGTAAGGATGCAGTATTGCTCTTTTCTGATTTGATGATACGGGCTTTGGCCACCAGGTTTTCGGGTATTTGTTCGCCGGAGTTTACCTTTAAAACCACACCCTGCGTTTGGGCAACGGTATCAACAGAAGGCATGAACGATGCTACACGGCTGTTTACTGTTTGTCCCCCGGGCAGGATAAGCTGTATACTCTGTCCTGATTTAACATACTGGCGTAATTCATAAGGCAGCTGCATTACAAAAACAAAGCTTGAACGGTCGCTGATGGTGGCGAGGGCTTCACCATCCTGTACATAATCACCTGTTTGGTGGTTCAGTTGGCTTACATATCCCGGGCCGGGCGATTTTATTTTGTTTACTCCGGAGAATTTAAATGTTGTATCCAGCACATTGATACTGTTACCAATGGCTTGTGCTTCTTTGGTTTTGATCGTAAAAAGCAGTTCTCCCTTATTTACAAAATGGCCGGGTAAAACATTGGTTTGTTGAACGTAACCGTTAGCATTGGATTTGATATAGTTTTTTTGCTGAAAAACCGATGTGGCGTTCAGGTCAATATAGTCTGCCAGCGAGTTCTGGTCTACCGCTGTAACGGTGACAGGTGTTTGTGCTTTTACATTGGCATCGTCGTCGCCTTCGGGCTTTTCGTTGCTTTTACATGAGCACAGCCACAAAGAGATGCCTGCGATTATGAACAGGTATTTGACGGCTTTATTTGGGGTTAATGTTTTCATTTTTACCTGTTCCAGTAATTTAACTGATTGATCAATTGTAATTTGCTGATGATGGTTTGTGTCTTCAGGTTTCTGACAGTAAGGTAATTATTTATGGCTAGTATCAGGTCTGCTATTTTTACGTCCCCGGTTTGCAGTAACTGGGTATCTACCTTTATCAGGCTTTCCGAGTATTTTATCTGGTCCATTATCTGGGGCATCAGTTTGTCATTTTCATTGATCTGCTGTTTCAACTGTGCTATTTGCTGCCGGTATTGGGTATTAAAAAATGCCTTATAATTCTGTCGCGTTTCTTCCTCAAGGGAAAGCTTGCGGTATTGCATTTTTCGTTGTCCCCCATCATATATGGGTATCGATAGACTAAAACCTATGCTGGTGCCAAAATTTTTCCAGGCTTGCCCCATAAAATCGCTGTTATAGCCACCGTCGGCAAAAACATTTGCTTTTGGTTTGTAGCTGAAATCGATCTGCTGTTTGCTGTTCACCAGTTTAAGACTGTCCAGTTTATATTGCGTGAAAAAAATACTTGAACCAATGTCCGGCGGTATGCTTGTTTGTAATTCGGGTTCAGTTAATTCCATCACTGTGGTATCAGCAACCCCGGAAAGGTAATTTAGTGTGGCATAATCATTTTTGTATAACAACCGCGCTTGTGCTAATTGCAGTTGCTGCTGTTTGAGGGTAACCAAAAACGTCAGGTAATCGCTTTGACGGTACACGTTGGCGCGGGTTAGTTTTTTGAGCACATCTTCTTCGGATATCAGCAGGTTAACAATTTCCTGGCCGAATTTCACCTGTTGCTGGTCGCCGTAGGCTGTGATATATTGCCCGGTAATAGCTTTCTTCAGGTCTTGTTCGGATATTTTTGCAGTATTGTTTACTGACTGTGATTGCAGGGTAATGGCATCGACCTGCGAATTGATATTATTCTTGCTCACTATAGCCTGGTTAACTGCCACCAAACCATTTAAGGTATGCTCGTTTGTAATAGCTGAGGCATAGCCGTAACCATTGCTGGTTGGTGCGTACAAGCCGCCGCTTGTTGCTGTTACCTGGGGCTTAAGCCCGGCCCGCAAGCGCAGGCTGTCCTGCTGGTTTAAGGCTACCTGGTTGCGAAAGTCTTTTAATAAAGGGCTGTTATTTTTTGCCAGTTCAAGGTAACGGTCCAACGAGTAGCTTTGCGCCAGCGATACAGAACAGGAGACTATGCACAGAATAAAGCTGAGGAGCCACTTCATTTAAGGATCAATGTGATGTTGTTAGTTTTGCTAAAGTAAAAATTTAATTCTGGATAAATTTGGGATGCATTAGTCAAAAAGTGACTGTAAAAGTATGGTAAGACGTATCGTAACTATAATTTAATGTAAACTTTAAATTCTCACAAATTTGCCTCGAAATGGTTAGCCCGAGACCACTGCCTTCAGATTCGGTTGACTTATGAAAACGGATAAATATCTCTTCTTCCTGCAGTGGGGCGTTCTCACCGGTATTTTGAATAACCAGGGACTCGTCTGTCAGTTTGATATTAATGCGGCCGCCTTTATAATTGTGCCTGATGGCGTTGCTCAGCAGATTATTCAATAATATATCAACCAGGTAGGTGCTGGTGATGAGTTCTTTTTCACCAAGTTCGCACGTTACTATCAGTTCTTTGTCCAGGAATATCTCCTCAAATTGAATAATCAGTTCCTGTATATGTAATTTTAAGTTGATGGGATCATTACCCTCTAACAGGCGGTTCTCGATCTTCACGAGTAACAGCAGCGATTGATTTAACCGGGTCAATTTAGATACGGCGCTATACAAGTCGTTCAGTAATTTGCTTTGCTTTTGGCTAAAGCTGTCGGTTTGTATCAATGTATCCAGTTTGGAATTGATGACCGCAATAGGCGTAAGCAACTCGTGCGATGCATTTTCTGTAAATGTTTTTAAGTCTTTATAATCGCTTTTAACCCTTGTGGACATATTGATGATCACCTTGTTGAGCTCTTCAAATTCGTCGATGCTGGTTTTTTCCAGCGGGATATCCTTACTATCGGCTATATTAAAAAAGCGCAATTCTTTTAATAGGTTATAAAACGGTTGCCACAAACGGTTTAAAAGCAACCTGTTAGTTATATATAATGTAATAAGCAGTAACAAAATAACCCCGGCAGTGATACCAAAAATGATCTTGATCAGGTCCTCAGCTTCTACTTCTGATACGACGATAAGTACCTTATAATATTTGTTACCTACCGTTACAGAGGTGATCAGGCCACGCCCCGATTCAAATTCATCATCATCATCTACGTGATGGTGCCTTTTTGCGTATTTCGGGTTTTGGTAGTCCCGATAAATAGTGTTAATAAATTGCCGGGTTACAGTTCCCGGTTTGGCTTCAGTAAAAGTGATCTGCTGATCGTTGGATTTAAATACCTGCGGCAACTGGTGGTTCATGCCGACATATTCAAAAATTTCGTTTTCTTCTACTACAAGGTCCTTCTCCAACTGATTGATCAATATTAAACTAATAGCCCGGTAATAAATTATACCTGTAATCAGCATCACGATGATGGTAGTTAACAGGTTTACGCGGTTGTACCTGGCAAATAGTTTCATCAGTCTGTAAACTTGTAGCCCATGCCATAAGCGGCCTGGATATAATCGTTGCTCCCTGCTTCCATTAGCTTTTTGCGCAGATTTTTGATGTGTGAATAAATGAAATCAAAATTGTTGGCCAAATCAATACCATCACCCCAAAGATGTTCGGCTATGGCATTTTTTGAAACTACTTTCCCCTTATTGGCAATAAAATAAAGCAAGAGTGCATATTCTTTTCGGGTAAGCTTTATAGCTGTACTATTTACTTTTACGGCTTTCGCGAGCAGATCGATCCCAATCTCATTAAAAACAAGCAGGTTGCTCCCGTTAAATGTTTTACGGCGGATGATTGCAGTTACGCGGGCCCGCAACTCGGACAGGTGGAAAGGTTTGACCAGGTAATCATCAGCGCCAAGATAGAGCCCCTCTAAACGGTCATCCAGTGAGTTTTTTGCGGAGATGATGAGCACACCATCAGTGTTATTATTTTGCTTCAGGGATTTTAATATATCAATACCGCTGCCGCCGGGTAAGGTAATGTCCAGCAAAATACAGTCATATGTATAAAGACTTACCTTTGACATGGCTTCCTGGTAGTTTGATGCTGTTTCGCATATGTTACCGGCTTCCATAAAGTATTCTTCAATACTTTCTCGCAGTCCTTTTTCGTCTTCGATGATGAGTATCTTCATCCGGGTATTTTTAGGTAAATGTACAAACTCAATCTGTATACATTTTGTAGCCGATAGATTTTGTACAGGATGTTTTATTTACTTTGCCGGCATTCAATAATTCATAAAATCAATAATTCACTAATTAAAAACATATGTGGTGGATATACGCTTTGCTTTCGGCAGCTTTTGCCGCTTTGACCGCAATATTTGCAAAGGTTGGTATTAAAGGTGTTGATAGCGACCTGGCTACAGCCATTCGTACGGTAATAATCTTAATCATTGCATGGGGAATAGCCTTGTATAAAGGCAGTGCCGAAAATATAGGTACATTGAACAAAACCAACTGGATATTCCTTATCCTTTCAGGCTGTGCAACAGGACTGTCGTGGATATTTTATTTTAAAGCATTACAGGTAGGAAGAGTATCGCAAGTGGCCCCGGTTGATAAATTGAGCGTGGCACTGGCGATTATTTTAGCTGTGATTTTCCTGAAAGAGCCTATTACAATTAAGTCGGTTTCGGGGGCTTTACTTATTATTGCCGGGACCCTTGTTTTAATATTCTAACATAACTGTAACTTATTTGTTCTTATGTAAAAATCACACTACAAAACGATTATTGACAGATTTAATCCAAATTTTCTGACCATTTTCGCCCGATTTTAAAGATTCAGTGATCACCAGATTATGCGAAATATTGTTATTCTTTTAGTTTTTATTTGTTCATCGTTTATTGCTAAAGCGCAGCCTTATAATGATCCGAAAGGGCATATAAGCGGCAAGGTGGTTGATGCGGTTACCAAACAACCGGTTGATTATGCTACCGTTAGTATTTTTAAAGATGGTGGCGTAAGTCCTTTTAACGGCGTTGTAACAGACCCCAGGGGTGGTTTCACCATCACCAATTTAAATCCGGGCGAATACACTGTCACTGTCGATTTCATAGGCTATCAAAAGAAAACTATAGATCATTTAAGCATCAACAGCAGTTCGCCAAGCATTGCATTGGGTACAATAGAGATCAGCCCGGTTCAAAACCAATTGAAATCGGTTGAAATTGTCGATAAGGCGCCTGTTGTTCAGAATAAAATAGATAAAATGGTTTTCAACGTTGCCAATGATCTTACATCACAGAGTGGAACTGCATCTGACGTATTACAAAAGGTGCCGCAAGTTACTGTTGATATTGATGGGAATGTGCAATTGCAGGGCAACTCCAACATTCGGTTTTTAATTAACGGCAAACCATCGAGTATATTCGGAGCAAGCTTAGCGGATGCGTTGCAATCCATACCAGCGACCCAGATCAAAAGTATCGAAGTAATCACCAGTCCGGGTGCAAAATATGACGCAAACGGCACCGGGGGAATTATCAATATTGTTTTGAAGGATAGCAAGATACAGGGTGTAAATGGTAACGTCAACCTTTCGGCAGGTACGCGCCGCGAGAATGCCAATGCTAATTTAAATGTGCGCAAAGGTAATTTTGGTGTAAATGCATTTTTTGGCGGAGGTGAACAGATTAACAGCACTACCATTAATACGTCGGATAACAAATCATATAGTGGCAATACACTTACCGATTTATATCAGAATGGAAACAGCGCTTTTACAAGAGGTGGCTTTCACTCAGGTATAGGATTTAACTGGGACATAACCAAGAAAGACGCGCTGACCGTTTCATTTGGATACAATTATTTTAAGAACCATAACAATGGCCCAACACGACAGGATTCAAAACAGATTGATTTGTCGGCGGATACAGTTATGTCTGACATATCGACCTTGCGTAATTCGGACAGCCGTTTCAGAGGACGGTATTTTGACTATAGCGTTGACTATAAAAAGACTTTTAATAAAGAAGGACAAGAGTTAGATATATTATTTACCTCAAGTTATGGTAATAATCAGTCTGATTTTATTCAGCAAACCGATTCTCTGGCCACCAGGCATTATTCTGGAATTAGAAGCAATAACCCCGGTACAGATCATGAAACCGATATTTCTATTGACTATACTCAACCGATAAGTAAAAAATTCACAATTGAAACTGGGGCTAAGGTGGTACTTGAGAATATCAATAACTCTGTAGTTACTGATACTTTGGCCGGAGATGCCTGGCTGCCGAATGCCAATCAGACTTATGGATTTAGCTACGACCGTAAGGTGTATGCTGGTTACCTTTCTACAACTTTTTCGATATTCAATGACTTTATAAATGGTAAAGCTGGGTTAAGAGATGAATACACTACAACGTCAGCCAATTTTCCGGGGGCCCAAAGTATTCCATCCTATAATACCTTAGCGCCATCGCTGGTTTTGTCTCATAAAATTGATGAAACACAGTCTTTGAAATTAAGTTATAGTTACCGTATTGAACGTCCTGATTACGGCAGCCTTAATCCATTTTACAACATCAGCGACCCTCATAATATTAGTACTGGTAACCCAAATTTGAAGCCCGAAATAGGGCACAATTATGAATTTGGTTATAACAAATCGTTCAGCCAGGGAGCCAATATCTACATCGGGGCATTTTATCGTTATAATACCGATGATTTACAATCATTTACCACGCATCATGATACTTTGACCCTTAATGGCACAACTTACAGCAATGTTTATTTAAGCCAGCGTTACAACATCGGCACCGAAACCACAGAGGGGATTACTTTATTCGGATCATTACCGGTGACTAAAAAACTGAACCTGCGTACCAACATGATGTTCTCAAATAGGATAACTACCAATCCCGGTAACCCTCAGGTAAGCGGCTTCATGTACCGCATCAACCTGAATGCAAGTTATGATTTTGGTCATGACCTGATAGGCGAGGCATTTGTTAACTACAATTCATCACAACGTACTATACAGGGCACAAGGCCGGTATTTGCTTTCTATAACCTGGCCTTTCGTAAGCAGTTTTGGAATAAAAAGGCAAGTATTGGTGTAACCACTACAGATCCGTTTGCCGCGTATCTTAACCAGACATCCACTACCAGCGGCACTAATTTCACACAGACTAACCTACGCCAGATACCGTTCCGATCTTTTGGTATTACTCTGAGCTATAAGTTTGGTAAACTGGAATTTAAGAAGGAAAAAGAAGATAATAACAACAATAATGATAACGCGGCCCCGGATAATAACGGTGGCAGTAAATAATTCCAGGTTGCTTATTTGTTAGGATTGCATTAAATTGTAGTTAATCGTTAACAAAAAATTAATGTTTAATTATTAAACGGTTAATGTATTTTTGACACTATGCCTAAGAATAATTTGCCTACATATGCTATTGTTGAGTTGCTGATTAGGTTAGAAAAGCATAACCCGGCTATTGGCGACTACAAAAATCATACGGAATTTGATGATGGAGTGATGGTGAAAACCACTGGCGGGAGTATCGGTTTTTCGAGAGAATTGGTCACCCAGCAATTTGATAATCCTGAGCAGATCACCGATACCGGTCTGAAAAAAGTTGCGCAATTATTCCAGTCTCAAAATTAAATTTCCTTAATTTGTCAGGGTCGCGTACCGTACTCCGTTGACTTAATTAACAGAACCGGTCATTTAGCGCTCTAATCCACTTTTTATGTTATAAATACAGCTTGGTAAAGTGTTGTATTTTGCTGATATTTAGTAAAATAAATCGATCCTCATAACTTCTTTAATTTTGAAAATTAAAAATTTAGTTATAGATTTATTTCAACCAATTATACTGTCCCAGTCGCTGGAATAATTTTTCCTTTTTCTTTCATTTTGATTCTGGCGGGTGAATGACATTTAACAATTTTAAACCACCGTTTGCTATGAAAAAGATAGTTTGCGCCATTACAATGTTTGTAGGGTGCCTTAGTCTGCATGGTTATTGTCAGAATGATAATTCAGTTATAAATAATGTAGTTTCCGGACTAAAACCTTTATCCGGAAACCATATTATTGAAAAGGCATACCTTCATTTTGATAAACCGTACTATGCGGCAGGTGATACGATGTATTTTAAGGCTTATGTGACTTTGGGAGAGCATTTCGATCTTTCAAAGCTGAGCAGCGTATTGCACGTAGATCTTGTTGGTCCCGAAAATGCAATCATTAAGTCAATAAAAATGCAATTGTTTAATGGCGTAGCATGGGGCGATTTTTCGTTGCCGTACGCATTGCACGAAGGAAATTACCGGGTTCGGGCTTATACCAACTATATGCAAAATGCTCCGGATTATTTTTTTGATAAAACGATACCCATCGGCTCAGTTATGAATACCGGAATGGCGGCAAACAACACATCATCTGCACAAAGCAGTAAAGCAGATATGCAGTTTTTTCCTGAAGGCGGCGAACTGGTAAGTGCCATGGTATCGAAGGTTGCTTTTAAAGCGATAGGTACTAATGGGCTTGGATTAGATATAAAGGAAGGAACCGTTATCGATAATACAAATAGCCCTATAGCTTCTTTCAAATCTTCCCACTTAGGAATGGGAATGTTTTACCTTATGCCCGAAGAGGGAAAAACCTATAAAGCCAAAATAACTTTTGCCGATGGCACAAAAGGCATGTTTGATCTGCCGGCTGCTATGAGCAAAGGTATCGCTTTGGCGGTAAAGGATACACTGGGTAAAATGTCTGTTGAAATACATACTAACAGGGCTTATTTCCAGGATAATCAGAATAAGAACATCAATATAGTCATTTACGGAGGGGGATTTGTAAATACCGTAAATGCCAGGCTGGATAGTCGCAGGCTAAGCATGGATATTCCTAACAGCCAGTTTCCTTCGGGAGTGGTGCGGGTGACATTGTTTTCGCAAAGCGGTGACCCGCTGAGCGAACGCCTGCTCTTTTTGAAAAATCCGGACATGATAAACCTCACTTTAACCGGCAATAAGAGTGTTTATGGCAAGCGTGACAGGGTATCATTAACTCTGAATGCGAAAGATAAAGGGGTTAATGCAGAGGGGCATTTTTCTGTCTCTGTTATTGATGAAAACAAGATTCCTTTTGATGAAAATAACGAGGCTACCATCTTGACCTATAGACTGCTAACCTCGGAATTAAAGGGGTATATTGAACAACCTAACTATTATTTTTTGCAGAATACAGATCAAACGGCTGCTGATTTGGATGTGCTGATGCTTACGCAGGGTTACCGCCGTTTTACCTGGAAACAATTGCTTGATGACCGCGATGCTGCTTTTACTTATGTGCCTGAAAAAGCACTGGAAATAACAGGTACTGCCAAAACAACGTCAGGCTCGCCTGTGAGTGGTATGGATGTGATGTTAACGAGTACAAGTAGTAATAGTATGCTGGGGGATAAAACAGATAAAGACGGAAAATTTAAATTTAATATCCCTTCTTTCCCGGACAGTGCATTGTTGACGTTGCAGGCCACCGGATCGATCAAGAGCCGTAAGGCGACAGTTTTCACCGTAGATCACGGCACCGCCGTACCAGAGGTGGCAAATAAACAGCTGCCTGGCTTGCAAAATAATGTTAATCAATCCATGATAACGTATCTGAAAGTGAACCAGGCACTGCATAATGATCTATATGGGAATGTCCCTGCTCAAATAACCGGAAGTCACTCTGATGAGACAGTGTCAGGAGATGAGATAAGAGGAGCAACATCGTTAATAGCAGCACTGAGCGGACGTTTGCAAAATGTAAATTTCGTGCAGGGAGTACCCTATTTAAAAGGTCAGTCATCCAAAAATCCGATGCTGGTGGTGGTCGACGGGAAAATAGCAGGCAGTTATGTTAATCTGGACAATATAAGCCCCGGTGATCTGGAAAAGGTAGAAGTATTAAAAGGTGGAAATGCGGATAGCTATGGCATATATGGCAATTCGGGTGTGCTGGCCATTACTTATCGTACCGGTGCCTCTAAAAATATTATACAGAATGCATCCTATAAGTATAATGCCAAAAATGTAGTTAAAGTAAAGACTGTTTCCACCGGCGAGTCTAAAAACAATTATATATCGTCGAACCTGGGAGGGTCCGGGCATGCCGACCAGGTAATGAAAGCCGCTGACATAGGTAATTTACCATCGTTGTCCACCGCATTAAATGGCCGTCTCCGCGGGGTTATATTTGTAAAAGGGGTGCCTTATTTAAGTACAAGCATGATAGTACAAAATGGAGTGCAAGGCATTGAACCCATGTATATTGTTGTCGATGGAAGCCCATATAACTCGCCCCAGGGTGTGGACGACATTAATCCAAAAGAAGTAGAAACTGTAGAGTTACTAAAGGGTCCAAGTGCAAGTATTTACGGTATGAATGGCGGTGCAGGGGTGCTGGTGATCACATTGCGTTCAAAGACAGCGGATGTTGAAGTGGACAAAAGCACTTTGGGTACATTGGTATTTCATGCAAGAGGGTTTTATGCAGCACGGGAATTTTACTCGCCTAAGTATGAAAATAAAACAGTTTCGCGCAATAAGACTGATTTACGAAGTACGATATTCTGGGCACCTGAACTGGTGACAAACAAAGATGGGAATGCCTCTTTTGAATACTATAATTCTGACGGGCAAGGCTCGTTCCGGGTAGTGGTGGAAGGTGTAGATAACAATGGGAATATTGGCCGGCAGGTGTATCGTTACAAGGTGGAATAGCTAAAACCGTCTCCCGATAATCATTTTAATGATTGCACGGTCGGCATTACCGTTGGTCAAAGCCATGCCAAATCCTGCGTTAAACTCCCAGTTGGGATTAAAGTTAAGATCGGTTGCAAGGAACAATTGATGGTCCTGCTGCTTTATCGGGTCGTAGTAAAAAAAGGGTCCTGTGCT
>Ga0307510_10001755_pt1 | contig 24174 bp, 29 predicted proteins | sample 12_EM_MG_FD_207224 | JGI IMG/M metagenome (GOLD analysis project Ga0307510, IMG submission 207224) | Populus trichocarpa ectomycorrhiza microbial communities from riparian zone in the Pacific Northwest, United States - 12_EM | ecosystem: Host-associated > Plants > Roots > Unclassified | place... | reverse complement strand
GAATTACAGTTTATTGTCCGAGCCTTTCGCTATAAGACATGTGGAGACAGTATCCTAATTGGAGTATGTACTGGCGACTCCACTGCAACGACTATGGGTACGAGGAGAATTGTGCTAGGGGGCATTTACGAAAAAACAGACGCGGGGTCTAGAAAAAGAAGAGAAGATCGAAGTAAATAAGGCGAGCGGTCTTACCTGCGCGAACGTCGATCCAGTCAAGGGGGGTCAGGTCGGGGGGGAAGCGGCAGGAGGAAGGCTTGGGTGGCGAGGAGGAATTCTCCTAGTTTTCGACCTCCGTGGTAGGTGCCGAAGATGTATTGTTTGGTGGTGGTGGGTTGTGGGCCAAAGATGTCAGACCGGTGTCTGTTGTGGAGAGAACAGTGGAAGATGACGTGTTCGATGGTGTAATGTAACGGATAGGTAGCAATGGACCGCTACACGGGCAGATGGTGACATCCCTGCATCAGGCCGGAATTTGTCGGAATAATCGGCATGGAAGCCGTGGCGAGGGGTGAGTTGGATGGCAGCCGACAGGATGCGCCACAGTTTCAGAGAGAGGGCCCCTTGGACGAATGGGGGAGGAGTGGAGTCTTCCGGGGGCGGGCATGAGATCCATGGAGCCGACGAATGGGTATGGTGGTTGGATATATAGTCGGATTTCCAGGAGTCAAAAGCTTTCAGCTTTGGAGGGAGGATAGATCGAGGGGGCATTGGCGCGATGTGGCGGGTAGCATCAGAGGAGGCGCGTTCCAGATTTGGCTTCCGACCCGACAGACCTGACCACTTGACTGAAAAGGATCTGAGTTCCGCCTGGTGAAGCTCATCCAGAGCCAAGAAAGAAGGAGAGTCCCCTAAACAATAATAAAGGTGGTACGAGAACGGCGTAGCCTTTTCGTCTTTGTTCATACTTTGCATCCTGTAAAGCTGATCTGTAGAGTGCATTTCCTCTCGGACGTGGTAGTCCTGGAACGGTAAAGGAGAATATTAATCGTGAACGTTGAAAGTGAAGGATGGACGTTAACTCGGACGGTGGCCAGCTTCGGGTAGAGGTTAGCAAATGCCGCACGCAAGTTGGGTGAGGAAACGGGAGGATGCGGGGAGGATGCGGTCCACCGATCGTACGACCCCTATTGCGCAGTCGAAAACTGAGGAGGCCACATGGTAATGCAGATTGTGCCAAATGTGCAATGCAATAAATGCGATATACAAGGTGAGCTGGTGGAGGTGTGAAATTTTGATATAGGCTATGTGCCAAGTTATTAATAAAGGACAGTTCGCCGTGCAGCTGGGTAAGATCCAGTGAAGACTTATGATAGCCGAACCGCGCATTGGACACATTCCTTTACGTGGCCAATTCAACGCTGCATCGATGAATGTGGCAGGTGTGCTGCGGGAACGTTCTGCGTTCTGCGACCCGACAGGATGGGCAGGCGCTTCGATCTCCCGCGCCGTACTCGCACCGTTAGGGCGCACTAAGTCTATGAGTCAAACGTGCAGAGAATAATGACTGCCCTCCAGAGCTGCCGTGCAGGTGTGGATTCGGGCTAGGTCATAGGGAGGAAATAGTGAAAAGGGCCAAAACGAGTTCCATTTTGCTTGTCAGGAAGTCGGCGAAAAAGAACGGGTTGCGTAACGCCCTGGCATACGAACAAGTAGAAAGACGCCCTGCACGGCGGAAATTATGTAGAAGGGCGAGACTCATATCACATATCGGTGAGTGCAAGCGCAAGATCTAAAGAGTGGAGTCACATCTAGAGGCACATAAAGAGCACGTGACATGATCATGGGGTTTGACTTGGGCGCTCATCCGATAAAGGGGTCCACCCGATGCGCTATCGAGTGTTTCTCTTGGAGCCACTGGTCCCCATGGCCGATCCGATATCGATAATGGCGCAAGGTTCAGAAAAGGTCACATTGTTAATGCCCGGGATATAGAGATTAAAGACTTGACTTTAGACAGCGTTGTGGTAAGCGCGTGAGGACGTTCGACGTAGAAGCCAGCATAGATGCCCTCGTGATTGAGAGATAGAGGGGAGATCTGCATGAGTGAGTGGAAAAAGGCGAGAGTCGATGCTGGAGATAGAGCTCCCAAGGAGGACCAAAGTCGAAATTAGAGGGTGTAGATTATGTATGTGGGGGAATGGTGATGAATGTGGGAATTCGAGGATAGGGTTTGGACCACGCGGTAGCACTTTAGTGGCATATCTACTTATAGGACGTGAAGGTGACGTGTGTAGGGTGATAGAATTCTAGATTGACCATGTCATGGACGTGACACGTGCTAAGGAGAGAGAACCATTCGGTGATAGGTGAGCGAGCCCTGACAAGGCGACAAGGACGACAAATGTACGGAAGGAGCAGTCGGTTTACGGCCAACACGTTCCTAGTACCAGTGCTGGTCGGAGATCACGACATGACCACTTTGGGCTCAATACAGCGGCAGAGGAGCACAGCGAGCAGAGCATAGCATCGCAACCCAGCCACACGCCTTGCTAAGCTCCTCTTGATTTAGCTCGACAACGGGACCAAATCCTCAACCCATTTCACCTTCTTTTTTAAAAGTCACCTACTGTATGCAAAGGCGGAGCGCCGTTCATAGGCGAACCCGAGCTCGAGGCGAACAAGGCCTAGACGACCGGGAAACGGCAACCGTTCTGCCTCGTTCAACCCTCGTGGACACGGCCTCTCATGGGCCACTCATCCCACTCCCATCCTCTTCTGAAAAGTCACCTCCTCTCCCTCCCCGTTCCCCGCTTCGTCCACCACCTCGTCCCATACTCCCTCAAGTCCCCACAAAGGACTCCCGCCACACCACACAAGTCATGCCTTCCCCAATGTTGCGCATGAGTTCCTCCACATCCTTCTCAATTGACACCCTCGTCGACACACTTCCGACCACAAACATCATCATCGATAGCGCGTTTCTCACCGACAAACCAAGAGCCCCTCCCTATCTCTCCATGCCCCGAACCCCGTCTCCCGACAAACCTCTCCCAATTACCCCTTTGTCCCCCTCATCACCAAACTCCATGGACGACAGCACTCTCGACAGCCCTTCCCTCCGAGACCCAACAGATTCTCCTCCCCCCTCTGCCACCCTACCTACGAAGAACATCTCAACAGGACTCTCCAAGCGAACCCACGCTCTCCTCGAACTCATCGAGTCCGAGCGCGCCTATGCCTCCGACCTCACCCTCATTTGCGACGTTCACCTCCCCGTTGCCCTCGGTACGTGCCTTCCCTCTTATTTCCTCACTTTACATTTCTTATCACACACACCTCTCCCTCTCCCAGGAAATGAACCCCAAATCCCAACTCCGCCTGAATCATCCTCATCATCCATCCGTACGCTCTCTCATGCTTCCGGCTCATCCGTCACGTTGCATGGGCCTCCTATGTCGCGCGACGACGCCCGGATCATCTTCAGTAATGTGCCCGAGCTAGCCGAGTTCGCTGACGACTTCGTCACTCGCCTTGAGATCGCACTGGGCCATGTCCTCCCGAGCGGGGCGGGCGAGGACAGGGTTGGGGCTCTCTTCATCGAGATGGTGCGCTGACGTCCTATGGCGCTTCTCTTCCGGCAGCTAACTATTCTCAGATTCCTCGAATGGAACGACCATACATGCATTATATCACCCGTCACCCAGCCTCCCTAACACATCTTAATGCCCTCCCCCAAACCCCTGCGCTTGCCGCCTATCATGCCACGACACGCACCCGTGCCCAGCAGCTTTCTCACGCCTGGGACCTTCCATCACTGCTCATCAAACCGGTGCAGCGCTTACTCAAGTATGCCCTTTTATTACACGCTATCATCGAAGCCACCCCAGATTCCCACGGTGACAAGGAGAACCTCCGCCGTGCCAAGTCTATGGTCGAGGCCGTTTCGCATGCCGTCAACGAGGGACAACGGCGACGTGAGATCGTCAAAGAGGCTTTCGCCGCCGGAAAGCCCGCTGAATTACTCAAAAAGAAGGGTCTCGGAATCGTCGGGCGGGTGCGTACCGGTGTCGCCACTCCTAGAAGCATATCTCGGACCGACAGCGAAGAATACGAACGCGTCGCGCGCATGGGACGGCAAATTTCGCTTGCAGAAGAGTTCATTCAAAAATTCGCCAAGGAGACACTCGAGTGGGTCAAGTTCGTGCAGACCCTCACGTCTGTGTTACGCGTGTGGGCCGAGGGCTTCGGTCGTGTGATCGGCCTCGGTCCTGACGTCACCTCGGAAGCATTTGACGCGTTTTTGGTCGTTGTCGACAAACAGCTCTCAGCGCTTTGTATTGACCTCGAAGTTCTTGTCAAAGAACAGCTCTTACCACAGCTTCGCATTCTTCACGACACCACGAAACGCCCTGTCTTGCTCCTTGAAACGCTCCACGCCCTCGAACCCCATCATTACGCCCTAATACAACACAACCCTGCCAAGGGCCGCCCACCGTCTGCGCTTAACGAAGCTTCGATTGCATACGTTGCGCTACGCGCGCAGCTTTGCAATGAGCTTCCTGCCTACGTTGGACTCCTTCACAGGGGTGTGGCGTTATGCGTGGGTCAGCTGGTGAAGTGGCAGTCACGCTTATGGCGCGACATTCGCATGCGTTGGAGTGATTTGTGGGATGCATTGCGTGTGGAGGGAGAAATGAACGCAGGAAGCGAGGAGACCGAGCGCGTCTGGCGAGCGCGGTGGGAAGAAGCGGCGACCGACCTCCAAACCCTCAACGTCATTCATCTCGAAAAGCCAACTCCCCGCTTAAAGCAGGCTCGTACCGCCACGTCTACGTCGCCGCCGTCCCCGACAGCTACTCGGATAGGCGCGGGATCGCTCGAAACAGCGCGCTCGGCACCGTCAGATACGCCTTCAGTGGTAGACTCCGCAGCCCCCGCACGCAGGAAACGCAGCTTCACGTCGAGTGCCACTCCACAACGGCTTGGACGCCAGCCATCGACGGAGAGCCTGCACTCGCTACGCTCCGCCAAGTCGTCGTCCGGACACGGGCACTACATCGACGCGCCAGAGTCACCACCACGTCGCACGATGGCGCGGCAGACGAGTATGCCCATGTCCCTGCACCAGTCTTCGTCACAGGGCAAGCTAGCGGATTCGTTTAGGCGCGACGGACGGGAGAAGGACAGGGATCGTGACGAGGTGCAAAGCGCGCGCGGTGGCGCGACGAACGGCTCACTTCTCCCCTCTGTAGCGCGGCGCAATGCGGGCCCGCGACGCCCACGTCCGTCGGATGCTCACCACCATCCGCCATCTCACGCCGGACACCGGCACCACCCACCGGTTCCCTCCATGCCACAGCTGACGGTGAGCTCGCGGTGGTACCACGCGTCGCCGTTGTACACGTGTCGCGTGGTACACGAGTGCGATGCGCCAGAAGACGTGGATTGGTACGGCCTTCCGTTCTTCAGGCTCTTCATCGGCGACATATATCACGTTCTCAAGGAGGCGGGCCACCCGTCGCAACACAAAGACTTGCCTTTGGCCGTCGACGCGGGCGCGGACTGCTTGCTGCTCGCGCGCGACATGCACGGCGAGTTGGGTTGGTTGCTCGCGAGCTTTATGTACCCCGTGGATTGACAATGAACACCACCTTTTTTTTTTTTTCTTGCATTTTGTGTGCTTTTTTTCTTCCCCCCTTGCAAACCGTGTACACTCCTTTGGTTTTTTTTTTGCTCTGGAGTCTTCCCTCCCTGTGCAATACTGACAATACTCCCTTCACCTCTCTCGGCCCCTTTTCCATCATGGATGCGGATCTATCTCTCGTTATCTCGTCTACCGGTCTAGAAGTTGGGGGTATATCATCACTGAATATGTTTTGTAGTCGTCCTCCGTTTTTTGTATGTGTAACATGCTAGGCACCGTGGCCAATTCAAGACGTTAAAAACTCCCATCGCTTGTTTGTTCCTTACCACCCAAGGCAGAACTACCAAAATTCCCCGAGGTACAGCGTCTTGTCAACATTTACCCACATACCCCCCGAAAAAAAGGTGTATGTTTCTTGATCCATTTCTCTGGTTACCTTTCTCCGGCAAAAAGGCATATATGTCGTATCCACACTGCATAGCAATGTCTCACCCCCAAAAGTTGCTACGTAGTACAATATATTTAATTTAAAAAGACATTTTTTTTTCCTTTATATTTATTTATTTTTCCCTTTTTTTTCCATGTTCGGAATTGCTATGGACAAGATCCATTCACCTACAAGCAAAAAAAAAAAGAGGGGAGGGGTGAGAAATAGAGGAGAAAAGATCCCATCAAGTCATTTTTCACCCTGCGTGTCGTGTAGTAGGGTTCTGAACCGACTTTTTTTCTCTCCCATAATTGGGACCGGCCCGGACCCGGGTGTATCTTCTCGCGGGCCCCGGAAATTCAAATTGGATTGCACCCACATCACACATACGTCCCATGACAGTCATTCGACTCCCTCTGTCGTCGCCACTCACAGTAGACCATTCCTCACCACCGCCATCATCGCGGCCGCCCTCAGCCGTGAAGGCAGACCGTTCCAAAGGTAGTAGTACAGAATCACACGCCGAGTCCTATCGCATTTAGTAAATTGTTACCTCCCGTACCTTTCAATCGACGGTTTCCATAGCATAATATACATACAATGTAGAATTGTATATTCGAATATTTAACCCAGTCCCTGATGAGATAGCACCCAAGATGAAGATGGTGCGTTGGCCCGTGACGACCGACTGTCATTCTCCTTGCGCCATACCAGTTACAGTATACAGTTACAATGCATCATGGGCGTTTCTTGGGAAGAAATCTTGTGCCGCGGTTCCCCAACTAGCCGAAGATCGAATGCAGCAAGCGAGGGACGAACCCCCCAATAAGTCGTAATGATATCCAGGGCAAGGCAAGGTCGTGGGGAACCCGCCGCCCGAGTTACCGTTGGCACGGTTTCCCCGAGTCCAGGCACTCACTGTTCGTTCAGGCCATCACGATGGCAGGGAAGAGCATTTCTGGGTTGGTGGGTGGGCGCGGCCGGCGCAACCCAGCTGACCATCCGCTTACGCTCCGAGTCCGAACCCCGACCGACTCGAACCACCCACTGGCCGCTGGCACTGGCACTGCACTTGCACCCTCCAATGCAATGAATGAATAGTACAGTACTACGATAGTACAGCTCCCTCATCACTTCGTCACGGCGAAGGACCGACCCTGTGGCGTTCCTTGGACGTTCGCCAAGACGTCAGTCCGTCGCTCACGTTCGTGCTCCGCCATTCAAACTTACACGGCTATTCGTACTGCGCCGAGTTCCAACATCACATGGCAGAGGCTCCAACTGCCGGGCAAGATTTGACGGTGAGCAATGAACGAAGCATACAAATGTTTTTGCCAACCTAGGAAGGCGCGGGAATAAACTCAGAACTACAGCTGTCATAAACCACGACACGGACACTCACTGCCTTCGCAACCGTAGGTGATGAAGCTCGTACATGTCCCGGTAAAAATCTCCTGTCCATCACAACGAATCACAAGTACCCAAGATACATCATGCACAAAACAACACAAAGGCTTTAGTCCATTGTTCACAAATCCACAAACGCAGAATCCGTCTTAATTCTTTGGCTCTGGCGGCTCATGCTCGCTCGGATCCATCTCGCGACCATCCTTGTCGAGAGGCCAGAACGTGTTCCTGAAAAGACCCGTTGGGTCGTACTTCTTCTTGAGCGCGACGAGGCGCTCCCAGTTCTCGCCGAAGGAGGCGGCCACGCGCGTGGGGAGCTCATGTCGTCCAAGGAACTGCGAGTTGCACCACTGTACATGAGGACACCCTCATTCACACCATGAAAAGAGAGCTTACCGAAGGAAAGGCGCCACCACATGCCACAGGCTTCATCGTCTCTCGAAGCCACTGTATTACGGGGAAGGGAAGGAAAACAATATGACCCGTGGTCAGCGGAGACAAGGGGGGGAGAATATCTTCTCACATCTTCGGCACTGGAGACGCAGCGTGGGTCATCGATGCCCATTTCCCACTGGTGTAGAGCCGCAATCGTGAATGCGGCTTCGCGGCGCGACTTGGGAACGCACGTCCCTTCAAAATCGGCAATGGCCCCACCTGCGAGTTCAAAGAGCCACGCTGACACATAGCACTCGCACATCAGAACCGTGCTTCTGTGGAGATACAAAGGGCGAGAAGAAAGACAGACTTACTGCACCCGACCGGCGTGTCCGCAAAGTCAAGCACGGTCTGGTTGATCGCCTCGTCTGGTAAGGACGTGATAAGCGCGGAGCGGATGTACCACTGGTTTCCGCGCCTGCCGCGGAGGACCTGCGCGACGCTGTCCTGCTGACTCAAAAAGGTCTTCTCGTGCACCTCGTTGAGTAGGCAGCGCTCGCCTGTCCACGAACTGATGGCCTGGAGGTATTCCAGACCATGTTCCTTCGGTCCGACGTAACAAATCTGGATCACGACCAGCGAGTCCTTGTCCGCGGGGCCGGCGGTAAGAAGCACGTTTGCGTAAAGCTCGCGCGGTGCGCCCTTGACGCAATCACGGAAATGCCGCAGAAGAGAGGGCGCCGTCGCGCGGTGGAAGCGGCTTCTCACGGGGATGCCGTCAAAAATCCGCAATCTCACAGACGAATGGCGGCGAGGAAGACGTACTAGATCAGATTGCCGGCAAAGACGACGGGTACAGGATACGCGCGTGCTTTGAAACGGGTCGCAACGCAGAGTGTCGGGCCACTACCGCGCAAACCCCACCAGAGATCTAGAGTTTCCTTGTTAGAGAGCACGGCGGAGGACGGGACGACAAAACGTACCTGGATGCTCATTCTCGTTCACAATGACAATTGACCCGTCCGCCAGGACTACCTCTGCTTCTACCAAATTATCAATACTCAGGCCATGTAACCTGCTCAAAAATCCAAAGCCGCCAAGCACCATCACAGAAGCGCCGACCGGATGAGCCGAACTATCACAACCAATCCGCGGCAGAAGGAAAGAAGAGGAAAAAAAAAGAATCAGATGGCCAAGACAAAGACCAGAGGACGTCAGAGAAGATACACGCACAATGGAACGTGATACGGCACAACGCCGTCGTCCAGGGGGTGGTTAGCTGTGAATAGGTCGACATCCTTCTGCTTTGCACCCGCGCCAAAAGAAACGTAGGCATGCGTATATGGCGGCACGGGCCTCGTCAGATGGGGTGGCACGTCTCCTGCAAAAAGCGGATGCGCCAACAACGCCGCGTCGGCGCCCCACGAAGTCGTCGACGAGAGCGGTGTGGGTGGGGAAACCCCGAACACGGGCGGCTCCGCATTGTCCATATATGCGAATGGGTCGGGGCGCGAGGGGGCACTCTCGAAGGATTCGGTAAACGCGAACGGTGAACCGTGGGGTGCTACAGATATGGCGGAGTCTAGGTTCGACGGGCTCGATGTGCCAGGAGTCGTAGCGAGGGTTGACCAACCGGGCCCCGAAGCGGAGGAAAGCGGGCTGGTCTCGCCGCCACTGCCCGAATGCGTGACGAGGCTGGGGGAAGAATTATCGGGTTGCGACGTGAGTGGCCCGCCAACGGGAGGGAGGGTAGTGACAGTAAGCAAGCTACTGTCGAGGCCAACGGCCCGGCGGCTAATCGGAAGACGACGGGGTTCCTCGCCAAACTCATCAGGCGGCAGCGGGGTCCCGTGCAAAAAGCTTGCGACGGCGGTGGATGCGGTGCTGTACAACCACGCGATCGGCAAGTCGTTGGGAGCGGGCGGCCCGGTTTGCCCTGTTTGCTCCGAGTTGGCCTCGTGGCTCTCGCCATCAAGAGGGCGCATCCGCGCGGCAGGACCAGACGGGTCAGTTACGGGTTCGCCGACTCGAGCTTTACCTTTGCTGATGGACAAGGCGGTGTCACGCAGGCTGGTGTACCCATCTCCTTCTCGTTGCGGCGGTTCGATGTCGATATCTTGTATCTTGGAGAGGTCGATGATAATGTCGCCGTTGATCGCCCAACCGCCTGTACCATACCCACCTGCCTTGACGGATGGCGACAGTCCGTGCTTGTTACAGAATATCATTATCCTGCAAGGATGTCGGTGGGGATAAGAGCGCAAGATAACAAGGCCGCATACTGTGAGACATCGTGTGCGTCAAGGGGAAGTACGACGGCCCTCGAAGTGTTCAGAACGTTTCCGTTGAACAGGCGTGTGTGCTCTTGGTAACTAGGGGGGGACAAAGGAAATGAGGAACGAGTGTTAGGAGACCGAGACTTGCGGCGGTGACATACTGGCCATCACCACGGCGGTAGACCTCGCCTCGGACATTCGCAGTGAGCTCGTCAAAGAGAGCTTGGGCAAGTGTAGGTGAGGCGGTCGTCGTTGTCGTGGTGCTGTGAGACTGTTCAGTGGGCTCCATCGAAAGCGATGCTGTTTCGACAGCGAGTGATAGGATGCAAGACGGGCTCTTATAGTGCCGCACAGGCCCACGCCCCCCCCCCTTCAAGAGTTCCGCAAACCTAAGTGTCTGATGGAGCGGCCTCGACCGTCGACCAAGAGCATGGAATTTCTTGGGAAGCTTGCCTGTATTGGGATGGGTGGTGCCCCATGCAATCGCTGGGTAACTCCCGATTATGCCATAAGAGAGACGAAAAAAGGGAGTGGCGCAAAGAGCTGCCCCGGAGGGACAAGACGTGTTTGGTGAAAAGGACGCCGGAGAGTGGTGACCCACAAGATGGCACAGCATCAAAAGCGCTGGAAATGGGACGTAAACGAGCTTCTTTGATGTGTCCGTCTCCCCAAATGGTGAAACCGCCCTGGCAGGCTCGACACCGCCGGTACCCGTGCCCCATTCCCGGTTCATGGAACAGGGTTCAAGTTGGACGGCGAAGTGAAAAAAAAAGGGGGGGGGGCTGTCCAGGTTTTTTATCTGCAAGGTGATGTTCGAATTTTTTTTTCCCTGAGGAATGAAGAGAGCTGAAGCAGGCGCTCCGCGTGAAAGGAACGATTTCACGCGCAGTCACGGATTGATTGCACAGCACAGAGAGCACACGACCGACTTAGCACAACGTCCGAGCAGGTTTATTGCCCCACCATTACGTAATATTAAAAAACCTGTTCGTTTGCGTTGCGTCATCAATTCATCGATGGGACACACACAACACCCCACTCGTCTGATGTCATCTAGATTAAATCTTCCTCAGAAAGGCTTTGAGACTTATGAGATCATGTTTTGTGGTACACTGCTTTAAATGACGTCCCATAGCTCTCGAACACCTCCAAATCTTGCTTATGAAGCTAGTCTCAGTCCTCGTCGGATTCCACCCTCCAGGAAAAAAATATTCTGACATATCGTCTCACGGTCTCAGGCTCAGGGTCACAGATTCCGCTCTAAATCCTGTATCCTCACGGTGATCCCTGCTCGTTGTGTGTCCAATTGATACATGCCACTCGTATCTCGTTAAAAGCTTTAACGGCATGGTCTGTTCGATCCCGACGATCCGGCTTCAAAATAGCAATATCATATCACAAGTACAGTTCCTAGTGGTGATGCCGCGTTGTTCTCGGGAAAAGATCCTCCTCACAAGGCCCAAGCCTCTGGCGCAATCAAGAAGATAACATCACCAAATACAAAAAACGTTTCCTCCCAGCCTTTCTTCGCCTGTGAGGCTGTGAATGGCTCGTATTGTCGTTCCAGTCATAGTACTAGTACCCATGCAACACCTTTTGACTATAACACAACAGCGACGCGGTGACAGGAAGAGTAGCTAGACAAACAAACTCATCGTTCATTTCTTGGAGGTTCCTGCCTTGGCAGCGCCAGCAGCGGTGATCGCCGCCGGGGTAGCTCCCCCCATCGCAACGCTCTGGGCCGTTGCGAAAATGCTCCCCGCCCCCACATTCCCAATCATCGACTGTATTCCTGCGGCAATGCTCCCTTGTACTATTCAGCGCTCCGTGAAACACATGGCAAAGTGAATTTACCTGCGATGGGCCCTGCTGACCCAAAGCCTACAAGGGCAAGAAGGGCTGGCGCCACTATAGGGGCTACAATCGCGCCTACCATCGCGCTCACCATCCGTGAGGCTGTGTCTGTGTGATATCCGTGAGCGTCCGATGCAGAGCCCATAACAAGGTCAGGGTGTGTGCCAGTGACGCGCAGGATAGAACAACTCACTACCCATTTTAGTGGTGCAAAGTGTTTAGAACTGGGGGGTTGCACCAGTACAAGAACCTGGAGCCCTGCGTTGAGTTGATGCTTTTTATCGGCGTGCACGTGTGGATCCCATTGTGAATATAGTAAAGCACGATTGTGTCGCCGCAGTGATGTGAGCGCTAGGTGAGACGGAGAGAATCTCCGTTGTTCGCCTGCCAGTGGCGACGATGATCACGGAAAATAGTAATGATGTATGTACGGTACTGTACGACCAAACCATCGAGCGCCGTTGGAGGTACTAGGCGTCCTTGCCAACATTGTGTCTGATACCAATTAGGACGAGCAGACAATTTCAAAGCATGATATCTCCGAGAGGGATAGCGTGACAGTTCGATGCTACGAATGCTATGAGTATATAAGGATGATGGAACGTCCCAGACCCATGGTGTCCTTATGGCTGCTCCCTGTTGGGGTAGTCCGAAACAGGGCAACCGTGACGGTCTGTCGGGATACGGAACCCCCGATTTTCCTCAAAGCGGCCCCGATGCCAACAGAAGAACTAACGCCACCGCCATGAAACAGATATCGGAAACGCAGAAAAAAAAAAAAGAGGTCTTCTGGATCGGGTTTGTTCCGCGTAGAAAAGGACAAGGCGAGATTGCGCAATGGGAAGAGATCGGCGCCACATGACGTGAACCAGCGTAGAAGAAACGGAATGGGAGAGAGTTGATCCCAACGAGAAGAATGCTGTTGAAACGAGTTGGAAAGGAAGGAGATCCATGCGCAGTCTTCCTTTGGCCAAAGTCTCTATCGTCGCGATTTCTGGTACATCGATCGCTCCATAACGCTCCACAAAATCCGTAACTTCACGCTGGACCAGAGATGCATCGTCGACGTCCGAGTTGGATTCGATTCGGTTTTCACATCGGGCACCTGGTATGGTACAGAGAAATTGAAATGCAAGGGGTCTGGAAACGACAACTCGGGCACTCTCCGTCACGGTTATTCGCTGATCCACTATGATAATAACCAACACGCCGGTGAAGATATTCATTCCGTGTTCGTATTGTAACTTTGGACCCACGGGGGCTGCGATGGCAGTCCCTTTTCAGAGGATGACGGCGGCGGCGGTTACACCTGCGCCTACAATCGTGCCTACAGCTGATGCAACGGCCGTGACAGCGCCCGCCATTGCTCCGCCCATGGCCACGCTCTGGACAGCTGAGAACAGGCTCCCAGCGACGACGTTGCCGATACCAGCTTGCATCCCGGCTGCTACTGAGCCTAGTTATTCCAATGAGCTGGACGTCACACTATTACTGGTAGCTTGATGAGAGTAACTTACCAGCGACAGGGCCGGCGACGCCAAAGCCTATTGCGCCAAGACCAGCAGTGACCAAGATGGGTGACAAGACCCCGCCGACCGTTGCGCTAGCCGCCACCAACCACAGATCTAAAGACTAGACAAAAGCATTGAGATGAATAATTTGATATGGCTACTAGTAGGTCGGCACTGGTGCCCAGTGTGGCACCATTACTCACGAATCGGATTCATTTTGATTTGGAGAGCAAGTGGAGGTGATGTAGGATGGAGAAGATTGTTCAGGCTAAAGGAACCACCGAGGAGGGATTTGAGGAGCGCTTGGTCGACGGTGGGAAGAGCGAGAAATGTACTTGAGGTGCCCAGGAGTGGCCTCTATTTCTTTTCATATGACATGCTCGAGGGCAAGCGCAAGCATCATGTCCACGAAAGGCCCTTCTTTTTCCCAATCGAGTGGATGTCCATAGGAAGGGAGGAGCGGAAGCAAAAATCCAGAGAAGCCATCCGGAGACATTCTACATCCAAGTAAAAGGGCAAGTCCCGACTCGAGTCTACGTTGGCGAAGATCATCGGGAACTAGGCGGCACAGGAGAACCCGTCGATGTGATGTCTAGTCCAACTTCCCACTAGTACTCTACTAGTAGTCCTTTGTTCCGTCGGAGCGCGAGTGAGACTGATGCACGTTAAATCGGATAGCTCTCTACCCGTAATAATTCTACATGTCATTTGTGACACCTATAGAGATGGAAGTGCAAAGGCTGGCCCACCAGCAGTCTGCAGTCCGCCAGTCCGCATGGTCGGATACAGTGAGCATGAGTATGGCAATTAGGTTGCAGTTTTCTGTCCGAGTCGTGACCGTGCGAAACCTATAAACACAACCAAAGTGATCTGCATTGCATCGCGCTTGCTTGTCACTACCACGAGCGACACGGTGTGTTGACTTGTGATGGGTTCATTAGTTGCTACGCAATCGATTGAGCTTGGGTGGCTTTTGTCGTCGGTCATCCTTGTCAATGTGGTCACTGGCAGTCAGTACTGAGCTTTTAGAAGATGGGCTTCGTGCAGGGATACCTGGTCACTCTTGATTCCTCCGAAGTTATCGCAATTCGACCAACTCGACCAGATGGACCATCAACCCATCCTCTTCCCGGATGTCCCTCCCGCAAGATCGCTAGTGCTCTTCGTGCATGGGCTGGTGAACCAGTCAGCATGGGAGGTCCCAATACCGCTTGCCAGTGGGGAAACGAAGACTTCTTCCTCCAGAGGCTAGGAAAAGGCTTTATGTTATTGGTTGAGCTCGTGTTCAGGAGATGTAGCTTCCTGCGCGGCACTTGATGGTCGATTTGCGATTTTGGTTTCCCACCCGTCAAGGGAGGCTTCATCTAAAGCTTTGCGCATCACCGGGGATGGTAAGGTCGACGTTGGAGGTGATAATGGGTGACATCGCAGTTACCAGTCCCTATCCACAACTTGTACTACTACTCCCGTCCTTTCCCCAGTATCCCTATTTCGCATTTTGAACCCAATGGCGCGGCATCGTTCAAACCACACAGTACAATGCCTTGTCCACGCTGAGATGTGCGGAAGTCATGTTCGCCACTTGCCAAGAAGCCCTCCGCCAGGAAGCGGCCAAAGCAGGCCCGAATTTTATCGACTAGCCTGGCGGATGAGCTAGGGCAAGGAATCCAAGGATTTTCGCTGCCATCTATGAGGCTTGCCAGACTGGGGTACATCATTACTTGCTATGTATATCCACATCATTCGTACTTGCGCTGGGGTGCGACGACATACCGTCTGCTCATATGAAGGTACTAGTAGGTAGCTTAGTGTTTCATTTGTGAGCATAACACCCCCCTGAACTTCGGAGTTAAGTGCCATGATGTCGATTTTCTATCGGAGCACGCGACGCGACCACCTTGGTGCCAGTGGTTATCCGCTTGCTCTCAGGCTCTCCTGGGTTGCAATCTTTTTTTTTGTGTAGAGCCCAGGGGTGTCTCGACTCTCCATGGCGTCGGCCATTATGAATGTGGTAGTCTGACTGTGATGACACTTGTGCGGCAAATACTAGGGAAGACCATCTCAAGTCGCCCACTGGCGAAGAATGCTTAAGTGATGTGGCGCGTCGCAGAAAGGTTCAGGGCATTCTGGTTTTCTACTTGGAACCTATGAAATTTTTTGTTACTTCAGCAGTCCCTCGAATCAAAACTAGGTGTTCTCGCAGACTCAGATAGACGGCAGCAACATAAACGCCAAATACTGGCAGCCACATCCAAGTTTCAATTTTATCACAACTTGATTGCCATTGTTAAGAAAACAGAAGCAAGTTTAGATATTTGCTAGTAGTACTGACTCCTACAAACCGTTGCCGGTCATGTTGGCAATGGAACGTATAGCCTCGATGGTGGCAGCTGCAGCAGCTTTGCCCATGGAAATAAGGCCAGGTCCAAAGGAGGCCACAGCCTCCGCCGCCTTATCCGCAATGGCACCGGTATGGGTACCGGTAGCAGGGGCAGCTTCTTTGCACGTGGACCAAATGTTGTTTCTAAAGAAAACCACGACCGCCGACAATACGCCAGCGATAATTGCGATGGCGAGAGTTACAAGGAAGTGGATCGCCGCAAACCCACCCATGGCGATGCTTTGGGCTATTGCGAACAAGCTCCCGGCTATAACATTCCCGGTCATAGCTTGTATTGCCGCCGCAAAAGACCCTAATGGAGTGTTCCATTCAGTTCATGGGAAGTGGTTGGTTGTTACGTCACGGGTGGGTCGACGAGTAGACTTGACTTACCGGCGGCGGGACCCAAAGCACCAAAGCCAATCATGCCCAGCAATGCGGTGATAGGGGACAAAATAGCAACAACGACTGTGACGATGACGCCCACGACCAGAGGGAGTATATCTATGTGCCACAGGGCCTTTAGCACAAACAAATTTCGAGTCGTGTTGATTGGACGGACCAGCTCACATCCTGGGTCCAGCATAATTGGGAGGCAAGGGATAGGTTGTAGATAGGATCAGCGTAGGGTGCTTGAAGCGGGGCAAGGTATGGCGAATGGATGCGAGGGAGACCTGGAGTGGTGGTTGAGGGGAGAATTATGCCTCGAGGTTGCATCAGGGCGCACCTTTCGCGTGACGCCACGTCACGTCAGTATCCCTTCTCTGGGATGCCGGCAGCGGCGCCAATGGCCGGGCGTTTACAGTGGAATTACTACAAGGAGGCCGGCGCCAATGTGGCACCATATAGTTTACTCCCAAATCATTAGAAAGCACAAGATGACAGTGGGGGATGTAAAGCACTTGGAGGATGGCGAGGAGGTTTTTTGAGTGGAGGAGACCAAAGACTTGGCAGCTTGGTTCATGGCGCAGGGATTCGTCACTGGCATCCGAGGGAGCTCAAGCGCCGTTTTCAACGCGTTTTCTTCTCACGCGGAATCGCGAAAGGGTTTACTGGTCTTTTTGGAAGTGCATTGGAAGAGATGGAGCCCACCACAGGTCCGGAGAACATGTGCACGTTCTGGACTGAGGAGGCTTGAATACAGTGGTAAATAACCATTATTTATTTTCTCGGGGTGTTAACGCAAGCATTTGAAGAAGGTTGGGGCAGGCCAGTGGGCCATGAGAGACAAGATGAGAGATGGAGCGACTCGGAGACAACTGACTGAGTTGACGACTCGGTGTGTACGTGACTGTACTCAGCGGCCCGGGGCTGTCCGGCCGGCGTCGTTCCAACCCTTTATCTTCACTCAATCTGACGGCATGCTCCGACGGAGACCAGAACTCCCCACTCATTCTCTTTTCTGCTAAATGAGACTGCGTTCTGACTTCCTAGTCGAACTCTGTAACTTGAATCATATCGACTTGAAACAAACTGAGAATTCTTTGTCTGACTGCAGCAATAATGTTAAATGTTCGGACAAACATTATGAATTCACTGCAATTTGATTGCCATTGCTTCTACGGGGTATTTAAAAGCGAGAACACATCAATTTACGGAAAAGAGTCAGGGTCTGGAGCCTTTACTACTGTAGTGTCGCCTACGAATCCTTATGGGTCATATTGGCAATGGCACCTACTATACCCGCACCAATGGCAGACGCAGCAGCTTTGCCTAAGGAGATAATGCTAGGTTTAAGGTCATCCGCCGCTGTTGCCGTCATGTTTGCGACAACACCTATACCCTCACCCATGGCGGATGCAACAGCTTCGCCCTTGGAAAGGACGAAACTCCTCCGCGGCTTCTGCAGACCATCTCAAGTCGCCCACTGACTGGCGAAGAATGCTTAAGTGATATGGGGCGTTGCAGAAAGGTTCTGCCACATGGTGGGGCATTCTGGTTTTCTACTTGGAACCTATGAAATTTGTGCCTCGAATCAAACTAGGTGTTCTCGCAGCCTCAGATAGACGGCAGCAACATAAATGCCAAATACTGACAGCCACATCCAGGTTCCAATTTTATCACAACTTGATTGCCATTGTTAAAAAAACAGAAGAAAGTTCAGACATTTGCTAGTAGTACTGACTCCTACAAATCCTTGCCGGTCATGTTACCAATGGAACGTATAGCCTCGATGATGGCAGCTGCAGCAGCTTTGCACATGGAAATAAGGCCAGGTCCAAAGGAGGCCACAGCCTCCGCCGCCTTATCCGCAATGGCACCGATATGGGTACCGATAGCAGAGAGAGCTTCTTTGCACGTAGACCAAATGTCGTTGCCAAAGAAAACTACGATCGCCGACAATCCGCCAGCGATAACTGCGATGGCGAGAGTTACAAGGACGTGGATCGCCGCGACCCCACCCATGGCGATGCTTTGGACTATTGCGAACAAGCTCCCGGCTGCAACATTCCCGATCATAGCTTGTATTATCGCTGCAAAAGACCCTAATGAAGTGTCCCATTCAGTTCATGGGAGTGGTTGGTTTTTACGTCACGGGTGGGGTCGACGAGTAGACTTGACTTACCGGCGGCGGGACCCAAAGCACTAAAGCCAAGCATGCCCAGGATTGCGGGGGCGATGATAGGAAACATGATAGCGACAACGACTGCGACGACGACGCCGACAGCCAGAGGGAGCATATCTAAATGCAACAAGGCCTTTAGCACAAACACATTCCGAATCGTGTTGATTGGACGGGCCAGCTCACATCCTGAGTCCAGCATAATTGGGAGGCAAGGGATAGGTTATAGATAGGATCGGTGTAGCGTGCTTGAAGAGGGGGAGGGTATGGGGAATGAATGCGAGGGAGACCTGGAGTTGGTGGTTGAGGGGAGAGTGATGCCTCGAGGTTGCATCAAGGCGCACCTTTCGCGTGACACCACCTAATAGTACGTCAATACCTGACCCTTTTCTGGGATGCCGGCAGCAGCGCTAATGGCCGGGCGTCGTCCTAGGTACAGTGGAATTACAAGGAGGCCGGCGCCAATGTGGCACCATATATTATACTCCCAAGTCATTAGAAAGCACAAGTAAGATGACAGTAAGGGGGAGGTAAAGCACTTGGAGTATGGCGAGGAGGTTTTTCGAGGGTGAAGGAGACCAAAGACTTGGCAGCTGGGTTCAGGGTGAGCAAGAAAGGGAGTTGTTTCGCGGGATTCGTCACCGGCCACCCAAGGGAGCTCAAGCGCCGTTTTCAACACGTTTTCTTCTCACGCGGCATCGAGAAAGGGTTTATTGGCCTTTTTGGAAGTGCATTGGAAGAGATGGAGGCCACCACAGGTCCGAAGAACATGTCCACGTTCATTGGCGCTCGGCGACAACAATATTATTGGTACTGCCTATAGAGCACGAATCAAAGCAGTCCTGCTAAGGCCGGGCCCGGCGGAGAGCACGCGGAAATCATCTCATACAGTGCAAGAAACCCGATTGAGGTTTACCCGTCTTGCGATGTTAGCTGTATTTTTCCCATGGCCTGTTCGAGGGCGAGGACGGACGGAGATGTCACGGTCCTGTCCAAAGCAGAGAATGAGCGACTCGGATTCAAATCTCCCACGCATGCACGTGCCCATCTGCATCCCCTTCCTTCCAAGTCCTTGGTCCATGGACGTGGCGCTGACACCACGTTTTCATTCACGATACATGATACTGGTGCACACACACACACCTTTTTTCTTCCCTGCTGAATCAATGTACGTACCTTACACGTAGGTCCTGGCATAAAGGCTTATTACGAAGCTCAGAGCCTAGACACAAACCGGCGTGGTAGACGGATGACTAGATGTACTAGCGTCTGTTTTTTTTCACTTTTCAAATTTATTTAGAATCAATTACGCCACACAAACGTATTTCTTCACACCACATCACGCATCGTGGCCCAACACATTGTGGGTCGCGTACGATTCAGTTATGATTTCCTATCAGAGAACCTGGCGCAGAGAAGAAGGCTAAGATAAGGCAAGTACGAAGTTGACAACTCATATGGTACTCTATCATCATCATGATGTCCCTTTTTCTCAGCGACAATCGCAGAAGGTCACCCTGTGAATCGTATTCACAAGAAACTTAACTTCAAATGACTGTTGGGGTGATTTCTCCGAAGCTAAGTGGCGAATCCCGACAGTGTTGATAGCCACACAAAGCATCTGAGTTGCAAGAGAGACAGAGAAGTGATGCGATATTGCGGTGTTCTCAAGGATCACCACTACGTGCCAGTGCTTCCACGGTCAATGGTGTCGGAGTCGTTCACCTTATTTTGTTCCTTTTTGTTTGCATCCGTCTCCGAGTCTCCGACCAGTAAAACAGACGTAACCTCTAGGTTATAAAATACATCACAGAAGAAAGGCTGCTGTCAGGTGGAAGAGGGAATAGAGGTAGGAGTTACAACAAACTTGGAAGAGAGCGGAACAATGTAAACGAAAGCCAGGGAAAGATAACCCGGGCAAACTCCATCATACTGACTCACTAACGACCATCACACGAGACGGCCCTTCTCTGAGACAACTCCGGACCCACAAGGCTACTATCTGCAATGGTGACCCCTTTTCAAATAAAACCGATAACTGCAGCGCCGGCGGCTGCACCTACCGCGCCGACAGTCGAGGCAGCGGTCGCCACAGCACCGGCCATCGCTCCGCCCATGGCTACACTCTGCACCGCTGCGAACAAACTCCCAGCGGCAACGTTGCCAATTCCGGATTGAGCCACAGCTGCCATCGAGCCTAAATGTTCCAAGGGGTAATGTGTTATATCGCGTCACTGGTGTCTCGATAGAGGAACCTACCAGCGACGGGGCCGGTAGCGCTGAAGCCGATTGCGCCCAGACCAGCAGAGACCAAGATGGGCGACACGACCACGCCGACGGTTGCACTAGCTACCACCGCCACGGATCTCAAGACTAAATGCGAGAAAAATGTTGAGACAATCGTTGGATAGGCTGGTAGTGGGCGCCAGTGTGGCACCATTACTCACGGAGCGGATTCATTTTGGTTTGGCGAGCGAGAAAGGTGAGATGTCAAGGGAAGATACGAGGGAGGAAGATATTCAGGTTAAGGGATTGGACTTTGGGGACCTTGGTTTATGGTGGTAAGAGAGAGGAATGTTGTTCAGGTGCGGGGCGCCTCGAGGTTAGTTGGTTTTGAGGCGCGCGATTCACGTGTTGGTAAGACCGCGTAAGCAAGCATCTCGCGACTCGGTGGACTGAGGAGGCTTGAATACAGTGGTGAATAACCATTATTTCATTTCTCAGGATGTAAACGCAAGCATTTGAAGAAGGTTGGGGCAGGCCAGTGGGCCATGAGAGATGGAGCGAGACAACTGAGTTGACGACTCGGCGAGTACCAGCCTAGTGACTGTACTCAGCGGGCGGTCCGGCCGGCGTCGTTCCAACCCTTTAGCTTTATCTTCACACTCTTTCGGCACTTTGATGTTCCTTTCAATCTGACGGCATGCTCCGACGGAGACCAGAACTCCCCACTAATTCTCTTTTCTGCTAAATGAGACTGCGTCCTGACTCCTGACTTCCTAGTCGAATTCTGTAACTTGAATCATATCGACTTGAAGCAAACTGAGAATTCTGTCTGACAGCAGCAATAATGTTAAATGTTCGGACAAACATTATGAATTCACTGCAATTTGATTGCCATTGTTTCTACGTGATATTCAAAAGCGAGAACACATCAATTTACGAAAAAAGAGACAGGGTATGGAGCCTTTACTACCGTAGTGTCGCCTACGAATCCTTGTGGGTCATATTGACAATGGCACCTATACCCGCACCAAAGGCAGACGCAGCAGCTTTGCCTAAGGAGATAATGCTAGGTTTAAGGTCATCCGCCGCTGCTGCTGTCATGTTTGCGACGACACCTATACCCTCACCCACGGCGGATGCAACAGCTTCGCCCTTGGAAAGGACGTTGGGTCCAAACTCCTCCGCGGCTTCTGCCGTCATGTTTGCGACGGTATCTATACCCGTGCCTATGGCAGAGGCAGCATCTTCGCCAAAGGAAACAACGCTGGGTCCAAACTCGGCCACAGCTACCGCCGTCATGTTCACAACGGCATCTATGCCCGCACCTATAGCAGAGGCAGCAGCTGCACCCATGGAATGAAGGCTGGATCCGAGGCCGACAGTGACTGCAACTGCTGCTGTTATGCCCGTTATGCCCGCGCTGATGGCTGTGAAAATGGCGGGAATCGCCCCGCCCATGGCAATGCTTTGGATCGTGGCAAACAAGGTCCCAGCGGCGACGTTCCCAATCCCAGCTTGAATTGCGGCTGCAGCAGTCCCTGATAGAGTATTCCAGTCAGTTGATGCGGAAAAGTTCGGTTTTTTATGTAACCGGTGGGGTCGAAGAGTAGGTATTTCGGACGTACCGGCGACAGGACCCACGGCACTAAAGCCAAGCGTGCTCAGGAATACGGGGGAAAGGATAGGTATCAAGATGGCAGTGACGGCTGCAGCACCAATGCCGACGACCAAAGGGAGCGTATCTAAGCACTCAAGGCCATTAGCAAAACCCACATTTTGAGCATTGCTTGGATAGGGCAGCTCACATTCTGGCAGTGAGTCTAGCATGACTGGAAATGAAAAGACCGGTCACAGATAGATCGATGCAGAGTGATAAGAGAAAGATAAGAGATGGGAAATGAGGGCAAGACGAGCTTGAGAGGTTGTGGGAGGGCAACGTACTCGGCTGTATCAGGGATCAGGGACTATTATTCACGTAACATCACGTGAGCGCGTTTCTGTGAGCGACTTGGGCACAGTACAGTAGTGAATGGCCATCATTTATTCTCTCGAGAGTCGAGATGGTCGCGGAGACAGTGAAAGGGTCCAGAGCCAGGCAGTGGCCTGCGAGAGATCGAAGAGGCTCAACTGAGTTGGCGACTCACAATTCGAACTCAACAGCTTTGACATCCGGACCGCGACGACTCAACGCGACTCCGACAAGACATTCCCATCAAATTCACGGCGAGCGAGCCTAGGAACATCCGTATTCCTCGTTGTACGTATTCGGTAGCTTGAATCGGTTACTATGTGCACTTCCCCCCCCAGGCTCACTGGCACTTCCTTCCACAGATCTCATCCAAGGCCGTGCCAGAGGGAGGGGGGAGAAGAAACAGGGGACCCGTGGCAGCTACGTGAAGCATACATTTATTTCGCTTGCTAATTCATGTGCTCAGTGCAGGCCTTCAAGCTAGTGTCAAACTTCGGGGACTGAACCCATTTCCTGTCACACCAAGGGCCTACGTCTGACGGTCGTGGACTATTTTTCCATTGGGATTTGATACAAAGAAGAAAGCAAAGACATGGCCAAGAAAGAAAAAGACGAACAGGCATTACAACTCAGTAGTCTCGATCGAGGCGCTACCCCTGTGCTCACACAGTTGGGTTCCCTCCCTAACCAGCAGCAGCAGCTCACGTGGTTCCAGCCCCCGCATCAACTGCAGCTGCGGATTCAATCAGAGCTGCAGCTGCAAGTACCTCCGCATGAGCCCAAGCCGCGACTAGATCTGCATCAGCTGCAGCCCCCGCCGGCCCATCTTCATCATCTGCTCCTGTACCCACACCAATCGAAGTAGCTACAGCGCCGATTCCTCCGCCCATGGCAGTGTAAACAACGGGGACTGCTCCGCCCATGGCAATGCTCTGGACAGTTGCGAAGAGGCTTCCGGCTGCGACGTTTCCAATTAAACTCTGGATTCCGGCTGCTATCGAGCCTTGAAATAGCGAGAGATTGGGTGCTATATTACTAGTGGGTCGAAGGTGGGGAACTTACCAGCTGCGACCCCTCGAGCGGTGAATCCAAGCACGCCCAGACCAGCAGTGAGTACGATGGGTGTGGCAAGGACGCCGACAGTTGCACCAGCGCCGATGGCAGCACGTTGCCCTGAATACAAGAAAGCATTGAGTACGAATTCCCCTTAAATGGCCCAAGAGTAGGCGAGCGTCAATGTGGCACCGTTTAATTACTTACAATTCATTAGAAAGCACCAGAGGGATAAGTCAGTTTACAAGTGGCACAGAGGTAGAGCGCGAGGAGAATGGCGAGGAGAATGCTAAAGTGAGTGAGACCGAATATTTGTGGAGAGTTTGGTTGATGGTGGCGGGAAAGAGGAGTGCCTCGTGGGTTCAGCATGTGGTCAAGGGTAATTGAATCTCAAGCGCTGTACCCGGGTTTCTTACGCTTACGTGGGCATGATTGAACGGTTCATTATGTTCACTGGCCGATTCCGACTAAACGAGTACTGGAAGATACGAAACCCATCACAGTTCTACTAAAAAATGACACCACGTTAAAAGACGACAATTATCA
>Ga0307510_10001754_pt1 | contig 24191 bp, 19 predicted proteins | sample 12_EM_MG_FD_207224 | JGI IMG/M metagenome (GOLD analysis project Ga0307510, IMG submission 207224) | Populus trichocarpa ectomycorrhiza microbial communities from riparian zone in the Pacific Northwest, United States - 12_EM | ecosystem: Host-associated > Plants > Roots > Unclassified | place... | reverse complement strand
CAAGGCCTATGCCTATAGCCGCAAGGACGGCTTCACCGCGCTGTACGAATATGACCTGACGACGATGCAGCTCGGCAGGAAGGTGTTCGGCGTCGACGGCTATGACATCGGCGGCGCGCAGCTTTCGCCCGATCGCACCCGTCTCGACGGCGTCTCCGTCACCCAGGGCCGCGACACGCGCATGTTCTTCGACCCGCGCCTCAAGGAAATCCAGGCCATGCTCGAGGGGACCTTCGGCAAGGGCAATGTCTATATCGCCAGCGCTGATGCGGCGCGCGAGAAGATCGTGTTCCGCGCCGCCGCGCCCGGCCAGGCGCAGACATGGTTTCTGTACGACACGACGACCGGCGGCATCGGGCGCATCGCCTATGACAATGATACGCTGAAGGACGCGATGCTCAACCCCGTCTCGGTGGTGCGCTACCCCGCCAGCGACGGCAAGATGATCGAGGCGATCCTGACCATGCCGCGCCACCGCGCCGGCCAGAAGAACCTTGCTTTGGTCGTGCTGCCGCATGGTGGCCCCTGGGCGCGCGACGATGCCGACTGGGATGCCTATGGCTGGGCACAGGCCTTGGCCGAGCAGGGCTATGTCGTGATCCAGCCCAATTATCGCGGCTCGACCGGCTATGGCCGCGAGTGGGAAAAGGCCTCGGAGCGCGCCTGGGGCTACCGCATGCAGGACGATCTCAACGACGCGATCACCTGGCTCGCCGGCCAGGGCACGGTCGATGCCAAGCGCGTGTGCATGTTCGGCTGGTCCTATGGCGGTTACGCCGCGAGCCGAGCGGCGGAACGCGACGGCGACAAATATCGCTGCGCGATCAGCGGCGCGGGGGTCCACGACCTCACCGCGATGCTGCGCTACGACAAGAATTATCTCGGCCGGTACGGCGCGAAGATGGGCATGGGTTCGGCCAGCAGCAATCTGGTCGATGCCTCGCCCGGCCTGCACCCGGAGAAATATTCGATCCCGATCCTGATCATCCAGGGCGCCAAGGACGTGCGCGTCCCGCCGGCGCAATCGCGTGATCTCGTCGCCCGGCTGAAAAAGGCCGGCAAGGTCGAAGGGCGCGACTTCGTTTATGTCGAGCAACCGCTCAACACCCACAATCTGCTGCGCGAACCCGACCGGGTGCAGGTGCTGCAGGAGGTGAGCAAGTTCCTCAAGCAGCATAATCCGGCATGACGAAGGTGACGAAAATGATGACGAAGCGGCGCGGACAATGGCTCGGCGCGTTCGCCCTGTTGCTGGCCGGAACGATGGGCCGGGCCGCGGACACCCCGCCGGCCCCATCCGTCGCCGCCACAGCGCCGCCGACCGCCGAGCAATTCGGCCGCCTCCCCTTCATGGAGTCGCCGCAACTCTCGCCCGACGGTACCAGGGTTGCGGCGCAGATCGCGCTCAACGGCCAGCTGCGCATGGCGATCATCCCGCTCGGCGACACCGCGCATCTCAAGCTGATCAACCCCGGTGCGGCCGATCTCAATGCCTGGTCGTGGGTCAATAACGACTGGCTGGTGGTACGAATCGGCCAATCGAGCGCGGTCGAGGGCGACAGCTGGTATCTGCGCCGCGCCATCGCGGTCGGCGCCGACGGCAAGAATATGCGGGTGCTGGGTGCCGACAGGGGGCTCGGGCAGAATGCGGACGACGTCTTGTGGGTCGCGCGTGACGGCACGCCACATGTCCGCCTGGCGCTGCAGACCTCGATCTACAGCAACGAGCCGGGCTTCTGGCCCGAGGTGCGCGACTTCGACGTCTCGACCGGCAAGAGCCGGCTGGTCGCCGCGTCGACCGACGAGGTGATGAGCTGGTATGCCGACGGCAAGGGCATTGTGCGGCTCGGCATTGCCTATGACGATGCGCGGCGCAGCTCGCGTGCGCTCTATCGCGAGGCAGATGGTGACTCGTTCCGCACGATCGCACGGACGCATGGGCGCGGCACCTCGCTCGGCAACCTGCCGGCCTTGTTCCTCGCCGAGCCGGGCAAGGCCATCGCCTTTGACGACCCGAACGGCTTCGACGCGCTCTACAATTATGACCTGGCCACGCAGAAGACCGGCGACAAGTTGTTCGGCGTGATCGGCTATGATCTCGATTCAGTCATCTCCTCGGACGATGGCAGCAGGATGATCGGCGCGCGCTACACCGACACGCGCAGCCACACCCACTGGTTCGAGCCCGCGCTGGCGCTGGTGCAGAGCGAGCTCGACAGCGCCGTCGGCACGCGCAACGCACATATCGTCTCGTGGAGCCGCGACTTTGCGACACTGATGATCGCGATCGAATCGACCGATCGGCCGACCATGTATTTCCTCTACCGACCGGCCGAGGGGGTGATGCACCTGTTCGCCAATGCCGACGAGCATTTCGGCGATGCCCGCTGGGGCAAGGTGTCGACGATCCGCTACAAGGCGCGCGACGGGACGGAGATTCCGGCGATCCTGACGCTGCCGACCGGCCGGCCGGGCAAGAACCTGCCGCTGATCCTGATGCCGCATGGCGGCCCGTTCGCGCGCGACGACGAGAGTTATGATTACTGGGTGCAGTTCCTCGCCAGCCGCGGCTATGCCGTGCTGCAGCCCAATTATCGCGGCTCGTCGGGTTTCGGCAACGTCTTTGCGGAGAAGGGCGAGGGCCAATGGGGCCTCGCCATGCAGGACGACCTGACCGATGCGGTCAAATGGGCGACCGGCCAGGGCATCGCCGATGCCGGCCGGGTGTGCATCGTCGGCGCATCCTATGGTGGCTATGCCGCGCTGCGTGCCGCGCAGCGCGATCACGGTGTCTATCGCTGCGCGGTGTCTTTCGCCGGGGTCGCCGACATGCAGGGCATGCTGCGTTATGACGGCAGCTTCCTCAACAGCGGGCGGGGCACCGACTGGCTGCGCAAGCAGGCGCCCGACCTGAAGGGCGTCTCGCCGATCAACTTCGCCGCCGACTTCTCGATCCCCCTGCTGCTGATGCACGGCAAGGCCGACACCCGCGTGCCGGTCAAGCAGTCACGCCAGATGGCCGACAGGCTCAAGGCGGCGGGCAAGGACTATCGTTATGTCGAGCAGCCGCTCGGCGACCATCATCTGTCACGCGAGGCCGATCGGGTGCAGTTCCTGAAAGAGCTGGAGGCGTTCCTGGCGAAATACGATCCGGCATGAGACGGCGCGGATCAGCGGTACGATGGCGGATCGGCGCGGCGCTTGCCCTGGTGCTGGCGGCGACCGCCGGCAAGGCGAGCGATGCGCCGGCGGCTGTGCCGGTGCCCGCCGAGGCCTTTGCCGAACTGCCGTTCATCAGCGAGCCGGTCCTCTCGCCCGACGGCGTCAGCATCGCGGCAAAGGCACTGGTCGCCGGCAAGACCAAGCTGGTTGTGTTCAAGGCGGCCGACATGAGCCGACCCCCGCTCGTCTACGAAATGGGCGACAAGAAGATCAACGACATCAACTGGGCCGGGCCGAACCGCGTGCTGCTGACGATCGGCATGACGATGGAGCTCTACGACCAGCAGGTCCCGATCTCGCGCCTGCTGTCGATCGACGTGATGACCAACGCGGTCAATGTGCTCGACCGCAAGAGCCACGGCATCCTGGCCGGCGACGTTCTCTATGCCGATCCGGCCGGCGGCTGGCTGCTCGTCGCGAGCCAGGACGACATATATTCGACCCCCTCGGTCAAGCGGATCGACCTGACCACCGGCGCCGTGACCGTCGCGGAGAAGGCGCGCGACGACGTGTGGGACTGGTATGCCGACGGCGCCGGCGCGGTCCGCGCAGGGATCGCCTATAATGGCGATCGCTGGACGATCTGGTATCGCGACAAGGCAGGCGACGCGCTGACCGCGATCAAGGGCAAGCGCGACAAGAATGACGACAGCGGCACCGTGGACAGCCTGCGCTTCCTGGCGGGCGACAATAGCGGCCTGATCGTCACCAATGGCCGCACCGGCCGGTTCGCGGCCTATCATTATGATTTCAGGACCGGGACGATCGGCGATGCGATCTACGAGAATCCCGAGGTCGATATCAGCAGCGTGATGTTCGATCCGGTCAGCGGCACGGTCTCGGGCATCAATTACGAGGACGATCGCCGCCGCATCATGTGGCTGGATCCGAAGATGCGCGCGATTCAGGCGACGATCGAAAAGGCGCTGCCGGGCGCGGAGAACACGATCGTCAGCCAGAGCAACGACAGGAATCGCCTGCTCGTCTGGTCGGGCGGCGCGGCCGATCCGGGGACCTATTATCTCTACGATCGCAAGGCCGGGCGGATGGACCCGGTCGCCCAGCCCTATACCAAGCTTGCCGGTGTCGAGCTCGCGCCGGTCAGCGCGGTGCATTATGCCGCGCGCGATGGGCTTTCGCTGCCAGCCTATCTCACCATGCCGCTGCACCGCGGGGACAAGGCGCTGCCGCTGGTGATCATGCCGCATGGCGGCCCGTTCGCGCGCGATGACTGGGAATATGACCCGTTCGTCCAGTTCCTCGCCAGCCGCGGCTATGCCGTGCTGCAGCCCGAGTTTCGCGGATCGACCGGGTACGGCAAGGCATTCGTCGAAAAGGGTTACGGCCAATGGGGCCGCAAGATGCAGGACGATGTCGATGACGGCGTCGACTGGCTGGTCAAGGCCGGCAAGGTCGACCCCAAGCGTGTGTGCATCATGGGCGCTTCCTATGGCGGTTATGCCGCCCTGTGGGGCGCGATCCGCAACCCGGAGAAATATCGCTGCGCGATCAGCTTTGCCGGGGTGACGGATATCGACGCGATCCTGCGTTACGATCGCCGCTCCTTCTCGGCGCCACGTTATTTCAAGCGCTGGCAGACCAAGGTCGCGGGCGAGGACAAGATCGACCTCGACACCGTCTCGCCGCTCGCCCAGGCGGCGCGGCTGACCATCCCGGTGCTGATCGCGCAGGGCGAGAAGGACACCACCGTGCCGCCCCGCCAGGCGCACCAGATGGTCAATGCGCTGACCAAGTACCACGCCAATCTCGAATCCGTCTTCTACAAGGAAGAGGTGCACGGCTTCAGCAAGCCCGAGAATATGGCCGACTTCCTGCGCCGCATGGATGCCTTTCTGCACAAGCATAACCCGGCATGAGCATGATGCGCGCCGGCCGGCCCCCGCCACATCTTTCCTTTTGTCGCACCGTCCGCTAAGGGCGCGCATCCTTTTCGGAAACCCCGGAACACCCCAGAGGCTTGTTTGGCAAAAGAAGAACTTCTCGAAATGCGCGGCCAGGTGGTCGAGCTCCTCCCCAACGCGATGTTCCGCGTGCGGCTGGAGAACGATCATGAGATCCTCGGCCACACCGCGGGCAAGATGCGCAAGAACCGCATCCGCGTGCTGGTCGGCGACGAGGTGCTCGTCGAACTGACGCCCTACGACCTGACCAAGGGCCGCATCACCTATCGTTTCAAGTGATCCGCATCGCGGATCATCCCGGCGTCGGCCGGGATCCATTATAGGCACCACCGAGGTGTCGAACCTCGTCCTTGCCTCCTCCTCGCCGCGCCGCCGCGAACTGCTCGCGCGGATCGGCGTGGTGCCGTCGCGCATCGCCAGCCCCGATATCGACGAGACCCCGCTCAAGGCCGAAGGGCCGGCGCGCTATGTCGTGCGCATCGCCGAGGGCAAGGCGCAGGCCGTGGAACGCGGCGCGGGCGAGGTAGTGCTGGCTGGCGACACTACCATCGCGGTCGGCACGCGCATCCTCGGCAAGCCCGAGGACGAAGCCGATCTGCGCCGCATGCTGATCCTGCTCTCGGGCCGCCGCCACCACTGCCTGTCGGCGGTGTGCGCGATCGACGCGGCGGGCACGATGCGGACCAAGGTCTCCGACACGATCGTCATCTTCAAGCCGCTCAGCGCCGCCGATATCGACGACTATGTCGCGTGCGGCGAGGGCATGGGCAAGGCCGGTGGCTATGCCATCCAGGGCCGTGCCGAGGGGTTCGTGCGCTGGCTATCGGGCAGCCACTCCGGCGTGGTCGGCCTGCCGCTCTACGAGACCCGCGCGCTGCTGCTAGCCAGCGGGATCGCGCTTGGCTGAGTGGCTCTACGAAGCCGGCATCGGCGAGGCGCGCGCTGCGCTGGTCGAGCAGGGCGAGATCGTCGAGGCGCGGATCGAACTGGATGATGGCGCGCCGCGTGTCGGCGCAAGACTGACCGGCCGCCTCGCCGACAGCCGCGAGGGGCGCGTGACGCTCGATCGTGGCGGTGAGGTGTTGCTCAACACCCCGGCACGCGGGGTGACGCAGGGTGCGGCGCTGACGGTCGAGATCGTCCGCGAGGCGATCCCTGAGTCGGGCCGCGCCAAGCCACCCCGCGCTGTCCCGACAGATGAAGCGCCGGCCGATGCCCCCGATCTGCTCGCCCGCATCACCGCGAGTGACGTGCCAGTGCGGCGCGTGCTGGCGCATGAGCCGGATGCGCTCGAACAGGCCGGCTGGTCCGAACTGCTCGATGAAGCCACGACCGGCGAGATCGTCTTCGCCAGCGGCGCGCTGCGCATGACGCCGACCCCGGCGATGGTGTTGTTCGATGTCGATGGCGACCCTCCACTGGAGCAACTCGCCATCGCCGCGGCGACCGCCGTGGCGCGCGCCATCCGCCGCCACGATATCGGCGGCTCGATCGGCATCGACTTCCCGACGCTGTCCGGCAAGTCCCCGCGCCAGGCCGTCGCCGAGGCGATCGATGCCATCTTGCCACAACCGTTCGAGCGCACCGCGGTCAACGGCTTCGGCTTTCTGCAGATCGTCCGCCGCCGCCCGCGCGCCTCGCTCCCCGAACTGCTCCGCAGCGACCCGGCCGGCGCCGCCGCGCGCGCGCTGCTCCGCGCGATCGAGCGCACGCCGCCGCCGGTGCCGCAGGTTCATCGCGTACCCCCGCGCGTCCACGCCAGGCTCACAGCGCATCCCGAATGGGTCGCCGAGGCCTCGCGCCGGGCGGGCACGATGCTTATATTCGAACCATCATGAGCCGACCCAAACCCTGCCCGCTGTGCGGCAAGCCCCCCGTCCCTGCCTTCGCACCGTTCTGCAGCGACGGCTGCCGCGCGCGCGACCTGCTGCAATGGCTCGGCGAGGGTTATCGCGTGCCCGCCGGTCCTGCCGACACGGCGGATTCAAGCGGGCTGGACAGCGATGGCGACTCTGGCTAGGAGGCCCGCCTTGTCCGCGTTCGTTCGGATATTGCCCGGGTAGCTCAGTTGGTAGAGCATGCGACTGAAAATCGCAGTGTCGGCGGTTCGACCCCGTCCCCGGGCACCACTTTCAACCATAATGATTTTGAAAGCGTGGAAGCGGCGTTCGCCCTTTGCTGTTTTCCGACAGTGAGAAAGAGCGCCTCATCCGCCGCGAGAGCGTGCGGATTGGCTGGAGCGTTACCGCGATTGCGCGGGGGTTGAATCGCGACGTGCGCCCATACCGGGTGTCGCATCGGTGCATCGTGGGCATTCTGTTCGATGAAGGAGCTTAAGTCAGCTGTGCCCCATTGCGGCCGTCTGGCCGGCCCCTTGGTTGATCCCGAGAGCCGCCGCTCGTTCAGGACGCAGCTGGGTGGAGAACGGACCGGCCGCTTTTGGGCGCCCGAATGGCAAAAACTGACGTTCGTTCAGCCGTCTCATGACAGTAGCTACGCGCCATATAGTAGCCATTCTGGCGCGGCCACCGCGATCCTGAAAGCCGCCGTTCGTTCAGGCGGCCGGTGTCCGAAACTCTTCAGGTTAGCTGACATTCATTGGCATTGATTGAAGACGTAACAGCCCGTGGCGGTAATGGTGAACGGGAGGGCGAGGAAAGCGGCGAGTGCCAAGCCGGAAATGGTTATCGCCTAGGCTCGCCAAGACTCACGCCAAACCAGCCAGATTGAGCCGACAAGCCAACTCAAGGCGAGCATAACGCATCCGACAATTTCAACTCGCTCGGTCGCTTCATTTACGCAGACGATGATCGCCAGCCCATGGTTCCAAACGTAATTATTGCGGCATTTGCGCAATTCTGGCTACCAGCTGCGCCTGACTGGCGGTCTCCGTTTTGAGAAAGATATGTTTCAAGTGAAAACGCACGGCATTGATGCTGACGCCGTTGCGCGTTGCATAGTCCTGCGGGGTTTGCCCGTCGATCAGAGCGCCGACAACGCGTGCCTCTGTCGGCGTTAGCCCAAACCACTGCGCCAATCGGTCGATGCCCAGGGCAGGCCCTTCACCGACCCCGCTTCCAAGCGTGATGATCATGGCGACGTCGGGGATGGCACCGCCAATATGCGGAACGGTTTTGGGCTTGATCAGCGCGGCCAGCACCGGCCGTTCCCGGCCCGCGCGGTCAACGGCCTGGAAGGCAAGATCATCATGCGATCGGATCACGCTTATGGTCACGAGCTTCTGCTGGCTAATCGGATCGACAAATGCCAGCTTGCCGCCTGCGGTCGTGATGAGGCCCGTTGCTTCGTAATGCGCGACCCGATTATTGACCGACAGGATATTGAGATCCTTGTCGAGGCTGATCAGGGCGTAGCGCGAACGGTTGGCGGCGGCGCGTGCCGCGCTCGCCGCCACTTCGACGCTGGCGATGCGCTGGCTGATCCTGACGGCGCGCTGAATATGCGGGGCAAGGACCCGAAGGCCGCGCCGCAGTGTGGCGAGATCGCTATCCCCTGGGCCGATCAGCAACAGGCCGAGGCGTTCGCCGCCACGACGATCGAGCATGATACACAGCGTCCGGTCCACATTTATCGCCGCAAGAAAATTCCTGTAGAAGCTGGTCTTGCGGAGTTCCGCGCGCGGCAGGATCTCGTCGCTATCGATCAGCTGCCCATTCCGCGCCGACCATCCCCCTTGCGACCAGGGGTTATCATAGGCGAAGACCGCGCTGTAGGTTAGTGCAAGGCCCGGCCCTAGATTGGTCGATGCGATGAACTTGGCGCTTGGCGGATTGCGCCGTTCCAGCATCAGAAAGGCGCTTAGCCATTCTGGCGGGCACAGCGCCAGCCTGATCTGCTCGATCGTCGCATTCCAAAGCGACGGGTCGAGCGCGCATTCGTAAATCTGGCCGATCAGCCAGTCGAGCGTCTCCCACCCAAGCGGCTGATGCCCCTGATCATCGCGCGCGTCCGGCCCCCCTTCCGGCAGGGACTCAGCAGTCACGAGCCGCATGGCGATTTTACGTCCTCCTACCCAAACGAAGAGCGCGGGGCAGGGCACCGCTCCGCCATATGCCAGGCAACGACTGAACGAACGCGGCGGCGAGACGGCCATCCGGGAGAAAAGGGCGACCATGTATCGGCTGTATTTGAGGGCTCGGCACCAGGTCGGGCAGGCACTCGGGCGAGGTAAAAGCCATCATGAAGCAACTCCGAGCGCTAACCATCGGATATTGAGCGAAAAGCAGCGCGGCAAGCTGCGGAATCAGGGGCATGCCGCATCGCAGCAACGCTTCGTCGCAGCGAGCGGCTCAGATGGCGTGAGCCGCCACCCTTTGGTGGACGCGCGCCAGCGGCATTTCATCGCATCGATCGACCAGGCGGCCCAGGAGTTTGGGCTGCTCAACAGACACTTGGCCGCGGCTTCGCGTCAACAGACCCCGGCCGGCGGCCGGAAAAGGGGCAATCATGCATAAGCGGTATTTGAGCGTTCGGTACCTTGCGCTTGGCGCATCGACGCTGGCGATCGTCGGCGCATCGCAGCGGGCGGAGGCGGCTGCGCAGGGTTGCGTGGCGCAATCGCCAGGCAGCAGCACCTATATCTGCACGTCGCCGGCCGGCACGGTGACGACCACACAGACGATCAGCTCTTCCACGCCTGTCACGATCACCACCGATCCCGGCTTTTCGATCGACACCACCAGCGGCGATGCGATCGATATCTCCGCTCCAGGCAGCTTCACCGACACGAACCAGGCGACGATCACCGGCCAGGCTGTGGGCGTGAAATTCTTCAGCTCCACCCCCGGCGGAGACATCAGCCTGACCACCAACGGCGTCGTTACCGGCCGCACCGACATCGGCATCTACGCCCAGAGCCAGGGCAACCTCACGATCAACGCCGCCGCGGTGAATGGGGCGAACTCCGGCATTCATGCCCAGAGCTTCGGCGGCAATATCGCGATCACCACCAGCGGCCCGGTGGTGCAGACGGCCGGCAACAGTCCCTACGCTCAGTGGGGCATCAATGCGGAAGCGAGCGACGCCAACGCCGCACACGCGCTCACGATCACCACAGTCGACGTGACCGGCACCAGCGGGGGCGCGATCTTTGCCAGCGCCCTGGGCAGCGGCAATGTCAACATAACGTCGACCGGCACGCTGACCGGCGGTGAGCACGGCGTGTTCGCGGCCAACGGCAGTGGCGGAGGCCTGACCGGCGGCACGGTGACGGTGAACGTCCACAATGTTTCAGCCCTGAGCCGGGCGGTCGAGGTCGCCGCACAAGGCGCCGGCGCCATATCGGTGACGGCGTCCGGCGCCGTCACGACCAGCGGCACGTTCGGCCTCCCAACCAATTCCTTTGGGATATTCACCCATGCCGCTTCCGGCCCCACCGACATCCACGTCACGAGCAGCGGCACCGTCACCAATTCGGCCTTCCAAGCCATCTATGCCACCAGCTCGAGCGGCGGCAGAATAGCCATCACCAATGCCGGCACGATCAACGGCACGGTCATGGTCCGCGACCCGGACGATATCAACCCGCCCGTTGTCACCTTCACCAATACCGGCGCGATTAACGACAGCGCGAACACCGGCTATGCCGTCAACATCCGGGGCAGCGGCACCACCCTGCTCCAGGGCGGCGCGATCACCGGCAATGTGGCGATCGGCGGCGGCAACACGCTGACCTGGACCGGCGGCACGCTGACTGGCGGCATCGACGTGAGCGACGTCAACCCCGCGGCCACCCCCAGCACCGTCAATATCGTCGGTATTTCGTCGGCGAATCTCCAGGGTGTGACGCACCTGCGCAGCACTCTGTCGCAAGGCGACACGCTGAACCTGAACGGCATCACCTATCATGGCGGCGGGAACGCGGACAACCTGCCCCTTGGCATCGGCATCCGTGGCTTCAAGACGGTCAACTTCACCAATCACACCGACTGGACGGTCACGAACTCCATGGCGGACGTCGGTGACATCACCGTCGATTCCAGGTCGACGCTGCACGTGGGCAACAACATCAACCCCTCGATCGGTGCGTCGGCTTCGTCGATCTTCACCAACGCCGGCACGCTCGATCTGGCCAATGGCAGCTATGTCGGCAATCGGCTGAGCCTCACGGGCAGCTACACACAGGCGATGACCGGCAATCTGGTGATCGGCGTCTCGCCCAGCGCGATCGACCTGGTCTCAGTAACCGGCAATGCCAGCCTCGCCGGCACAGTCACCTTTGCCTGGGCGCCGGGGACGTACACCGCCAGCACCCGCAGCTTCCTGCATTCGACGACGGCGCTCTCGGGCAGTTTCGCGACTATCGGCACGGCAGCGGGGACCAGCGCGCCGAGCGGGTTTGCGGTGAGTGTGGGGTACACCGCCACCGATGCGCAACTCGTGCTGGCAGGCACGCCGACGCCGACGCCGACCCCGGCTCCTACCCCAACGCCGACTCCCACGCCAACACCAACGCCCACGCCCACGCCTACACCTACACCTACACCTACACCTACCCCGACTCCCACACCAACGCCGACTCCAACCCCGACGCCAACCCCCGTCGTGGCGCCAGCCGACGCGCGGATTTTCAGCGCGCAGGCCTTCGCCTTCGCGACCGCCAACGAGCAGGACGCCATCGCGCTGCTTTCGCGGACCAACGCTGATGGCGGCGGCCATAGTTCCTACAATCTCGGGGTTGCAGCCGGGCCGCGTTTCCGCACCTGGATTCAGGCCGGCGCCAGCGATTTGCGCGCCAGCGGCTCCGGGGTGCCGCTCCCCTTCCAGTCGAGCAATTACGCGATCGAGGGCGGAGCGGACGCCACGCTGGGAAGCGCGGGCCGGCTCGGCGTGGCGGTCGGCTATGACCGCCAGACGCTAGGTGACGCGTTCGGCGGCAGTGGCCGGTCCGACACGTTGCGTGTCAGCGTCTACGCGTCGCAGCCGCTCGGCCCGATCGGTCTTTCGGCGGTCGGCATTTACGCCCATGCCTGGATAGACACCGATCGGTCGACCGGGAGCGGCGCGGCCCATGCGAGGCGCGCGGCGACGCAGTGGCTTGGCGGCGCGCAGGCGGCGATCCCCTTCCAGCTTGCCGGCGCGACGATCACCCCCATTGCGGGCGTGATCGTCTCACGGCTGCAGATCGACGGTTTCGCGGAGCAAAGCGGCGCCCCGGCGGCGTTCCTGGTCAGCGGCGGAAAAAGCGCGCGCACCTTCGTCACCCCGTTCGCGCAGATCGGCTGGTCCTACACGATCGAGCGCGGCCACGGGTTGCAGATCATCCCCGACGTCCAGTTCGGCTACCGCCATAGCGAGACCGCGCGCGGCATGCCGGTAACACTGGTCGCGCAGGATGGCACCGCTTTTGCCGGCAACCGCATTGGCCTTCCGCAGGACAGCCTGTCCCTCGGCACCAGCCTCACTGTCCACAAAGGCCGCTGGACCGGCTTCGTCACCTATCGCGGCCAGTTCGGATCGAGCTGGCAGGATAATGGCGGGGCGGCCGGAGTGCGGCTGGCATTCTGAGCAACCCACGCAATCACGACCAACAATTTCCAGACAGGAGTATCTTATGAAGCATTCCCGTATGTTGACCACTGGCGCTGGCTTTTCCTGTACCTTCGTCGGCCTCGCAATGGCTGCCGCGCTCATTCCGCTACCGGCTGCGGCCCAGCTCGTCGTCACGACCGACACCAATGTGAATTCGCGGACCCCGGTATGTATCAAGGATATCAATCTGGTCACCCTCTCGGACTGTGGTGCCATACATCTTCTCACCATCACCGGGATTGCAGTCGGCCCCGCGGGCCAGGAGACAATGCTTAACGCCGACGGCTCGGCGACTTTCAACAGCGGCGCCCAGTTCAACAGCGGCGCCCAGTTCAACGGGAATGTCGCCTTCGTCGGCGGCTTTCAGGCGAACCAGATCAACACGGCCAGCATCGTCAATTCAGGAAGCCTTTCCACCTCGAGCCTCAACACAGGAAGCTTTCACGCGAACGGCAATGGCAGCTTCGGGGGCTCGCTCTCGGCCGACAGCTTCTTTGCCAACTCAGCCACTCTTGGGACGCTCCACGTGCCCGGTGCCGCGACGTTCAACTCGACTGTAACGGTGGGAGGCAAACTAACCGCATCGCAAGGGCTTGTTGTCGGCGCTGGCGCGACGATCGATGCCGGTGGGAACCGGATTCAGAATGTCGGCGCGCCGATCGCGGGTACCGATGCCGCCAACAAGGACTATGTCGATAACGCCGTCAGTGGCGTGCAGGGCGGCATCGCGACGCTCAACACGCAAGTCACTGATCACGAGACGCGCCTGACCGCGGTCGAAGCCACCAACACCGTTCAGGACACGCGCCTGACCGCAGTTGAGAATACGAACACCGTGCAGGACACACGCCTGACCACGGTCGAGAATACCAACACAGTGCAGGATACGAGGCTCACCTCGGTCGAGGCCAAGAATGTCAGCCAGGATTCGCGGATGACCGCGATCGAGTCGGTCAACACCACTCAGTCGCAACAGATCGGTACGCTGCAGGATCAGGTCGGCGATCTCCAGACTTCGGTCAATGGCCTGCGCAAGGACATAAAGGGCGCCAATGCCGGCATCGCCGCCGCCGTCGCGCTGGGCGGGACGATGGTCGTCCCTGACAGCAACCTGTCGATCTCGTTCAACCTGGCGACCTATCGCGGCCAGCAGGGCTTTTCGGGCTCGGTCGTCGGCCGCCTGGGCCCGAAGGTGTATGTCAACGCCGGCATCGGCGGATCGACGGTGCGCGGATCGACCGCGGGGCGCGTCGGCATCAGCTTTGGTTTGTAGAGCGCTGAAATCCGCCACGTCGCGCGCAGCAGGGAAGCGACCGTTGCAATGAATATAAGGCCCTATCTGGTTCCAGCCATCGTCACGGCCGCGCTTACGATCTTTATCGCGTGGGCCAACCACGTCATTCCGGGCGGCGTTGGCACCGGACCCATGCTCATGCCGGTGCTCGCCGGGGTTACTGTCTTCCGGGTGGCGAAGATCAAGGCCGCTAACAAGGGACAGCCGACGGCGAGCGGCGAGGCACGCGCCGCTGCGCTCGCGTTTCCGTCGCGGCCGGGACAGGGTGCCATTGTGGTATGGCGCCGTACCCGGTCGTGGTCGTCCAAAATGGCCGCGTTCAACCTCTCGCTGGATGGCGCCTTTGCCGCGCGCTTGATGACGCGGCAATTCGTCGTCGTCCCGGTGGCGAGCGGTACCCATCGCCTCCTTGTGGAACTCCAGGGCGCCCCGGGAGGCGGGGTGCCGTGCGAAGTCGTGGTTGTCCAGGGCGAGGTGCTGCTCTTCGAGACCCGCACTGCCACGACTATGTTTACCTCATCGGCGCATCTCGATCCGCTGGCTGATACGCCCGACGTGCGCGTCCGGCTTGGCAAGGTCGCGATGGTCATGCCGGTCGGGCCATCGGTATGAGCCGGACGCTGGCCCTGATGGCGCAGGCGCTGATGATGGCGCTGTTGGGGGGGAATCGCGCTGTGCTTCGTCACGCGCCGTCGCCGGGCGCTGACTCTGACTTCGCCCGTACCGACCGCGGACGGGCTACAAATCCCGGTCAACGCCATCTACACGCAAGGCGGCGGACTGTTGGGCGGCAGGCAGCACAACAGCCTGCACCCCGAGCTGACTATCGGGCACCAGGGCATTCGTTTCCGCGCGATGGCCCGCAAAGCGTGGTCCATCGCCGATATCGCGCATGTCGAAGCCCGGGCCCGCACCAGCGGTTGGAAGCTGGTTTTCGTTGGCCGACGGGGCGGCAGCGTGCTGGTCGCCGACATCCTTGGCGACGCCAACGTCGTGGCGGCCCTGCGCGCCCTTCCCGATGCAGTGGTCCTTACGCCGCAGGCCGCGCTGCTGCGCAACGGCTCCGCTGCCGCCGGCTTGGAGGGGCTGCGCCTCTACCAGGGCCGCACGTGGTGAACCTGCCTCTCCTCGGGCCGTGCTCCACACGAAAGGATAGATTATGAACGACGAGACAAGCGCTAGCGGTCTTCCGGCGGAGGAAACGATCATGGCGACAAGCACGGACCGGCGCACCGTGAGCGCGATGCTCCTGATCGTCATGCTGCCGGTCGCGATCGGCATCGTCGGCGCGCCGATGCGCTATGCCGCACCGGTCGCCACCGCGCTCACCGTCGCGCAACTGCTGCTGATCGGCGGCGCAGCCTACGGTCTGGCGGGCCCCGCCTGGCGCTCGGGCGACGAGAACCGCCGCCGCATCGTCGTCGTGGCCATGCTGCTGATCCTGCCTTGGGCACTGCTCACCCTGATGCCAGGCTATGGACCGCCCTTCGCCGCCAACCTCGCGATGAACCATATCCGCTACGTCATCCTGTTCGTCTCCGCGACTTTCATGAGCGCGGCGTTCCTGATGCTGAAGGACGCGCTAGCAGATGCCGGTGAGCGCCTGTTGGCGCCCTTGGGTCAAGCAGCCGGATTGCTCGGCACGCTCGTCCAGCTCGTCTGGACGGCGATATTGATCGGCTGGATGATGACGCTAGCGCACAAGCCTGCCACTTATCTGCCGGTCTATGGCACCCTGACTGAAAACAGCTCGGACGTGCTCCTGTTCTTCGCCGGCCTGCTGACTTATGTCGCGACCGGCTGTTATGCGCTCGCCTTCGCGCGCGCCGGCTGGCTGGGACCGATCAAGGCCAAGCTCGTCGCCGTGATCGCGACGATCGCGATCCTCGGCCTGGCGGCGCGCGGCCTCGGATTTCCCGATCTTGGCGAGGACTGGTACATGGTTCCGGGCGACATCGTCGGCATCCCGGCGATCCCGTGGCTCATGCCCTATCTGCTCGGCGTGGCCGCGCTGTTCCAGGCGGCGCGCGACTGATCGGATCGATCCGGCCGGATTGCCCGCCGCAAGGCGCGTTATCTCGTCGCCATGACGAAACTTTCGCCGATCGAGTCCGAGTTCGCGACGACCGAAGAAGCCGAAGCCCATGACGCCTGGGTTAGCGCCAAGGTGGAGAAGGCGCTCCCGTCAACGAAACCGCGCATCCCGCACGATCAGGTGATGGCCGAGACGCGCGCGCGGATCGAGTCCAGGAACTTCGACCGCCATCAGGTGTCGCCGCCGCTGGATGAACAAGCGTCCTTAGTTGGGAAAGCCGCAAGTCGGATCGAGCGACCGGGATTGGGTCTTCTGGCTTTAGCAGCTACGTGACCAAACGGTGGCTTTGCCAGACTCGTCACCCGAAATCGGACCACAATCCCGGTCACGCCTGCTTGCAGGCCGGTTCAATAATGTAGCTTATGTCATGGGTCACCCACATGGGCGCTTCGATCGGTGAAAAATTCCAGCCATAGCCGGATAAGGCATGGAGGTCCGCCCTCGCGACGCCCGGCTAGGCCGCGTGGATCGCGGAAAATCCGGCGACCGCGGCGCGGTCGGCGTCGAACACATGACTGTCGATACCGCGCATGGCCAGCGCGGCCGCGTACAAGGCGCACAGCGACGCGTTTCCGACCAGCGGCATCGACCCGGCGAAGCCGCCCGGGAAAAGCGCCAGCGCATCGGCGATATCCGTGCCGATCAACAGCCCGCGCAAGGTCGACGCGGCATCGCCGCGGGCGAGTTCGCCGCGGATGACCTGGGCGCGAACCCCGAACAGGGCGGTGCCGAGCCCCAGCGGGCGCGCATAGGCCTGGGCCACGGCGGCGCGAAACGCATCGCCGTCTTTCGCCTCGCCCTCGACGATCGAGGCCAGCAGGCCCTGGGCGGTCAGGCGGTCGAATATTTCGCCCGACATGCTGGTCGCGAAGTCACGCACCTTGCCCTGGCCGATGCGCGCCCATTTGGTGTGGGTGCCCGGCAGGCCGACCATGCCGTTGGACAGTCCTTCCAGCGCGGCAAGGCCGAAGATCTCGGTCTCCTCACCGCGCAGGATATCGGTGCCGCCGTCGCTTTCGCGCCGGCAGGTCATGCCGGGCACGATGGTCACGCCGATCGCACCGACATCGACCGTCACGGCCGCTGCCTTCACGTCCGTCAGTCCGGCCGGGCAATGGGCATAGGGAACCTCGACCCAGCCGACGTTGGAGCCGACCATGCCCGAGGCATAGATCGGCCCACAATCGGGCCAGCGCGCAACGAGCCAGGCGATCTGCCGCGCCATGCCGGCGCGATCCAGCGCGGCGATACCGGCGGGCTCGGCGAAGCTGTCGACCAGCGCGCCATCCGCAGCGATGCGATAGGCCCGGAAATTGCTGCTGCCCCAATTGATGCCGATAAAGTCCGTCATGTTCTCATCGCCGTGTGACACGGGCACCACCGTCGATCGGGTAGATCGCGCCAGTGATCCATTCGGCGGCATCGGATGCCAGGAACAGCGCCAGTTCGGCGACCTCGTCGGCGCGACCGAGACGGCCGAGCGGGTGACGCGCCTCATTGGCGGCACGTGCCGCGGCCGGATCTGGCGCGCTGGCGAACGAACCGCGCAGCAACGGCGTGTCGATCGAGGCGGGCGCGATCGCGTTGACGCGGATCGATGCCGGCGCGAGTTCCAGCGCGGCGGTCTTGGTCAAATTGTTGATCGCGGCCTTGGTCGCGGCATAGGCCGACAGCGTCGGCGTCGCGAAATCGGCATTGATCGACGACAACAGCAGGACAACACCGCCGCCGCGCGCGCGCATCGCCGGCACGCACAGCCGCATCAGCCGCACCGCGCCGATCAGATTGACGTCGTAGAGCCGCGCGAAATCGGCCGGGTCGGTGTCGAGCGTGCCGCCGGGCACGGAGGCAGCGGCAGCGTGCACCAGGATATCGGGTGGGCCAAGGCGTCGCGTCACTTCGGCATGCGCCTTGGCCAGCGCCGCATCCGATGTCACATCGGCGACAAGATCGCAGTCGGTGCCCGAGCCGGGTTGCAGGTCGATGCCCGCCACCCGTGCGCCGGCCGCGCGGAACCGCGCGGCGATAGCCGCGCCGATCCCGCTCGCCGTGCCGGTGACGAGGGCCACGCGGCCATCCAGTTGTCGCTCGGTCACGCGGCCCCCTTGTGTCACCAGGCGTGAAGTCAGAACTTCATGCTCACGCTGGCCTTGTAGATCCGGCCGAAGAACACGTTGGTGCGCAACGCTTCCGGCGACCCGTCATAGGTGCGTTGCTTCTCGCGCAGAAGGTTGTTCGCCTCCAGGTTGATCGAAATATGCGACGTGATGTCGTAGCGCGCGGTCGCCGAGAGATCGGTATAGGAGGAATTGTAGATGCCGGTCGCGGCGGCCGACAGGCTGACGAGATATTCGTCGCGCCAGTTATAGGCGACGCGCAGGCTGACCGGGCCCTTTTCATAATAACCGACCAGGTTGAAATTGTTCTTCGACAGGCCGGGGAAGGGCAGTGCCCGCCCGACCACGTCGCGGATCGGCGTCGTCGAGCTGATATAGGAATAGGTGCCCATCACGCCGAAGCCGTCGAACGGCCCGGGCAGGAAGTAGAAGGGCAGCTGGACCAGCGCCTCGATGCCCTTCACCGTGGCGCCGGCGCCGTTGATCTTGCGATTGATCAGGTAGTTGACGCCGCCATAACTCTCCGCGCTTTGCTGCTGGACGATGTAGCTCGACACGTCCTTGTAGAACAGGCCGACCGAGACCAGCGCCTGTTTGCCGAAATAATATTCGACCGAGGCATCGACCTGCTTGGCCTTGAACGGGTTGAGGTTGGGCGCACCGCCATTGCCGGTGCCGGGCGTGATCTGGACGCCATTGTTGAACACCGCAGTGTTGAACAGGACGAGGCCGTTGTTGAGATCCGCGGTGTTCGGGAAAGCAACGACCTTCGCCGCACCCGCGCGCAGCACCAGGCTGCGCGAAATGTCGAGCTTGAGGGTTGCCGAGGGCAGCCAGTCATTGTCGGTGCGGCGGAAGGTGGTGGGCGTCGCCGCGCCGGCGGAATTGATCAGATTGCCGATCGATGCGAGATCGCGGTGGATGTAGCGCACACCGATATTGCCCGACAGATCGGCCCCGCCGAGCGCGGCACGGAAGTCGAGCTTGCCGTAGCCCTCATATTGCGATTCCTTGATCTCATAGGTGCCGGCCAGTGCCGAGGTGCCGGTAGCGGGATTGAGGCAGGCGGTGCTCTGCGAAATGAGCGGCTGGTCCACGAACGCCGTGCAACCGCCGCGCACCTTGTCGCTGGCGATGAGATAGGTACGCGGCACGCCGGCGAACTGGCCCGAGGCGAAATCGGCGTTGCTGCGCAGCGTGATATAGCTCGCCAGTTGGGTAGCCGGAATGCCGCCGGCCGGGCGGATATCGGCGAGCAGCGGATTCACCACCGTGTCGAGATGCTGATAGCGGCCGCCCAGCGCGAAGGTGTTGAGGAAGCCGCTGCCGAGATCGGCGGTCCAGTCGGTGCGTGCAGCGGTCGCGGTGGTTTTCGCGCGATAGAGATTGTCGAACATGATCGTGGCGCGCAGCTGCGCCGGATCGGTCAGGTCGATGCCGGTGATGTTGTACGAACCGAGATCGCCCTTGCTGAGGTCGAAATTGACCGTCGGCGTGATGGTCGAGATCGGCTGGAGCCGGAGATAAATCTGGTGATAGCTCGACGAGGAGCGATCATAGGAGACTTCGGCGCTGGCCTTGATGCGGCTCGACACCTGGAACTGGCCGCGCAGCGCCGATGACCAGGTATTGGCGGTCGTGTCGGCGAATTCGGTGTTGGTCAGCACCGGCGTCGTCGCGGTGCCCGAGAGCAGCACATTGTTGGACGAATAGACCGGGTTGGTCAGGCCGCTGGTCGGATTGAACGACAGCCAGTAGCGATTGCGGTTCGAATCGAGCTTCGAATAGAAGCTGTCGAGCGTGATGCTGACGTCCGGCGAGGGCTTCCACTGGATGACGCCGTCGAGACCGAGCTTGCGCCGCGTCTCCGAAATCTCCTCGGGCCGGACGTCGGAATTGCCGAAGCGCGCGATGCCGCCGCCATCGACATAGCGATTATAGCCGGCAAAGGTGTCGAGCCCCTGCTGCGACAGCTTGCGCCGCTCGTATGAGCCGGAGATCAACACGCCCAGCGTGTCGTCGGCGAATTTGTGCGAGGCCAGGCCGAACAGCTCGAACCCCGCCTTGCGCGCGAGATCGTCATAAGTGACACCGGCCTGGGCTGCGAGCTGGTTCCTGCCCTCGAGCGGCTTGCGCGTCTCGATGTCGATGATGCCGCCGAGAGCGCCGGCGATCTGGTCCGAGCCGGCAAGCTTGGTCACCTCGAGCCGCGAAATGAGCTGCGACGGGACCAGCGCCAGGATGCCGTAGGTCGAGCTACCGAGCTGATCGAGCCCGTTGCCGCCGCGGCCGGTCGCGTCGACGATCTCACGCCCGTTGAACAGGAAGACGTTCTGGCGAAGGCCGCGCACCGAGATGCTGGTGCCCTCGGCGATGCCGCGATCGACCTGGATGCCGGACACGCGCGCCAGCGATTCCGCGACGTTGCGGTCGGGCAGCTTGCCGATATCGTCGGCGACGATCGCATCGACGAACTGGGTGGCGTCGCGCTTGATGTCGCGCGCCGCGCCAAGGCTCTGGCGGATGCCGTTGACGACGATGTCGTTGCTGGCGTCGGGCTCCGGCGCGGCGGCGGGAGCCGCTGCGGGCTGCGCCGCCGTCTGCGCCAGGGCCGGAACGGCCAGCGCGCCGGTCGATGCCAGCATCGACGAAACCAGAAAGCGCCCGATCGAACGGATCCTCATAGCCTTGTTCCCTCTCCTGTACGCCGATCCCCCGGCGCGGTCGTCATTATTGACTTACGTTTCTAATAGAGCAACGTTTGAAACAGCGCAAGAGGCGGCATGCAACCCTCTTGTCAGGTATTTCGTGATTGACTTCGCGGATTCGCTGAAGCACAAATTACACATATAGCAACATGAGGCGCGACATTGACGCCTCGATCGAGGGAGTGGGACGGATGAGCGGGCTGAAGGGGGTGTTGCCCATCCTGCCGACGATCTTCACGGCGAGCGGGGCGATCGACGAGGCCGGCATGCGTCATGTGCTCGACTATATCGTCGCCGCGGGCGCGCACGGCGTCGTCTTTCCCGGCCTGGCCAGCGAATATGACATGCTGACCCGCGACGAGCGACTGCATATGACGGCGCGAATCGGCGAATGGCTCGGCGGCCGCGTGCCGTTCGTGGTCGGGGCCAGTGCGACATCGACCGCCGATGCCATCGCCTTTGCCGAGGCCGGCGCCAAGGCCGGCGCGGCCGCCGCGATGATCCTGACCCCGAGGCATCATGCCGGCGACCTGCCCGCCATGGCGGCGTTCTTTCGCGACGCGCATATCGCGTCAGGCGTGCCGATCATGTTGCAGAACGCCCCTGCCCCGATGGGCATCGGCCTGGCGCTCGAACAGGTCGCGCAACTGGCGCACGACGTGGACGGCATCGTCTATGTCAAGGAAGAGGCGCAACCGTCGGGCCAGCGCATCACCCGGCTGACAGGGCTGGCCGGCAGTTCGCTCGACGCGGTGTTCGGCGGGGCCGGCGCGCGTTACGTGATCGACGAGCTGACGCGCGGCGCGCGCGGGACCATGCCGGCCTGCGAGATCACGGAACTGCATGTCGCGATGCTCGATCATTTCGCCGCCGGGCGCGAGGACACCGCGCGCGACCTGTTCGAACGCACGCTGCCGTTGCTCAACATGCAGGCGGTGTTTCGCTGGCGCCTGACCAAGGCGATGCTGCAGCGGCGCGGCCTGATCGATTGCACGTTCACCCGCGCGCCCGGCCCCGAACTCGACCGTTACGATCGGATCGAACTCGACGCGCTGCTGGCACGGCTGGCGGATTTGTTGCCGCCCGAATTAACGGGCACAAGCGCGGCATGAGCCAGCATATCGCGGCGATCGAGACCTTCATCGTCACGCTGCCGCGCGACACGCCCTATCTCGGCCCGCTCGGCCCGGGCGAACAGGTCAATGCCCGCGGTTATATCGTACGGCGCGGCAACGGCACGATCTACCCGACCGTCGACCGATCGATCGTCGTACGGGTGACGACCGCGGATGGGCTGGTCGGCTGGGGCGAGACCTATGGCATCTGCGCCCCGCGCGCGACCTGCGAGATCATCAACGATCTGCTCGCGCCGGTGCTGCTGGGCAACGCCGTCGACGACCCGGCCGCCGCCTGGGACCGCCTTTACGACTTGATGCGCGTGCGCGGCTGCACCGGCGGCTTCCATGTCGATGCCATCGCCGCGATCGATATCGCTTTGTGGGATCTGTGCGGCAAGCGGCGCGGCGTGCCGGTGCGCGAGCTGATCGGGCCGACGATCAATGCGACGATCCCCGGCTATCTGTCGGGCCTGCCCGCGGCGACGCTCGACGAGCGCGTGGCGCTGGCGTGCGAGTGGCAACGGCGCGGCACCGACGCGTTCAAATTCGCGGCCGTGGTCAGCCATGAAGGTATCGTCGAAGAGATGGCGGCGTTGCGCGGCGCGCTGGGCGACGCGGCCGAGATCATGATCGATCTCCATTGGAAGTTCACGCCAGACGAAGCGCGCGCGCTGGCCGCACGGCTGGCGCCCTATCGCCCGACCTTCATCGAGGCGCCGGTCAAGCCAGAGGATGTCGCGGGCCTTGCAGCACTGGGGCGGGACAGCCCGATCCCGATCGCGGCGGGCGAGGAATGGTATACCGCCTATGAGGCCGGCAACCGCCTCGCCGCCGGCCCGCTCGCCTTCCTCCAACCGGAAATGGGCCATACCGGCATCACCCAGTTCGCGCGCATCGCGGCATTGGGCGCGGCGCATGGCGCCAGGCTCGCACCGCATGCGACGATCGGCACCGGCATCTTCCTCGCCGCCAGCCTGCAGGTTTCGGCAGCGCAGCCGCGTCTGTGGAAGCATGAGTGGCAGCACTCGGTCTTCGAACGCAATCTGACGCTGCTCGACAGCTGCATGGATTATGTCGATGGCCATTACATATTGCCGAGCGGCCCCGGGCTCGGTGTGTCGCCCAACGCGCAGTTCTGGACCCATGCGGAGCTGGTGACATGAGTGCGCGCCGCCGCTGTTTGGCGCGCCCGCCGCGCTGGTGCATAGGAGGCGGCCATGCGCCCAAAGCCTAACGCCCAGCCCAACCAGAGCCTGATCGACGGCATCACCACGCTCCAGGCGCTGGCCACCTCGCCCGAACCGGTCGGCTGTCGCGAGCTGGCGCGGCGGCTCAACGCCGATCCGACCAAGATCAACCGCTTGCTCAAGACGCTCGCCTATCTCGGCATCGCGCGGCAGACCGCGAACCGCAAATATACCGCCGGCCCGGGCATGCATGTGCTGGCCGCGCAGAGCCTGTTCGCCTCGGGCCTGATCCGCCGCGCCTTGCCCGAGCTCGAGTCGCTGCGCCGTTTCGGTCATACGGTCGCGCTCGGCGTGCTGTGGGGCGACAATGTCAGTTACCTGTTCCACGCGCCTCCCGGAATCGAGGCGTCGCGCGGCCTTGGCCGTATCGGCCTGTTGCCGGCCACGACCAGCGGCATCGGCGTCGTGCTGCTGTCCGAGCTGGACGACGAGGATGTCCGCGAACTGTATCTCGACAAGGACATACCGATGTTCCCGGGCGGCATCGAGCAGCTGCTGACCAAGCTCGCCGAGGTCAGGCAACTGGGTTATGCGCGCGTGCATGTCGCCGACGATCGCGACCATCATGTCGTGGCCATCTCGACCGGCGATCCTGCGCATGCCGGCATCGCGCTGTCGGGCTGGATTCCGGAGGCCTCGACCGAGGCGCTGGTCGCGGCGCTGCGTGAATCGGCGCCCAACATTGGCGGTTAGCGGCGCCACGGTGGAGGGGACGGCCGAAACGCCGCCCATCTATGGCCGAATCCGCTGGGCGATCCTCGCTTTGCTGTTCGCCTCGACAGTGCTCAACTATGTCGACCGCCAGACGCTGTCGATCATGGCGCCACTGGTGCAGCGCGACCTGCATATCGACGATATCGGCTATGCGCAGATCGTCCAGTTCTTCCTCATCGCCTATACCCTGGCCTATCTCGGTG
>Ga0307510_10001753_pt1 | contig 24194 bp, 21 predicted proteins | sample 12_EM_MG_FD_207224 | JGI IMG/M metagenome (GOLD analysis project Ga0307510, IMG submission 207224) | Populus trichocarpa ectomycorrhiza microbial communities from riparian zone in the Pacific Northwest, United States - 12_EM | ecosystem: Host-associated > Plants > Roots > Unclassified | place... | reverse complement strand
GGCGTGATCGAGCAGGATGGCAAGGTGATCGGCGTCAACGTGCAAGGGCCCGACGGCGGCTACGCGGTGCATGCCGACCTCGTCGTCGCAGCCGACGGTCGCCACACCACGCTGCGCGGCAGCGCCGGCCTCGCCAGCGACGACCTCGGCGCACCCATCGACGTGCTGTGGTTCCGCGTCGCGCGCGATCCGGCGCACGACCGCTCGCAGACCGGCGGCTTCATGCGCGCCGGTGCGATGCTGGTCACGCTGAACCGCGACACTTATTGGCAGTGCGCCTACGTGATCCCGAAAGACGGCTTCGCGCCGCTGCAGGCCGAAGGGTTGCCGGCCTTTCGCGCACGCGTCGAGGCCATCGCGCCTTTCCTCGGCAAGGCGCTGCAGGCGATCGGCAGCTGGGACGAGGTCAAGCTGCTGAGCGTGCAGATCAGCCGCATGCCGCGCTGGTACCGCGACGGGCTGCTGTGCATCGGCGACGCCGCGCATGCGATGTCGCCGGTGGGCGGTGTGGGCATCAACCTCGCGATCCAGGATGCGGTCGCGGCGGCCAACCTGCTGGCCGTGCCGCTGCGCGAGAAGCGCCTGCGCCTGGACGATCTCGACGCCGTACAGCGCCGCCGCGACTGGCCGGCGCGCGTGACACAGCGGGCGCAGATCGCGATCCAGAACGAACTGCTCGCGCCCTTGCTCGCGCGTGCCGGCGAAGCGGCAGCGAGCGAACCTGCGGAGCTGCCCTTGCCGCTGCGGCTACTGCAGCGCCTGCCGTTGCTGCGCAGGTTGCCGGCGCGGCTGGTGGGCATCGGCGTGCGACCCGAACGCGTGCGCACCCCACCCTTCCCGCCCGCCGCGTGACCCTCAGCGCCTGAGCGCCATGAAGGCCATCAGCGCGCCGATCAGCACCGGCTGGTGCAGCATGTAGAAGCTCAGGCTCCAGCGGCCGAGCACGGCCAGCGGCCGCAGTGCAGGCGGCAGCGGCCCGGTCAGCCAGTGGCGATGCTGCGCGAGCACCCATTGCCCGGCCGCCATGCCCCACCACACGACACCCAGCCAGGGCAGCAGCGGCACGTAGTCCTCGGTCACCGGCTTGTGCGTGACGAGGCCGATCCAGTTGCTCCACGGGTGATCGAACCACGGATGCCGCACCAGCAGCGGCAGCGCGATCGCCATCAGCCCGAGAACCCACAGCCCGCGGCCGGCGCCGGCGGTCAGGCGCAGGATGATGAGCAGCAGCGCGATGCAATGCAGCACGCCGAACGCGATGTAGCTGCGCGGGAACATCCACATCGAGCCGAGCGTGACCAGCACCGCACAGCCGACGATCTGCGCCCAGCGCCGCCAGAAGCGCGGCCAGCCCTGACCCTGCTGCATCGCGATCGCCTGGCCGAGGCCGGCGCAGAACAGGAACATCGAGACGATGCAGGTGCGCTGGATCGTCCACACCGGATCAAGGCGGAAGTCCTGCTTCAGAAAACCGAAGTGGTTCAGGTCGAAGCAGAAATGGAACGCCGCCATCCAGACGATGGCGGCGGCGCGCAAGGCATCGAGGCGGTCGAAGCGAAGGCGTTCGGGCGAGGCAGTTTCAGGCGGCACGCGGCAACGATAGCGCACGCCGCAGCCCGATGAACTCGAGCTCGGCGAAGGCCAGCACCGTGACGATCTGGACCGCAACGAAGGCCTCGCCCAGCAGCGTGGGCTGCAGCCCCGCGGCGAACAGCACGAGCAGGCAGTCGGCCGCCCAGATCAGGTTCAGCACGACGGGCACCCACACCGCCGCGCGCGGCACCGCGGCGCGCGTGGCGAGCCAGATGAGGTAGGCCGCGTACGGGAACAGCGACAGCCCCGCGACCATCAGCAAGGACGATGGCAGGCCGAGCAGGCCTTGCAGCGCGTTGGCGCCGCCGGCCATCACGGCACCGACCGCCGTGCTCACGGTGGCATCGGCGAGCAGCACGCGGCGAAGAAAAGCAGAGGGTTGGATCAACGACATGGCAAGCTCCTGATCCGCCGCAGGCCGCGCCGACAAGCGCCGCCGCTGCGAGCGGGTGTGAGTCCATGGTCGGCGCCGCGGGTGCATGCGTCCATGACCTCGCAGGTCATGGTTGCGCGCGATTCGGTGCGCTATCGTGAAGCCATGAACACCGCCGCCCTGCCCACCTTCGGCGCGCAACTGCGCGAATGGCGCCAGCGCCGTCGCCTGAGCCAGCTCGATCTCGCCGGCGATGCCGACGTGTCGACGCGCCACCTGAGCTTCGTCGAGACCGGCCGCGCGATGCCCAGCCGCGAGATGGTGCTGCGCCTGGCCGACCGCCTCGACGTGCCGCTGCGCGAACGCAATCGCCTGCTCACCGCCGCGGGGTTCGCGCCGATGTATGCGGAGCGCCGGCTGGACGATCCCGCATTGAAGGCGGCGCGCGAGGCGGTCGAGCTCGTGCTGAAGGGCCACGAGCCGTTTCCCGCGCTCGCGATCGACCGCCACTGGTCGCTGGTCTCGTACAACCGCGCGGTGCTGCCGCTGCTCGAAGGCGTGGCGCCCGCCTTGCTCGAAGCGCCCATCAACGTGCTGCGCCTGAGCCTGCACCCGCAAGGCCTGGCGCCGCGCATCGTGAACCTCGCGCAATGGCGCACGCACCTCCTCGACCGTTTGCGTCAGCAGGTCCACATCAGCGCCGACCCGGTGCTCGCGGCGCTCGCAGATGAACTCAGCAGCCTCGCGGCGCCGGTCGACACGTCGCACGAAAGAGCGCACGAAAAAACGCACGAGAAGTCGCACGACACTGTCGACGCCGGCGTGGTCGTGCCGCTGGTGCTGCGCACCCCGGCCGGTACCATGTCGTTCATCAGCACGACCACCGTGTTCGGCACGCCAATCGACATCACCTTGTCCGAACTCGCGCTCGAGACCTTCTTCCCCGCCGATGCCGCCACCGCGGCGCTGCTGCGCGCGGCGCTCGCCTAGGTGATGGACGCGCCCTTCGGGTGCTCGCGCTTGTAGCGTTCGATCTCGGCCTTGAGGTCGCGGTATTCCTCGCAGGTGATGAAGCAGATCTTGTCCAGCGCCTTCAGCTGCTGCTCCGCCATCTCCAGCTTGCCGACCTGCAGATAAGCCTCGCCGAGGTACTCGTGCGCGCCCTTGTGGCGCGGGTCGATCTGCAGCGCGCGCTCGTAGTGCTTGAACGAGTTGTCCATGTCGCCGATCTTTCGGTACGCATGGCCGAGTTCGTTCCACGCGTTCGCGCTCTGCGGATCGCGCTGCGTGACCGCACGCATGCGCACGATCACCTGCGGCCAGTCCTTGGCCTCCGCGGCGGCGAGGCCGGCCCGGTAGTCGGGATCGGCGTCCGCCGCTTCGGCACCGCCCGCGCCTCCTCCGCCACCGCCGCCGCCGCCCGCGCCCCATCCGGGCAGCGCGATTGCGCTCAGGCACAGCAGCAGAACGCCCGCGTTGATTCGCCACGTACTGGGTCGCATGTGAGCCTCCGTTCAGTGCACGTCGATGCGGCCGTAAACGCCGTGCGTTTCGTTCGCCGGGCCGGCCGCGAAGAACAAGGTGTTGGTCGGCTGGCTGTTCAGGCCGTTGCCGAACGCGATGCCCCACAGGCCGGTGACCGTGACCGCCGTGCCGTCGGCCTTGCTCAAGGTGCCGAGCAAGGCGCCGGTGCTTGCATCGAACGCATTGATCTTGCCGTCGCCGAAATTGCCGACCAGCAGCGCGTTGCTGAACGGGCCGAAGTTCGCAGGCGCGAGCGCCATGCCCCAGGGCGAGTTCAAGGCCCCGCCGACGTCGACCAGGCGCTTCACGAAATGCCCGGTCGTGTCGAACACGTCGATCAGGCCCAGGCCCGCGCCGTTGACGTTGTCGTGCGCGGTGGCGTCCTGCTTCGCGAAGCTCACATAGACCTGCCCGCCGATCGCCTGGGCGCCGAACGGCGCATAGCCCGCGGGCAGCGTCGGGTCGGTGAAGCCGCCGGCGGTCGTCACCTTCGCGAAGGTCGCGCTGAAGGTGTCGATGCGCGCGTTGTGGAAGTCGGTCGCGAACAGAAAGTTCGCGCCTGCGCTGCTCGCCAGCGCCAGGCCCTTGTAGACCGTGCCGGCGGCCGCGCCGTCGAACACCGTGATCGCTGCGTTCAGGCTCACGCCGGGCGACCACGCCGACAAGGTGCCGGCCTCGCCGACGAAGATGAACGGGCTCGCTCCGCTCAGCCCGGCCTGGCTCACGACGAAGTCGGTGGAGCTGTTGAACACGATGCCGGTCGGGTTCGCACTGCCCGCCGCGCCCGCGGGAATGTCGACGATCAGACTCTGCATCACACCGTTGCCGTCGTACAGCGTCGAACTCGACGTGCCCGCGTTCGCGACCCACACATAGCCGTTCGGATTGAACGCCACGCCCCAGGCGTTGACGAGGTGCGCGTCGACGTTGCTGGTGGCGTACGGGTTGCTGCTGGCGTTGACATCGCTGATGAGGTTGGTCGCCGCATAGCTCTGCGCCGTCGGCCCTGGTGCGGGCGCAGGTGCGGGGCCGGAGTCGCCCCCGCCGCCGCACGCCGCCAGCGCGGCGACTCCCACACTGGCGAACCACCACTTGAGTTGGACGCGTGACAGCTTCATCGGGGTACTCCTCGGTTTGGATGACGCGACCCGCGCCGCTGCGCGAATCGCCACGCCCGGTGAATACCGCGCTGAGGCGAAAAGGTTCAACGCCACGCGTCAGAACGACGCGGTCGCGCTCAGGACCCAGGTGTTGCGCCGGTTGCCGTAGTCGACGACATACGGCCCGCTGCGCGTGGCCGCGACCCAGGCCAGCTGCACGTCGAGCGACGTGAGCGCGGCGAAGCCGACGCCGACCCGCGCGTCGTAGCGCGTGCTGTTGCGGTCGTCGGTGTTCACGCCGTGCAAGGTGGTGAGCGCGCCGACGTGGCCGAACACGCGCAGCTGCGGCTGCAGCGGCGCATTGGCGTCGAGCTCCGCGTAGGCCGTCGACTGATCGAAGCCGAAGTAGTTGGGCGCCCAGTAGACGCGCAGACTCCAGCGCTCGCCCGACACGCCGACGAAGGCCTCGCTGTAGTTGTAGCGCGCGTTGCCGCTGAAGGCCGAGCTCGTGACGCCGGCCTCTGCATTGAAGTCGCTGGACAGGCGCGTGGCGACACCGACATCGCCGAGCAGCTGCACCGAGCGCCGGCCGCGCATGAACTCGACGCGCGTGGCCGACGCGCCGGCGAACACGCCGCTGGCGTGGTCGTAGGCGACGCTGAGGTGCGCGTCGGGCTGGCCGTCGCTGAGCGAGACACCGCGGAAGCGGTGATCGGTCTCGACACCGACGCTGGCGCTGAATTGCGCGTGCGCGGCGCCGCTCGCGAGCAACGTCGACAGCGCAACGAGGCAGACGACGCGGCGCGGTCGGCAGCCGCGCGTGGTCAAGGCGACGCGAATCACGTCACGCGTGCCGCGGCATCACTGGCGTGCCACCGCGGGCACCGCCGTCGCCGCATTCGCGGCGCTGCACCCGCAGCTGCAGCCGCCGGCCACGCGGCTGAGCGACGCGCAGGCATCGATGCGGCCATCCGGCCGCAGCACGAACTCGGCCGGTGCGCTGGCCGCGACCGACAGCGCCGCCAGCCCGCGCTGATCGCGCGCCTCGCGGAGCAGCGCGAGCAGGCCGCTCACATGCGCGGCCGCATACGAGCTGCCCGAGACCACGGCCCAGCGCGCGCCGGGCACGGTCGTCGGCACGTCACGACCCGGCGCGAGGACCGCACCCGCCAGCGTGCTGCCAAGGCCGGCATCCGCGACCGCGATCACACCGCGGTGCGCCGCAGGAAAGCCACCGTCGCGCGCCTGGCGGTCAACCGCCGCGACGACCGCGATGCCGCGGCCGAGCGCGCTGTCGAGCAGGCTGCCCAGCAGGCGGTCGTTCGGCCCGCTCAGGCTCATGTTGATGACGCGCGCGCCATGGTCGATCGCGAAGTGCAGCGCCTGCGCCAGGCTCAGGCTGTCGCACAGCGTCTCGTTCGCCGACTGCTGCCAGCACGCACGCAGCGCCAGCACGCGGGCCTGCGGCGCGACACCGACGATGCCGATGCCGTTGTCGGCCTGTGCCGCGACGATGCCGGCCACCGCGGTGCCGTGCAGCTCGGGCGCAGGCGCCGCGCCGGCGACGAAGTTCTCGCTGAGTTCGATCTGATGCGCAAGATCCGGGTGGCCGCGTTCGACGCCGCTGTCGATCACCGCGACCCGCACCTGCCGGCCCGTCACGGTCTCGTGCAACGCCGCGAGCTGCCATTCCTGCGCGGCCGGCTGCACGCCGAACAGCGGGTCGTCGTGGCCTTGCGCACGGTAGACGTTCATCGCCTGCGCCCACGACACGCGCGTGTCGCGCGAGAGGTCGTCGGCCATCTGCTGCGGCGACGCGGCCGGCGGCAGGCGCATCACGAAACAGTCGACGCCCAGCAGCGGCATCGGCCAGTCGCTCGTCAGCGTGAGGCCGTGCTCGCGCGCGAGTTGCAGCGCGACGCGGCGCCGCGCCACGCGGCCCGCCGCGTCCGAATAGCTGCCCGCATAGTTGGCGTCCGGACGAAAGTGCGGCGGCGGCAGATTCAGCAGCACCAGCACCTGCGGCGGCACCGGCGACGCGGGCAGCGCCGTTCGCGATGCAGGCGATTCCGCGGTTGGTGCTGACGCGTCGACCGTCTGCGCGCAGACCGGCGCCGCCAGAACGACGAGACCCGCGGCCCATCCCAACGCCGCTGCGCGCAGCAGGCGCATAGAGCGCATCACGGCCCCGCCTCGGCCGTGAGGGACTCGACGCGCAGCACCGCGGCCTCGCGGCGCAGGCGGTCGATCGCCGCCGTGTGCTGCGCCGGCGCGACCGCGAGCAGGTAGGCGCCTGTCACCGTGGGGCCGTCGACCAGGCGCGCATCGCTGTCGCGCAGCGCCTGTCGAATCTGCGCTTCGTTCGCGTCAGGCCGGAAGACCACGACGATGCTCGCATCGACCGCGCGCGCCGGGTTGCCCAGCGCACGGTAGGTGCCCTCGCGAGGCAGCACCACAATCACCAGCAGCGCCGCGAGGCCGGCGATGACGGCCGACTGCGCGCCGAGCAGCCAGCGCCACCCGCCAAGCGCGGCGCGGCGCGGCGCGCGCGTGGTTGGCGTCGGCGTCGGCGCCGACTTGCTCGCGGCCTCCATCTCGATGCGGTGGCGCAGGGCAGCCCAACCGCGATCGACATCGGCCGCGGCCACGTCGCACTGCAACGCGTCCGCGGCCTTCGCGAATTCGCCGCGCAGCCGTCGCTGCCACGCCAGATCCGCCTGGCAGCGCGCGCAGCCGCCCAGGTGCGCGAGCACGCGCGCGGTGTCGGCCGCGTCGAGCCGGCCGCTGTCGTGCCATGGCAGCAGCAGTTGCACGATGTCGTGTTCGTCCCCACCCAATCGCAGGATTCGTCCGTTCACAGCCAGTCCTCCGCGTCGCCGGCCAGCAAGGTGCGCAGTCTGCGCCGGGCGTGAAACATGCGCGTCTTCACGGTGTCGACCGGGCAGTCGACGATCTCCGCGATCTCGCGGTAACCCATGCCGTGAAAGTAGCTCAGCTCGACGACCATGCGGTGGTCGATCGAGAGCGCGTCGAGCGCACGCACCAGCCCCATGCTGGCCTGGCGCTGCTGCATCTGGCGCTCGGGGCCGTCGTCGCTCGCCGCACGCTGGTCGGGCTCGGCGTCTTCGACCGCCTCGTCGTGGCGCTGCAATGCCTTCAAGGCCTTGCGGTAGGCGATCGCGAAGATCCAGGTGCAGACCTTGCTCCGGCCGTTGAAGGTGTCGGAGCGGTTCCACACGACCAGCATGGTGTCGTTCAGCACCTCTTCGATCACCGCGCGGCGGCGTGTCATGCGGTCGAGAAAGCGCGTGAGACGCGCGTGGTAGGCGCGGTAGAGCTGCTCGAACGCACGCAGGTCATGATCGGCAACGCGCGCGATCAGCCACGCCTCCATCGGCTCGCCGCCCTCGGCCGCTGCCGGCGCCGGCAGGCTTCCCTCGTCTCTGTCGTGCAGCATCCACTACTCCCGTTGGAGCGTTGATTCCCCGCCGCGCGACAAAGGTTCAAAGAGAATTTGTAACGCCTGCGCGGCGATCAGCCCACCCAGACGCGCGCGTTCTGGAACATCCGCATCCACGGGCTCATCTCGCTGCGGTCGCCGGAGGTCCAGCTCATCTGCACGTTGCGGAACACGCGCTCGGCGTGCGGCATCAGCACGGTGAAGCGGCCGTCGGCGGTGGTCACCGAGGTCAGGCCATCCGGGCTGCCGTTCGGGTTGAACGGATAGGCCTCGGTGGCCGCGCCGGTGTTGTCGACGAAACGCATCGCGCGCTTCACCGCCCTGGCATCGCCGCGCTGCGAGAAATCGGCGAAACCTTCGCCATGCGCCACCGCCACCGGCAGGCGGCTGCCGGCCATGCCGGTGAAGAAGATCGACGGGCTGTCGAGCACTTCGACCAGGCTGAGGCGGGCCTCGAACTGCTCGCTCTTGTTGCGCGTGAACTTGGGCCAGTCCTGCGCGCCGGGGATGATGGGCGACAGCGCGGCCATCATCTGGCAGCCGTTGCACACGCCGAGCGCGAAGGTGTCGGTGCGGCCGAAGAAGGCCGCGAACTGCTCGGCCAGCACCGGGTTGAACATCACCGAGCGCGCCCAGCCTTCGCCTGCGCCCAGCGTGTCGCCGTAGCTGAAGCCGCCGCAGGCGACGAAGCCCTGGAACTGATCGAGGCGCGCGCGGCCGCTCTGCAGATCGCTCATGTGCACATCAAACGTCTCGAAGCCGGCCTGGTGCATCGAGTAGCTCATCTCCAGGTGGCTGTTCACGCCCTGCTCGCGCAGGATCGCGAGCTTGGGGCGCGCGGTGTGGACGAACGGCGCGGACACATCCTGCGCCGGATCGAAGCTCAGGCTCACGTGCAGGCCCGGGTCCTCGACGCGGCCCGCGGCCTCGTGCTCGGCCTGCGCGCACTGCGGGTGATCGCGCAGCGTGGCGATGCGCCAGCTGACGTCGTCCCAGGCTTGATGCAGATCGCGCAGCGGCGCGTGGAACACGTTCTTCGCGTCGCGCCAGACCTCGATCACGCCGCGCTCGTTGGGCTTGCCGATGAAGTGGCTGTGCTGGCTCAGGCCGTGCTCGCGCAGCGTCTGCATGACCTCGTTGCGCACCGCAGTGGGCACCTGGATCACCGCGCCGAGTTCTTCGCTGAACAGCGCGCGCAACGTGAGTTCGGTGCGGCGCGCGCCCACCTGCGTGGCCCAGTTCTTCGAGTCGCCGTATTCGGCGCGGCTGTCGGTGATGCCGTCGCCTTCGGTGACCAGCATGTCGACGTTCAGGCTCACGCCCATGTGGCCGGCGAACGCCATCTCGCAGACCGCCGCCCACAGGCCGCCGTCGCTGCGGTCGTGGTAGGCGAGCAGCCGCCCTTGATCGCGCAGCGCGTTGACGGCGTTGACCAGCGCCTTGAGCTGCGCCGGGTCGTCGAGATCGGGAACGCTGCTGCCGAACTGGTTCAGCACCTGCGCCAGCATCGAGCCGGCCATGCGGTTGCGGCCGCGGCCGAGGTCGATCAGGATCAGCGTGGTGTCGCCGCCCTGCAGCTGCGGCGTGAGCGTGGGGCGCACGTCGGCCAAGGTGGCGAACGCGGTGACGATCAGGCTGACCGGCGCGGTGACCTGTTTGCCCTCGCCGGCCTCGCTCCAGCGCGTGCGCATCGACAGGCTGTCCTTGCCGACCGGCACGCTGATGCCCAGCGCCGGGCACAGTTCCATGCCGACCGCGCGCACGGTCTCGTACAGCGCGGCGTCTTCGCCAGGCTCGCCGCACGCGGCCATCCAGTTGCAGCTGAGCTTGACGCGCTCGAGCTCGAACGGCGCCGCGAGCAGGTTGGTGATCGCCTCGCCGACCGCCATCCGGCCGGACGCCGGCGCATCGAGCGCGGCCAGCGGCGTGCGCTCGCCCATCGCCATCGCCTCGCCACGGAAGCCGCTGAAATCGGCGAGCGTGACGGCGCAATCGGCCACCGGCACCTGCCACGGGCCGACCATCTGGTCGCGGCTGTTGAGGCCGCCCACGGTGCGGTCTCCGATCGTGATCAGGAAACGCTTGCTCGCAACCGTCGGGTGGCGCAGCACGTCGAACGCGACCTGCTCCAGCGTCACGTCGTTCAGGTCGAGGTCGGGCGCGGCATGCGCGACGCGCGTCACGTCGCGCAGCATCTTGGGCGGCTTGCCGAGCAGCACGTCCATCGGCATCGCGATCGGCTGGTCGCCGCCGGGGCCGTCTTCGAGGATCAGTTCCTTCTCGGCAGTGGTGACGCCGACGACCGCGAACGGGCAGCGCTCGCGCTCGCACATCGCGCGAAAGATCGGCAGCGCCTCGGGCGAGACCGCCATCACGTAGCGCTCCTGGCTCTCGTTGCACCAGATCTCTTTCGGCGCGAGGCCGGTTTCTTCGAGCGGCACCTGGCGCATGTCGAAACGCGCGCCCATGCCGGCGCCGTCGACGAGTTCGGGGAAGGCGTTCGAGATGCCACCGGCGCCCACATCATGGATCGCGAGGATGGGGTTACTGTCGCCCAGCGCCCAGCAATGGTTGATGACCTCCTGCGCGCGGCGTTCGATCTCGGGGTTGCCGCGCTGCACCGAATCGAAGTCGAGCGAGGCCGCGTTCGCGCCTGCCGCCATCGAACTCGCCGCACCTCCGCCCATGCCGATGCGCATGCCGGGTCCACCGAGCTGGATCAGCAACGTGCCTGCTTGAAACGCGATCTTCTTCGTCTGCGAAGCGGAGATCGAACCCAGCCCGCCGGCGATCATGATAGGCTTGTGGTAGCCGCGACGCACGGCATTGGCGCCAGTGCCCACGGTCTGCTCGTAGACGCGGAAGTAGCCACCCAGGTTCGGCCGGCCGAACTCGTTGTTGAAGGCCGCGCCGCCGAGCGGGCCGTCGATCATGATCTGCAGCGGGCTGGCGATGTGCTCGGGCTTGCCATAGGGCGATTGCTCCCACGGCTCGCTCGTGCCGGGCAGGTGCAGGTTGGAGACGCTGAAGCCGGTGATGCCAGCCTTGGGCTTGGAGCCGCGGCCGGTCGCGCCTTCGTCGCGGATCTCGCCACCGGCGCCGGTGGAGGCGCCGGGGAACGGCGAGATCGCGGTCGGGTGATTGTGCGTCTCGACCTTCATCAACACGTGCACGGTTTCGCTGCGTGCCGAATACACCGGCGCGTTGGTGTAGCCCTGCGGCAGCCAGCGCTCCGTGGTGCCGCCTTCCATCACCGACGCGTTGTCGCTGTAGGCGACGATGGTGTGCTGCGGCGAGGTGGCCTCGGTGTGGCGGATCATCTGGAACATCGAGCGTTCCTGGCGCACGCCGTCGATCACGAACTCGGCGTTGAAGATCTTGTGCCGGCAGTGCTCGCTGTTGGCCTGCGCGAACATCATCAGCTCGACGTCGCTCGGGTTGCGCGCCAGCGCGGTGAACGAGGTGACGAGGTAGTCGATCTCGTCGTCGGAGAGCGCGAGGCCGAACTCGGTGTTCGCCGCCACCAGCGCGTCACGCCCGCGGCCGAGCAGATCGACATGCTGCATCGCCGCCGCGGGTTGCGCGTCGAACAGGTGCACCGCGTATTCGCGCTCGAGCAGCACGCTCTCGGTCATGCGGTCGTGCAGCAGCGCGGCACAGGCCTGCAGTTCGTCGGCGCTCAGCGGCTTGCCGGCGCCGAGCAGACCGCTCTTGAGCACCATGCGGAACTCGGTGACGCGCTCGACGCGCTTGATCGCCAGGCCGCAGTTGTGCGCGATGTCGGTCGCCTTCGAAGCCCACGGCGACACCGTGCCCAGCCGCGGCGCCACCACGACCAGCGTGCCCTCGTTCGAACCTTCGTACGGGTCGCCGTAGCGCAGCAAGCCCGCGAGCTTGTCGTGGTCTTCGCGCATCAGCGCCGACTCGCTGCAGACCCAGTGGACATGCCGCGCCGCAATGCCGACGATGCGCGCCTGCACCGCCTGCAGTCTGGGCAACAGCGCCTGCGCGCGGAAGGCGGACAGCGCATTGCCGCCCTCGAAGTGGGTCAGGTGCAAAGAGGTGGAAGTCACGCGGCGGGCTGGGCTGAGGTGGAGACTGGGCCGGAGCGAGGGTCGCCTCGGTGGTAACCCGCGATTTTACGTGGCGAATGAGTCGCCGGATCGAAGCGCCTGTGCAACTGCGCAGAGTAGGCGACTCATACTCAGGCCTGCTCTGCACAGCTTTGCAGGTGCTTCGTTCCGGCCTGAGATAATGCTGCCCCATGACGATCACGATCAAGACCGCCGCCGACGTCGACGCGATGCGCATCGCCGGCCGCCTCGCCTCCGAAGTGCTGGACATGCTGACGCCGCATGTGAAACCCGGCGTCTCCACCGACGAACTCGACAAGCTCGCGCACGACCACATCGTGAACGTGCAGCACGGCATCCCCGCGCCGCTGAACTACGCGCCGCCCGGGTACACGCCCTACCCCAAGTCGATCTGCACCTCGATCAACCACCAGGTCTGCCACGGCATCCCGAACGACCGGCCGCTGAAGAACGGCGACATCGTCAACATCGACGTCACCGTGATCAAGGACGGCTGGCACGGCGACACCAGCCGCATGTTCGTCGTCGGCGAAGGCTCGATCGCTGCCAAGCGGCTGTGCCAGATGACCTACGACGCCATGTGGAAGGGCATCGTGAAGGTCAAGCCCGGCGTGAAGCTGGGCGACATCGGCCACACCATCCAGACCTTCGCCGAGAGCAACGGCTTCTCGGTGGTGCGCGAGTTCTGCGGCCACGGCATCGGCCAGAAGTTCCACGAAGAGCCGCAGGTGCTGCACTACGGTCGCCCGGGCACGCTCGAAGAACTCGTGCCCGGCATGATGTTCACGATCGAGCCGATGATCAACGCCGGCCGCCGCGAGATCCGCGAGATGGGCGACGGCTGGACCATCGTCACGAAGGATCGTTCGCTGTCGGCGCAGTGGGAGCACACCGTGCTCGTCACCGAGACCGGCTACGAAGTGATGACGCTGTCGGCCGGCAGCCCGCCGTTGCCCGCCTTCGTGACGGCGCCGGCCTGATCCTGCGCTAGACCATCGTGGCCGCCGTGCTGCAGGGAACGCCGCCGTCGGCAGCCCCGTCGACCCCGTCCCTCAGCCTCGCGGAGTTGCGCACGCGCTTTCGCGTCGGCAAGGCCGAACTGCTCGATCACTTCCAGGCCTCGCGCCCGACCGCCCCGGCCGCGGGCCGGCTGTTGCGGGCGCTGTCCAAGCATGTCGACCAGACCCTGGTCGGGCTGTGGGAGCACGCCGCGATGCCGCAGGGCACCGCCCTGCTCGCGGTCGGCGGCTACGGGCGCGGCGAGCTGTTTCCGCACTCCGATGTCGACGTGCTGGTGCTGCTGCCGCCGACGATGGCGGAGGCCGGCCCCGAACTCAAGGCCAGCATCGAAGGCTTCATCACCGCGTGCTGGGACATCGGCCTGGAGATCGGCTCCAGCGTGCGCACCGTGGGCGAATGCATCGCGATGGCCAGGAGCGATGTCACGATCCAGACGGCGCTGCTCGAATCGCGCTACCTGTGCGGCTCGCGGCGCGTGTTCTCCACCTTCCGCACCGCCAACACGCAGGCGATGGACGCGAAAGCGTTCCTGCGCGCCAAGCGGCTCGAGATGGAGCAGCGCCACCGCAAGTTCGAGGACACGCCCTACTCGCTCGAACCCAACTGCAAGGAAAGCCCCGGCGGCCTGCGCGATCTGCAGGTCGTCATCTGGGTGGCGCGCGCGGCGGGGCTCGGCAAGACATGGGCCAACCTCGCGACCAAGGGGTTGATCACGCCGTTCGAGGTCAAGCAGCTCAACCGCAACGAAGGTCTGCTGAAGCTGATCCGCGCGCGCCTGCACATGATCGCGGGCCGGCGCGAAGACCGTCTGGTGTTCGACCTGCAGACCGCCGTGGCCGAGAGCTTCGGCTACACCGCGACCAAGGGCCAGCGCGCGTCCGAGAAGCTGATGCGGCGCTATTACTGGGCGGCCAAGGCGGTGACGCAGCTGAACCAGATCCTGATGCTGAACATCGCCGAGCGCGTCGACGGTTCGCAGGACGCGCCGATGCGCCGCATCAACGACAAGTTCCTCGAACGCGGCGGCATGCTGGAGGTCGACAGCGACGATCTCTACCAGCGCGACCCGCACGCCATCCTCGAAACCTTCCTCGTCTACCAGACGACGATCGGCCCGAAGGGCTTCTCGGCCCGCACGCTGCGCGCGCTCTACAACGCCCGCGACCTGATGGACTCGGCGTTCCGGCACGACCCGGTGAACCGCGCGACCTTCATGAAGATCCTGATGGAGCACGAGGGCCAGACCCACGCGTTCCGCCTGATGAACCAGACCAGCGTGCTCGGGCGCTACCTGTGGGTGTTCCGGCGCATCGTCGGCCAGATGCAGCACGACCTGTTCCATGTGTACACGGTCGACCAGCACATCATCATGGTGCTGCGCAACGTGCGGCGCTTCTTCATTCCCGAGCACACCCACGAGTACCCGTTCTGCTCGCAGCTCGCGGCCAACTTCGATCGACCGTGGGTGCTCTACATCGCAGCGCTGTTCCACGACGTGGCCAAGGGCCGCGGCGGCGACCACTCCGAGCTCGGCGGCCACGAGGCCAAGCGCTTCTGCCGCGACCACGCGGTCTCGGCCGAAGACACCGCGCTGATCGTGTTCCTGGTCGAGGCGCACCTGACGATGTCGCGCATCGCGCAGAAGGAAGACCTCTCCGATCCCGACGTGATCGAGACCTTCGCGAAGCTGGTGGGCAACGAGCGCACGCTGACCGCGCTGTACCTGCTGACGGTGGCCGACATCCGCGGCACCAGCCCGAAGGTGTGGAACGCCTGGAAGGGCAAGCTGCTCGAAGACCTGTACCGGCTCACGCTGCGCGCGCTCGGCGGCGCGCGCCCGAACATGGACGCCGAGGTCGAGGCCCGCAAGCTCGAAGCGCGGCAGATGCTCAACCTCGCGTCGCTGCCCTTCGGCATCGAACAGCCGCTGTGGGCCACGCTCGAACTGAGCTACTTCGCGCGCCATGACGCGGGCGACATCGCCTGGCACACGCGCTCGCTGCATGAGCATGTCGACACCGTCAAGCCCATCGTGCAGGCGCGCCTGTCGCCACTGGGCGAAGGCCTGCAAGTGCTGGTGTACGCGCCCGACCAGGCCGACCTGTTCGCGCGCATCTGCGGCTACTTCGACGGCGCGGGCTTCAACATTCTCGACGCCAAGGTGCACACCACGCGCAGCGGCTACGCGCTCGACACCTTCCAGGTCAACAGCGCCAGCTTCGAGACGCACTACCGCGACCTGATCATGTTCGTCGAGAGCCAGCTGTCGTTCGCGCTGGCCGAGACCGGCCCGCTGCCCGAGCCCAGCCGCGGCCGGCTGTCGCGGCGCGTCAAGTCGTTTCCGATCACGCCGCGCGTGGCGCTGCGCCCCGACGAGCGCGCGCAGCGCTGGCTGCTCGCGGTCTCGGCGAGCGACCGCTCCGGGCTGCTGTTCTCGATCGCGCGCGTACTCGCGCGCCACCACATCAATCTGCAGCTCGCGAAGATCACGACGCTCGGCGAGCGCGTCGAAGACACCTTCCTGATCGACGGCCCGGCGCTGCAGCAGAACAAGGTGCAGCTGCAGATCGAGACCGAGCTGCTCGACGCACTCGCCGCTTCCTGATGCAGGTGCCCGTCGCCGCCGCCGACGCGCTGGCGCGGCTGGCCGAATTCAGCGACGTGATCGACGCGCGTTCGGAAAGCGAGTACGCGCTCGACTGCATTCCCGGCGCGCTGAACTGGCCCTCGCTGAACGACGCCGAACGCATGCTCGTGGGCACCGAATACAAGCAGGTCTCGCCCTTCGTCGCGCAAAAGCGCGGCGCGGCACTGGTCGCGCGCAACATCGCCAACCACATCGAACGCCATGTGCTCGACAAGCCCAAGCACTGGCAGCCGCTGGTCTACTGCTGGCGCGGCGGCAAGCGCAGCGGTTCGCTCGCACTGGTGCTGAGCCAGATCGGCTTTCGGGTGCACATCCTCGAAGGCGGCTATCAGCAATACCGACGCGCGGTGCTGGGCGCGCTCGAGCTGTTGCCGGCGCAGTTTCAATACCGCGTCGTTTGCGGCACCACGGGCTCGGGCAAGAGCCGCTTGCTGCACGCGCTGCGCGATCAGGGCGCGCAGGTGCTCGACCTCGAAGCGCTCGCGAACCACCGCGGCTCGGTGCTGGGCCTGGTGCCGGGTGAAAAGCAACCCGGGCAGAAGCAGTTCGAGTCGCGCGTGTGGGATGCGCTGCGCGGCTTCGATGCGGCGCGGCTGGTGTTCATCGAGAGCGAGAGCAAGAAGGTCGGCGACCTGCGCGTGCCGCTGGCGCTGGTCGATCGCATGCGGGTGTCGCCGTGCATCCAGCTCGACCTCGCGCTCGATGCGCGCGTGGCGCTGTTGATCGAGGACTACAGCTTCTTCGTCAGCGACACTGCGGCCTTCTGCGGCCGGCTCGACGCACTGCGCACGTCGCGCGGCCATGCGGTCGTCAACGCCTGGCAGGAGTCGGCGCGCGCAGGCCGCACGGCCGAGGTGGTGCGCGAGCTGCTGCTGACGCACTACGACCCGAACTACCTGCAGTCGATGAAGCGCAACTTCGAGAACATGGCGGCGCCGCAGCTCACGCTGACCTGGGACGGCAGCGAGGCCAGTCTGCATACCGCCGCCGCGGCGGCCATCGCAGCCGGCTAGAATCTGCGCTCACCCGTCATTGGGGAGTAGCCGCCCTGCATCACCTGCAGGGGCTTGCGTCAACACACTTGGCCCTCACGGCCATGGCGCAAGCAGCATCCAGCCTGGCAAGACCTTTGACCGCGCAGACCTCGGACCGACCGGGAGGTCGGCGTGGTCATCCGTCTGCCCCGGTCCTGGAGAATTCATTGGAAGCCTTTCTGATCTCGACCGGCGTCGTCGCACTCGGCGAAATGGGCGACAAGACGCAGCTGCTGGCGATGCTGCTGGCCGTCAAGTTCCGCAAGCCCGTGCCCATCGTTCTCGGCATCTTCGCGGCCACGTTGCTGAACCACGCGACCGCCGGCCTCGTCGGTGGCTGGATCGCAAACGCGCTCGGGCCCGACCTGCTGCGCTGGGTCATTGGCGTCTCGTTCATCGCGATGGCCGGCTGGATGCTGATCCCCGACAAGATCGACGACGACGAAGCCGCCGGCCCGCAGCGCTTCGGCGTGTTCGGCACCACGCTGATCGCGTTCTTCCTCGCCGAGATGGGCGACAAGACGCAGATCGCGACCGTGGCATTGGCCGCGCGCTTCCAGGACCTGTGGTCGGTGGTTGCGGGCACGACGCTGGGCATGCTGATCGCCGACGTGCCCGCGGTGTTCGTCGGCGACCGGCTTGCGAAGAAGGTCCCGATGAAGCTGGTGCACGCGATCGCGGCTGCGATCTTCGCGGTGCTGGGCGTGCTGACCTTGTTGAACGTGGGCAGCCTGTTTTGAGTTGAATCGCCGCTGGCGGCGGTTCAGCCCATGTGCAGGCCGCCGTTCACCGAGAAATCGGCACCGGTCGCAAAGCCCGACTGATCCGACGCGACCCACGACACCATCGAGGCGATGTCGTCCGGCGTGCCCAGGCGCTTGACCGGGATGCCGGCGATGATCTTGTCGAGCACGTCCTGGCGGATCGCCTTGACCATGTCGGTCGCGATGTAGCCGGGGCTCACGGTGTTGACCGTCACGCCCTTGCTCGCCACCTCCTGCGCCAGCGCCATCGTGAAGCCGTGCATGCCAGCCTTCGCGGCCGAGTAGTTGGTCTGGCCGAACTGGCCCTTCTCGCCGTTCACCGAACTGATGTTGACGATGCGGCCCCAGCCACGGTCGACCATGTCGTCGATGACCTGCTTGGTCACGTTGAACAGGCTCGTGAGATTGGTCTCGATGACCGCGTCCCAATCGGCGCGGCTCATCTTGCGGAACATGCCGTCGCGCGTGATGCCGGCGTTGTTGACGAGAACGTCGACCGGGCCGTGCTCGGCCTTGACCTTCTGGAACGCGGCCACGGTCGACTCCCAGTCGCCCACATTGCCCACCGAGGCGTAGAACGTGAACCCGAGCGCGGCCTGTTCGCCCAGCCATTTCGCATGGTCACGGCTGGGCCCGCAGCCGGCGATCACCTTGAAGCCGTCCTTGTGCAGGCGCTGGCACATGCGCGTGCCGATGCCGCCCATGCCGCCGGTGATGTATGCGATCTTCTGTGTCATTTTTATAGTGCTCCCTGGATCTCGGAAAAGGTCATCGTTCCACGGTGAGTGCAACGCCCATGCCACCCCCGATGCACAACGACGCGATGCCCTTCTTGGCGTCGCGGCGCTGCATTTCGTGCAGCAGCGTCACCAGGATGCGGCAGCCCGACGCACCAATGGGGTGACCGATCGCGATCGCGCCGCCATTGACGTTGACCTTGCTGGTGTCCCAGCCCATCTCGTTGTTGACGGCGCAGGCCTGCGCGGCGAAGGCCTCGTTGATCTCGAGCAGATCGAGGTCCTGCGGCTTCCAGCCGGCGCGCTGCAAGGCCTTCTGCGATGCGGGCACCGGGCCCATGCCCATGATGGACGGATCGAGCGCCACGGTGGCGTAGCTCGCGATGCGCGCCAGCGGCGTGAGGCCGAGTTGCGCGGCCTTGGCGGCGCTCATCAGCACGACGCCGGCCGCGCCGTCGTTCAGGCCGGAGGCGTTGCCGGCGGTCACGGTGCCGGCCTTGTCGAACGCGGGCCGCAGGCCGGCCAGCGCTTCGGCGTTGGTCTTCTTGTTGATGAACTCGTCGTTCGCGAAGACGATCGGGTCGCCCTTCTTCTGCGCGATGCTGAACGGCACGATCTCGTCCTTGAACTTGCCGGCCTCCTGCGCCGCCGCGGCCTTCTGCTGCGAGGCGAGCGCGAGCGCGTCCTGCTTCTCGCGCGTGATGTCGTACTTCTTCGCGACGTTCTCGGCCGTGATGCCCATGTGGTACTTGTTGTACACATCGAAGAGGCCGTCGACGATCATGGTGTCGACCAGCTTCCAGTCGCCCATGCGCATGCCGTCGCGCGAGCCGGGCAGCACGTGCGGCGCCATGCTCATGCTCTCCTGGCCGCCGGCGATGATGATCTCGGAGTCGCCGTCGCGGATCGCCTGCGCGCCCAGCATCACGGCCTTCAGGCCCGAGCCGCACACCGCGTTGATCGTGAGCGCCGGCACGCTCTGCGGCAGGCCGCTCTTGATGACGGTCTGGCGCGCCGGGTTCTGGCCCGAGCCGGCGGTCAGCACCTGGCCGAAGATGAGTTCGTTGATCTGCTCGCCGCTCAGCTTGGCGCGGCGCAGCAGGTCGACGACGACCGCCGCGCCGAGCTCGGGCGCCGCGGTCTTGGCAAGCGTTCCACCGAACTTGCCCACGGCGGTACGGGCGGCGGCAACGATGACGATGTCGGTGGTCATGAGAGTTCTCCTGTCAGAAAGTTGATATGAAACCTGTGGCTGAATGAGGCCTGCGGAACTCAGACCGCCTTGGCCTTGACGTAGCGGCCCGGTGCGGGCTCGATGACCTGGTGGGTCTTGCTGCCGGGTGCCTTGGGTGCGGGCACCTGTTTGCCGGCATGGCCCGCGAGCCAGGCGGTCCAGTCGGGCCACCAGCTGCCTGGATGTTCCTTGGCCTTCGCGAACCAGTCCTGCGCATTGTCCGGCAAGGCCGCGGCCGAACCGATCCAGTGGCTGCGCTTGCCCTTGGCCGGCGGGTTGATCACACCGGCGATGTGGCCCGAGGCGCCGAGCACGAAGCGGACCTTGCCGCCCAGCACCTGCGTGTTCCGATAGGCGCCGTCCCACGGGACGATGTGGTCCTCGCGCGAGCCGTACACATAGGCCGGCGCATCGACGCGGCGCAGGTCGATCTTCTCGCCGCACACCGTGAGCTTGTTCGGCTTCACGAGGTTGTTCTCGAGGTAGGTGTTGCGCAGGTACCAGCAGTACATCGGGCCCGGCAGATTGGTGCTGTCGCTGTTCCAGTAGAGCAGGTCGAACGGCGGCGGCGTCTCGCCCTTCAGGTAGTTGCCGACGACGTAGTTCCACACCAGGTCGTTCGGCCGAAGGAAGCTGAAGGTGGTCGCGAGCTCCTGGCCCTTGAGCAGGTTGCCGCCGCCGGGGCTGTCCGGCCCGAGCGTCATTTCGCGCATCTTCACCATGCCTTCGTCGATGAACAGATCGAGCACGCCGGTGCTGGTGAAATCGAGGAAGGTGGTGAGCAGCGTGACGCTGGCCGCGGGCTTCTTGCCGCGTGCCGCGAGCACCGCCAGCGCGGTGGCAAGGATGGTGCCGCCGACGCAGAAGCCCAGCGTGTTGAGCTGCTTGCTGCCGGTGATCTGTTGCACGACCTCGATCGCGCGGATCGCGGCGTCCTCGATGTACTGGTCCCAGGTATCGGTCTTGACGCTGTCGTCGGCATTGCGCCAGCTCACGACGAACACGCGGTGGCCTTGCGCGACCGTGTGGCGGATCAGCGAGTTCTCGGGTTGCAGATCGAGGATGTAGTACTTGTTGATGCAGGGCGGCACGAACAGCATCGGGCGCTCGAACACCTTGGACGTGAGCGGCTTGTATTCGATCAGCTGGAACAGCTCGTTCTCGAACACCACCGAGCCCTCGCTGGTGGCCACGTTGCGGCCGACCTCGAACACGCTCTCGTCGGTCTGCGACACATGGCCTTGCCGTAAGTCGTGCAGCAGTTGCTGGATGCCCTGGCCGATGCTCTCGCCGCGGGTATCGATCGCCTTCTGCTGCGCTTCGGGGTTGAGCGCGAGGTAGTTGCTCGGCGCGGTGGCGTCTATCCACTGCTGCACCGCGAAGCGGATGCGCGCGCGGGTCTTCTCGTCGCCCTGCAGGCTGTCGGCCATCTGCATCAGCGTGCGCGCGTTCAGCAGGTACATCTGCGCGGTGTAGGCGGCAGCGGGGTTGGCCTGCCATTCCTTCGCGGCGAACCGGCGGTCTGGCGGTGCGGTGATCTGCGCGGCCGGTTGCGCGTGCAGCGTCTGGTTCCAGATCTCGGAGGCCTGCTGCAGATAGCTCGCCTGCAGCGCGGTGGCGGCGGCCAGTTCCGGTGGCAGGATGGCAGCAGAATCTGGCGCGCGGTTCATAGGTCTCCTGACGGGTTCGTTCGATTCATGTGCCAGCTTCTGCGACTGGTTTTACGTGAGTCCGACGGCTTTGTATATTGGCAATCGAACGGACGATGTACCGCATTATGACAATGAATTTCGCCAAATGAACTCATAACCGCGCGTTGTGAGCAAAGGAAAAGCCGATGCTGCTCATCGCGATTGCGTGGCTCTACGTGGTGTTGATGGTCGCGGTGGTCGAGGCCACGAGCAGCGGCGGCACGCTGCTGGGCGCGGCGTTCACCTTGCTGCTGTACGGCGTGCTGCCGCTGGCGATCGTCGGCTACCTGTTCTTCAGCCCGGCACGGCGCCGGGCGCGGCGCTCAGCCGAGGCCGCCGCCACTGCTGCTGCCACTGCCGCCGCCGTCGCGAGCGATCCAGACGAAGGCGGCCATGCGGCCGGTGACGCGGTCGCGCCGGAACGAAAAGAAACGTGACGCGTCGCTGACGGTGCACCACTGCCCGCCGCTCGCGTCGACGACGCCGGCCGCCTGCAGTCGGTCGCGCGCCAGGCCGGGCAGATCGGCGAGCCACTTGCCCGGCGCATGCGGCTTGAAGCGCGGCGAATCGGGCGCGGCACCGAAGGCCTGCAGCACATCGGCGCCCACTTCGAACTTCGCCGGGCCGATGCACGCGCCCAGCCACGCCTTCACCTCGCGCGGCTCGCAGGCACCGGCCTCGCAGACGGCCTGCAACGTCGCTTCGAGCACCCCGAGCGCCAGGCCGCGCCAGCCGGCGTGCGCCGCACCGACCGCTCTGCCCTGCGGCGCCGCGAACAGCACCGGCAGACAGTCGGCGACCTGCACCACGCAGGCCACGCCGGGCTCGGTGGTGACGCTCGCATCGGCCGCGTGAACAGCGGCACCGGGCAGCGCATCTGCCGCGGTGAGCCGCACGACCTTGTTGCCATGCACCTGATCGAGATAGACCGGCGTCGCGCCGATGGCCTGCGCCACCACGCGCTGGTTGTGCGCCACCGCCTGCGGGTCGTCGCCTGTCGTGTCGCGCAGGTTCAGGCTGTTGTACGGCGTGGCGCTGATGCCGCCGGCGCGCGTGGTCATCAATGCGCCGACGCCGGGCAGTTGCCACGCGGGCGCGAGCCAATCGGGGTCGCGCATCGGGGCGCGCATCGAGTCACGCATCGAGTCAAGCATCAAACCGGCTCGGGATAAGCCGACGGTTGCGTCGTCGAGAACGCGTCCAGCGTCATGCATTCACCGAACACCCGCATCACGTTCGGCACGTGGTCGAGGCGGCACTCGAAGCGCCTGGCGTTGTGAACCTGCGGCACCAGCACGCAGTCGGCGAGCGTGGGTGTGTCGCCATGGCAGAAGCGCCCGGTCGCGGGGTGCGTGAGCTTTCGCTCGACCGCCTCCAGGCCGGTCTCGACCCAGTGCCGGTACCAGCGGTTCTTGTCCTCTTCGCTCACATGCAGCTCGTGCACCAGGTAGCGCAGCACGCGCAGGTTGTTCAGCGGATGGATCTCGCAGGCCATGTCCTGCGCGAGCGCGCGGATGCGTGCGCGGTCGGCCGCAGCGCCCGGCAGCAGCGAGGGCTCGGGATGCGTCTCGTCGAGGTATTCGATGATCGCCATCGACTGCGCGATCAGCTGATCGTCGTCGACCAGCAGCGGCACCAGCCGGGACGGTGACAGCGCCGCGAACGCATCGGCGAGCTGCTCGTTGCGCACGAGGTGCACGGTCAGCAGTTCGCAGCTCAGGCCCTTCAGCGCGAGCGCGATGCGCACGCGGTAGGACGCCGACGAGCGAAGGTAGTTGTAGAGCTGCATGCGCGCGGCTTGCGGGGCTTGCCGGCGTTCAGCCGGCGACGATCTTCAGCTCGAGCGTGCCCACGCCCTCGACGCGCCCGCTCAGCGTGTCGCCCACCTCCACCGCGGCCACGCCTTCCGGCGTGCCGCTGAAGATCAGGTCGCCGGGCGCGAGCTCCCAGGCCTTCGAGATGTGCTCGATGACCTCGGCCACGCTCCAGATCAGCTTGCCCAGCGTGCTGGCCTGGCGCGGCTTGCCGTTCACGTCGAGCGCGATCACGGTGTCCGCGGTCAGCTTGCACTGCTCGGCGCGGCGCAGCGGGCCGATCGGCGCGGACTCGTCGAAGCCCTTCGCGATGCACCACGGCCGGCCGAGCTTCTTGGCGTCGGCCTGCAGGTCGCGGCGCGTCATGTCGAGGCCCACGGCATAGCCCCACACATGCTCCATCGCCTTGGCCGCCGGAATGTCGCGCCCGCCCTTGCCGATGGCCACGACCAGCTCCAATTCGTGGTGCAGGCTCTTGCTCAACGTGGGGTAGTGCATCTCGCCGACCGTGCCCTCCGCGATCGGCAGCACGGCATCGGCCGGCTTCATGAAGAAGAACGGCGCCTCGCGGCCGCTGTGGCCCATCTCGATGGCGTGTTCGACATAGTTGCGGCCGACGCAGTAGATGCGGTTCACCGGAAACAGCGCGGCTTCCCCCTGAACCGGGACAGAGGGCGTGGCGGGCGGCGTGAAGACGAAAGTCATGGTCGAGAATCCTGGCAAGACAAGCCCGGAATGATGCCACGCAGCCCCGCACGAGTGCCCTGCGGGGACAAACCTCAGAGCTACACTCGCGCCCATGTTCACGCCGTTCAGCCCGCGCAGCATCCAGCATTGCAAGACCTGCGGCGGCGCGACCGCCTACTCGGTGCCGGTCGACGACAACCGCGAACGCGCCACCTGCACCGTCTGCCACGCCATCCACTACGAGAACCCGCTCAACGTGGTCGGCACCGTGCCCACCTGGGGCGACCAGGTGCTGCTGTGCCGTCGCAACATCGAGCCGCGCTATGGCTTGTGGACGCTGCCGGCCGGCTTCATGGAGCTGGGCGAAACGGTGGAGCAAGGTGCGGCGCGCGAGACCGACGAAGAGGCCGGCGCGCACTTCG
>Ga0307510_10001752_pt1 | contig 24194 bp, 30 predicted proteins | sample 12_EM_MG_FD_207224 | JGI IMG/M metagenome (GOLD analysis project Ga0307510, IMG submission 207224) | Populus trichocarpa ectomycorrhiza microbial communities from riparian zone in the Pacific Northwest, United States - 12_EM | ecosystem: Host-associated > Plants > Roots > Unclassified | place... | reverse complement strand
CCCCCCCCTTTCTCACTCGCGATATCACTACCCTCGGCACATAATCTGTCAGAATCTATATCGTGCTTCGATCTGATCTTCCGATAATTTTCTCATCTCCCCACTTCCTTCTTTGCTCCATTGCTCTCTCTCGCTTTCCACTTGATCACAGACTACCGATATTATGTGTGTTCTAGGTTAGGAACAACTGTCATACCCCAGTTCAGTTTACCCCCATTCCCGCTACCCGTTCGACAACCCTTCAAATTCTTTAGCCAATTTTACTCCAAATGTCGAATCCCCAACCGTGGGCCAGAACCTTTCAGCACGCACAAGCGAGACCTCAACCTTGGGGCAATCAGCCCGGCCAAGATGCGCAGAACAGTCTCGCTCGGTCATCCCGACTGGACATTCCGAATGATGTTCGACCTCCTCCTGCGCGACAGCCCCCTCCGGGTCCATTCCCTCAGCAATCACACCCCCGAACTGTTACCGAGAGTCCTGCGTTCATCGACCTGACCGATTCTAACCCCTCACACTTCCAGCGCGGCCTCATCAATACCCCCAAGATGGACGGCGTTTTTAATATACCCCCAGTTACACCCGCTGTTATTGAAACACCTGTCGTTGTAGAGCCTGTAAGGCCTTACGATGGCGCGCTATGTTCTAGGTCATCGATTCAAAATTCGCGAACGAGAAAACGGCTTAAATTCGCTCCCCAGGCATGTCCTCCGGCCTCACCGCAGTTTATCCAGCCCTCCAAGGTTTATCAAGGGGCCAAGAACTCTTCAACTCCTCCGGCACTGAGTCGGGGGAATAGTAGCAGCAGGCAAAAGCAGATTCAGCCTCAACCGTCGAAATCGGACTTTTCAAAACCTAACCCCCGTCGAGATAACAAGCCGAAACCTTACCTTCTGGAGGCACCACCCGGAGCGCTGATGTTTCCAGGTTCGGGTGAGTGAGATTCTGTCCTATATGAGGGGGGGCTGGGGGGGCTGATGGCGGATTCTAGGATGCTCGGATTTTTTTCCATGGAAAGGAAACCACCCGGAAGATTTGGTTACAGATGCTCAGGCTAGAAATGGACAGTACGACAAACTGTACGTTGGGAAGGGAAATGTCGGTTTGACCAGTTCGAGCTCCCACCGCGATATAGTACTTACGGCTTTGCAGAACGAGCAAGCGTCGGCGCGGTCCTCTCTGGTGCCGTCACTTAAGGGCAAATCGGCACTTCCGTCACTCTCCTCGCTATTCCTAACAGTTCTAGATAAACGGCAAAAGTATAATAGGCTTACCACTCCCCCTACGTTCAAGCCGCCTCCTCGCGTCACTCTTCCTGATATGAGGCGTGAAGCGTGGCTGCGGGACTTGGCGAGCCCATTGGTTCCACTACGTAGGCTTTCTAGGACGATCCCTCATGGATTGAAGGGACCGATACTCCTGGATCAATGCGCCGCGAAATCGATACCCACGGCACGCGCGGTATGGTTTGCTCGCTGCGTGGGTGCTAACGAATTGAGGGGTCTGAAGCGTAAGGGGGTTGGTTCGTTTGCCGTCGGAAGTGAGACCAAATGGCTTAAGGAGTGGACGGGCCAGGTGGTGCGGTTCCTGGAGCGAACAATTTCGGAATGTGGATCCTCTTCGGACTTGTGGAAGCAAAAGATGGTTTATGCGTAGGTTTTTTCTTCCGGTTGACTCGTGGAAGTGCACTTTCTTCAGCTCATATGTGTTTTCACTTTTAGGGTTCGGCTTTCTGCACATTTATTTGGGGAGAACCTGCTTGACAGAACTCTGTTTCTGGAATGGTATCTCTCGTACTTGGAAACATGTTCCTTGGATATGCTGCCAATGGCCTATCTGATGTTGAGTATATATTGGGATGAACTACTGAAGACTAGGAGGCTGGGACGGCGACTCGCAGAAGCCCTGCTGGGAAAAGCCGAAGCTGTGGGTTCCCTTCAGATTTCGGGATAAACTTGGATTTACCGCTGAATGCTTTGTATAGATATTGGCAACAGAGGATAAAGAAACATATGCCCCGCTTATGCAGAGGCTCTCTATTTTATTGACGGTATGTACCGTTTGATGGATCGTGCTCGGCGTCTCTAATTTTTTATACTTGTGTTCTTTTTTACAGGATATTCTGTTTTCGCACAGGGAGTCACTGATTGTCTCGAATAGCTGGGAGTTATACCAGTCTATATTAGAGGCCTGCGTTGACAAGAGGTGTTCAATTGTGAGATCGTGTTTGCAAAACATATCGCAGAGGAACAAGAACCTCCTATCTCCAATGCAGGCGAGGCAAAACGGCTCTGTCTCATCTGGTCAGAGGAAACTAATAAACATGCTGGATTCAATAGCAATGCCCTACAACATCGACGAGATCTGGGGGAAATGCCGTTCATTGGAGGTTGAGGAGGACCAGCTTGTCCGTTGCCTGTGCCAGTGGGCCACTACCTCCCTTCGAGTTGGCAGGCATAGGATATATATCGTGGCAGGGCTCTTGGGATGCGCGAGGCGGAGCGGCATAAGTGTTCAGGATCATATGAAAGGCTTCTTGGAAGGGTTTGGAAGTAACGTCAAGGGAAGCAAGGATGATGCATATCTTCTTGTCTCGGAGCTTGTTCGTTCCAAAACCTTCTCCGTTGCTTTATATATGAAATGGCTTATTTCGCGAGGTATCTTGTCAGAGTATACGATCACTCGGGTATGTGTTTGTTCATCCTTCTTCCTTTTCTGAGGTTATACCATTTGATTCACATGTTGTGCAGGAGAGTCCTTGTCACATCCGATTGCTTGCCGAAGTCTCGGTAACGTCTGCCCCAAGCCATATCCGCAATTTGCGTAGCATTCTTCTCTCGGGTCACGGATTCTCTGTTGAAGGCGAGGCCAGGTCGTTGGAAATGTCTAAGCAGATCCTCTCCTCAAAGATGCCCAGAGTTTTCTACGGCGGTTCTCGTACTGGCAGCTCCGTGGAGAAATTTACTGCTGAAGAGCTGGTATACTTTGGTGGTTTGAACCGGGCGGTCATGTATGAGCTGGGGCTTTGGGTCAGGGAGAATGTCCGGAAGCATGTCGTGAAGGGTGCACCGTGAGTTTTTATCGAGTCTCTCAATGCTTGGGTGTAGACTGACGGTGGGGTTGGTTAGTGTTGGTCGGGATAACTGGAGAGATCTTTCGGTTGAAGTTGGTATCACTGCCATTAGGACTGAGGAGTTCGTCATGATTAGGCAGTTGCTCGAGATTTTTAAGGATTTTCTGATTTTGGCTGAGGTTTGTTTCTCTCCTTTTCCCCCAGCACGTGTGCCTAATGGTGTGTTTAGGTTGTGAAGATGGTTACCAGCTCCGACAGCTCGGCTACTCTTTCATCTGTTGCTGATACCGTGAGCTACAATATTGAAGTGTTTAGCTCCCTGGGCGCTGTAAAAGACAACTTGCAGCTGCTTTACAATAGGGTGGGTGTTTTGACGCCAGAGAGTCTTTGATGCTCTGACTTTGCTAACATGTCCGGACCAAACAGTACAAAAAGTTACAGATGCGTCGAACATTGGAAAAGTACGTGCTAGTGTCGTTGGTCGATTTGGCGTCAGTTCCGGGAGCACAAGCAGACATTCGTCGAGAACTGGAAACCGAGTTAGCAAACTATGACAAACGCTTTCCTCGAGCATCAGTAACACATTCCCCAGTATCGGAGAATATGGGCGACATGTTTGAACATGGAACAGCTGATAGCAATGAGGAGATTGACCGACTTTTGCGGAACGGGGCTACCATCGACAAACACAACTTATCGAGGCTTTTCGAGACTATAGTTTCAAGGATGGAGACTTCATTTGATGATAGGGAGAGTGTGGGAGCGTTATCTTCTTCCGCAGCGTACTTAATTAAACTAAGGCAGTTTGATCCTCTAGTTTTTGACGAGTTGATGTGTGGATGGGTGACGAGGTTATTGCAGTCTGCTAGCAGGCCGCCGTTACTACAGACTCTATCTGTTCTTGTGGCTGGGTCTTGCTTGCAGCTCGATGTGGTTGTTCAGGCAACATTGTCAGTCCTGAGGCCCCAGGCGAAGGTAAAACCCAATGCCCTAGCAATAGAAGTTTATTGTCTGACAAGGAGCAGAGTTCGAGTCCGGCCACTGGAGAGATTGCTGCTCAGACACTGGATATCCTTGTCAATGATGGCACGAATAGATTGAGTCTTTCGCCATTGGAACTGTATAGCTTGAAGCGGAAGCGGAAGCTTTTTGCGTTGAAGTTTGTAGACAAGTTTGTCCAGTTGATACGCCAGTCGATTCAAATCTGCGCAGTGGCATCAAATCCGGATACCAAGAACCGCTTAAGAGGGTTGATTCTATCACCACCAGTTCTGGAGTTTCTCCGTGGCCTCGCAACGGCACAACCCGATATTCTTGTTTCCGACATTGTGGAGCCCCTATCTAAAACTGCAGAAACGTCACTGTTGCAATGGCTTCGTGTGTTGATAGACCATTTATTGGACGATCAGGAGAATGGTGGTTTGTGCCCACTCTTTTTACCCTTTCGAATCTTCGGTAGCGGTAGCTTATATCGGCCTAGATAATACAGACCTAGATCCCGAGGTTCAGGTAGCTCATCTTATTCAGTATGCCAATGATTTCTCCATCGGGTTATGTCAGTTGAAGATGCGGATTATATTTGACGCAGAGAACAAAAACGCTTCTTCCTTTAGGCCAAGTGGCGACCATGCCGGAGGCAGCGAAAACCCACTTATGAAGCCGTTCTTTCAGGGCATTGCCTCTACATTCAAAGATCGGGTTACTATATGGACTGATCTGGTCTCAGTGCTGAATCAGGAGTGTGCTTATCAGGTATTCCACACATGTTAAGCGATTTCGTTTTTGGGTGCTAAATTACTGGTGTAGATTCGCGGGTATGCTGAAGAGTTGGTACTGAACTCTCCCACCTTCCCGCCTGTTCGGTTATGCCTAGGTCCACTGGAACCGTCACTCGCCGAGGGTCGTGAGAGCGGGGAGACGCTTGCCCGAGCTTTGCTTTCCGTGATTGAGGCCACTGCGTATAGTATTCCCAAGCAAGGAATTCCCTCAATCGCTGCGCTGCTGGTGGACAAGCTCAATATGATTATCCAGTCCATCACTCTACAGGAAGACGAATTGGAGAAGGCTGAACATGCCGCTGTGCCTGAGGTGTTCTGGAATGACTCGCTTACAGAATCTAGGTGCTGGTATGTTTATTTCCTTTAAGCAAAGTTGAAGGATGATGGGATGATTAACTGAGTATTGCAATAGGCTCCTATTATTCCTCCGTATGATTGTACTACATCGTGCTGCATTTACCAGCTCGAAATCTGGAGCCTCAGATCAGGGTAGATTGGTCGTTGGACTGTGCACTTTGCTTCAGGTATCTACTCCTGATCGCTATTGTTGTTATCAGAGCCCTTGCTAACGACAATATTCCTTAGCACGAGTTTATTCAACAGGACGAAGACTTGTTCAATTTCGTCTTTGATGTGACTAGTAGCTTTATCGACGGTACTTCATCCCACTTCTCTCTACCTAAAATAGCCCACTAACACATCCTTGATAGACCTAACGGAAGACACCCGCCTCCAAGTCCGCCGTTTCGCGAAAGCCAAACGCCCAACTGCGCGGATGACATACCTGATTGGCGGAGGAGAAGCCTCAGGCTCCATTCTGAAGGCCACTCAGCGCGGGAAATTGGTCGACTTCCCAGTCAAGCCCTGGGAACGCCTTGCTGAGCCGTCGCCCATCATCGGCGAGAACGATACAAGTATTAGTCTTACGCTGTTTTGCACGAGGAAGATTAGGTGTGCGAGAGGGGATGGGAGTTGTTAGGGGGAGAGAAAGGAATTGTTTATGCTGGCTGGGGGTTCGGGAGTTTTTTTTCCTTCTGTACTTTTTTTAGGAAAAGATTATGATACTGCATTGGGGTTACTGGGATTGTGTTGTATTATAGTTGGGCTTTTTTCTTGCGCTGTATGAGTTGGTTGGTGAGCACCTGAGCAGGAGATGGACGGGGTTTGGTTGCTATTGTAGAACTTGAAACCTGAACACTGCGGGATTATGACGGCTGAGACTCCATGTATGAGCACTGCGCTGTAAGTGTAGTATTATAATTAATAGGTTGCTGTCCCAAACTGCCCAAGATTGCCTACGCGCAGACTTGGTCATGGCGTAACGGGCCTGGGTGTTGGCGCGGTTTCTGGCTCATCACCGCAATAACTTAACTTGCGTGCGAGTAGCCCTCGGGTCTTCAAACTGGCTAAATTACCATCGCTCTGTGGTGCTGGACTTGCGAATTCTACCGCCTGTTGGGTATGGTGGATGCCGTCTAGACACACCAAGTGGGACGCCTAGGTGGACGCAACGGTGGACGCCTTGGCAAAAATAGGGTAGCACAACACTTGTACTCGGGGGGTGCCAAGAGTCGGGCGCACTTGCCAAATGAGCGGCTGCATTTGTGTGAAGACTAAAACGAATGGGGAGGTACGAGTGAGATTCTGTGACCCAAGTCACTGGAGGAAAAAAAGTGGGGTGCACTTTTGGCTTCCATTCAATTTGGTTCTATAAAAAAATATTTTTTAAATAATAACAGGTGCCTTCTTCAGCGCTAATCACTGCTGGTAATCTCTTTTGGCATCTCCATAAGTAAACTATCAAGCCTCTCTGTGAGAATGGCTTTCCCACAGCCTGGCCAAGTCATCTTGTGATACAGAAACCATGCTGGTTCTTTCCCATGTTTTCTTGCAACCCAGTTTCTGAATCCGTCCATCAGGCTTCAATAAGATTTAATAAATCTGGTAATTACAGGAGGTTATTATCTGGGGTGGTTATGGAGAAGGCAACTGGTCTTGTGATAGGGCCCGCTGATTCAGAGAAGGGGTTTCAGTTCTACAAGGCTGCCCGACGGATTAGACTCACCAATATTTCCAGTGGGTCAGCTAGACTAGGGAAATAGTGCTCGAAACCCTTTCAAAAAAGAGCTATATACACGGCACAGAATAGCAGCTAGGATGAATGGCATGTGGTGTCTTCCCTTCATTCTTGCTTGCTAGTCTAGTGGTAAAGACAGAGGTATCAAAAACAGGACAAAACTCTAATCCCTCTGTTGACCCCCACACATCTTCACTTTCTTTCCTGCGGGTTCCTTATTCCAAAACAGAAATAAAAGAAAGCAACATTCTATGCTATCTCTGAACAAACGAAATGCATCACCAAGACTTCCGTTCTCTTGCGATTTTAGTCCAATATCTAACTCTTGTTCTGCCTTCATTTCCATAGCCGTCATGCGCTGCTTTGATTGTCTGTACTTCTTTCCATTCATCAACGAACATATTTCCCGTGCTTCCGCACCTGGATAAACAAAAGAAGCAATACCATGTTGAGAAGAATTAACTGATATCCAACAAACACTTTGTGCAAATTAATTAGGAATGGGAGGGGTTCTTGGTACACCGAGTAAAAGCTGAATTCGCGTATATTTATGGGATTGGGCTAGTTCTAATGGTGTTGCCCCACCGTTGTCTCTTATGTCGTGGCTGACATCGTCTCGTTTCAACAGCAACTTTGCTACCCCCTCATGCCCGTTCTCCGCAGCCCAGGACAGTGGAGTTTTACCGTGTTCGGTGTCTGGTATGTTGTAAAAGCCGTGAATTCGCTCCAATAGCAACTCAACCACCGCATCGTGCCCGTAGTGTGCAGCCCACTCGAGAGCTTCTCGGCGACCACTGCCTGGTAAATGTGTGTTTCCACGGATATCCTCGTCGGTAATTTGACTACTCCCTCATGCCCACTCTGGGCAGCCAGTACGAGTGGGGTGCAGCCACTGGCAAGTAGGGGGCCTGGAGCGTTGCGATTGATATCATCTCGTCCTAGAAGCAGCTTCACGACACCAACATGTCCGTTTTCTGCTGCGCGGGCAAGTGGCGTTCTGCAACTTCGGATGTCTGGAGTGTTGGGATTGATGTCCTCTCGTGCTAAAAGCAATCTGGCTATTCCCTCATCCCCATTCTCCGCAGCCAGGGAGAGTGGGGTTCAACCAAGGTAGTTAGCTGTTGAGTTGGGATCAATATATCTCCGGTCCAAAAGTAGCTTTACTACTCCCTCATACCCCCACTTGACAGCATACCAGAGCGGCGGTGCGCTATATTTGGTGTCTGCGGTGTTGGGATTGACATCCTCTCGTCCTAAAAGTAACTCCACAAATCCCCCACCCCCACTCCCCGCAGCCAGCGAGAGTGGGGTTCGACCAAAGTAGTTATCTGCGGCGTTAAGATCAATATCCTTCCGATCCAAAAGTAGCTTTATTATTCCCTCATGCCCCCCCTCAACAGCATACCAGAGCGGTGGTGCGCCATATTTGGTGTCTACAGTGTTCGTCTTAAAAATAACTTTACAATTCTCTTGTGCCCCGCCCGTATAGCCAATGAGAGCGGTGTACGGCCATGTTTTGTTTCTGCCCTATTGGGATTTATATCTTCCCGCTCCAAAAGCAACTTTGTAACTCCCTTATCCCCATTTCCCACGGCCCACAAGAGCGGGGTTCGGCCATATTTGACCTCAGAAATGTTGGGATTGACATTTTGCCTCTGCAACAGCGTCTTTACCACACCATCATGTCCCCTCTTCGCAGCCCACGAGAGCGGCGTTCGCCCTGACTGTGTGTCCGTAATGTTGGGATTTATATCACCCCTTTCCAATAGCAAAACAACTACTCTTGTCCACCCCTGGCAGCCCATGAGAGAGGCGTTCGTCCAAACCTTGTGTCTGCAGTGTCGGGGCTGATGTCATCCTGTTTCAGTATCATCTTTACTACTCCCTCATGCCCTTTCCTGGCAGCCCATGAGAGCGGTGTGCGGCCATGTTCGGTGTCTGCCTCGTTGGGATTGATATCCTCCCTCTCCAAGAGCAGCTTTGCCACTCCCTCATGTCCAGCCTTGGCAGCACACCAGAGTGGTATTCCGCCATATCCCATGCCTGCCCAATCGGCCTTCACACCCCCCAGCTGCAACAGCAGCTTCGCGATATCCTCATCACCTGTCCTGTCCTGGCAAGTGTCCTACCCATGGTAACGGTTTCGTCAATATCCATCCCGCCTTTGTCAATAATGCGGCAACTGTCTCCAGGGCCCAGAAAAATCTCTCTACCGTGCCTTGTAAAGCCTCTATAGACAGCCTTATTCCTCTAACCCTAGAAGCCCTAGTGCTAGCGGACTCACACTCTCAGCCTTCTCCGTTATGCACTTCGCCAAGTAGCTCGAGGCAGAACTCACGAGGGGCACTGTCAATGGGGTTGAACCAAGAGCTGAAGGAAAGTTCACTGAAACAGCGGGGTTGGGGTACGCCGAGGGGGTTCATCTATCAACTTGTGTGGGTTTTGGAATAGGGTTGGATTATTGGACAAATGCTCCAGAAGACCGAAGAGGACTCGGCTGCAGGAACTAGAATGGGGTGTGAGCCCGTGGAAGGAATTGCCTTAGGAAGTAGAAGCTTGGGATAGCGGAGGAGAAACAGATACTGCAGGTAAAATAGAATATTAGAAGGCGCAAAAGATAGGGTGTGGGGGGGAGAAAGCAAGGCAGAGATCACACCAACCAGGCCACCCAAATGGGGTTAGATTAGAATACAGTCCCTTTATTTGGGTTGGCGGCTCTCCCCTGGAGGTGTGCCAACCACATTTAGGTGAGCGCGATGACAATAAGCTCATGGTTAACTATGCAGTTAGCCATTCCGGCAGCCACCCAGGTTGAAAATGGTTGAGGAGCAAATACGGTACCAGTGTTCGTCGTGCCACAAATTTTGCTTCATTACTATGATAACACTCAGAATACCGATGACAAGGGCAAGAATGTCTAGGTACTCGAGTATATTCGCTCTTGATCGCTCAAATAGGCTAGGGTCCGCCAACTTAAACCCGGGTAGGTATCAGAGATTTAGGAGATAAACTCACGTCGGGGGATGTCGAATCCGGAAGTATGTCGGGAACTCTGATCCGCAAGAGACTGGGATACTCAGAATGGGGTCAAATGTAAATTCCTGCTCCTGTGCACACTGCGTATCTGTCTTCCCGACATACCTTAAGAACTGACATACCGGTATGATACCTCGCGACCCGAGTTTAATTGTCAACCGCATAGTCAAAGATACTCTTATAGTGGGGTGTCAAGTTAACGCGAACACTTTCACCTCGCAACCAAATACCCCAACTTAATACCCGCAGTAATAATTTAGGCAACCTCAACAACAAAAAATAAAACACACTTAGCTTTACTCCCAGAGAGAAAGTGTGCTGCTGTGAAGGTGGGAAATTGGCCATATAATTTAGGTCTGGTGGCTGTCGAAGGAAATACATTCACCGATTTTCAGCAGTGGTACTACCACTGATGCGTCCGGAGCTAATATTGACCCCTTGACACCGCTCTACAACATCCCCAGAGCCTCGGACTTTTTCTATAAATTCCCATCGTGCCCTCGTTTGTATGGTATTGCTCATCTTGATTCGAACAAAGTTCTCAACCGCCAAACGAGACAATATTGAAACGAGCTGTGCTGAAGATATTGCTCTTGCCCAAGGTTACGTTTGACGGAGGAACAATTCTAGATCGAAACCCGTCATCTAGCCCCAGCCGCATATGCCCTCCTCTTACGATAGGCTACCGCCGTCACGGCGGAACATTCCAGAACACTAACGGACATCCCGGAGGGTGAGTGCTACTTCATGAAGAGAACCCTTACAGAGAAATTTTAGAACGATGCTATAAAAAAAAGCATTTAATATAAACAAGCAGGAGAAATCATGCTACACACGTCAGGTAAGTTAGCAAGACTGCCGAACAGGTAAGTAAGCAATTGCAACCGTTATGCCATTCCATGCCCGGCCCACTCAATGCAATTCCCCCCCGCTCATAATAAACCACCTCAAACAGCGCTATTTCCAGCAGCCAGTCTCTCACCCCCATTCATTTTCTTCATAAGACGGGTCGAAAGGCTGGCCCTCTGGGGAACCCCCCTCCCAACCTCTCCTCCCAACATTCCCACAAACCAGCTTCACTCCCGGCGCTGCTATCTCTCTCATTGGTACTGGTAATAAAATTCTTCTCCCACTCCCTCACATCCGGAGGGCTAACCCTTCCCCCGGTGCCTTTTCGAGGGTGTATTCAGTCACTGCCATGGCAATGAGACCGACCGACGGCCGAGAGGAGTGCCAGGGCGAAACTAGTCCATGCGGGAGCCTGGATCATATTTCGGAGTGTAATTTTGTGAGTGTGAGGCCGAGGCAGTTAGCGGGTGCTGCTACGGCGGTCCTGTAACTCTCATCAGTGGTATTAAAAGAAGTGGGGCTAGGGGGAGAAAAAAGGAGAACCCAGGAAGTTCCGTTTTTGCAAAATCACTCCATCCAGCAAGAGCCTTCTTGAACATGAATACCGGGCACACACAGGAAACACCAGTAGCGATCCCGGCAACCCTCACGGCCACTAGGCTCACCCACGTAGGTGTACCAAAGCTAACCCCCTTGCTGTAAATGTCCCCCACGAAAACAGGGTGGAAGGGAGGGATCGCCGCCGAGAGGCCTCCGCAGAAAGATTCCAGAGCTGGCGTCGCTTGTGCACCTCCAGTCGCTGCCAGTTGTCGATCAAGATGGTGCAGTATCCCAGGCAGATGGTGGAGAACGCATTGTTTCCATCGTCGCAGGTGAGGTCAGGGCTGCACATGCCAGTATTCAATGAATTTATCCTTAATAAATATGCCGGGAGACGCCCAATGGTGAACTAATTGAGGGATTGGATAGCCGGTGATGAGCTGCCATCCTAGGATAGGACGTAACTCGCCTTTTCTATTTAATGCAGTTTTACAGGAAACGCGGGAGTGTACATTTTGAAGGTAGAATTAGCTTGGCAGTGGTACGGGTATCATAATATTAAGATCAAAGCATGATCTGAAGCTTCATAACGCTCCTTTTAAGTTTACTGTACCTTACCGTTCGAACCCCGTTCGTATATCGTTTCTTTCTCCTCTCAAACGTTCCTTTCAGCTCTCTATGTTTTCCATGCTCAGTACTGGCTCAAGGTTAATGTGCATTCTTTCATTGTTCCTTTTGTTCTTATCAGATGGCCTCTGGCAGTTTTTGCTTCCTACATTCCTTGTGGAGGGACCCAGGTGGTGATGGCGGGACTGGACCACCGCACTGTACAGATGCGCTATGTCTTTCTTACTATTCAATGGATGAGAGTTGTCGCAATAAGAGATCTTGACTATTATCTATTACTACTTCGTTTAAGTATGATACCGATCGTATATTGCAACAAGCCTACAAATTAGACGAGTGACCGTCCATGATGCCAATATTAGTTAGAGTTCAGACTACCCCAAGCCCGTCGAGTGACTCCCTTCCATTACTGAGCTGGTCAGGAGAAATGGAAGCACCTCCAAGGAGCTTTTCTTCTGACTCATATTAAGCTTGCCAAAGATTCATGAATTGTGAAAAACATTTCCGAGAGACCCATACGGTAGCTCATTGCCGGGATAGAGTCCTCACACATCTCACATGCAAATATTGAATATTCAGGTCGAGTAATGATTTCTAAAAGAATTGAGAAACCTATATTATACAAGAGAAAAAAAGAAACCAAGCACCCCTCAGCCCCTCCATTCCCCCCCAAGATCCAACAAGACTCCCTGGACACGCGCAATCTGCAACTGAGATACCAGTATACAAGCGAGGTTTTCAAACCGAGACTTATTCCACCGATCTCTTGGGCACTCTGACAAACCAATGCCCTGTCTGGTTGTGCTGGGCCCATTCCGTTTTTACATAACTTTAAATACCTTTTCCTTTTTTTGATGTATGATAATATGATATGAGTATTATATAGTTCTAGAGGGGGGGGGGGGACCTTGAGAAGAAAGTAATTTGCTTATAATTCTGGCTAGTTGCAACGGCAACGAGCGAGTCACAGGCGAGTAATCACTAACTTAACTTACCCCGTTGCACGAACTGGTGATTCCGGTTTAGCAGAGCAGAGAGATGGCAAATTTGCTAATAATGCAATCTATATGATACCGTATTTTTTTACTCGCTAAATCCCACCATCGGGAAATCTGGACGGAAATCACTGTCCAAACCACAATGGGCTTAGCAGAGTAAGTTAACGGGATCACGAATAGCAGTTGATAAGATCCAACGGGCACAGCTTAAATAAATAAGCTATCATACACCGTGTCAGGAAAAAACACTATCCCTTCTTGCGGTGTTTTGACTCGGATTGCGAGGGCGAGGGATCTAACTTAGCGAGTAAATACGGTATAAGAGGATCAGCGAGCATGGAGAGACCGTCACTGTGACTGGTGAGGCGAAGAGGCCAGGTCACTAATTAACTGTGGGGATGGGGGGGGGTACTTAAACTCGGCTTGGTTTCCTTCCTTCCTTCCAAGCTGCCTTGGAAAATACATACTATCCGAACCCAACCAACCACCAATATTCCCACTTTGTCATACCATACCATACCACTTGCACACACAATGCGATCACCATGCATAGGTTAGTTCATTTGCGAAAAAAATCCCAGCCGCCCCCCCCCCCCAGCAAGCCGCAATTCATTCACTGACCAAGCACCCCTCCTATAACTTTTTCTTTCTCCAGTCATAACTCCCGCCCTCTCAGCACTCCTGGCAATCATTACCAGCGGCCTGGTGGGCGGTCTGATCGGCAGCTTGGCGAGCGTTAGCACGCTAGTAGACAGGAACACCGCCGGGGGGTCTGCTGCTGCTACCTTGAGTATTGTACAAAATCCACCACCGACAATAACAACAACAACAACTGTGCAACTTTGCGCCGGGGGGGCTGCCGCCACCACCACCACCACCAGAACTTTGAGTGTTGTAGTACAAAGACCACCACCACCGACAATAACAACCACTGTGAAACTCTGCACCGAACAAGAACTTCGCCCGTACGTGCAGGCCGAGCGGGATCTTCATGGAAAGTACGAAAGCTGCTTGAACGAGGGGAAGACGAAGCGCGAGGCTGCTGCCACGAAGGGCTGGGGTGCCACCAATTGCAGGTGGCATTATAGGTGTGATGATTGAGACATTTTTTTTCTTTTTCTTTTTTACCTATTAACTTAGCTCCTTTTATGTGGTATTCTTGGATAGATGGAGGGTGTTTGGGCTTCTGAGGTATCGCTTTCACTCCCTCCCTCCCTGTATCCTAACACGGTGTTTCACCCCGCAGTTGCTTTGGATTCTGAATGTTTGTTTTCGGTTTTCAATTTCTTTTCTTCTCCTTCCTTCCTTCCTTCCTTTCGAGATTGTGGGTGGATTGTGGGTGGATTGTGGAGGGAGGGCTTCTGGTGGCTCGTGTGTCACAATATTATGTATCATACAAAAAATAATCGATGGGGAGGTAATGATCGACGATGGGGGTTTTATTTATCCAGCGGAGCAACCAAGACCACGACCGAGCGCGTATATATCATAGAAAGAAAATTCTTGGGCAAAGTTGAGAAAACTGGAAGCAAAGAATGAAGCGGAGAAAAAGGGCAAGGGGAAGGAAAATCAAATGAATCAATTAAAATCAAAAGTAGTCTTTGCCGCGCTCCATATTTCTCTCGTACCTAGAATAAGCCCAAAAAATCGCGACACGGCTTGCCGACGTTGGTTTTGGGGCTCGTTGGTGGGAATGAAAGTAAGACGAAGGCTGTTTGTTAGAGGTTCCCCTAAAGAGAGAGAGGTCCTTTATCGCAGCGAGAATTTTAAAAAGTCGTGAGGACTTTGGGTGGTGGGCAGGTTTTGGCTGGTTGGCTGGCATGATAGTACGAGGGAGAGCGCAAGCTAGTCGTTGATTTGGTATGCCTACAATACTTCCGAGGTTTAATATATTTCTTTTCCAAGGCATTGGGATTGCCCAAATATGATGAACAGACTTTGGCCATCCTCCAGCCGTTTGCTCAACTGCCAGTGACTTGGGGGCTTTCCATGAGGTCTTAATTCAATGTAGTGTAGTGGTTAAATCGTTTATGGTAATAGCAAGGGCAGAGCGCCCCCGCGTCAAGTTGGGCAATTCAAAAAGTATTAAGCTTACATATTCGCTATCCTCAATTACCGTAATTCCAACCATTGATTCCTTCCGCGACAAAAAAATTAAAACAAAAAGAGGCATAATCGCTACCCTTAAACACCACGCAAGTTTAAATGCCCCCTCACAGCAACCACGTACGCCATTCATTGATCACCATTTCTTCGTTACACCAACCACCTTCACTCCACCTTCTTCTCCTCTGGGGCATTAGGATCGTAAGGATGTTTAATACTCAAGCACCAAATATCCAAATAATCGCAAATGTTCGTGACAACATCCACCACGAAACTCCCGTAAACACCAATACTCAAGCCCAGACACGCAAGCACGTACGCAACAGTATACGGTCCTCCGCCAAGCACGCTCGGCCATCCGAGGCCCAACTTGGCCTGTAAAAATGGTCCTAGGGCATCTAGCATCCCTGCGAGGATTGGAAGCGAGAGGACGTTAAAGTACGGGAATGGGGATCTTGTCAGGTGCGCCGTGATGATCAGCCCGACCTGGTAGGCGAAAGAAGCACCGATGAAGAAGACGAAGGGAAGAATGTGCTCGCGGAGAATCTCCGGGCGTAGCGATAGCCAGAGGGGGATTGCGAGCCAGGTAGTGAAGAACGGAGCCAGGCCCAGAAGCGCTGGGGCTATGGGGAGATTCTTGCTGCGGCGGGCGCGAATTACGTTTCGGGAGCTGGGCACAGGGGCTGTTAGTTATTTTTGAATGCTTGGTGGCCTGGCGGGGGAGAGAAAGTAGGCTGAGAAGGGGCGTCATGAAAAAATTTGAGTGTTGCGTTTTTATTCATCATCGAAGAAACTCGGGGTTAAAAATGTTTAATCCGTCGCCTTGCGCTTTTCGCAAAAAGCCATGATAGAATAAAAGGGTGATAACGAACCTCTGCGCGATGTTAAACGCCAGGATGATTCCCCCATAAACCAAATACCACCGAGCAAACGGCATATCCCTCAAAACCGGCGGCAGGAAGTCGGGGCACGGTAATCCCAGCGTCTCGAACATGGGCCTCTGCCAAAAACTTCCACCCTTGAAAGCGGTGATGGCGTACACGGCACAGAGCGTCAGCACGCCCTCGACGGGTCCGGAGACCAAGCCTAGGTACAATGTCCCGGTGTGGTACTCTTCCCAGGTCGTCAGGTAGAAAGCGCACAGGCTCGCGAAGAGCGTGAGGATGGTGGCCCATGAATGACCGAGGTTCGTTGCACCAGCGAAGATGACGACTTCCAGGGTTGTGTTCATTGCATCTACGCCTACTCCATGTTAGCTAGATAGGTGGGAAATACTGAAATGGAGGGGATACCATGGTCAAAGAGTTCTCCTAAAGGCCCGCTTTGCCGAGTACGTCTCGCTTGCGTACCGTCACAGGCATCAAATGTTTGGTAGAGGAACAGGCCCACAGCCCACGAGGCATAGACCCAGCCCGGACAGTCCCGGTCTAAAGTGGGGTTGTACCATAGCAAGGTGAGGAGGTTGACAATGACGAAAGCAAAGCCGGAGAGGGTGATCTAAAGAATGTTAGTAGACAAACTCTCTCCCTATCACCATCTCGGGTGGAGCATAATAACTATATTTGGTCTTTGAAATTGTTAGTTCTCTATTGTTTTCCAGGGGGGGGGGGAAGGCGTACGCCATAGAGAGAGGGAAAATGTGGATAAAGTAGTTTGTGTAAAACGGTTTCAGAATGTACCGTGAGACCAGGGAGCGGTCGACGGAGGAGTACTGGTACTTCCTCAAATTAGGAAGTTTGGACTGGCGGACGTACATCTTGAAATGTTAGACGGCCGGGCGGAAGGATGGAGATGTTGTCGTTGTGGGGAAAAGATAATTTTCTGGAGTAGCAATATGCCAAGATAAAGCGCCAAGGCAATGACGAGTGTTGGCTCAGGCTACAAGCTTTTCCAGGAAAATACAGGGATTAGGGGGCCTCAATTCAGGATTCATCTCCAGACGGAAGAGCGCAAAAGAAAAAAAAGTGCCACAACTGAAGCGAAGGGAGAGGATCGAAGTATCATGGTTGAATGATGGTCGAGAGATGTAGCAACTCCCACCACGTTGTTGGCCGATGGCTAACTCATAGACTATCACCACACATCAACAAGGCCCGTTCGCCCCCTAAGCCAGCCACCTACTCTACGACTACGGTACACGCTACAGTATGGGTATTGCAGAAATAAACCCACCTTGTGATTACAAAATTGTAAAGGCAAACAGCGAGCAGATAAGCGAGCACAGGGCCGCATGTCCATCCATCCATCGCGTTACTTTACCCCTAACCAGTCCAAGCGCCTACACGCTTTGTTCTACGGTACCAGAGGCGTATAACGGCGTGGCCTATTCTATGAACGAGTAACTTAAAATTATCCTCCGAGCAGTGCGACATTCCGAGTGACAAACTGTGATCCCGAACATAGCCTTTTCCTTTAACAACAAACCATGGAGACCATTGATAATTGAGCGAAATGAAGGGGGGGGGGCAGCGCAGTAAGCCTACTCCTACAAGATGGCTCAGTAAGGCAAATAGTTACTCGAAGGTGCCATGATTACATGATGTATAAGAGTCCATCGAGTGGACCAATGCTCAGATGGCAACTTCGATCTGCATTTATCACGCACTGCACATTGGCCCATCACCTCTTTTCCCGGGCATGAGGAAGGGAAAGCAATGTAAGGTCAGCACCTACGTAGGCATGGTATAAATTATGAGTGATAACCCATGACCGTCCCATCCAATCAATCAATTTCAAGCTCAACACAATCTATTACTAGGCTGGAAAAACGGCAGCTAAATAGCACACACACAGTTTATGAAAGGGGAAGGAGGAGGAAAAAGGGAAAACAAGATAACAGAAAATCCCGCTTTAATACCGAGTGAGTACAGTAAGCAACCAAACTTTTGCCTCCAATTCTCCGTGCACATATTCGAGTACAACCGCATGAACAGATTACTACGCAGATCCGGCCTCGGGGTTAACCTCTCCCCTGACTCCAATCTGCGTGCCAACCACCCTAGCAGCAACATTCAGGCCAAGGTCTGAGCCGACGTTGAGAGTAACTTCGACTTTCCCGCCTTTCTTGGCGCCCTTGATGGCTGCTTCGGCAATAACTTTGTGCACCTTTAGCACGCGGTTGCGCTCTTCCTCCTCTTCCTCCTCTTCGTCCTCTTCATCTTCGCTATCATCCTCGTCCTTCTCACCATTGACTTGTCGCTCAACCTTCTCAACCACAATTTCCCTAATACCTTCGCAGATTCTAACAATCACGTCGCCGTCAGCTTGAACGTCGAATTGAGCGATCCTCCGAGCGGGAACGGCAGTCTGGGCTTCGAGTATTGTCTGGAAGCTGTTGTCTTCGCCGATTACGACGCCTATCGGGTGCGAGAGGTGGGGAGCCACGGTCACTGCCGGGTGGGTGGATTGCTCGATGTCCTCCTTGTCGAATTCAACAATTAGCGAGGCTTGGATTGCTGCGCCGCGGGCCGAGAGTTCTGATGGGTTGAGCGCCGTTGTGAGTGTTGCGGGAGCATTTACGGGCACCGACTCTGGGAAGAGGGCAGCGATGCGCGAGGCGATTTTGGGGGTGTGGGAGGTGCCGCCCGAGAGGATCACCTAAATGGCGGTTAGAACTAGATAGTTGGAAAAATGAGAGGACAAACTTCGCCAATGTCTAACAAGTCCAACTCTGCTTTCTTTACAACATTCTCCACGAGTGACACAATCTGGTCAAACACTTTCTTTGCGGAGAGTTCGTACCGAAGTCTGTTAACGGTAGAATGGAAATCATATCCATCAGCGAGCGACTCAATAGAAATGGTCGCCGAGGTACCCAGCGACAAAGTTCTCTTCGTCCCCTCAGCCTCCAACCTCAGTTTCGCGAGTGACCTCTCATTTTTTGGATCAACCTTATGCTTCTTGATAAACTCTTTCGAAAAGTGATCCACAAGCACCTCGTCAAGCTTCAGCCCGCCAAGTCCATAATCATGAGCCGTCGCAAGAATGGTGTACATCCCACCCCTAGATGCGACAACAGCGGCATCACACCTGGTGCCCCCGAGATCCGCTACCAAAATATTTTTATCAACACCTTGCTCTTCGGGCATCTGCCTGGCAGCATACGCAAGGACAGCTGCCACGGGTTCATGAATGATCTGTAATACCTCAAGCCCCCCAGCCTGGGCCGCGGCCGCAAGCGCTTCCTTCTGGGTGTCCGAAAAGTCGGTCGGGACGGTGATCACTGCACCAGTAACCCTCCTCCCCAAAAAGTCCGATGCGGAGTCCCTAAGCCGGATAAGGTGTCTTGTGGTGATCTCATTAATACTAACGGTGGAAATGGTCTCGTCGCCCGCCTGTTGGAGATTAAATGATGGTACACCGTCAATGTCCACTGGGTGGGCAGAGTTGTGACTATTCGTAGGATCAATCTCGGAGTACTTCTTCCCGAGAAAGTCCCGGAAGTAGGCTACTGTGTTCTTTGCATTCCGAACCAGATGCGATTTCGCCTGTGTCCCGTGGTACTCTTCCGAACCGACCCACGATAGTACTGTGGGGATTTGTCGATCTAATATTTTCCCGTCAGCCTTCCCATCCAATCGACATCCATTCACACATAACAACCGAACCTCCTTCCTCATTTGCGATAACCTCTGCTTTGCCATCCTGTACGTCGTTAGTCTCGGATCCCTTAAAACAGGGATACAGGCACAAACCGGAGTAGTATACGCAATAGAACTCGTAGTATTCCCGAAAGCAATCCCAATAACCGTCTTGGTATCATCAATCTCCGGACTCGGCGGCGGTGAAGGTGAAGGATTTCCGGACATTGCCACGTATCAGTATATCCTGCGGGTATTGGTGGTAGTTGTGGTGGATGATGGATGGAAATGTGTGGTGGGATGGAAGAGAAAGTTGTGTGGTTGTTGCCCCTCACAAGATTATTTTTTTTGGGTTTGGAGGTTGTCCTTTTTTTTTTTTTTTTTCTTTAGCGCCGAAAACTGGCCAGTAAAATGGGCGGGAAACCTGGTTGGCTGACTGGATCAAATACGTCTACGAGTGAGAGGTTGTGATGGTTAGACAGGGATCTGTTTACTGAGTATCACATGTCAACTGGTAAAGTATATATATGGTGCGAGAAAATCAGCGGATCCTGTATACTGCGAACTTGGTTTTTATACTGGCCGTGAATACCTAGCCATCACTCGACTCTGGTTTCTGCTTCCCCTCAGGAAACCTCGGTCAACCATTTCATCCTCCAAGGTGTTTCTTTGCCCCGAGCCACCTCTCTGAATTCGGCACTTCAGACAGTGCGGCGCAATTGTATAGGCAACGGTATAGTGGTATTATTATTATACCTCTCTCAACGGGCAAAACATAACCCTCACGACCTCAAAATTTGGAGATTCAGGTCTGGCCCTTTCTTCCCCTATTTCTCGGTTTCCCCCATCTTGTTTCCGTTTTTTCGTAGCATTTTTGCCCGTGAAGCATAAGCCAAGTTTAGCCACTAAGCACAATCACGCGATTTGAAAATGTCACTTCTCAGAAAGGGTTTCTACCCCCCAAAATAAAACTCCAATGTTATTTGACTGTAACCGAACAAACCCTTACAAACTCAGTATGGGACACCCCACAATAATAGGAGTACCTCACCACATCCATCTATCAAATAGGCCTCTACCATATACGACACCCACGAAATTATCATGACAAAAACAGAAATATAACGGAAAGGGTGGGAATTAGCGGGGCTATTATACGTGGCGGTAATGGGAGCATGCTCATGAATACTCAAGCCTCTCGTGCCCTTAGTATGCGCAAGAAACCCCCTGACTGGATTGTCCATGCGGATGTCCCAAAGCTTGACTTCACCCGTTGCACTCCCAGATACCAACTCACGCATCGCCTCGCTGGATGTGCGCCTTTACAATCCAGGCTTTGTGTTCTTTCCAAACCTTCACCATCGAGTCCCTAGGCGCCAGACGGCGATCATATACCGTAGAAACTCGCCAAACTCGCCAAACTCGCTATGCAAGCCACTAGATTGTCGCGCTCTAACTGGCCAGCATGACGGACAGTGGCCGCAAGTCTACTCTCCGATTGGCCACAACCCTTGAATGGTGGGCTTGGCTGCATAGCGAGTTTGGCAAGTTTTTACGGTATCCTAACTGCTCCATCGCCGAAACCAGCTACGAAGATGTTGCCAGCAACTTGTTCAGACGTCAAGCTGGTGATGCAGGACCCAGATCGCGCAGGGATGTCCTATGCCCGTGGTCAGCACATTCCTGATGAAACAAGAGAGGGATACTCACTCATGCACATCTCCCTTGGTGCGTCACAGACTCTGATGACCCTCACATCTCCCCCGACGAGCATTGTCCCCCTTCCCTGCCCCCATTCAGCAACTAACCCAGAGCTTTTCTTAGAAGGCAACAGATCGGTAAGAGCTCTCCAGCTAGAGACAAGCTCGACCTCGCCGCCATTCTCATAATTCCGGTAAATACGAACGACACCCTTTCCACTACCGGTCATCAATAAGGCAACATCATCCTCATTAAGAAACTTGATCTCGGTAGTCTCTGTGCCCGTTGGGTTGCCATTCAAAAAATGGTTAGTTTTTATCCCCTTCGCCCAGTCCCATACTGACACGCTATCCTTTTCGTCCACAGCTATGAGACGGCTCTCGAATTGGTGAAATAGCAGCCTCATAGGGAGACTCCCATTATTGAAAACACCCTTATTATGGTCCCATCTTGAAGTGCTCGCTCGCTCCTTTTGAGTCTGTGTCAATGATAATCCTGTCGCCTCGCGTTCTGCGCCACAAACGCTGGTTATAACCAACACTGCCTGGTTCATCGGCCTCACTTGGTCCCATTTGAGACTCGCGAAAGTACTGGTCAAGGTTAGTCAGGCTTAGGACGCATCGCCACGGATAACATACCTCAATGGACCATTCCATGAATTGGCTCTTGAGAGGAATACTAGGAACTTTGTCAACTCCTTTAGCATGAAAATTACGAGTGATTGGTTCTTTCACGTGCGATAGTTCGTGGACGAATTCTGTGGATCGTTTGCATCTGGGGGTCTATTCCACTCAGGACTTCTTTCTGCGCTGCCATTAGCTAGCCAATTCCCTTTCAATGTCTTTGGAGCTGCGGGCGCAGAATTAGTAGGGTTGCCTCTCCACTGGCATATCCCAAAGCCATCTGCTTCAAGCTGGCAGCAATACTTGCCGATCTCCGCAAGGAGGTAGTAAAGTATCCCTCAGCCTTGGTCAGACCAGGTGAGACGGGGCGCTTGCTCTTGGGAATCGAATTTGTGGGCAGAGTGAGGCTAAAGTTACGCAGGTTGGCACGGGAAATCTCTTTAATGATATCCTGGGTGTGTTGGCCAAGTGGGCTCTGTAAAAGTGCGAGGTGAACATAGTCAACAACAATCTGGGCAGCCTGGCCGACCTCCGGGAATGGATCGACGGAGAACATGAGCAACGCTTGCCATATTGCTGAGAAAATGGTATTAGGCGAAATGGCACCAAGAGTGTCCTTTGCAGCCGAACCGTTTGCACCCTCAGCCCCCAACGCTCCAGGTCCAGAAGATACTCTGTAGTGATGTCTTTCAGATGGCTGGGTACTCGGCTTCATCCCTTCGGCCGTCTGCGTCCGCGCAACACCAGTGAGATTGTCCCTCTCTTGGATCATCTGCTCGAATGCCGCAACCAAGAACTTTCCTCCATTCCTCTTGACAAACATACTGAGAAATATCACCAATTCCTTCCTAACCATATTACTTCCATCGGCGGTCATTATCAAGAGTGATCCCGCAATCTTTGCAACCTCCTCGCTCATCTCGGGGATCCCAAAGAAACTTGTGAGTGCGTACAATACTGTCGCCCTAACCTCCGGAACGTTATCCGTAGCAAGCTCACAAAGCCCCAAGTGCGCACCCTCTCTAATGCCTTGCCACTTGGCCTCGGCAAAATCGTGCCAAAGTTGCGACAAACAGAGACATGCCCACTGCCTCAGCAATGGATTCTCATCTCCAAGGTGAGCAAGACAGGCGCCCATAACATTCGGGGGCATGCAGACCACCTGGCCTTGGTGAAAACCTCTACAGAACATGGAGAGAATGAAAGCGCACATAGCACGGTGTTCGCTCGCGTTTCCAACGGGGATTCCAGAGGCTGGGCTGAGAATCTGTATGAAATAACTATACCCATTATCCTTCAACAAATACGCCCGGCAAGAAGCATCGACAGCCAATATCCTTGCCCAAATAAACACCATCACAGGCTTCAATTCCTGCGCCGCCGACTACAAAGGCTTAAGCAGGTACGGGAAATGGCCAATGCTCAACGCCAGATTCACAGTGGAAAGGTCTGTGTCTCTTCCTTCGGGTTTCCACCTGTCTCGTGACGCTTGTCGGTATGTACAAAACCTAGCTTCCACTACGTCAGAAAAACCAAAAGAGCAAGAAAAAGAAAGAGAATCAAACCTGTTCCAATCATACAGCGAGATAGGCTTCGGAATTATATTCCTCCGCAAAGCCATGCCTCATCCCTTCCTCGTAGTCATGAACCTCCTCGTCAGGGCTCTCTGCGCCAGAATTGTCGGCGGAAGTGAGGAGGCCGGAGATCCTACTAGTAGTGGAAATACTTGGAGGAGGCCCTCTGCGGGAATGGGCTCTGCCAGTCGACCGCGATGAATTCGAGTCTGGAGAAGTGGCGGTAGCGGGACTGGCGGCGGCGGCGGGTGAAGTGGAGGCGGAAGGGGGTTGTGGAAGCGGTTGCTGGGAGCGGAGATGGGAGAGGATGATGGGCTGGACAGCAGCGTGGAGTTGCCGACGAGGCTGAGGTGAACACCAAGAACGAGTATACTCAAGTATGATACTTGTAGACTCCTGTTGGCAAGGAGAGTAACAGTACTCTGGGTATATCTTGGCGGCACCGAAGGCATCCGGACGGCACCTAAATTATGTGTACTATCATACCTTCATTACCGCCAAGCAGCATTGCCATTAAATCCACCACTGGAGATCTCAAACAGAAATTGACATCTAAACCACAATAGGCCTAGGTTAGCGAAATAACGAACACCTGTCAATTACAGTACTAGGGCATGGACGTGGGGGGTGGG